>Ga0315539_1001719_pt1 | contig 16079 bp, 11 predicted proteins | sample SalMarSW160150MG_FD_203097 | JGI IMG/M metagenome (GOLD analysis project Ga0315539, IMG submission 203097) | Salt marsh sediment microbial communities from the Plum Island Ecosystem LTER, Massachusetts, United States - Salt Marsh Sediment SW1601-150 ... | reverse complement strand
CTGGCTTCGACAACACCATCCCCCGCTCTACGTCCTCCCGCTCTATCCCTCGTAGCAAGCAGCCGATGTTGTCCCCCGCCATACCCTGGTCTAGCATCTTGTGAAACATCTCTACACCTGTGCATACCGTCTTCCGCACATCCTGCCCCAACCCTACGATCTCTACCTCTTCCCCTACCTTGACCGTCCCTCTGTCTATTCTCCCAGTTACTACCGTCCCTCGCCCCTTGATCCCAAATACGTCCTCGATCGGCATCAAGAATGGCTTGTCTACCTCCCTCTCAGGCATCGGTATGTAGCTGTCTACCGCATCCAATAACTCCCAGATACACTTGTACTCCTCCGCCTCTGGATCCTCACTCTCGCTCTCCAACGCCTTCAACGCCGACCCCCTCACGATCGGTGTCTTGTCCCCTGGAAACTTGTACCCCTCCAATAAATCCCGTAACTCTAACTCCACTAACTCCAATAACTCCGGATCGTCCATCATGTCTACTTTGTTCAAGAATACTACCATGCTCGGCACTTCTACCTGCCGCGCCAGTAATACGTGCTCCTTCGTCTGCGGCATCGGCCCGTCTGGCGCACTTACCACCAGGATCGCCCCGTCCATCTGCGCCGCCCCCGTGATCATGTTCTTGATGTAGTCCGCATGACCAGGACAGTCTACGTGCGCATAGTGCCGCTTCTCTGTCTGATACTCCACGTGCGATATCGCTATCGTCAAACCCCGCGCCTTCTCCTCCGGCGCATTGTCTATCGTCTCGAATGCCCGGTAGTCCGCCAACCCCTTCAAACTCAAAACCTTCGTCATCGCTGCCGTTAACGTGGTCTTCCCATGATCTACGTGCCCTATCGTCCCCACATTCACGTGCGGCTTGTCCCTTACAAACTTCTCCTTCGCCATTGTCGCTCCTCCGTGTAACTACCAAGTCATGAAGCCCACGATGGGACTCGAACCCATGACCCCGTCCTTACCAAGAACGTGCTCTACCGGCTGAGCTACGTGGGCATACGGCCATAGGTGGGCAGGGAAGGATTCGAACCTCCGAAGGCTGAGCCAACTGATTTACAGTCAGTCCCCTTTGGCCGCTTGGGTACCTGCCCGTGTCTCCCCCTCAGGGAGTGGAGCCGACGGTGGGACTCGAACCCGCAACCGGCGGTTTACAAAACCGCTGCTCTGCCTCTTGAGCTACGTCGGCTTACAGCCCACGCACACCGGTCAGAGTCACTGACAGCGTGGTCGACTACATAGTATAATACAATGACTCCCCAATGTCAACTCGAGTCCCCGGAGCCTCCTCCAAGGACCTCTCCCTTTTACAGGCCCTCCGGATGCCCTTCCAGCCCCCTCAGGTACGCCTCCGGGTTGCTCACTTCGGACAGCAGATTCTTGATACGACGAAGCCCCGACACCTGAATACGTCCAGACCGGATGCGCTGTTTCAGGTCCGAGAAGCTCATGGTTGTGCTCGAATAGAGGTGCGCCATCTCGCCATAGAACTGTCTGGCAGGAAGCTCGGTCGGCAGAACGCTGTGCAGGAAGTCAAAGAGTTCGTAGTTGCGCGTAGTCAATTCGCTCAGCTTCTCGCGGAAAAACTCCGTACCTGGCAACGGGGTCAACACGCTGAACTGCGGAAAGCTGATCTTGAGACGACGTACGTAGTCGATCAGATCGTCGAAGTCGGCCCTGCCCCAGCCGGGGTCCACGATGAAGGCACCCCAGATGTCCACGCCATTCGCCCTCAGGATGCGCGCTGCCTCCTCATTGATCTTGACGGAACTGCGCTTGCGCAGGTCGGTAAGCTCCTCATCCCTGAACTTCTCGAAGCCGACGAGGACCGTTGACAGCCCGATCCTGGCCCAACACTCGATGAGTTCAGGTCGCCGTACGATGCTGTCACTGCGAGCCTGCATCCAATACCTCAGCTTCAGCCCCGCCTCTGTCACCAAGTCACATATCCTCTCAGCCCTCTGGTGGTTCTGGAGGAAGTTGTCGTCCACAAAGTAGGTGGTTTCTCCTCTCACAGTCTCCAGTTCCTGTACCACCCGCTCAGGCGACTTGAATCGGCAACGGTTCCGATGGAAGACCCACACAGAGCAGAACTTGCACCGGTGTGGGCAACCGCGCGCCGTCTCCAGAGGAGCAGGCGATGACCAGAACTGGAAGAAGTACCTGTCGCGATACTCCTCGGTCAGGTGCCTTGCGGGTGACGGGCTCTCGTCGAGGTCCCTCAACAATGGTCTGGATGGTGTGGAGATCTGCTGGCCACTTCTACGAAAGACAAGCCCGGCCACGTCGTCGAGGTCCTTTCGGTCCTCCAGGGCCCCAACCAGTTCCGCGAGGGTCCTCTCGCCCTCTCCCACGACGATGACATCCACGGCCGGTGTATCGAAGTCCTCCGGGCAGAGTGTAGCGTGGTATCCACCCACCACGGTGACAATCCTGGCGTCCAGCTCCTTGGTCTGCTGGCAAACGGCCAGCATCTGCGGCACATGGGGTGTGTATCCAGTGACCCCCACCACCTCTGGCCCGAAGCTCCGAAGTGAGTCTTCCAGCTCAGGGTCGATGCGCATGTCCAAGATCTTCACATCGTGCTCAGGCAGGCTGGCTGCCAGGATCTCCAGAGCCAAGGGTTCCGGACAGCCGAACTTGGTGAATCCCACCACGTTCCGGCTCTGGGGCGGTTGGACGAGCAGTACTCTCATTTCAGCCCTCCTTAGAAACCTTATCGCGGACCCATCTTTCGGCACCAGCTCACTCTAGTCGGAGGCAAGACTGTCCTCTTCTGTAGGAAGCTCTCGCCCGCGGACCCCAATCGCCCCTCCTTCCTCGTCCATGAGGAGAGAGGTCTCGCCCAGGCGCTGGGCCTCGAGCGCAGTGAGGTCACGTTCCACTTCGTTCACGTAGACCTGTCTGATAGCCTGGCGTATCAGCTCGCTCACCGAAGAGTCACGCCGCTCCGCTAGCATCTCGAGAAGTGCGTACTCCTCATCCGATAGCTGCACATCCATCTGTCTGCCAGGCGCCGCCATCCTGCTCACCTCCCCCCGTGGATTCTCAGTCCCCGTTCACAAGGCACTCCGGAACAGCAACCCAGGAGATCATCGGGTACGCGACACCGCGCCCTCGACTAGCGCAAGCGAACGCTCACCCTAGCCCCGAGCACAGGCATTCCACATCACATCGCTGCCTGGCGGGAAGTCTGTGGGCGGCATTGAATCGAGCCAGGAGCTGCCTACCCTGTATGCGTCAATCGCCCACGTGCCAGAGTCGATCCCGAAGGTCTGGCTGCCCCAGATGGGATGGAGTACCCTGCTATTTGGTTCGGCCCGTTGTTTGGATCTGTTGGGTGGTAGATGTATAGCTCGCCAATGGCCTCGCTACAGTAATTGTACACCGTTAGGCTGAGCGGTACCGGCGGCGGAGGAGAAACTGGCAGAATCCCCCAGGTCCAGTTCCCGTAGATGGGCTGGTCCCACACCAAGCCGAGCTGGTTCTGGCCACAATCCAGCGCCCGCAGGTCATAGTTGCCGGGGGGAATGGTCCACAGAGCGCTCTACCCCGCCTGTATTGTCGTGCCACCCAGGAGTCGGTTCGCGCCTCAGGACGCGCTGGGAGGAGCGAGAATCTCCACCGATGGTTTCTACGGCCCTCCCACGCAGGCCAGTGCTCCGCCTACGAGCAGCAACAGGACTGCCACCAAGACCGTTCGACGTCTCGACATCGACGCTTCCCCCTTCGTTGGTTCTATACCGCCGCTTCAGCGGTATGAGTGCCGCATTGTAGCATCGCCTGCGATGTGTCGCCAGCAGGTCGCTCGGTGGGCTCTACCGCCCGGAATCAGTGCCAGGCTCAGGGGAGATCATACGTTGAACCGGAAGTGCACCACGTCGCCATCCTGGATCCCATAGTCGCGACCCTCCAGCCGGACCAAGCCCCTCTCCCTGGCACTGGCAAACGAACCAGCGGCCAGCAAGACGTCGCAGTGCACGACCTCCGCGCGGATGAAGCCTTTCTGCATGTCGGTATGGATCTGTCCTGCCGCCTCCCATGCGGACGAGCCATCGACCACGGTCCAGGCGCGAAGCTCCCGTCCTCCCGTCGCCGTGAAGAAGGTCACCAGGTTCAACAGCCGGTAGCCCGCGGAGATAACTTGCTCGAGACCAGACTCCTGGAGGCCCGATTCGGCGCGATAGGCCCGGGCTTCATCGGCAGGCCACTCAGCCAGGTCCGCCTCCACCTGTGCGCAGATCTTCACCACCTCTACCCCGGCTGCTGCTGCGGCATCCTCCACGGCCTGGACCAGGCCATCGCCGCCTGACAGGGCCTCCTCATCTACGTTGGCGATGTAGATTTGAGGCTTGCTGGTGAGGAGAGCGTAGCCCCTCAGGATGCTGGCTTCCTCGCCTTCCCGTGGCGCGTCCTCAGCCCTGCCGCCCTCGCTCAGCGTCTCCTGGAGGCATTGTAGCAGACTCAGCTCGGCTTGGTACTCCTTGGCCCCGCCCTTGCTCGCCGTCTTGACCTTCTCCAGGCGCTTCTCCACTGTGGCTAGGTCCGCCAGCGCCAGCTCCAGATTGATGATCTCGATATCCAAGCGGGGGTCCAGATCCTCGGCGGTGTGGGGAATATCCGGCGCGCGGAAACAGCGCACTACCATAGCTACGGCGTCCACATTCCGGATGTGGCCCAGAAACTGGTTGCCCAAACCCTCACCCTGGCTAGCCCCCTTCACCAAACCCGCGATATCGACGAACCTGATGGTGGTGGGGGTCACCTTGTCCGGTCGCACCAAGGCCGCGACCTTATCCAGCCGCGCGTCTGCCACGGCAACTACTCCCACGTTGGGGTCGATGGTAGTGAAGGGGTAGGACGCGACCTCCGCCCCGGCTCGTGTGAGGGCGTTGAACAAAGTCGACTTGCCTACGTTGGGCAAGCCGACTATGCCGATCTGCAAGCTCACGTCGCCACCTCGCGCCCCGGGAAAAACGAGCCGGGGACTTGATTCACCCCTTGCTCCTCCCACCGAAATCCAAGGTGCAATGTGCTACGCCCGGTGCCTTGGGCTGCGCGCCTCGCTCCAGCACTCTGGGCGCGGGAGCGAGGTTCCGCAGACGTCGCACTACCCAGCCTACACGAGTTAGCCGCCGACGAAGGATCCGTCGAAGCCACTTGCCTCCTGCATTGGGCCCCGGCGGCTCGGGAACCCACGCCAGCTAGGGCGTCGCTCAAGGACGCGTGACCAGCACGTTGTCGAAGAGCACCTCCGTCGATTCGTCCTCGTACGTGGTGGCCGTCAAGGCGATGTCCCCTTCCACGAAGCTGGTATCGGTGGCGTCGGCCACGAGCTCCCCGTTAACGAAAAGCGCAAGATCGGCTCCGTCGCACACCACACGTAGGTGGTTGGTGGCGTTCCCCTGCCGAATCGCCTCCGATGTTGTCCAGTCCACTAACGCCTCGGCGTTCCCGTCCATAACCTTGTGAATCGAGCACAAACCATCACCACTGATGCGCAGCATGTAGCCGTCGATCCCGTTGGGCTGCACGCGGCACATGACCCCATAGGCATTGTTGTCATTGGACGGACCGGACACTTGTGTTGCATCCACATCGATGATGAGGTCGCTGAACGACTGGTTGGCTAAGCCCCACATCACCTGCTCGTCGGCGAGGGAACTCACGGCATAGGCGCCGTCTCTGTAGGCCAGGCTGCCGGTGCCATAGTCTCCGACCTCCCACCCAGAGCCGGAATCGCTGAAATCATCTTGGAAAAGAATCGGGCTAGGCAACTCCTCATCGACGACGAAGCTGGCCGTCACCATCAAGTCGCCGTCTACATAGAGTTCCCAGTCGTACTCAGCGGGAATCAGGCCATTCTCATTGCTAAGGTTGGCTATCCACAAAGGACCATGGCTCTCTCCGAGGCTCCAGGTGAACGGATTGCGGAAGCTCTCCTGTCCGTCCTGATACCAGACCGCCTCGCACTCCAGCCCGTCCGTCATCCCGTCGTAGCTCGCAAAGGCGTATACCCGGGTCGTGCCCGGGGGGAATCGCTCAGCAACGCTGACTGGTGCCCCGTCATCCGTGACCTCCGATGTGAAGCCCACATCGTAGAACCTGGGCCCAGAAATGAGCGGAGGTGTGGGCGTCGGGGGCACCGGGGTGGGGAGTTCCTGGGTCGGAAGCGGCGTAGGCGATGGCCCTACCGCTTCCTCGGTGGGCAGCGGGGCAGTGGTAGGCTCGGGGGTCTCCCCGCCCATGTTCAGCGAGAAGCTGCAGGCCAGCGTCGGCAAGACCAGCAATAGCACTACGAACAGCATCCATTTCTTCATCGTTTTTCTCCTCGTCGCTTCTGATCGCCAGGACACAAGCACTCGCGCGAATTTCCGCTCTTTGAGCCCGGCACGGACAACGAAAACCCTGAGAGGGCATCCAACGGATGGATTGGAGCCCTCAGATCCCCCGGAGACCAGGGTGCCTAATCCTACCCTACTTGGAAAACGAGGACAACACCAGCCGTCACGGTGCGCCAGGAGACCGCGACAGCGCCCCAAGGAGAAGGTTGCCTTGCGACCAGGACCAGACGAGACCGTCGTCGATGAGCCAGTCGAGAGAGGTCACGCCCGCCCTATCACCTCGCGCACCATGACGGATCCCAATCATCGGCCGGGTTGCTGGTGACGCGAGTCACGGCTGACCCGTCAGCATTCATCACGTAGATGTCCCCATTGGTGCCGGTGTACGAGACGAAGGCTAAACGTCTCCCATCCGGGGACCAGGCAGGGGAGATATCCGAGTCGCGGTCGTTGGTCAGCCGGGTCACTCCCCCGCCGCCTGCATCCATCACGTAGATTTCTTCGTTGCCGTCCCGGTTGGACACGAAGGCGATCCGGGGGCCGTCGGGAGACCACGCAGGGTCCCAGTCATTGGCTTTGTCGTTGGTCAGGCGAGTCATGTTCCCGCTCAGGAGATCCTTGATCATTAGCTCGTCGTTCCCGCTACGGGGCGATGTGAGGACCATCTGGTTTCCATCCGGCGACCACGAGGGCCAGCGATCACTGGTCGTTTTATCGGTCACGCGGGTCAGGCCACCACCTGTAGCGTTCATGATATAGATCTCAGCATTCCCAGCCCGGTCCGACACGAAGGCTATGCGGCTCCCGTCGGCAGACCAGGCAGGGTCCCAATCCTCTGCCGCGTGATTGGTGAGCCTGGTGACTCCGCTGCCATCCAAGTTCATGACGTAGATCTCGTTGTTCCCATCCCGCCTGGACATGAAGGCGATGCGAGTACCGTCGGGCGAGCAGGCCGGGTCGTAGTCGATATCCGAGTTGTTGGTCAGACGCACCACACCGCTCCCGTCGGCATTCATGACGTAGATCTCGTTGTTTCGGTCGCGGAGGGATACGAAGACGATGCGCGGGCCCTGCACGCGGACGGGCGTGCTGGTTGCCGCAGGCGGAGGCGTCGACTGGGCCGGGGCGCCGATGGTGAACGTGCCCCCCGATAGCAACTCCCCCTCGACGAGCAATTCCCAGTTGTAGAGCCCGGTCGATAGCCCGCCGTCCGTCTCCACGAAGTCAACCCACGTCTCACCCGTGTCACCCAGCGCCCAGTCGAACGAAGTCCGGACCATCTCCTGCCCGTTCACGTACCACAAAGACTGGCAGGCCAGGCCATCGGACATGCCCGCATACGTAGTGAAGGCGTACACCCTGGTTGTCCCACCGGGGAACTCGGTGGCGGCGTTGACCGGTTCGCTGCCCCCACTTACTCCCGTGGCGAAGAAGACTCGCTCGATCGAGGGCTCCACCGGTGCAGCGGGAGCGAGGGTCGCCGTCGGCGATTCGACAGTCGTCGCCGTCGCACTCGTTCCCCAGGGTGTCCAGGTCGCTGTCGGGAATGCCACCACGGTCCGCAGAGGAGTCTCCTCCGCCGGCACGACCTCGACGGTGATGCAACCCAGGAAAAGCAGCATCAGCACCGGCAGCGAGGCTGCCAGCCTCTTCCCTCGACCCATACCTCCACCCCCTCTCCAGACCCTCTTCCTCACCTCGTGCGGCGAAGCCACCTGCCCTATCTTACTTCAGCTCTGGGCCACGAGCAATGCGCGCCACTATCCCACGCCGAACGCGAGTATTGCGCTCTGGGCACTTGCCAGCGGGACCCTGGCTACTGCATGATTCGATTGACGGAATTTCAGACCAACGAACGCGCATTATTCGTGCTAGCAGAGAAAGGAGAGAGCGATGGAGAAGCGTTGGATGGCAGTGGTGATGGGTGCCTTGCTGGTGGGCACGCTGATAGGGGTGGTCTGGGCCAGGCCTGGCTAGAGTGCACAGGCTGCCGGCGCCACCCGCAAGCTCACCATCCCCGCAGCGTTCTTCCACCCGATCCAAGACGGCCAAGCCTATTGGAATAATGGAGACCGGCTTTGGATGAGTTCGGGTTCCGGCGCGTTCACTGCTCCCGTGATCTTCCCCTCCCTGGGGTCAGTGACGGTGGAAAGGATCATCTTCTCGGTGAGGGATCAGAATGCCACCAACAACGCCTGCGTCTCATTGTGGCGCACCAAGCCCGACAAGGGGATCCGCAAACAAATGGCCTGGCTGTGTTCGTCAGGCTCGCAGATAAGCGTCGTCAACTACACGAACGACACCATAAAGCCTGCCGTGGTGCTATCCGGTCACGGTGCTTATCTCTATCTGGATGTCAACGGATCAAGCATGGACGTCTACGGCGTCCGGATAGAGTACAAGGTGAACACCTGACGCCTCACCTGCCGCACACAACCGCCGCCATGGTACCCAGCAGGAATTCAGCGGGCTCTATGGAGAGCCCGCTGGGAACTCGCTTCGGGCGAGAGACGAACAGAGCTAAGAAGTCGCGTCCGGCGAACGCGGCCTCAACGCCCCTCGGACGGGGGTGCTGTTGGCGACTCCCGCGGCCAGCACCGCGCCCTGTCTGTGCCTCAAAACCAAGCTCGGCGCCTGGGCCAAGCCCCAGGAATGCGTGAGGGAGAAATGAACGAGTCGAAGAAGCGGGGGGTTCGCCCTTGCCCTCCCTCGCTCCCCACGGGAAGACCAAAGAGCGGGGACTATTCTCCCTCCGGCGACTCTGCTGGCGGAGGGCCGAAGAAGAAGGCCTCCATAACCTGCCGGCAGATGGGCGCGGCGAACGTCGAACCCTCCCCGCTGTTCTCCACCACCACGGCCACGGCTATCTGAGGATTCTCGACGGGAGCATAGCCAGCAAACCAGGCGTGCGGCTTCTCCTCCGGCGTCTCGGCCGTGCCCGTCTTCCCGGCGGAAGTGAAGGCGGCCCCTTCGAACGCCCGATAGGCCGTGCCTCCAGGATCGCTGGTCACTCCATCGAGACCATCCTGGATCACCTGCAAATTGGCGTCCGAGACGGGCACGCGCCCCCTCTCCGAGGAACTGAAGATCACCTCCTCCTCCTGAGGTGTGCCTGAGATGCGCATCACCAGATGAGGCCGGTAGAGGATGCCACCGTTGGCGATGGCAGCCATCATGTTAGCTACCTGTAGAGGGGTGGCTAGCAAGTCACCCTGGCCCACCGCGAGATTCACTGCATCACCCGGGACCCAGAAGGGGTTGCCTTCGCCGGTGAAGAACTCCTCCTTCCACTCAGGGTCGGGAACCAGACCCTCGCTTTCGTCGAGCGCATCCAGTCCGGTCGGTTCTCCGAACCCGAACTCATGCGAGTACGATGGAAGGAGGTTCTCATCCACGCTGTTCACGCGAAGCCCCATCTCCCAGAAGAAGACGTCGCAGGAGCGCACGATAGCGGAGCGAAAATCCATGGCACCGTGCCCGGTCTCGAGCCAATCGTACTTCACCCATCCCGGACCCAGACCCGCCCAGGAACCGGTGCAATTGACCGTGGTCTGGGGGGAGAAGCCGGCGCCCTCCATCGCGGCGGCAGCGGTGACCACCTTGAACACAGATCCTGTGGGGTACAGGCCCTGCGTGGCCCGGTTGAGCAGCGGGCGAGCCGGATCCGATACCAGAGCCTCCCACAGAGCCGGATCGAAGTGACCCCAGGTCAACTCGTTGGGATCGTAGTGGGGGTTGGTGGCCAAGGCCAGGATCTCGCCGTTGTTGGGGTTGAGAGCGACGACCGCTCCCTGAAAATCGCCCAGGGCATCTTCGGCCACCCTTTGCAGATCCAGGTCGATGGTGGAATAGACACTCCTGCTCTGGGAGGCCGGATACTCTACAACGGTATCCACCAACTCGCCTTCCGGAGTGACGATGGTCAAACGACCCCCGCTCCTCCCCGCCAGGTACGTCTCTCCCCATCTCTCCAATCCTGCCTTGCCTATGGGATCGCCCTCCAGGTAGCCCTGTGACTCCAACGTGCTGAGTTCCTCGGCGCTTATCTCTCCCAGGTAGCCCAGAATGTGCGCCGCCAGGTCCCCCTGGGGATAGGTGCGCACGGGCGTCTCCCGAAGCATCACGCCGGGCAAGGAGTTCAGCGTCTCCGCGTGGGCCAGGCTCTCCTCGAAGGAGAGGTTGGCGATGGGCACGAACCAGTGGGGCTGGATGCCCTCCGCCGTATACATCGACTGTATCTCGTTCCAGGTCATGTTCAGTATGCGGCTCAACTCCGCCAGCAGAGCGTTCTCGTCCTGGATGTCCTTGGGCACAACACCTACTGTGACCATGGAGCCATCCACCGCCAGTGGCTGGCCATGGCGATCGTAGATGTTGGCCCGAGCCGAGGTGAGGCGGTGGAGGTACACGAGGTTGTCTGCACTCAGCGACGGGAAGATCACCTGGGGGGACCAATCCACCCTCCATCCGGCATCTTCCCAGACCAACAGCAGTTGGTTCGAGACTTGGGGGTTGCCCAGCAACGTCGTCTCCAGGGTCAGAGTGAACTCCCCTGCCGCCTCCATGCCCTCCTCGACGATATCGTGAAGCTCCAGATGATGAGACAGAACGGTCGCCTCCTCCATGATGGATTCGTGATACCAGACGAACTCCTCCTCGCTGACCTCCTGCCGGGCGGACGTTGACAGCAACTCGTACATCCCGGTGTAGTCGTCCTCCTCCCAGGCGCTCAGAAACGCCTCCGCCGTGGGCAGGGGAGGCAATTGAGGCGCCTCGGGACTGGGTGTCTCTCTGGAGCTGAGCGGGCCCTCACAGCCCACGACCAGGGACAGTAGGATGATCACAGCCAGGATGTACCCGTATGTTCTCACGCGATCCCTTCCCGAGTCCTGTAATCTGTTATCTGTCGCCTGATCGCCTCTCGTTCCGTCAAGGCTTCCTCCACCGGATCGATCAGCTTCCCCTGCCATTCATCTATGGCATCCACCAAGTCGCCGAGGAAGGCCTCCAGAGGTTCTAATAGTTCGTCTTGAAGGGGATTCAGGAGTCCTCCCTTCAAGCCGCTCTCCTCGTCGTCGGTGAACCAGTCCTCTCGCAGCGGCTCCACCAGTCTGCTACGCACCTCGCCGATGGCGTCGGGGAGAGCGCCCATCAGCTCCGATATCCTGTCCAGAGCATCCAGTGTGGCGGGTCCCACGCCTGGAATACGTTCCACCAGAGCGCTCAAGAAGCTGCCTACAGCGTCGCTCACTGGAGCCACGAACTCCTGCACTTCACTCATGGTTTCCTGAAGTTGCTCCACCCGGCTCTCCAGGCTCGCGAACAACCCCTCCACCAGGATCAACCCTCTGCGAATGGTGGAGAAGGAGCGCTCGAAGACACTCACTCCCGTGTCAACCAGGCCCACGCCTTTCTCCAGCACAGTGATCCCTGCCTCCAACCCCTCCAGAGACATGGAAAGGGCGGCAACTCCTGCGCCGAGGAGGGCATCTATGCCCACTTGCTCCAGGTTCTCGTACAGCGCGAGAAGCCCCCGCAGCTTGAGCAGTTCGGCTTCGCTCTCCAACTGGGCCACGGCTTGCCCGGCCTTGCTGCCCAGCGACCCCGCCACCAGACCCGTGGCCAGATTTGTGGAGACCAGAGCAGCGCCCCCCGCCGCCGCACCCACCAGAAACTGCCTTCGGTTGATACCCCCCTGGAAGAGCACCGGTTTGTCGTCCTCCCCGTCCTCTGCCCCGTGCAGCAGTCCTGCAATCCCCAACAGGTCGTCGTCTTCGCAGGAATCCAGTGCCTCCTCGATACGCTCCTTCAGTTCCCGCCGTCTCTCGTCGTCCATCACCTGCTCCTTGCTCTGGTCAGAATGCGATCCCTCCCCACAATCACTCATCCGAGGTTGGCCCTCACTCTATCCTACTGCCCGGTGGCTCCAGGGAAAGACCATCTGGTCGAAGACCTCCCCAGTACCCCACAAGACTCCCGGGCTACCCCCGTCGAGCGGCAGCACTAAGAACGCCGCCATGTCCCGTGGGTCGAGCAACCCGTCGCCGCTCGTGTCGCCCTCTATCCTGCTGAACACGATCCCCGAACCGTCCGGCTCCCACTGCGGAGCAAGACTGAGCCCAGGCCCAAAGGTCTTCCTGACCTGCTCTGTCCCATCGGCGTTCATCAAGTAGATCTCACTCGTGCCGTCACGCTCGGACTGGAAGGCGACACGAGCGCCGCCCAGAGACCAGGCAGGCGCGTGATCATCGGCCGGGTTGCGGGTCAGGTTCACCAGATTCGATCCGTCTGCATCCATGACGTAGATCTCGCTATTGCCGTCACGACCGGTCTCGAAGGCGATTCGCGCCCCATCCGGAGACCACACCGGCGCCAGGTCAGGAGCCCCATCGAACGTCAACTGGATCTGACGGCCTTGCTCGTCCAGCAGCCAGATGTCGGGATTCCCCGTTCTCTCGGAGACGAAGACGAAACGTGCCACCATTGGTCGGGGAACCGCCGGAGCCCGACCAGGCATCGCTGAGGTGTACTCTCCCGCCGACACCTTCACGGTCGTATCTCTGGCCAGCACCTCAGCCACGCCCTCGGAGACCTCTACTATCGTCTCTCCGTGTTCCGAGACCACCACGCGGCATCGGCCCAAGGCCATCACGACCTCTGCGGCGGGAGTGCGAATCTCGTGCCGGCTCTCGCCGTCCGACGATGCAAGCGCCTGATGAGACGTGTCGCCCCGCTGCACTTCAAGACGCCAGGTAAGGGATTCGGCATCGTCAGTTGACAGTCGACCCAGAATAACCTCGCAGCCTGATCCCAAGAAGGCAGAATCCGTCGGAGACCAGACCAACAAAGCGCTGGAGTCCGTCGACGTGCGAATCCGATCACCACTCCGCACTCGCAGCATCCCTGTCCCCTGCGAAGCCCGGGTGGTGGAGCCCCGCAGCACCGTCACCTCTCCCGTCTCCGCGAACAGAGTAGCGTCCCCCTCACGGTCGAGGGAGAAGAAGAAGCAGGCCGCCAAGATCGCAGCGCTCAGCCCCAGTAGACCAGGAATCAGGAGGATGATTGGTCTTCTTGGCACGTTGTGCGCATTATAGCACACGATCCCGCACCCCTGCTAGAGACTGCCACCATCCGCAGGACAAGAGCAGCTCGTGTGGGCAACACCCACTGCTCCTGAAGCTCAAGAACAGTACATGCTGGCTGTCCGTCTAGCAGAGCGCTGACACCGCAACCCGAGCCCGGTGTGCCGCTCAAGGGTCCATGCCCGGGCTCGCAGTTTCGTCAGGGGCAGCCACTTACCGGGGCGTCGAACGGCCTTTGGCTCCCAAACACCCCTCTCGAGCACACTACGTAACAGGCGGGGCCAAAGAACCTCGTTTTTAAGCCGGTTTTAATGCCACCTTTACGACGCTTTAATCCTGCTGCCGTAGTCTATGGTGGCAAACACTAAAACATGGGAGACGCATTGTGAACAAACGTCTTTGGAGTCTACTCCTGGTCCTCTCCGTGGCCGCAGTGATAACGATCGCTGCATCAGCGACAACCATCTACTCCAGTCCCGAGCACACCGCCCACCCCAAGCTGACCGTGGAGTCGTGTCTCGTAGAGGGCACGAACGTCTTCAGGATAAGGGTAGTCAACTGGGACGTTCCCGGCGAGTGGCGCCTGAAGCTTCATCACGGCACAGATCTCATCGCCATGGGGTATCTTGAAGCCAGGCAGGAGATCGGCAGTCTCGACGCCAGCGCCACCATCACCACCACCACGGAAGGAACGTGGAAGAAGCAGTTCCTCGAGGGTGACGAATGGGTCAACAGACACGGTGCCCATTCCTTGTCGGTGCAGGCATTCACGGACAACGGCTGGTTCTGCCCTCCAGGGCCCGCCTATGACCTAGGAGATCTGGTGTGGTACGACACCGACCAGGACGGCGTGCACGACGGCGGGGAGCCCGGTGTGCAAGGTATCGTGGTCCAGCTTCACGACGACGCCGCTTGCACCACGACCGCCACCTACACCCGGACCACCAGCCTGGACGGTGGGTACCTGTTCACCGATGTGACTACCGGCACGCACTGCCTACAGTTCCTGGACGTACCGGCCGGCTGGCAGATCAGCCTACAGGATCAGGGCAGCGACGAAACGGTCGATTCCGACGCGGAGCCGGCATCCGCTCGCATCGAGAACATCGATCTGCAAGCGGACGATCTCGACGAGGACGTGGGGCTCTACGTCGATGGATCCATTGGCGATCGGGTATGGTGTGACTACAACGGCGACAGCTTCTGTGATTCCGGTGAGGGACTCGACAATATCACCATCTCCTTGTTCGAGGACAGCAACTGCGACCGGTATGGAGAAGCGCTGCTGGCCACCGTGGAGACGGGCAGTGAGGGCGACTATGCCTTCACAGACTTGAATACAGGCCCCCCAGGGGCGACAGATGAGGTGTGCTACGTGGTGGCGGTAGACGCGACCGACGAAGATTTGGGAACGTGCAGCCAACCAGTGGGCGCGGTTAGCCTCGGGATGACGCTCACCGCCGATGAGTTCGACAACGATGCCCTCGACTTCAGCTTCCGCGAGCAGACCGGAATGCCCGGACCTTTCCGTTCGTATTGTCCACTGGTGACCACCATACCCTGAAGTCGATCCTTTGCGCGCTTTGCCGGGCCGAGCCCGGCAAAGCGCACGGTGCAAGCGACACCATGACGGCATCTTCGCTGGATAGACCATCGAAGGCCTTTAAGAGAGTTTTAATATCGCCTTTATGGTCGTTTAATCCGAACCCGGTAGGATGGGGCTTGAGTCGGAGTACAAGTGGGCAGGTAGGTAAGGATGCTACGAGAACGACTCCCCGACATGTGCAGGCTAGCATCTCGGGGCAACTTAGACCTTTCCTGTTCTACCTGCCCGCTGGTGATCAACTAGTGACGCCCTAGCCTAGCACAGTGGCACGCTACCCCGAAGACGGGCACGTCTAGGATGGACCGCTCACGAAAGTGCGCTTCCGGAGATGTGAGCAGAAGCTACAGAGGTAAGCAGTGATCAGAGTACTAGTCATCCACCCCGACAGTAAGACGGCCGCAAGCGTCGCCAGAGCTCTGGCTGACGAGAAGATGATGCCCACCGTCGTCTGCGACCGGGCAGAAGCGCTGCGCCAACTTGAGAGCAACCCTCCAGACGCCGTGATCCTGGCTGCAGTCCCCTGCAACGGCTGGAGTGAGGATCTGTGCAGGGCGGTGTGCCATCGGACCCTCGTTCCTCTTCTCGTGGTCGCGGCGCAAGAGGACAACTATCTACTGCAGCAACTGCTGGCCGCCGGAGCGGACGCCCATGTTCTCGAGCCTTTCGCCGCAGAGGTGCTCGTCGCCCAGCTATGGGCTCTGCTGCGCCGCGTGGGGCTCGTCGGCAGTCCCTGCACCGCGTAGACAGACCGCCTGCCCGCGGCCTCTCCCATTCCTCCGAACCCGGGGACCCGTCCCAAGATCCCATGCGCTCAGACCTCGTGCAGCGGTGCTCACGAGACCCCCTCTTCGAGACCCCATCGCATCCTCGACTTCGCAACCCGCATGCACCATACAGGCACCTGGTGCGCCGTGTCCAGTCAAATGAAAATGTTACCGAAGGGAAGCCATTCTTTCAAATGATAATGTTACCGTAATGCCCTCTCCTTTCTGGCTCTTGGTAGGTGTAGATAGGGTCTGGTAGACATCCTCCGT
>Ga0315539_1001718_pt1 | contig 16085 bp, 15 predicted proteins | sample SalMarSW160150MG_FD_203097 | JGI IMG/M metagenome (GOLD analysis project Ga0315539, IMG submission 203097) | Salt marsh sediment microbial communities from the Plum Island Ecosystem LTER, Massachusetts, United States - Salt Marsh Sediment SW1601-150 ... | reverse complement strand
TATTTGTGGCTCTGATGTTCATATGGCTCAATCTGATGAGGAGGGATATATCTTCTATCCCGGGCTCACTGCTTTTCCCTGTACACTGGGACATGAGTTTTCGGGTATCGTAGCCAAAGCGGGAAAAGAAGCTTTCAATAAGCGCACCGGGAAAAGATATAGCGAGGCTGAGGCAGTTACCAGCGAAGAGATGCTCTGGTGTGCATCCTGTCGTCCCTGTACCGACGGTTATCCCAATCACTGTGAAAGGCTACAGGAATTAGGCTTTACCTGTGATGGAGCTTTTGCTGAATATGTAAAGGTGGATGCTCGCTATGTATGGAGTCTGGAAGAATTAAGGAAAAGATACGCTGAGGAAGACATATTTCTTGCCGGAAGCTTAGTTGAGCCAACTTCTGTTGCTTATAATGCAGTAATAGAGCGGGCAGGTGGTATCCGCCCCGGAGATAATGTTGTCATATTGGGAGGAGGGCCAATTGGTCTGGCTGCTGTAGCTATCTTAAAGAGAGCAGGAGCAGCCAAAGTGATATTATCTGAGCCTTCCAAAGAAAGAAGAGAGAGGGGGGAGAAGATGGGGGCAGATTTTGCTATTAATCCTCTGGAGGAGAATTTTACCGAGCGAGTTTTAGAGTTAACGGAAGGTTCAGGGGCAAAGCTTTATCTTGAAGCCACCGGTCTTCCTGATAAGGTCTTTCCCGATATCGAAGAGACTATCTGGCAGGGAAAACAAATTAATAGTGTGGTGGTGATTGTAGCTAGGGCAGCTAAGAAAATCCCTCTCACCGGTGAGGTATTTCAGGTAAGGAGAGCCTCTCTAATTGGCTCTCAGGGACACTCCGGTCACGGAACTTTTCCCAGAGTAATAAGCTCTATGGCTTCGGGAATGAATATGCTTCCCTTAATTACTAAAAAAATTCTGGTAGAGAGGGTTCCAGAAAATATAGTTATGCTCCAGGCCAACCGTGAAGAATGCAAAATTACAGCAGTTCTTGATTGATAACAGCACTGGTTTTGGGAGCAGGTCCTATGGAACTTTTATTCATTCAAATGTTTAAGGCATCTGGAGCAGCAAAGATCATAGTTTCAGAGATATCAGATTACAGAGCTAAATTTGCTTATGACATTGGGGCAAACCGGCTTGTAAGTCATTTAAAAGAGAACCTTGTAAAGATAGTCAAAGAGGAGACTCTTATAGGTGCAGATGTGGTAGTAGATACTGTGGGAACTTTAATGAAAGATGCAATAGGCGCAGCACGAAGAGGAGGAAGAGTTCTTCTCTTCGGCCAAAATTATCAGGCAAAAACTGAAATAACCCAAAATGACATCACCAGAGGCGAGCTTACCATAATGGGTAGTTTCATTGCTAAATTCACCTTTCCCGCTGCTATCAAGATAATAGAAAGTAACCTCTTGAATTTAGAAAAACTCATCACTCATAGACTTCCTTTAGAGAATATCCACAAGGGAATAGAAGCAATGAGAAAAGGTAAGGCTATTAAAGTTATCGTAACGCCGTAAAGGAGGCAATAGTGTCTGATGAAAAGAAAAAAAGTAAGATGTGGTTAACCACAAAAAATCCTGCCATCATATTCGAGAATACCGATGTGGGCAGATTGAAGAAAGAATTATGGGATGTATCAGAGAAAGAGATTGAGAAAATATTAGCCCAGTATGAAGTGCCCTCACTTCCCGAGTTAGGAAAACCAGGAAGCTATATACAGACTACAATTCGTCAGAAACTTATTGATAACAGGGGCAAGAACGATATTGTTATTATTCCCGTGGGTTGCACAGAAAACCACGGCCGACATACTATCTCTGGCCTGGATACCTTTATGGTAACCCAGATTGCCGAAGCACTAAGAAGGTATACAGCTAAAAAGGGAAGGGCAGTTAATCTGGCCCTCCCTCCTCTTAATTATGGAGCACATCCCTATCATCACATTGGAATGCCCGGAACAGTAAATATACCTCAGAATATAGTCCGAGAACTCCTCGTTTATGTTATGCTTGGTTTGTGGAATGATGGCTTTCGAAAGCAGATTCTAATTAATAATCACGGCCAGCTCTGGGTTCTGGAATCAGCCCTGCATGAGTTTATGTATCGCTATCAGCTTCCCGGAATCTTCCAGGTGCTCGATTGGCACCGAGCAGTAAGAGAATTCTTTGGTCCAACCGGGAAAGAAGATAGCATGGAGACCCATTTTGTTCATGCAGATGAAGCAGAAACCTCAATAGCTCTTTTGATGTTTCCTAAAGGGACAGTCAATATGAGTTTTACCCATGATACAAAGGGAGAGGGGTTTCTTCCCGATGGTCATTTTGATAAGTCAGTGGACCCTCTTCACCGTCCTCACCGTTGGTCTGAAGGTGAAGGACATATGGCTATCGAAATAACTGCTACCCCAGAAGGAACATTGGGAACACCAAGCTTAGCTAGTTCCAGAAAAGCTAAACGACCTATAGCGGCTATCCTCAAATACTTAACTCTGATTATTGCTCAGATTCTAGAAGCTTTTCCTCCGGGTAAGGTTCCACCTGTAGAAAAGGTAACTCTGCGAAGTGCTTCAGAAATGGCGCCCTATTTAAAGGAACCTCAGAGTAAGGGCTGGAAATCGGTTTACAGCATACCAAGAATTGGCTTTTAGTAATTCGTTTTCAAAATAACACTTTATTTCGAGCTGTCATTACGAATAACGAGGAAGTAATCTAATGAGACTGCCACGGCTATTTTCAACAGCTAATGACAGATGGCGGATAAATGAAAAAAAGTATAGTCGTTTCAACTCCTGAGGCTAAATTTTCCGCCTTAGCTTTTAAAGAGGATTTTAATAGAAGCATCAAGAAAGTGGCTGGCTTAGGTTATGAGGGAGTGGAACTGGCCGTTAGGGAACCTAACAAAATAGATGCAGGAAAAGTTATTGAACTGGTAAAGTCCTATCACCTAGAAGTGCCTGCCATCGGCACGGGCCAGGTCTATGGAGAAGAGGGATTAAGTTTTTCTCATCCCGACTTCGAAGTAAGAAAGAAAGCAGTTAAGAGGATAAAGGAACACATAAATTTTGCCGTAAAATTTTCTGCTCAGGTAATAATCGGGTTGATAAGAGGAAAGGTCGAAGAGGGTGTAAGCCAAGAGGATGCAGAACGATGGACCCTTGATTGTATCCGGGAATGCCTGAAGGAAGCACAGGAATTAGGAATATCTCTTACTATTGAGCCATTAAATAGATATGAAACCAATTTTCTTAATACAATTGCTGAGACTATTAGCTTTATTAAGAAAATAGATGCTCCTAATATAGGGATGTTGATAGATACTTTTCATATGAACATAGAAGAAGCATCTATATATGAAAGCATAAAAAAGAGCAAAAGTTATCTGACTCACGTTCATGTTGCTGATAGCAATAGATGGGCTCCGGGAAGTGGACACCTTAATTTTACGCACATAATTAAAACATTGGAAGAGATAAAATATAAAGGCTATATTTCTGCCGAAATTCTTCCTTTGCCTGATCCAGATAGTGCTGCCAGATTAACTATTGAACACCTGAGAAGGTCAGCCAGAGAAGATTGATTTAAGCTTGGTTTCCCAGCAACGAAGGATAGAAAGAGTCCTCTGTAAAGGAACAATCTTCCTTTTAGGGTTTGCGTAAAGGTAATTTGAGTGAGTCTGTACCCCATAGAGGAAAAAGACTATGACTTCGCGAGAAAGAATAAGAAAAGCCATAAACCACGAGGAGCCGGACCGTATCCCCATTGACCTAGGAAGCATTCCGGTAACCGGGATTGCTGCAAGCACTTATGCTAAACTAAGAAAAGCATTAGAGTTGAGCAGTAAACCGGTCAAGATAGTCGAGCCATTTCAAATACTAGCTGAAGTCGAAGAAGATGTGAGGGAGAAATTTGGAATAGACACGTTGGGCCTCCAGCTTCCTACTACTATGTTTGGATTTAGGAATGAGAATTGGAAGCCCTGGCGATTATTTGATGGTACCGAGGTACTCGTGCCAGAGCTTTTCATTGCCAAGGAGAATAAAGATGGAGATCTCTTGCTCTACCCCAAAGGAGACACCTCAGCTCCTCCCAGCGCTAAGATGCCCAAAGGGGGATACTATTTTGATGGCATTGTCCGTCAGGAAGTAATTGACGAGACTCGTCTAGACCCCGAAGAATGGGTAAAAGATCAGTATTCTGTGTATACCGATGAAGACCTCCAGTACTTGGAGCAAACCGCGGAGGATTTTTATCGAAATACTGAGTTCTCCCTAGTAGGGTCTTTCTGGCAGGGTGGATTCGGAGACATTGCTCTTATTCCAGGATTAAACGTTAAATACCCTAAAGGCATCCGCGACCCTCAGGAATGGATTATTGCCCATGCTCTTCATCCTGAATATATTAAGGGGATCTTTAGTCTCCAATGTGAGATAGCACTACAAAACCTTAAGCTCTACTACCAGGCAGTAGGAGATAAAATCGATGTAGTTGCCGTTAGCGGAACTGACTTTGGAACTCAAAATGCACCCTCTATTTCTCCCGATATGTATCGAGATATGTATAAACCTTTTCATAAACTCATCAATGAATGGATACACAAGAATACCTCTTGGAAGATCTTCTATCATAGCTGTGGTTCGGTTGTCTCTCTTCTTGATGATTTCTTGGATGTAGGAATAGATATTCTCAATCCAGTTCAGTGTTCCGCAGCAGGAATGGACCCCAGATTATTGAAAGAGAAATACGGGAATAAGTTAGTTTTTTGGGGTGGGGGAGTAGATACTCAGAGGACTCTTCCTTTTGGAACCCCCGAAGAGGTGCGGAAAGAAGCTACCGAGCGTTGCCAGATATTTGGAAAAAACGGAGGTTTCGTTTTCAACACTATACATAATATCCAGCCGAAGACCCCGACAGAAAATATTATTGCTATGTTCAAGACAGTAAAGAACTTTTAGTCTCTTTCGCTATCTACCGATCTTTTAAAACCCAAGATAATGTCTTTTGGCAACCAATTGGATCTTTATTAAGATAGAATTGAGATCCAAAAGGGGCCAATAGCTATGATAAGAAATAAAAAAGAGGAAAAAAAAGAGACGTCTATCCATCGAAACATTTAATCCCTTGATCCAATTAGAGACGATTGAATCATGTAATTTGTAACCGGACAGGACCTTTATTTTTTTTGAAGGATTAGCCTCTATCCCTCTATTGATAGATTTGGAAGAGTCTGTGAGTTTTCTCTTTAAAGCGTCAAAGTCGACTCTTCCTTCTGCTTACCTTCAGATGGTTTATCGAAATATTCTTCAAGAAAAGATATCTTGTGAAAGGCTTTTTGATAAACAGTGTAGATATCATAAAGGAATTAGCTAATACTTCGCGAAAAGAGAATATGTCACTCATCCTAAAAGTGTTTTATCTAGAACTCATTGAGAAGACAGTCCGTTAATAGAAAAAAGCCGAGAAAGAATAAGATATTATGCTGGTGAGTCGATTAACGAGAGCAGAAGTCGATCTTGATGTTATTGCCTGTAATATTTAATTTAGCGGGAACTCCCCGCCTATGAAGGTGGAGATAAGAGCAATTTTCTGCAAGAATTGCAGGACAAACGGAGTTTGAATCATGAAAGCACCACGCCTATAAATGCGGGGAGTATCTATGAAAGTAGCATAAGGAGGGTTTACCCACATACAATAGAAAAAACCAATTCCAAGAAGGGACTTCTGTTTTGATATGATAGGAGTTGATAATTAGGTTTGTGGCGAGGATCTAAGCTGTTTACTCTTGAGTTTTACTTCATTATGAGGGTAAATGCAGGAGCATGGCTAATAAGTTCTATTTTCCCGAACAAAGAGCCTTCAAACATCATGGTACTTTCGCTTTCTTGTCAGAGTATTTTTTGGTTCGTAGAAATGAAGGTAGTTTGAACATTGTGCTCGGTCTAAAGAGAAATTTTCTCCGAAAAGTTCTGTCTATAGAACATTTGGGGGGCCGAAGCGGACTCGAACCCTCATCTTATGTTTATTTTTTCCATTTTTTTCGGTCGGTTTCACTTCTATTCAAAGATTATACCGTTCTTGGTCAGAAACTCAAAGCCTAAGGAGGATGGTTTAGACTCATTTCGAGGCCTACTATCCCTTTCAAGTACAAAACGGAGGCGTGTGTGTTTCAAGGGAAACTATATCCTTTTTTATTTACATTCTCTAAAATACCTATCTACAGCTTCTCTAACAAGCTCAGTCTTACATCTTCCTGTCTTCTTTGAGATTTCCGCCAAGAGATGCCAATCCGATCTGGCAAGATAGGCTGATACAGATTTGTATCTATCTCTGGTTCCCCTTGGAAGATGCGAGGTAGTTGTGCTAACGGGAAAGTCTTTTTTCTTCACGAACTCACATACAGCTTCTCGGATTGTTTCGGATAGTGACCTGTCAATCTTTTCTGTTAGCCTCTTGAGCCTTTCATACTGGCGAAGAGATACGTTGACCCAGGGACGGATCATTTTTTCTTTGTTGTTTGTTGGGCTTTTTCGATAGGATTTTCTTACCCGAAAATAGGGTTTAATGCTAATACAGAACAGGGTTTGAGTACTTTTACCCCAATTGCACAGGGACTGCCTGACCTGTTCCTGTTCTTAAGAAGCTTTCCTGCACTCCAGGAGGAAGAGACTCTTTATCTCCCAACATTATTCCTTTTAGTACAAAAGAGTGTGGCTCAGGTAGGGTATGCTCGATTACTCTCACCATCCAGTCACGACTCTTATAGGCCCACTTTATTAAAGGACTTCCTCCTCCTCCTCCTCCTCCTCCTTCTTCTACCGTTACGTTGCCTGTGGTAAGTTCTACCCATATCCCTTGGTAGGATAGATATCTTTGCCAATCGAATGCTCCCTTCTCTTTGGCCTCTTCAGGCAGGCGCAACCTACCCTCCAGTCTTACCGTATCCCCATAGTCGTAATTCTCTAAAGGAAAATAGCTTGTAACCCATATTCTCCCCTGGGTGGTTTTTTCTTGTCCATTCTCGATGATCTTTTTGGCTTCGATAGTGAAACGAATCCTTCTTTCTTTAAGCTGAGGACGGCTAACAACTTCACCTATTATAGTGACTTTTTCCTGAGAAGGAGCATAGCCTGCAATATGGTCAGAGGAATGGGGGTAATAGACATAATAAAAATAGACTATCCCAATGAGAAGAGTGATAAGAAATAAAGCATAACTTGTCCCTCTTTCTCTTTTCTTCAGGTAGAGAATGAAGGCTAAGGCAAAGAGAACAGTCAAGCCCAGATAAAGAGGAAGAAAAGGTAAGGTGAGGTATCTTCCTATGATTATTCCTATAATAAAAAAGAGAGTAATCCCATAGATGGGCTTGTTCATTTTTGTAGTTAAAAAGTTATCACTATTTTCCACTCTCTTTTCGCTGCTCCCTATCTGGTCAATATTTCTTTACAAAGGATGTGGGCCCTTTTGCAGTAAATTTGTCCCCGGATGAATTTTTGGTGTTCTGCAACATAAATTTGGGTAATCACCATTTACTCCTATCTTTGGGACAAATCACCCGGTGGAGAATGCCTTCGCGTGCTTTTGCCATCCAGCTATCAACTGTTCTTTTCCATTTCAAATAATGCTCTGTTTTTTTATGTGCTGCTGCCTCTTCTTCGGATTGATAAGCTTCGTAAAGTAAAAATCTTGTTGGATCGCTCATTGATTGAAGCACATCAAATCGCATGTTACCAGGTTCCTTAATTGAAGATTCATGATTTTCTGTGCTTGCTTCAATGAAATCCTCAATGTTCTCGGGCTTGACATAAACAGCAATAGTTGTAACTATCATTGGTCTCATCCTCCTTTTTGATTTGTGCTTATTAAGAACTAGTTCTTATCCTAACGAAAAAGAGGATGGTGTCAAAAGCACAAATCTTTACCAGAGTCCCCCAAATAGATTGACAACTTTGCAGGAAATTTGTTGTATATCTCTCATGTTCGATTCTGAAGATCTTTCTAATCCTGTAATTTCTGGGTTGATAATGGTTTAGACGGAATGTCGAAAGGATTGATTTGAAACTACGTATCCCGCTTTTAATTTATCGAGCTTTTCATGTATATTTGTGTGATAATTGGGAAATAGTGTCTGCACAGAATTACAAGATGAAATATTTTGTAGAAGGATTTTTATGCAGAAGGTTCGTTGACAAGAGCTAAAATTTGATTAAACTCTGCTTAAAAGAACTAGCCAGAGCTTCTTTGGACAAGTAGGAAGAGGATTTTGAATGGGTATGGCTTGAAAACTAGAATCGCCAAGTGCCTTGGGAACATCATGAAAAGGAAGCTGTTCCTTATTTTTTTGTTATTGTTACTTTTCGCCACAGGATACCCAATTCAGAGTGCAGCTAACGAGTTTATTATTACAATTGATACCTCGAAGCAAAAGCTTTTTGTTTTTGAAGGTAGGGAGATCATAAGAATCTATCCTGTTTCGACTTCCAGGTATGGAGTGGGTAACGAAAAGAATAGTAATAAAACTCCTCTGGGAACCCACTTCATTGTTGCCAAGATTGGAAAGGACGCCAAGATCGGGACTATATTTGAGCAGCGCAAAAATACAGGTCAAATAGCAGAAATTTATACTGACATCACCGATATTAAAGAAGAGCTTATAACCACCCGCATACTTTGGTTAAAAGGAATAGTACCGGGTCTCAATGAAGGTGGAGAAGTGGATTCATATGCCCGCTGCATTTATATTCATGGAACACCAGAAGAAGGTCTAATTGGAACACCAGCATCCAAAGGCTGCATAAGAATGAAGAACCAGGATATCTTTGAGCTCTTTGGTCTGGTCCCCGAAGGTACGCTAGTTGGTATTCACCAATAGGCACTGTTCAACATTCAAATGCCCTTAATGGTCCAGCCTACAGGAATAGAATATTGACGAGAGCCATACTTTGAGGTGAAAGAGAGTTCTCCATGCTTTTGGCCATACTGGTACAGTTCTTTGGTAATTCGGACATCGTCCAGGCAATATCTTTTCAACGCCTCTATTTTGCCTTCTCGGAAGAGCCTTACTGCCTCTAACCCGCTTCCACTTTTCTTCATTCCTAAGGTTGCCTGGGCAACACTATCCAGGCTTACCCTATGGCCGGCTACCCTGGTAATCTCCTCCATTATATCCAGAGCTGGCAGTTTCCTTGCTGGGATGGATAAATATGGCTCCAGTACTAGAAAATCGAACTTCTTTATATTAAAGCCGATGACTAAGTCCGCTGATTTTAGAATTTCCTCTAAGCCAGAAATTTCCTTTTCTTCAAAAGTCATATATCTATCTTTGGCATAGTGATAAACTCCCACCACTGAAATCTTCAAAAGATGCATTCGTCTGCCGCCCACCTCCTCAAAGGTCTTTTGCGTTTCCAGGTCAAGCACTATCTTATTCATATGTTTTCCTCTTCCTTTTTACTTCAAAGACAATTTCCTTATTTTAAAGGATTTTGTAGTTGGCAATAGAATAAATTTATCTTATCTTACTCCCCTATCCCGGTCAAGTTTTTTTTCTTTATGTATGAAGCTTATTTGACCTCTTAGAAAATTTACTTATAATATCTAACAAATCTTTCTCAAACTTTACAATCTCAAGAGATTGCCACGTCGTCCTGAAGGCTTTGAGGACTCGCAATGACAACATAGAATGTACTTCACTGGATACTTACTCCTAGCTAGCGTGGAAGACTGAAAGACAAATGCCAAAATCAATAACTAATATTTTACTGGTAGGAGTAGGGGGACAGGGAATTTTACTAGCTTCGGAAATCTTAGCTAAAGTAGCCTTTCAAGAAGGGTATGATGTCAAAAAGTCGGAAGTTCATGGCATGGCCCAAAGGGGAGGCAGCGTTAGCTCACAGGTAAGATTTGGGGATAAGGTTTATTCTCCGCTTATTAGAAAAGGGGAGGCGGATTTTTTTCTTGCTTCAGAAAAACTGGAGGCTTTAAGGTTTATTGGCTATCTAAAGAAAAAGGGAATATTGATATTGAATAACCTGGAAATTTTTCCTCTTATGGTAAATATTGGCAAAGAGAAGTACCCTAAAGATATTCTTCTCCATCTAAAGAAGAGAAGTTCTCAAATCGTCAAAATAGAAGCCAGTAAGATTGCCGAGGATGTGGGCAATGCCAAGGCTTTTAACCTGGTTTTACTGGGAAAGCTTTCCACCTTTCTTAGCTTTGAATCAAGTACCTGGGAAAAAGTTATTCGTCAAGAGGTCCCTTCCCATACTATAGAGGTTAACTTGAAGGCTTTTGAATTAGGAAGGACAAACTAGTGAATAGAAATTTGTTGCTCGTTGCTGGTCGCTCGTCGCTCGAAAAGGAAGAAGAAAAGTCTCCTCTCCCTCAGGGGAGAGGGAATGGGTGAGGGGGATGTTTCCCCTCTCAATATGTTCAGCGGAGGAACAATGATCTGGAATAAAGAATACGAGTGTATGGATAGAGATAATTTGAAAGACCTTCAGCTAACAAGGCTGAAAGAAGTTGTCCGTCGGGTCTATGAGAGATTGCCTTTCTATAGAAAAAAATTTACCAAGAATCACCTTCATCCAGATGCTCTAAAATCACTGGAAGACTTAAGAAAATTTCCTTTTACCAGAAAACCAGAGTTAAGGGAAGGTTATCCATTTGGCTTATTCACTGCACCACTGGAGAAAATAGTGGAATTTCACATCTCTTCCGGAACCACCGGGAAACCGGTAGTCAATGGGTACACCAGAAAAGATATCCAGGTCTGGTCAGAGGTTATGGCTAGAGCTTTAGCCTGTGCGGGAACTACCTCAAAGGATGTAGTCCACAATGCTTATGGTTATGGTCTTTTCACCGGGGGGCTGGGAGTCCATTATGGAGCTCAATTAATTGGTGCAAAAACTGTCCCTATTTCTGGGGGGCAGACCAGGCGACAGATAATGATAATGCAGGATTTTAAATCCACAGTTCTAACCTGCACCCCTTCTTACGCTTTGCACATAGCAGAGGTAGCAGAAGAGATAGGAGTTAACCCCAGGGAACTCTCCCTCAGGGTAGGGATATTGGGGGCAGAGACGTGGTCAGAGAATATGCGTAAAGAAGTCGAAGTTCAACTGGGGATAGATGCTCTAGATATTTATGGATTGACCGAGATTATCGGGCCAGGAGTGGCTCAGGAGTGTGAGGCAAAAGAAGGAATGCATATTTTTGAAGACCATTTCCTGCCTGAAATAATTGACCCCAAAACGGGTAAGGTTCTAGAAGAAGGAGAGGAGGGAGAGTTAGTCTTGACTACCTTAACCAGAGAAGGGACTTCTCTGGTAAGATACAGGACTGGCGATATAACCCAGATAAATTATCAGCTATGTGAGTGCGGGAGAACTATTGCCAGGATTAGTAAAATCAAGGGCAGGGTAGATGATATGCTTATTATAAGAGGGGTAAATATTTTTCCTTCTCAAATAGAGAATGTATTACTTCAAATAGAGGAAGCTGAGCCTCATTATCAGTTGATTTTGGAGAGGAAAAGAGGATTAGATGAGTTAACAGTTGAGCTTGAGGTTTCTCCTAATACTTTCTTTGATGAGGTAAAGAGAGTGGAGAAAATAGAAGCAAAAATCGAAAAAGAAATTGAAGATGCGCTGGGTTTGAGAATAGGAGTGAGGTTGGTTGAGTCAAGGACGATTGAGAGAAGTATGGGTAAAGCAAAACGTATAATAGATAAGAGAAAATCAAAATAGGAGGCTAAGTTGGAAGTAAGACAAATTTCGGTATTCCTGGAAAATAAGATAGGCAGACTAGCTGAGATCACTCAGGTTCTAGGGAATAAAGGAATCAATATCCGGGCATTAGCTATTGCTGATACTACCGAATTTGGTATCTTGCGAATGATAGTAGATAAACCTGAAAAGGCATATGAAGCTCTAGAGGAAAGGGGATTTACGGTATCTCAAACAGAGGTGATAGTAGTAGAGGTCGAGGATAAACCAGGTGGCCTGGCAGGGGTTATGGCTATTCTGGGGAAAGCAGGCATCAATGTAGAGTACCTCTATGCTTTTGTAGCCCCGAAAGGCAGTAATGCTCTGGTGGTTTTAAAAATCGAAAAACTAAAAGATGCAGTAGGACTGTTTCAGGCGCAGGAGGTAAAGATTCTTTCTAGTAAGGATGTTGGCAGATTATAATGTTAGCTAAACTTGAGGAAGATATCAAGAGAGTGGCCAGGCATACTATTATTCTAAATTTTGTTATCCTTTACCACTCAATTGGTATTATAAAGCTTTCTGAACTTAGTGGATTCCCCCAACATCAGGTCAGATATTCTTTGAGAGTTCTGGAGCATCATAACCTGCTCAAGCCTTCACCCCAGGGAGCAGTAGCCACTGCCAGGGGCAAAAAGTTTATGCAGAATCTGGATAAGAAGATTGAAAAGCTAAGGGAAGAGCTACTTAATCTAACCAATTCTTGAAATATAGCATTTATATATCTACCGAAGGACACTCTTTGAAAAAACGTGAATCGTATCTCGTATCTCGAAAAAAGACTTTGGAGCACTCAAAAGGATAGATTATGCTAGATACTAGATACGAACAACGAGATACGAGAATGGCGACGGAAGAAATTGTCCTGAGGTATTTCTTGACAATTTTTTTTATTAAATTATCATTGTCAATTGTTAACACGAGACTATGTGGCACGCATAGAATAGAGATAAGGAGGAAGAGAAATGACAAGGAAAAAGGGGTTGTTGCTGTTTTGTTTGGTAGCAGCGGGGATGCTTTTGATTCAGGGATTAGCCTTTGGTGTATCGGCTGAAAAAGAGCCGTACAAGGTGGGGGCCATATTTGCTATAACAGGCGGGGCCTCCTGGCTAGGGGAACCGGAACGGAACACTGTAAGAATGATCGAGGAACAGATAAACAAGGCTGGCGGCATCAATGGTCATCCTTTGGAAATCATCATTGAGGATACTGCTGGAGATGAAACGAGGACGGTAACGGCGGCCAAAAAACTGATTACCAAGGATGAAGTGCTGGCAATAGTTGGCCCTTCCCGAAGTGGCACTACCATGGCGGTAATCCCTATAGCGGAGGAGGCTGAGGTCCCACTTATTTCCTGTGCGGCTGCTGAGGCCATTGTGGTACCGGTTAAGCGCTGGGTCTTCAAGACTCCTCAAAAGGACAGCGATGCTGCAGTGAGAATCTTTGAGTACATGAATGAACAGGGGATATCAAAAATTGCCATTATCACAGGAACAACTAGTTTTGGTGATCAAGGTCGAGGACAACTCAAAAAACTTGCTCCTGAATTTGGCATAACTATTATAGCTGATGAGACGTATGGGCCGGAAGATACCGATATGACTGCCCAACTGACAAAAATCAAGGCGTCCGAAGCTGAGGCTGTAGTTAACTGGTCAATCGTAGCGGGTCAGGTAATCGTAGCCAAGAATATGCGACAGTTGGGAATGGAGATTCCTCTTTTCCAGAGTCATGGATTTGGCAACATAAAGTATGCCCAGACAGCCGGAGAAGCGGGCGAGGGAATAATCTTCCCCTGTGGGAGGTTGCTTGCCGTGGATACTCTTCTTGATGGTCATCCACAAAAGGAAGTTTTATCTCGCTACAAAGAAGAATACGAAGCTAAGTATAACGAGGATGTTAGTACCTTTGGTGGACACGCCTGGGATGCGCTGCAGTTAGTAATTGAAGCTCTAGAAGAGGTAGGTCCAGACAGGGAAAAAATCAGGGATTACATTGAGAACAAAAAAGGTTTTGTGGGGACAGGAGGCGTATTCAATTTCTCGCCCGAGGACCATAGCGGTCTGGATAAATATGCATTCGAAATGCTGACCGTCAAAAATGGACAATTTGTGGTGGTAAAGTAGAATCAATCCTAACAATTCCATACGGCGTCAGGTCCGAGGCTAGACGATCTGACGCCATTTTTTAAAATCTAGCAATTTCTATGCTTGTCAAAGGACATTCCTTAAAATCCGTTGCTCGTTGCTAGTCGCTAGTTGCTTGTGTTCCCTCTTCCCGAGGGGAAAAGAAAGAAGTGCGTAAATCGTATTCCGTCAATAGTATTACTTTGTGGATTTTAAGGTCTTTTCTTACGAGATACTAGCAACGAGCAACTAGCAACGAAATGCAGCGACTAAAGCGGAGAAGAAATAATGAGTCTAGGGAGTCAACTCCTTCAGTATCTATTTACCGGCATCACTCTCGGTACAATTTACGGGATGGTTGCTCTGGGGTTTAACATAATCTACTCCTCCACCGGCATTATCAATCTTGCCCAGGGAGAATTTGTCATGTTGGGCGGGATGATGATGGTCTATCTGACCACAATCATCAAACTACCTATGGTGGTAGGTTTTTTCCTCTCAATTCTAATAGTTGCTCTAATGGGAGCTCTTTTTGAAAGGGGAGCTATTCATCCTTTAAAAGACCCTTCCGTAATTACTCTTATTATTATCACCATAGCTGCCAGTATTCTCTTCAAAGGTGGCGCTATGTTTGCCTGGGGTAAAGAGACCTTTTCCTTGCCTGCTTTTTCAGGAGAAGAGCCAGTAATGGTGCTGGGAGCTACTATTCTTCCTCAAACCTTATGGATACTGGGGATTATGGCGACGACGGTGGTTTTTCTAATTTTCTTTTTCGGGTTTACCCTAACTGGAAAAGCAATGAGAGCCTGTGCAGCTAATCGCACGGCAGCCAGTCTAGTTGGTATTAATGTAAAGACTATGGTTCTTTTGTCTTTTGCCTTAAGTGCAGCCATTGGAGCGACAGCTGGGATTATCATTGCTCCTATTGCTCTTATGGACTACAATCGGGGGACTATGTTAGCAGTGAAGGGGTTCAGTGTTGCGGTATTGGGTGGATTGGGGAGTAATGTGGGAGCGGTAGTGGCAGGGTTTGTTATTGGTATCATGGAATCTCTGGGAGCAGGTTTTGTGTCTTCCGGGTATAAAGATGCTATTGCTCTGGTAGTGTTGCTTTTAGTTTTATTCATCAAACCGGGCGGACTTCTGGGAAGTAGAGAAAAAGGAGAGTTCAAAAAATTTTAGCTGATTCTCGTAACATTTTCATGAAGAGTCGCCTAAAAAGGTGAGTGCTCAGTAAGCTTCGTGGCATTGCGTGGGATGAAATCCTGAAGCAAATGTAGCGGTGCCATTTATGGCACGATTGTCGGATGAATCCGATCGCTACAAATTGATTGCCACGTCGGTATCGCTCCTCGCAGTGACAAAAAGGAATGCACCCCACTAAATATTTACCGTCTTCGTAAAGAGTCGTCTAAAAAGAAAAAGTTATGAAAAAGAAGAATTTGATTGTACTTGTGATTCTGGCGGGAGTAACTATGGCTATGCCGCTGGGACTTGGCAATTCTTATTACCTGAATGTGTTGGTTTTTGTGGGCATTCATAGTCTTATTACTATTGGCCTCAGTCTGCTTATGGGCTACGCAGGGCAGATTTCCCTGGGTCAGGCTGCTTTTTTTGGACTGGGGGCATATACTTCCGGGATACTCAGTACTAAATTTGGCGTCTCGCCCTGGCTTGCGCTTTTGGCAGCCATTTTTGTTACCGGAGGGATTGCTTTCCTTATAGGAGCTCCTGCCCTCAAACTCAAAGGTCACTACCTGGCTATGGCTACCTTAGCATTTGGCTATATCGTTTATATCATTTTTAACCAGGCTAGTTCCTTTACTGGTGGCCCCTCTGGCTTTGGACAGATTCCCCGCTTCAGATTAGGAAGTTTCGTGTTTAAGACTGATGTCCACTACTATTATCTTGTCTGGATTCTGGTAATAATCGCTTTACTGATTTCCCTGAATATTACTCACTCCCGGGTGGGTCGAGCTCTGAGGTCTATCCACGCAGGTGAGTTGACAGCCAATACTATGGGGGTGAATACTGCCAAATACAAGATCCAAATCTTTGTATTGAGTGCTGTTTATGCCTCTGTCGCTGGGAGCCTCTATGCACACTTTATTACTTTTCTCAACCCCAGTCCTTTTGGCTTTCATTTTTCCATCGTTCTGGTCACTATGGTTGTAGTAGGAGGGGTAGCTAGTGTGTGGGG
>Ga0315539_1001715_pt1 | contig 16095 bp, 11 predicted proteins | sample SalMarSW160150MG_FD_203097 | JGI IMG/M metagenome (GOLD analysis project Ga0315539, IMG submission 203097) | Salt marsh sediment microbial communities from the Plum Island Ecosystem LTER, Massachusetts, United States - Salt Marsh Sediment SW1601-150 ... | reverse complement strand
ACAGGTATACCACACATGGTTGATGGCATCGTACCCAAATGTCTCGCCATTGCTGGGTGGAACAGGAATAGGTTCCCTTCCGATATAAGCTCCAAAAGTCCCGTCGGGATTCTTGTACCATTTTTCAATACCTCCGACTCCATAATCGTCCGGTCCGTAGTAGATGTAGTTGTCGTTTACATAGAACTCGGCGTGGTGGCTTCCCGACCAGCCACAATCGCTGCTGAAGCTGTACGTTTGAACAGGAGTCAGCGTCCTGGGAACGATCGGGCCGGTGTTCCACGGGTTGTCCGGATGCTGGTTGGGATCGGAACCTGCCGGAATAGCTACCATGTACACTTTGCATGATATGCCGTTATCGACATACAGATGGCCAGTGGTATCGTTTATCCGGTAGCCTGCGCAGGCATAGCCGGATTGCGGGAAATCGGCAAAGACATAATACTCATCGCCGCCACAGCCACCTGTTACAGTAAGGTCTATGAAGACAAGCTGAGGTGAATTGTCAGCCTCACCAGAGGAGACCACCACTGTGTCATGATAGTGACCGGCAACCAGTGAGCTGATATCAACAGTCACAAAAACAGAATCGGGGGTCGTACCGCCTGATTTGTTAAGATCAAACCAGCTTGATGTCTCAGAAACAGCAAAGGGAATTACCCCCCCGCCGATCTCAATGACATTGAACGCCTGACTGTCGGGATTAGCACCACCTTCAGCAGCTGTGAAATACAGAATGTTAGGTGTGATGTACAGATACTGGGGCGGTGAGGGTGCCTGTTCCACATGGAAACAGTAAGGGCCACCCCAATCAGGGACTATGATCCCATCAGACTTCACCCCCCACACCCAGGTACCGGAGGGTGGAAAGAACGATGAGTCTATGCAAAGAGTGTCGCCACCATTGTCGCTGCCTGTCTCTATCCACCAGACCGGTTCAGAAAAACTATATCCAATGCCAGAGCCAGACATCGCTGCCCCACCGAAACCGATAGTGTCGCAGCCCGAACCAGTCGCACTATAAGTCTGTATCCAAAACCCGAGATCGAACCTGTTCTTAAATCCAACGGAAGCCAATGTGTCACCGGTGATAGGATAGTAATTGCCGCCATTTTTCTCATAAACCTCAAAACCATTGCTCATACCGTAAATGGTATCAAGCCCTGCAGTGTTGGTCAGGCGAAACGTGAACCTGGTTATTCCCCCGGCTTCAATAGTGTCGCTTGTCGGACTGCCTAAGATATTGGTCACATCGTCTAATACGATCTCATTGACACCGCCCGCAGGTATTACCACGAGATTCACCTCCACATACTGTGGCGAGTTCGAAGCGGTTGGAGAAACAACGGTTATCGTATCGAGATAGATGCCGGCACTCAGGCCGGAAATGTTCACCGAGACCTGGATTGTAGCATCGGTCGTACCCACACTGGGAACGGTCGAAAGCCAACCTTCGTGGTTGGATAAGGTGAAATCAAGCGGGTTGCCGTCAGAGCCGATGTTGAAGGTCCTGTTAGCAGGATTGGAACCACCCTCAATAGCGCCGAAATACAACACCGGTGGAGACACAACCAGGTTGGCCTGCACCACAGTCGGGTCATAAATGTGATAGCAATAGGGACCATACCAGTCCGGGGATAGAGTAGGCGGAGTACCCGCTGAGAGCGACCAAATCCAGGCACCGCCCGGAGGGAAGAATGAGGAGTCAATACACAGAGTATCCCCATTGGTGTGGCCTTGTGTTGCAATGTACCAGACCTGCTCACTGTAGCCGGTCTCAAAACCGGGTGCGTTCCCCGTCGTCCAAACAACAGAGACAGCGGTGGTGTCTCGGCCCAGACCGTCGAGGCTGAACTGTTGAAAAATTATGTCATCAAAATGACCATTCGGATTGAAGATGCTGTGGTAGAACCAGCCACTCGGCCCTATTGGGAGAGTGTCAAGAAACGGCGCATCAAAGTAACCGGAGGTGGCGGGATTAGCGTCACTCAGTTTCGTGTAGACCTGGAAACCGTGGGTGAAGGCAAAAAGACTATCCCCGGTGTTCTGGGTTAAGCGAAACGTGAACTTGAGTGGGGTGTCAATTTCGACTGTGTCGCTCGTGGCACTGCCAAAGAGACCCTCAACCACATCCAGTACGACCTCAGACTGGCCATGGACTAGGCCGAATGAAAAAACCATCAGTGCAGTGAATACAAGTAAAAATGAGATGCGTTTCATTTTGCACTCCTTCTTGACTTGGTTAACAGTTGGTATAAATGGTTGAGCGTTTAACATACTCTTTACTACATATTATATGATAAACTTGCACCTGCATCTGGCCGGCATTGAAGTCCGGGCCTACCGTCAGCGCCAGCTCAACTGTGTCCACTCTGCCAGGATCTGGCTGCTGCGCCTGAGTCGACATAGCGACAAAGGCAACGAAGCCAACCAGTAGCAAGAGAAGACCTCGTCTCATCTGTTGTTCCTCCACTTTGAGTTGTTAAAAGCGCCCGAAGCGCCTGGTAATAAGATTGAATTATCAACTTCGCGCAATATATCTTCGGCAGACACGGGAATGGCGTTGGTGATATCAGGTAAATGCGTCATGCAACATGACCCCTCCTTCCACTTCCACTGTTCTTACCCAAGTACAGAGCCCACATCGGGCTCCGAAGAGGAGACTTCATTAGTAGTAATTAGCATTTCAATCTACACTCTCCCCCTCTAAATGTCAATTCTTTTTTCCGAATTCCACCGCTCTTCATGCAGCGAATGGCAGCGTTTTATCAGGCAATGACTGCATAGCGCAGGACACGCTGATACCTTGCGGCTGAAGGAGCCGTCAGGTGGCAGAACGCTTAAAGAAACATCGACTTAGGTTGGCGCACGATTTGCGCAAGTTATGGCAAGACACCAGCTTCGCAGGTCATAACGTTAGTGCTTCTGAATGAGAGGGCGATCCCTGCCTTCTATCCGCCAGGTCTACCCACTGATCTAATAGGTTGGCGGACCGATTCACCGCAGTAGTTGGCCTCGAGATACAGAGGGAGCGTGGTGCTGGTCGCTTCGTTGAAATGACTCAGATCAATGGTAAGCTTGTAATATGCTTGACCAAGACGCTTCACAAGGAGAGGCCTGATTACATCCCCTGCGGAGTTTATCAAGTTTACTGAAGTTACGCACTCATCATAAAGTATGCGGAATACCAACGAGGGAGCCGCAGCCGAGGTTGGGTATGCAGGTTGGTCTAGGAAGAAAGAATCGATCCGCTGAGCCTTGATGAGTGTGAACAGTGAATCCGAAATGACAATCTGTGGATCTATCCACGCTATTTCGTAATGCCCGCCCCCTTGAGCCTCTACTCCGGATCGGTCATGGGTCCAATACTTACCGCACCCGACAACCAGCGCTGCTGAAAGGTATGAACATGATACTACCCTCATTATTAATAGGGTATATCTGGCGCGCGTCATGGGCGGTAGCCAATTTCGACCGCGTGTGTGAAGTCACCTACGGTCAATTTGAGGGTATATATCCCTCGGGGGACTTTCTCAAGCGGAAGCCATTCAAACTTGTACTTCCCTCGATTCATCAAGGAATCGACAATAGGGTTATCCACCAACCCACCCCGGCGGTTGTATATGTTCACGGAGACAACAGCCGAGTCCACCAGCAGTTCGAACCCAACGTTTGTAGACCATTTTTCTTCTGGAGGATAGATGCGGCCTGCCCTTTCCCATTCTTGGAACTGGGCCGTGACCTCCCCATAGCTTTTCCGGCCGCAGTCATTTACTACGAAGACGTATTCGCCGGGTCTGACGAATTCTCCTGAATCATCTTTTTTATCCCAATAGAAGTTGTAGTAACCCTGAGACATAAGCCGGTCGGCCAGATGACAGACAACGCTGTTTGAGTCGTTCAGGATATCGACAGTGACACGACACCGACTCTGCCTGTGAATCGGCACCCAGATACGGACCCGTTCCGCTTCTGCCGAATCAGCCGGAGGGGTAGTGGGCAAATCCGCTCGGCTCCGTATTTCGGCATGGACTATTGAAAGCGACGCCAGTAGGATGGTTGCGATACGCAGTCTAACATTGTAGACGCTCAACTTCATAGCCTGAATATCTATGTGAAACTTCCTCGGTGGCAATGAAAAACTTGAAGTCCCGTTTTAGATTACCAAGCCAGGGTGATGCCCACAAGTGAGTGAGCGGGACAAGTGCCTCCAGTTACGGCTTACACCTCCGGCATGGCGAAAGCCCCTCCCGGAGAGCTTCCTCGCGAGTGTTGAAGGTTTGATAACTTCCCGGTCGCAGGTTTCTCACCGAGGGGCAGCCGGGGCGATGGAAACGAAACGAGCCTTGTTTAGCAATATAGCGATCCTCTTTTGCTCGCTCAATGGAATGCAGGCCAACTTTCTTCTGCATAGCGGCTCGCTGAGCCATGAGCAGCTCTTTTGTTTCAGGGCGATCCAACTCGGTGTCCCGGAACAGGTACAGAAGCCCCAACCCTTTTTCCAGGATAGCCTTGTTGACGAAAATACTGTCAATATATAGGTAACCCAGCAGCCGCCCGTACTTGTCGCGACGACGACCGGCGAACTCTATCCGCGCCGTTTTCCCCAGCGTCAAATCAGCAAGAAATCGGCACGCTTCGTCATAAAACAACTGACCTTTCTCAGGGGTATCGACGGAAAGCAGGCGAAGTCGGTCACCGCCCAGCAGTTCCACTGTGTCGCCGTCTTCGATTTTCTTGATGATGAAACGATCGTCCGGTTTACCATCAAGGCCGATTTCTTCCACCAACCGGAGACACAGAATAAGAACCACCAGCAACAGGAATATCGCCCATTTATAACCGGCTCTCATTTTCCGCCTGGTCGCACTACGCTGGGTTGCCATTTACCATAACCTCCGACCAGCCGGCGCCGGTTGGGACAACCTCGATCAACTCTTCAACTCTGTCTTTGATGTCTTCAACATGAGTGATGAGAAGAACCTGGGGAAACCGGTTTTTCAGGTTGGCCAGCGCTCTAATGATCAAATCTTTTCTTTCATTGTCCTGAGAGCCGAAAATCTCGTCAAGAATGATGAAAGACCGGCTCAGTCCGGCCGACTCTGTAAGCGCCAGCGATATGGCCAGCCGCAAGCAGAGATTGGCCAGGTCCTTTTCTCCCCCGGAAAAGCGGTCAACGCCGTAATACTGACCGTAGTCCATGACCCTCAGATTGTACTTCTCGTCGAGTTCAACCAGGTTGTACTTGCCGCTCGTCATCTCCGACATCAACTGACTGGAAAACCCAGCCAGCGCGGGACGTATCCCCGCAATCAGGTGAGAGCGGAACTTGACAAATAAGCCGGCCAGCTTTTCACCGTAGTACAGGCTGGTGCGGCAGTTTTCAAGCTCCTGGGACATCTGCTCGAACCGCTTCATCTGCTCCAGCTTGCCCTCCAACTCCCTCTGATTAAGCTCATGTTCTTTGGAAGCCGACAGATACACGTTTTTGGCCAGCTCAAGCTGTTTTTGCGCTGTCTGGAAAGACTGCTGAGCCGCTTCAAAATCCTTCTCACCGAAAGCCAACCTTTCCCGTTCTGCCTTTAGGGAAGCCACCTCCTTGTCGGCCGATTCCTGCTTTTGGGTATGATCCTCAATGGCCTGCCTGACGGCCGGTAATCGGGACAACTCTCCTTTAAGCTGGTTGGAGCGCGAGCGAACTTGCTCAAGCTGTTCGGCTCTCCCCGCTAGCGAGGAAAACTGCTCTTCGTCGAAATGAGCCTGCCCCAGTTGCGCAAGCCGGCCTGAGATTTCTGACAACTTGCCTTGCAGCTCTCTCCTTCTTTCTAAAAGAGATTCCCTTTCGCTGAGACAGGCTTCCCTTTTAACAGACAATTGATAGCGCGTGTTGGCGCGGTCCTCCAAATCCCGGCAGGACTCCTTGAGCTTTTTGCCCTCCTCCTGCTTTATCTGGAGTTGCCTATCCAGCTCCGCCGCGGCTCGTTCGAGCTGGGCAAGCTCCTTTGTCAGATGCGCCCTGATCTCTGGCAAGCTGTCGCCAAGCGGCCGCAGGCAGCGATCACACACTGATTCCGGGCCGAACTGGGCAATCGACTCCATCTGTTGCTTCAGCTTCCTGATTTCGCCTTCCTGTGCCACTTTGCGGGAGCGCAATCGGCTGTATTCATTGCGTGCCTGTTCCAATCGCTGTTGTTCATCAGTAAGAAGGCCACGCACATTATCAGGAATACTGCTCATTTGTCCTTCATAATCAGCCATCATCCTGTCATTTGATGCCATCCGGCTTTCGATTTGATCTCTCTCGCGGGTAAGGTCGGCCTCCTGTTTGGTCAACGTCTGACGCATCTCCAGACGGCTCCTGGCGAGTTTCATGGTTTCCAGTTGCTCTCGAAGAGCCGGCAGATCAGCCAGCTTTATCTCCAGTTCCGACAGCTCTTGCTGGTATTGGGCCAGTCGGGACGCTTCCTGCCTAAGGTTCTGGAGCTGCTCTGAGAGGTGCACGATTGATTTCTCTTCTGCTTCGAGCCGCGCCTGAAGTTGCAGCCAGGCTGATTTCGCTTGCTGGACTCTCTGAAAATGCTCCGAGGCTCTTTCGAAGGCAGTCTGCGCCTCCTTACAGGCTGTTTCCAGACGGCTAACCCGCTGTGACAACTGTGATATCTGAGCAGTGAGCTCCTTAATCCTCAGCTCGATCCAACCTAAGTCGGCCAGTTGTTTCTCAAGAAAACCGGCCTGACGCTCATCAGAACGGGTATCTTCCTTGACTTTCCTGATAGCCCTATCGAGCCGTTCAATTCCGAGCATTCCGGCTAACTGGTCCCGACGCTTGGATGGCTGCAGATCCGACAGGGCGTTTAGCTCCTGCTGACGAGCCAGGAAGGAAGTCAAAAAGCCTCGCCAGTCAAGGCCAAGCAGTTCGCCCACATAGCGTCGGGTCTCGTTTACCCCCACTGATTCCGCCGCCGCACCCCGATACAGCTCCACTTCCGGTCGATCAGACCTGCCGGTCAGACGCCTCACAACACGATATAATTCACCATTGATTGCGAATTCCAGGCAGACTTCGCAAAGTTCCGAGGGGCCGGCAAAAACCGATTTTATTTCTTCTTTCCCGGAACGTGCCACCTGTGTGCCATACAGCGCCCAGGAAATTGCCTCTACCAGCGAGGATTTGCCCGCCCCGTTAGGTCCGATCACGCCTATGACGCTATCGGGAAAAACCAGGCTGACTTCCCTGAGAACCCTGAAATTCCGTGCTTTAAGTGAGACCAGGCGCATAGCACTACCACAAAAACCGACTTTTTCTCCGGCCTGTCAAGGTATTCGTGACTACCAAGTCGGGTAGTTACCACGTCCGCCGACGGGTGGCATTCCCAAACTCGGGGCGTGCTAAAAAACCTGTGCCTGGCACATGTCCACATCTGCCGCGCACAAGATTAGATCTACACCAAATGAGGTCGCCATTCTCTAACTCCGCGTAGCGGCGGGCTTTACGTCCGCCGGTGGCATCGCCACTTTTAGGCGGGAGACAAGCCCCCACCCTACGCGAGTAGGCATCATTGCCTTTTGGGACACCCTTTCCACGTCTGCCGGTTGTCGCGCACAAGATTAGCATAAAACAATACAAAAATAGCCTTCATTAAACCGATAGAAGCAAAGAGTCCGCTAACACCCTGAATAATTTGGCAAAAAATTCCCATTTTTGTCTTGACAAACTGTGGAAAACAATTAACTTTCTTATGAGCGTGTGTTAAGTTACAAGTGAATCCGAGAGCCACAAGTGTTTCATGTTGTAACACCTACTTACCTCGAGAAGACTGTATAATGCTAATGAAGTTGCCGTCAGGCAGGTCCGTAGGGGTCTGTCCAACGGGCAAGATTCTTTCGGTACCCAAATCAGCCGAGCGGTAATTCATTCTCTGCATTGTATAGTTAGTGTCTGTAACACTTTCCATGTTAAGTCCTTATCTGAAAACCATAAGCCTTTGGCTGACTGATGTCAGTTATATAGGAGGTGAAACATATAGACAATTGGCTGAAAATAAGAGCGCAGAAGCATGAAACTTTTGATACAACAGGGGCTTTCAAGGCTCCGACTCCAAAAAGAAGAGGAATTTAATGAATTCGTTGGCTAAAGTTCGTATACGGTTTTTCCCTAGACATTCTTTCTTGCCGGATACTGGCAAAATGCCTCATGACTGCCGATATTATGGTCAGTCCGGTAATTTGCCAACTTTAGAGAACACGAATTCACACTCTTTCCTTTTTTAAGGAGGAATTAAATGTTGAAAAGACTGATAAGCGCAGTATTCGTTCTGAGTCTTGTCTTGGCTCTGAGCGGTACGGCAATTTCAGATGTAGTTAAAGGCGAGTTGAACCCTGTCATCAAGGTGAATCCAAATCACGATCGATTTGTGAACCTTGCCGATGCCAGACCGGAACAACCTGCCTTTAGAAAACCAGAATCGGCCCTCAAGCAACTGCCTGGCGGTATGACGGCGCCTACTCCTCCTCAGACCTACTTCTGCGATGTTGAGGACTACACCAACGGTGTTCCATACTACTACTGGCCCATCCCGGATGTTTATGGCGACGACCTGTTCAACATGCGGTTCACATCTATTCCTGACTACTACTGCACGTTGATGGTCGCCGACTACCTCATGTACGGCACGGTGATGGTTGGCACTCCTGACATGCGCTGCTTCCTCTGGGATGACGACGGCTTCGGGTTCCCTTTCGCCAAGCTCGACTCGGTGGACATCCTGAACGCAAGTCTCCCGACCAGCGGTATTGCGTACGTCGCTGCCGACTTCACCCCTGCCGGCAATGCCAGCGGCAACTGGTGGGTCTTTACCGGTGAGAAGTACCACTATGGGTGGACGATCCTGGGTAGCCCTGGAGATACCCTGGCTATCATCTCAGACGACGCTACCGGTCCGTATGTGGGCGAAGAGCGTTCCAGTGAGTTCTGTGGTGGTATGTGGGGAACGATGCTAAACGACTGGGGAATTGATGTATCATTCTTCATCCTCTCCGAGCGTTGCTGTGGAGAAATACCTTATACCGATTGCTATTGGCAGTATTACTACACAAACGTTGCCTATCTCTGGCGGGCGCCGCATCCCGTCTATGGTGACCTATCCTATGCCATGCGCCATAGCGTCAAAGGCGCGGAGACCCTCCAGGTCGTAGATGTCGCTATCTATGACGATGGTACTGGCAACTGTGGTAATGACGACGTTATCATAACCATCTACGACGATGCCGGCGGCCTGCCGGGCGCTCAGATTGCCCAGGTAGTGAAATCACCACCTTATGCCTTCTTCCCGTCATGGGAGAGATTCACGTTCAACCTGGTATTGATCCCGGGTTACAATATCACCATGAATGACTTCCATATCGCCTTCTCATCCAGCGCCATTCCCGGCAGCGGTGACTATGAAGCCTGCTTGTCATCCGACGGCACCGACGGTGTCGGACGTTCCACGTGCGATGAAGGTGGTTGGATCGACATGCTCACCTGCTGGGGCCTTGACGCCAACTTCCTGTTCGACGCCTACCTCTGCAAAGACGAGTTCTATGAATGTGCCTGGAACTGGTGCTATGTCAGCCTCGACTGGTTCTGGCGCCTGCCTGATGCCTATGGTGACTATGCACATGCACAGAAATTCCATGGTGAAGGTAAGGAGTGCCGGGTACATGATGTCTGCTGGTACCTGTATGACAACGGTGACCCAAACATCTACACGACGCAGTCCGAGATTCAGGTCTATAGCGACGCTGGTGGTCTACCCGGCGCCAAGCGGGCTGGAATCACAATCGGACCGGGGTCCGGTATCCCATACCAGATCTTCCCGGCAGCGATGTGCGTCGACTTCGAGCCTCTCAATGTTTACGTCACTGGAGACTACTGGGTCGGCATCGAGTCGTTCGGTACTGACGAGACCGACGGCATCCGTACCCTGTCCGATAACGGAGGAGGCGGCTGCGTGGACGGCCTGGCGGAGAACTATGCTGGCGCTTGGGAGCTCCTGTATCCCTACTGGGGTGGCGGTATGCCGCAAGACATTGCTGGTATAGTCGAAGCCTTCCACTGCTGCATCCCCTATACCGGACGTATCTGTGAGCCCACAGGCGAAGACTGGTACACTTACCAGCATGACTACGCCCGTACCGGCGCTTCCTTGAACCCGGTCGGCGATGCCTGGTGCGACCTGACGCTCAATTGGGCCTATGAGGACCCGAGCAGCGGCGTCAGTTTCTGCGGACCAATCATTGCTTATGATAAAGTCACCTGCTCATTCAGTGATCACTATATCACGTTTGATCTGGCGACCGGAATGCCCATATATACGTTGCCTTACGACGGGACAATGATCGGCAGTAGTATTCGGTCGACACCGACCGTAGCTACTATTGCGGGTTACCCTGATCCTGTTCTGTTCGCATCCGGTGGCAGTTCATTCGCCATTATGGCGTATGACTATAACACCGGCGCTCTGATCTGGAGCCGCGACCTGGGCACTGTTGGTCCTAGTGGAGTGTGGGGCACCACCCGTTGGGGCCGCTTTACCGTCGTGAACCTCAGTGCAATTGACTATGTCTTCTGGGGTACTGACGACGGCAAGGTTGTCGGCGTTGACGCTCTAACCGGCGTTCTCATGCCCGGCTACCCGGTTGACCTCTCGTACTCTACCTATGTTTCCGGCGTTACCGATGGCGAGAATCTCTTCTTTGGCACCTTTGCTACCGGTGTCGAAGGTGATCTCTACTCGATAAACGCCGCCACTGGTGGTTTCAACTGGCAATTGTCCGTACCACCCGCTGCCGGCCTGCAGGGTCCGGTCGTCTGGACCCATGCCAATGGCTACAACAACGATGAGGGCTTCACTGCCGGTATATCCTATGAGAATGGCGTTATATATGCCAACTCGCGTGCGGAAGCCGACCACCCGACTGATGGTCTGTTCTATCGCCTTAATTCTACCAATGGAATGCTTGTTGGCTCCGCGACGATTGCCAACCGCGCCTATTACCAGACTCCAATCATCGATGTCAACCATGTCTACATGCCTTCCTTGACCCGATGGGTCGGCGCTCCGGCCGGTGGCAATATGTATGCCGTCAAGAAGAGCAGCGGCGCTATCGAGCGCACCTTTACCAGCGCCAGCGGTGGCCGCTACTACGTCGATGGCATCCTTACCTGCGAGCCGGAACCCGAACCTGATCTGCTTTATGTGTTCAACGAAGACGGTTTCCTCAGTTGCGTCAATGCCGTAACCTTTGAGGAAGTCTACCGTCGTCGTATTGATCATGGTGGTGGCACTGCTAACCTGGGTATGGCCGGAGCGATCGCTCCCGATCCCGGCACTGGTGAAACCCACGTTTTGTTCGCCACCTACTGGGGCGACCTGTTCGACATGACCAAGCAGGTAGATCGTCCGCGTTTACAGATCCAGACCTACAGCCCGATGACTGCGGTTGAGTTCGGTCCGGCGACAAGCCTGCCGGTTTCCATCCCGGATGTTTACGTGAACACCGGTTGCGCTAACCTCAACTTTATTTCCGTGACGGCAGACGAGGTCAACCCTGGTACGACGATCCCTGACTTTGCTTCGGCCAACACCGTTGACCCGAGCTTCATGGATCGGGCGGCGAGTATCGCCGATAAGCTGGCGCGGGATGCCTTCCTGTCCAAGTACCTGCGTCCGAACGAGAATGTCCTTGACGAGAACAACATGGTCTCGGTACGGGAGATGGACCTCAACAAGGAGAGAATCAACCGCGCTGCTGCCGGCTTCCCTCCGTATCTGAACTCGGTTGTCCATCCCGCAGCAGGTGACGTTTTGACCCCCACCGATCCTCCAATGGCCATCGATCTGGATGTCATTCAGACCGCTATCAACCGTGGTCCACAGTGCTTCTATCTCTCTCTGGAGACTGACGACCCCGACTTCTTCCTGAATAATGTCACTATGCAGCCTGTCCAGCATGTTTGCCTTGTCGGTGGTTGCTTGATCGACTCCACCACGCTGTACTTCGGCGTGGGTCCTGCTAATGAGCAGTTGGTGACAAACACCGGTCGTTTGGGCACTGGTGACTGGGGCGATGGCCCTGCCGGCTACAACTGCTTCTTGATCGACGGCGATGGCGCTTCCTACTACCAGGGCGCCTACGTGTACGCGGTGAGCACTCATCGTGTTGCCGTACACACGCAGGATTGGACCTCTGGCGGCGGCGAAATTGACGCCTTCGTCTCCATGCAGCCGGATCCGAACTGGTGCGACGACGCTTGCAAGCCGTATCTCGATGCCGGCGTTTCGCTGGGCGAGATGACCACTGACGGCGGCCTGAACTACACCACTGTCACGGGCGACATGGTTTGCAAGAGCTTCCTCGATTCCGTCCAGAACTTCGATCTCGGAGGCGGATGGGATTGGGAGAACTTCGGCGCTCCGTTCGACAACGACTCCACCATGGGCCTCTACTGCAATGGCCGCGTGGTTGGCGCCGTTGGTGTACCTGAGCTGGCCAACCTGACGCTCGAAATCCTTGAATTCACCGAGCGTAACGGCGATTCCGTCAAAGGCTGGTACCTCAGTGAGATTTGGGACTGCGATGTAGGCGGTGACTCCGCTACCATGGATGCCAGTATCTCAGCTGGTTGGGCGTACAACCGTCCGGCTGAGGATGCTGCATGGGGTCAGATAAAGATCCCGTTTGGTGGCTGTGGATACGAACCGTTGATTAACTACCACGGCTTTGCTGGTGTGTCAGGTACACCTGGCAACGGTTTCTGGGGTTGGGGAATCTTCTGGGATTCCTGCTACAACTGGATGCAGTATCCTCCAGGTTTCCATGCTCCGGATGCCGGCCAGATGACAACCTCTGACGCTGAAGCGATGGCTACCTTAGCTAAGAAAGACTTCGGTCCGAACGAGACATACATCATTGGTGTCGCCCACTTCGGTCTGAGCGGTCTGACTGACGCTACCGATCCCGCTGAGATTGCTCCTCTGGCCCACATGGTCAACAAGTGGGCCGGTTTCGGTCGTGGTGACGTGAATAATGACGGTTCGGTTGACCTTGCCGACATCATTTATCTTGCCGCTACCGTTAACGGCGGCCCCGGCGCTGTGCCATTCAAGCACTTGAGTGATGTCAATAATGATAGTCTCATCGACATGGCTGATGTGAACTATCTCATTGCATATTACTTCGATTGCGGGCCGTGCCCGGTCGGTAACTGGATCTTCTAAATCGAAGAAGTTCAGTTACGCATAAATAAGAAGCGAGGATTTGTTCCTCGCTTCTTTTTTTGTGTCCCCAAGCTGCCGGCGGCATTATTATAGCACCAGCATGAAGAATTCCGAGGTTGACAAAAACACCGCAAGCGTTTCCGCTCTATTGGACGATTTATTTGAGGTCCAGGCCGTTTACAGGCAACGCGAAAGTCTCGTTTTCAGTCTCACGTGCCGTTTCGACCGGCGAAGATCGGTGCCGCTGATAAAAGATCGGCTCAAACTGGCCGGCTACAAGTTCACGCTCACCGAAGGTGAACAGGCCTTGTTCCTGACCATAGACCCGAAACAACACTTCAGAATCCCGACTACAAACGTGGTCCTGTTTGTCCTGACGCTTTTCTCGGTCTATTTCGTTCCGGTCTTCCTGCGCAACCTCCCTCCGATCATGTATCGCCTCGTGAAACAGGCAGCAATCCCACCGCAGACTTTCTTAGAAGAGATGCGTTTGACCCTGGACGCCATACCTCTTACGTTCCACGCTACATTGCACGACCTGGCTCACGGAGCCGGCATAGTGTTCACGCTGGCGCTCATTTCTATTCTTTTCGTCCACGAAATGGGCCATTTCATCGCCAGCCGACGTCGGAACATTATTACGTCATGGCCGTACTTTATCCCTGCGCCAAATATCATTGGCACGTTTGGAGCCGTAATTACATCGAAATCTCCCTTCTGGAATAGACGCGACCTGATCGAGGTCGGCGCGGCCGGACCTATCGCCGGGTGGGTGGTGGCGATTGGCTGGCTGTTGTGGGGTTTATCGCAGTCGGCTTGCCTGCCGCTTGAAGCGTTTACTCTCAAAGATATGGTTTTCTCGCTTGACGGGGAGTCAATCATCATGCGCATAGCCACCCTTGGGCTGGTGGGAGAGGCTCCACAGGGCTCTTACTATATGCTGTCCGAGGCGGCCTTCGCGGGATGGGTCGGTATGCTCGTCACGGCAATAAACCTGCTGCCGATCGGTCAATTGGATGGCGGCCATATTCTGTATGGACTGGGTCGGCGCAGGCAGTTCTTTCTGGCTCGTATTGCCATGGTGGCGCTGATTGTCCTGGGATTTCAGTCATTGATGTGGTGGTTCTTTGCCGCTTTTGGGCTCTTCTTTGGGGTAAAACACCCTCCCACACTGGATGACAGTCGACAGCCGGGAGGCGTGGCTATGGCCATGGGGATAACTTCACTGGTTATACTGGTGCTCTCGTTTACACCGGTACCTTTTCACTGATCGGCAATTCGTGCAAAAAGCTGGGGTCTTCGTCTCTACCGTACATCTGCCGAAAATCAATCTGCTCCTCCAGCAACACCTCAACGAAGACGTCCACGATCTTGGGATCGAACTGTATTCCCCTATAGGCGATCAGCTCTGAGATCGCTACTTTGAGGTTGGCCCCCTTTCGATATGGCCGATTGGCCATGATGGCGTCGAAGGCGTCCACAACAGCCAGTAGTCGTCCTTCTATTGGAATATCTTCACCTTTCAGCCCCCGAGGATAACCCGTCCCATTATATCGCTCGTGGTGGGCTATGATGTAGGGAATAGCCGGTTTGAACAAGTCAATACCCTGGATAATCTTGAGCCCCATCTTGGGGTGGTTGTTCATCAAGCGGCGTTCCTTCTCGGTGAGTTTGGTTATCTTATTCAGGACTGAGTCAGGCACGCCTATTTTCCCAATGTCGTGCAATGAACAACCCATTGCGAGGTCATTAACTTGTGAATCATTCCACCCTAGGCGATGCGCCACCAGTCCTGCCAGCTTGGAGACGCGATCGGTATGTCCGGCTGTGCACTTGTCACGCGCCTCGATCGCCTTTGCCAGACCCTGGATGGCTTGCAGGTATGAGGACTGCAGGTCCTGGTATAGCTGATGGTTGGCCATGGCTGACGCCGCTGAGTTGGTCAAAATTGTTAGAACATCCAACTGGCCAGGAGTGACATCGTCGAAGCGTGTTTGTATTAGAAGGTTGATTACGCCATGGAGCTGACGCTGGATGAAAATGGGTTGAGAAATAAATGTTCTTATGGCTGCCCCGTTTTCTTTTGTTACTGCCTCCGTCTGAATCACAGGCTTGGCGCTCTTCGTGTAGGCGAACTGCTGGAGTGTCGTCTCGTCAAGTACCTCGCCGTTATACTCTTGCTCCTCGGAGTCGCATATTTTTCGCAGAGGTTCTTTGCTTTGCGGGTGGATCTCGATTAAGCCGGCCGCGCTGGCCGACATTTCCCTTTTGCAGGCGCTGACTACCAATTTCAGAAACTCACCGATCTGAATTCCGGTCTGGGAAGCGTTGGCAATCTTGAGAAACTCCACCCGCTCCTTTAGGCGCAGGTTCTCTCGTACAATCCTCTGATGCCTGAGACCTCGATTGACCGTCGCTTTCAACAGATCCAACTTGAAGGGTTTGACCAGGAAATCAAAAGCGCCCTTTTTCAGTACCGAAATAGCCGTCTGCACCGTCGGATAAGCGGTCATCAGTACAACCACTACGTCGCTGTGATTGGCAAGGGCGGCCTCAAGAATCTGTACCCCGGAGTATTCTCCCATGATCAGATCAGTGAGAACAAGGTCGACCGGATGCTTTTTGATATACTCCAGGGCCTGTTGTGGATCCGAGAGAGAGACAATATGGAAGTTCTCAGATGAGACAGCCTCGACTATGATCTCACAAATATGCTTCTCATCATCAACCACCAAGATGTTGGTCTTCTTGTTGTCTTTCATTGTTGTCCTTTCGAGGCTAGGGCCACAATGCATCTATCGGACAGAGGCTATGAAAGGCCACCGGTCGAACG
>Ga0315539_1001708_pt1 | contig 16116 bp, 12 predicted proteins | sample SalMarSW160150MG_FD_203097 | JGI IMG/M metagenome (GOLD analysis project Ga0315539, IMG submission 203097) | Salt marsh sediment microbial communities from the Plum Island Ecosystem LTER, Massachusetts, United States - Salt Marsh Sediment SW1601-150 ... | reverse complement strand
CATTTTCCTTGAGCCAAAAGAGCGGCGATAATCATAGAGGCTCCCGCGCGAAGATCAAAACTGATTACCTCTTTTCCGTAAAGCTGGGTTGGTCCGGTTATTAAAGCACTGTGCGGATCGCTTACGACAGCGCTAGCTCCCATTTTTTTAAGTTCCTGGATATATTTAAATCTTCCTTCATATAAGGTATCGTAAATTAAAGTAGTCCCTTCCGCTTGTGTCGCCAGCACTCCCAGCGGAGCTTGAATATCCGTGGGAATTCCCGGATAAATCCTGGCTTCAATTTTAGCCACCGCTTTTAAATTGCTTTTTGGCAAAACTTTGACGCTGTTTTTTTTAACTTCAAAATCAGCTCCGAATTCACGCAATTTTTCCAAAACTAAATCCAGGTGATCTTCTATTGTATTTTTTACCGTAATGCAACTTTTGGTTGCCACACTCATTATCAGAAAAGTGGCCGCTTCGCTGGCGTCGGGAATTATTTTATGCTTGGCGCCTTTTAAATTATTCCGTCCGGTTATTTCCAAAGTATGCGTGCCGGCGCCTTTGATTTGAACGCCCAGCTTCATTAAAAAATTGGCCAGGTCTTGAACATGAGGCTCCGCCGCCGCGATCTTGATAATCGTTTTTTGGGGAATAGCGCTCGCCAGCATCAAAGCATTTTCGGTAGCCGTGACGGAAAATTCGCCTAATACCACTTTAGCCGCGCGTGACCGGCCGGAATTAATATGGTAAAAATCGCTATCCTGTCTTATTTTAATTCCCATTTTTTCCAACGCGCGGAAATGGGTTCCAATCGGGCGGGACCCGATCAAACATCCTCCCGGATAAGACATTTTAAATTTTGGAAATCTGGCGCTTAATGAGCCTAGAAGTAAAATAGAAGAACGCATTTTTCCCACTTCTTCAAAATCCATTTTTTCGGGATTTATATTTCTGGCAGCAATACTCACTTTTCTTTTTTCCAGCCATTCAACTTCCGCTCCCATTTTCTCAATTATTTTTATCATTTTCAAAACATCCTCAATTAGAGGAACATTGTCTAAAACACATTTTTTTTCAGTCAAAAGAGTGGCCGCCAAAATAGGCGTGGCGGCGTTTTTTGATCCCCTCACTTCAATTTCTCCTTTTAATTTTTTTCCTCCAATGATTTCAAAATGCGGCATATCTATTTCATTTTTTCCAACAACTTTTCAGCGCTTAAAATCTCACTCTTTTCACTGTTTCTTTTTTTCAATTCTACTCCGCCTGACGCCAAAGATTTTTTACTTATTACAACGCGATAAGGAATGCCGATGAGATCCGCGTCGGCGAATTTTTCTCCCGCGCTTATATCTCTGTCATCATATAATACTTCTATTTTTTCTTTCAATAATTGATCGTATAATTTTTCCGCCTCTTCATCTTGCCCTAAACTTAACAGATGAACTTTGAATGGCGCCACTGCTTCAGGCCAAATAATTCCTTTATCATCATGATAAATTTCCGCGATTGTTCCTACAAGTCTGGTGATTCCGATTCCGTAACAACCCATAATAATTAATGCCATTTCTCCAGCTTCATTAATAACTTTCAAATCAAACGGCTTGGAAAATTTATCTTTAAGTTTGAATATATTGCCCACTTCAATAGATTTTTTTTCTTCAAAATTTTCCCCTCCGCATTCGGGACATTTCGGAGTTTCATTTTTAATTTCTTTATTTATGGCTACGCGACATTTTTTGCAAACATAAATAGTATCTTCGCCCGCTTCACTTAACGTTTGAAATTCATGGGAATATTTGGAAAAAGATCCCCCGGAAGCAAAAGTTAAAATAGTTATTTCTCCCAGCCCCATTCTTTGAAAAACTTTGAAATAAGCCTCTTTGACCTTTTCATAATATTTATCTAAATCTTTTTCATCCATATGAAAAGAATAAAGATCTTTCATAATAAACTCCCGTCCTCGCATTAATCCGGATTTCGCCCGCAATTCCATTCTGAATTTGTCCTGAATTTGATAAGTATAAAACGGAATATCCTTATAAGAATGAATATGTTTTTGGACTAAAGGAACAACAACTTCTTCGTGCGTCGGACCGAAAGCGAATTCCCGCCCACCTAAATCTTTCGTTTTATACAAAACATCCAACGTATTCCAGCGTCCGGTTTTTTCCCAAATATTTTTAGGATGAAGCGCTGGCATTAAAATTTCCTGTCCGCCGATAGCATTCATTTCTTGGCGAACAATATTTTCTATTTTTTTCAGGACTCTCAATCCCAATGGAAGAAAAGAATAAATCCCTCCCGTAAGCTTGTCAATAAATCCCGCCTTAATTAAAAGTTGAGCGTTAAAGCTGACCTCATCTTTCGGAAATTTTTTTTCCGTCTTCGTAAAAAGTTTTGATTGTTTCATAAACTCAAAATAGTCCCTTTACTTTATCTATAATTTCAAATCGGACAAAGTCGCGGAAGGTGACTAGAACCATCAGAGCGATGAGCAGAAAAAATCCGATGGTATGAAGCGTTTGCTCTACTTTTTGGCTCACTCGCGATCCTTTTATTTTTTCAATTAAGATGAATAAAATTCTTCCGCCGTCTAAGGCGGGAAAGGGCAAGCCGTTTATTATTCCAAGATTAATACTCAAAATAGCGGTGAATTGCAAAACATAAACCAGCCCCAGGGCGGTAACTTGCTTGGTTAAAATGGCGATTCCCACCGGTCCGGCCACATCCATCGCGACACCCTCTCCTAATAACAAGCTTTTAATAATTCCGAAAAGAGCGGCGAAAATAGCCAGAGTTAAATTAAATACCGCCATCAAACCCATCCAGATTGATTCATACCAAGAGTAGCTTATGATGGCGGTTCGCGCTAAAGATATTCCCAGCGGCCCTTGATTTTCGGGATATTCCATTCTGGGAGTTCCTTTCAATTCCAAAGTTTCTTCACCTCTTTTAATTTTTAAAATTATCTCCCGCCCTTTATTTTCACTCGCTAAAACTTGTATTTCTTTAGTGGTTTTAATTTCGCCCAAAATTTCTTGCCCCGCGACACCCGCCATATAAATTTCATCGCCTATTTTCAATCCCATTTCTTCCGCCGGCGTCCCGGAAATAATTTGGGAAATTTGCACCTTAGCTTCCGACGCGCTCACGCTGTCCTCTATAGATTGAGGCGCGCCGATCATTAAAACAATCGCCAGCAAAACCCAAGCCAGAAAAAAATTCATTGTTACCCCCGCCGCCAGCACTTTTATTCTCACCCAGGCAGACTTGCCGGCAAAGCTGTCGGACTCATTTTTGCCTTCCCCGCTCTCGCCTTTGATTTTTACAAATCCTCCCAAAGGAATCCAGTTCAGCGAATAAATAGTATTTTTGGATTTAACTTCTTTACCTCCCCAAATAAATTCATATTGGCCGCTTTTTTCGTTTTTAACAAAGCCGCAAATTCTGGGCGGAAAACCAAAACCGAATTCGTCCGCTTTAATTCCATTGCGAATAGCTACCAAAAAATGTCCCATTTCATGGACAAAAATCAAAACGCCTAATATTAAAATAAAAATTATAATTGTTGCCATAAATCTTGTAACTTGAAACTCAAGATTGAATTTTTCTTTTTTCTCCCCCTTTGTAAAGGGGGATTCAAGGGGGATTTTTAATTCAAGGCTAGAGCTAAAACTCACGCACTCAATTATTTAACACTTTTCAAATCCCCCGCTTCGCTTCGCTCATCTACCCCCTTTTCCAAAGGGGGAGAACAAAATTAATTTTCAATTTCTTGGGTTACCCCATAAAATCGCTTTGCTCCAACGGGGCAGGCGAGTTGCGAGTCATATCGTCATTATCTCCTTTTCTTTTCTCTCTCTTATATCTTCCACTTGTTTATTATAATCGTCAACTGTTTCCTGCAATTTTTCCTTGCCTCGAAATTTATCGTCCTCAGCGATTTTTCCCGCCTGTTCCATTTCCTGAATTTCCTCCCAAACTTCCTCCCTAACACCGCGAACGGAAATTCTGGTTTCTTCCGCTTTTTGGTTTAAAACTTTCACTAACTCCGTTCTCCGTTCTTCATTTAAAGGAGGAATATTTATACGGATTACTTTCCCGTCATTATTGGGATTAAGATTAAGGTCAGACATTTTAATAGCCGCTTCAATATTAGCCAAGCTGTCCGTATCCCAAGGCTGGATGACAATTAACCGCGGTTCGGGAACATTGATGCCGGCCACTTGCTTAAGAGGGGTTTTATTTCCGTAATAATCCACTGGCAAATTTTCCACCAGCGCGGCGCTGGCTCGGCCGGTTCTTAATTTGCCGGTTTCCATTTTAAAATATTCCACCGCTTTTTCAAACTCGCTTTCTTTATTTTTTATAATTTCTTGATACATAATTTGTAAAACTTAATAATATTGTTTATATTTTTTAAAATTTTCTTAAATCCCCTTTATCATCATTCTTCTTCTTTCCCCCTTTTCCAAAGGGGGTTAGGGGGATTTTTATCTTCTCTTCTCAGAATCTTATTAATTTTCAATTCACAATTTTCAATTTTCATTGAGACATTGAAAATTTATTGAAAATTGTGAATTGATCATTGATCATTGTTTTTCAAATCCCCTGCTTCGCTTCGCTCATCTACCCCCTTTTCCAAAGGGGGAGTTTTAAATACTTTCTTAAATACTTCATTAAATAAATCACATAAGTTCTAAATTTTATTTAACCTTTCTTAACCCGGCGTATAAAATATCCGGATTTATAGGATCAAACTTTATAACTTCCACTATACCACTTGTTTCCAGCTGAAAGGTTGACCATTGTTTTCCACTGTCAATAGAATTATATATCGCTTGCGCGGCGCTGTAAACTATTTGGCTGGAATTTTTGGGATTGACGGCTAACGCCCGTATAGGAAATTTTTTGGAACTTTCCAATATATTAACCTCTTCCCAGGTGTTTCCAAAGTCCGCGCTTTTAACCATTCCTCCGTTTAGTCCGGCGTATAATGTTCCGGAGTTATTGGAATCAACTGCAAGAGAAAAAACTCCGCTATTGACACCCGCGCTTTTATAATTTTTTGTTAAATCTTCAATGTTTTCCCCTCCGTCTTTCGTTCTTAAAATTCCCTTATTAAAAATCTCGAAATAAACCGTCTCACTGGTAGAAGAATCAAATTCTATTTCCGTCACTGCTCCCGACGCTTTAAAAATATTTTTCCAGCTATTTCCTCCGTCCATTGTTTTGAATATCATTCCCTCGCTTGTTCCGGCGTAAAGAATTTGGGACTGATTTTTATTTATGTTCAACGAGGTAATCACCGTTCCATCGGCCGGTTCGGTGTATATTTCTTTCCATTCCGCTCCCTTGTTCTCGCTCTTGTAAATTTTCCCTCTCCCCTGCCAGACTCCCGAAGCGTAAAGAATATTCGTGTCGGAAGGATTTAAAATTATAGCATAAACTTTTATCGGAGGGAAATCCGTTTTTTCCCAATCTTCCGCGCCGTTTTCTGTTTTAAATATCCCGTTCTTTTTTGTTCCGATGTAAATAGTTTGGCTGTTTCGCGGATCAATAATCATTGACAAAATATCCAGTGAGGCTATGCTTTTGCCCTCGCCGGCATTTACTTTCGCTTCCCAGGTTCCTCCTTTGTCCATTGATTTCAAAACGCCTTCGGCTGAACTTGAAGAATTATTAACGGAGCATCCCGCCAAAAAAATAAGCGGCAAAATTAAAAATGGCAAAATGATTTTATTCATGTTTTTATTATAACACATTAAAACGGTTAACTCACAACTTAAGTTTCAATCCAGCAATTTTTCATAATTATCCGCCCAGTAAAGAACTCTCTCACCATACCAGTCATACTTGCTGGAAGTGGTGCCGGATAAATATAATTTAGCGGCGTTTTTCTCGGCCGATTTTTTATGGCTGGTCACTCCCGGAACTTTAGCCAATTTCAAAGCCATAGCTGTCACTCCGTCGGTTAAATTCCACGGGTCGGGAGGATCGTGCCCCGTAACGGAAGCGATAGAACTTTCATATCCCATCCAAGTGTCCGGCATAAATTGCGCCACGCCCATCGCCCCACCCGTTCCGCTGTATCCGGAAGGCGGGCAGGACACTTTCATTTTCTTGTAATTATAATCCAAATCTTCGCAGATGTCTTTAAATATTTTTTTGCGAGAACTGCTCATGCGACTGGCTTTATATGTGCATCCTCCGGTGTACCGTCCCAAGTCCGATTCCACCACCAGCATTCCCATCAAAAAATTCTTCCGCGTTCCGGTAGCCCAGCTGGCAAATTTAGCCGCGTCTTTAATATCTTTAGCGTCATAACTTTTGCCTAATAATTTAGAAAGACTGCTTTTTAATTTGGAAATTTTGGATTGCAATTGTTGAATGGTGGCAACTTTTTCATTTATCCGAGATTGAGTTTGAATTTTATCTCCCACAAGAGCTTCCTGCTGATCGGATTTTACACTTAAAAGCTGTTGCTGATCGTCCTTAATTTCTTTCAACTCTTTCTTTTCTCCGGAAATTTTTTCCTTGGATTTTTTTATATCGCCAATTAAGAAAATGATTTTTTCTTGCAAATTATTTAAATAATCAATATTTCCCAGCATTTGAGAAAATTTGCTTTCGCCTAAAAATACTCCGATGGGAGAATCTGTTTTACTGTAATACATTTCCCTGATCAGTTTCCCGAGTAGCTTTTTTTGGATTTCGCTTTTTTTATTCAGAAAATCCAGCTCATTTTCTTTTCTGGAAATTGTCTCTTCTGTTTCATCAATGACGCCTTCTGTTTTATTGATTTCTTTCTGAGTGTAGTAAATAAAATTCTGAATCTGGCCCAGATCTTGCCGAAATTCACTTTCCTGTTCCTTTTCTTTTTTTAATTTCTTTTCTGTTTTCTCAATATCTTCCTCTGTTTCGTCTATTTCTTCTTCTTTCTTTTCTTCTTCGGCAGAGCTTTCAGAATCATCGGAATCTTCAACTGCCTCTTCCGCTCGCGCCGGAATAAATTTTAAATTTTCTTTCGCAACTAAGCAACCGAAAACAGCCAACATTAAAAATGCAGTCATCAAAACAGCGACTGATTTTTGTTTCATTTTTTTCATCAAATTAATTTTACCATTTTTACAAAGCGAGAGCAAAAAAACTGTTTTAAAGAGAATCTTTATAAGCGAAGCTTTCTGCTTGGAAGCTTCGCTTATAAAAAAATAGAGGCATCTATAGATGCCTCTAAATTCAAAACTCCCCCTTTGGAAAAGGGGGTAGCTGAGCGTAGCGAAGCAGGGGATTTGAAAAGCGTTAAATAATTGAACGCGTAAATTTTTAGCTTTAGCCTCTGAATTAAAGAAGATAAAAATCCCCCTAACCCCCTTTGGAAAAGGGGGAGAATTATTCAGCCTCTTTTCTTTTTCTGAAATAAGCTAAACCTAACCACGCGACAGCGATAACCAAACAATATATCACCCCAAACCCATCCAGGCAGAGAATTTTTGAATGCTTTAATTATTTGTTTCTGCTATTAAAAATTACCTCACTCTCCTCAATCACTCATCATCCCGTAAAGTCGCTACACTCCCACCCTGTAAAAAACCTCTGGTTTTATGAGGCAGGCGGGACAGGTAATCCCCAAATTAGTTTTGCCAGTTAGACATCATAATACCAAGATCTCTGGTATTGACCACTCCGTCGTTGTTCACATCGGAAGTTAGCCCAATTTCCGATTTCAGCCAATCGGAAACTAGGCTTATAAAGTTGGAAAGGCTATAAATAGTGTGCGAAGCTATGGAAAATGAAATTTCAAAATCGGTATCATTAACATTACCCGCCTTGTCTTGGCAACGAACATGGTAAGTATAAGAATTTCCGTCTTCCAAATTTGTTACATTTGTTGAATGATCCGTAGAATCGGTCGCCGCGAATATATTAGACATATCATCATAAGAGATATTTGCGACAGTAGAATATTTACATTCAGCTGTTTCGTTGGTGGCTAAAAAAATGTTAGTTGATGTCGTGCCGGAAGTTAAAGCTCCGGTGGGTTGAGGATTGGAGCGGGAGGGAGAGGTGAGGTCAGCTTGCGACATTGGATGATTTTCAAAGAATTCCCAAATTACTTCTGTCGCGTCAATAGCCGTTGACGGAGTATCTGCCTTTAGTCTTAGTTTCTGTCCTCCTGGCCATGAATGCCCTCCTTCTTCTGTGACACATAATTCGACTTCACTATTACCTGCGCAGTTACTGTAAGAATCGCAATAAGCTCCGTCAACTTCAAGAACTCTTATTTTTTCATCAGTACATTGATTTTTTTCAACCCACCAATCTATTGTGTCAGATACTGAACCATAATCAACTCCCTCTGGTCCTGGTCCACCTTCAAATGGAATAAGTTCATCATCAATAGCGTGAATATGTAAAATAGGTATTCGTTTTGAAGGATTGCATGAACCAGTGCTTTTTACCCCGGCAACAACTGCGATTGCGGCAAATATATCACTCATTTCACAGGCAAGCCTATATGAAAATCTTGCTCCATTAGACATGCCTGTCGCGTAAACTCTGCTTTCATCAATATTAAACTTATTTTTTGTATCTTCTAAAATCTTTTTTACAAATCCAACATCATCACTATTAATTTCATATGCATATCCACAACATCCTCCTACATTCCATGATGCAAGTTTATCGCCAAATCTACTGGCGCCTGTTGGGAAAATAACAATAAATCCTTTTTCATTTGATTTTTCCACGAGGTGATAATATTCTTTCATCTGCTTTCCATTTGAATATCTTCCATGAAAAGCTAATACAATCGGAGTTTTTTCTTCTTTATTATAACTAAAAGGCACATGCACTAAATAAAACCTTTCTATTTCTTGATGTTCAATTGTAAATTCGTAATCGGCTGCGCTCACACTCCCCCCAAACCCCAATAGAAGAAAAACGAATAAAGCGATAAAGGCGACTTTAATACTCAAATTACACCCTTCAGCTAAAAGCGAAAATGACCCGAGTAATTTAGTTTTGTTTTTCATATTTTTTTGTCAAATTATTAAACGCTGAATGGTCGCAAATATTTACGCTAGTTGGTCGCTGATGTTTTTTGTTTGTAACAGACAAATTGTGGGTTACGGACAATTGGTGGCTTTGCGAAATCCGGCTTTTTGGGCTTCCTCCTCCGAGCAAAAATATTGCTCGCCTTTGCGAAGATCTATTTTAACCGTTTTGTAATTATCACAGCCGGGCAAAAGATAGGTCTTGCCGTAGCCCCGCTCTGATATATTTCCCTTAATTAGGCAGTTTTCCGACGGAGGTTCGGTATTTTGCTCGCGATATTTAAGATATTCCGGCTCGTATTGACAGGCTTTCCAGATGCCCTTGTTTTCCCGAATGGCTTTTTGCTGGGAAGTCGCCATTAAATCACGATATCTTAAATCGGGGCTGCTTGAAACTGATTTTGCCTGCCCTTCTTTCACCAGATAATCATTAACCAGAATATTATCTCCTTTATTTTTATCAGCCGGAATAATTACATAGCGAAGCCAGCGATCATAATTATCCGCTTCGGAAATGTCTTTTTCCAGTCGCGCGTATTTGCCCAATAATAATTCCCTAAGAAAATCAGCGCTTTTGCTGTAATAGCATTCTCCTTTTTCCGGAGCGTCAATTCCAATCAGCCTCACCTTTTTGCCATCCTTGATTTTTATCGTATCGCCATCAATTACTTTGGAAACCAAATAAAGTTTTGAGTCGCAATCAGTGATAATTTCTCCGGGGCATTCCGGCGCGCTTTCTTTCAATTCTTTTTCTTTTGGAAAAAGCGATCCGCCGACAATTCCCAGAATGAAAATAAAAACGGCGACTATGAAAAACTTTACCGTTGGGATAACGGGCAATTTTTGCTTCATTTTTTTCATCAAATTAATTTTACCATTTTTACAAAGCGAGAGCAAAAACTAAACAGAGAAGCTATGCTATGTCCTTATATGGTTATATAAACATATTGATTTTTACCAAATATTCCAATATTACCTTATGTAGTTAAATGATAGTGTTGAAAATAAAAAAAATAAAAAAACGGTAAATACTTTAGTGATGTGTATTGCTGAAGTGTCTGCCGAAATAAAATAGAGGCATCTATAGATGCCTCTATAGATGCCTCTAAAAAAATTAATTTACGCGGATCAGTTATATGCGACTAGCGCACGATCGTAGACCAGTCGTACATGCCAAAAGGCTTAAATACCATAAAGCTTGAGCTAATGTAAACAAATAACTTGTAACTGAAATTCTAAATTACTAATTACTGATTACTAGTTACTGATTACTAGTTACTTCTTCCCCTCTTCCTTTTTTTCTTCCGCCGGCTTCTCTTCTTCCGGTTTCTTTTCCTCCGCTTCTTTTTCTTCCGCTTCCTCCCCCTCTTTCACTTCTTCTGCCACGCCTTCAACTTTAGTAACATCTTCTTCTATTTTTTCGTCAAGCTTAGCCATCTCTTCCTCACTTCTGGGAGGAGAAACTAAAGCTATAACAGTTTCCAATTCAAGCAAAATTTTAACTTTTTCGGAAATGTTCAAATCGCTTATTTTAAAGCGGTCGTCAAAAGTTTTAAGGTTTTCTGTATTTACTTCCATTTTGGACGGCAAATCAGCTGGGAGACAACTCACCGGAACTTCGTCCATATTCTTAATTAAAACTCCCCCTAGCTCTTTTACCGCCGGCGGCTCGCCCGTAAATTCCAGCGGAATTTCGGTTTCAATTTTCTCGTCCATTCTAATCTGAAAAAAATCAATATGGGAAAACTTTTCGCTTAAGGGATCAACTTGAACATCATGAATTAAAACATTCACTTTTTTCCCGCCTTTAATGTCTAACTCAATAATAGTATTCTCTCCCGCGCGGCTGTAAGTTTTTTCCAACTCCAATAAATCAATCCATAAATTTCGGGACGGGATTTTTTTGCCGTATATTACCGCCGGAACCAATCCGTTGCGACGATATTTTCTCACTTTTTTCCCAGTTTCTTTTCTCTCTTTTGATTTGAGTATAATCTTGTCCATAATAATTTTAGCTTTTTTATTCCCGTAAAGTTTAATGTCCGTGAAATAAACTTATGGCTTATGGCTTACTTCATAAAATCCTTAACCTCCCCTTTGAAATTTTTTAAAAATTGGTGCACTTCAATAACCTGATCAACGGAGATAGCTTCACTTTGAAATAATTTTTTAGCTTCTTGCCTGTTTAAATCAGTAATCACTTTGAGACTGGCAATACCGAATTTTCCCGCTGAAATAAAAATCAAAGCGGAAGTTCCGCATTTTCCGCAAGTTAAATGCAGAACGGATTTTGATTTTTCCTCCACCAAAATCAATGCTTCAGATAAATGGCACTTTGTGCCGCAAATCGGGCATTTAATAAGCTGGTCCGCGACTCCCATTAAACTTGTCATAATGAAACTTTTTATTTTTTACTATTACCTAAAATAGCACCACTTTTAAATTCCGTCAAATTTAAAATGGACCTACTTTATGTCATTCTGGAAAATTTTAAAACTCCCCCTTTGGAAAAGGGGGAAAGTGAGCGCCCGCCTGCCGGCGAGGCAGGAAGCGAACAGGGGGATTTGAAAAGCGTTAAATAATTGAGCGCGTAAATTTTTAGCTTCAGCCTTAAATTAAGAAACCCCCTCTGTCCTCCGGACATCTCCCCCTTAGTAAAGGGGGAGAGGAAAAAAACTACATTACACTCTTCCTGTTCAAGTAAACATTGGACAATATTCCTACAGCGACGAAAACCATCACTAAGGAACTGCCGCCATAACTTAAAAAAGGCAAAGGTATTCCCGTCACCGGCACGATCCCTATATTCATTCCGATATTCACGGCTATTTGCGAAAAAAGCATTATCATTATTCCCGCTGCCAGCAAATATCCAAAATTATCCGCGGCCGTAGCCGCTATTTTTTTTATTCTATACAGCAGAAAGAGAAATAAAAAAATAACAAAAAAGGCGCCCGCGATTCCCAGTTCTTCCGTTATGGCGGCAAAAATAAAATCAGTATGTTTTTCAGGCAGAAAATTTAGCTGGGACTGGGAACCGTGACCTATCCCTTTACCCCAAATGCCTCCCGAGCCTACCGCCACAACCGACTGGATAACATTATATCCGCTTCCTTGAGGATCAGATTCCGGATTGATTAAATTGGTAATTCTGGCTTTCTGAAAATCCGCCAGGAAAAACCATCCGACAGTTATTATCAAAATTCCGGTCAAAAGCAAGCCGGTAAAATGCTTCCAATTTATCCCGGAGATTATCGCCATTCCCAGCCAAATTCCCGCCAGAACCATAGCGCTTCCAAAATCCGGCTGCCTAAAAACTAAAAAAAACGCGGCGGCGGTTAGTATGAAAGAGTAAAATATTATCCCCGCTTTCCCTATTTTCGTTTTGTTTTTGGAAATGAAACCGGACAAAGATATTATAAGCGCCAGCTTGGATATTTCCACCGGCTGAAGATTAAACGGTCCGATTCCAATCCAGCCGGAAGTTCCCCGCGTAGATTCCCCCCACAAAAGAACCGCTCCCAGAATCAAAAGGGCGGCTAAATAAATTGCCAGGCTATAAGATTTAAGATAATGATAATCCGTGAAAGCGAAAAAAAACATCAGACTTATTCCCAAAGTGGCGAAAAGCAATTGTTTCGCGAAAATATCAAAATCGCCGGACGGATTAGCCGTTGAGATGCTGTAAAGCGCCGTCAGCCCTACACTTAAAAGCAGAAAGGAAACGGCTATAAGCGCCCAGTCAAATTTAAGAAGTTTGGAAAACATAGAAACAATAAATTATCGCTAATCCATAAACGAATATTCACTAAGCACGGATAAATATTAACAAATATTGTTCACAAAGCGAGCAATTATTCCAATATCTCTTAATATTCGTGATTCGTTTTTATTCGTTTTAACATTCGCGGCTATTCGCATCTACCAAAACTTCCAGTCCCGGCATTTCTCCGCCGCTTAGATATTCCAGCATCGCTCCTCCGCCCGTGGAAACGAAAGAAATTTTTTCCAGCCAGCCGTTTTCTTCCAGCATCTGAACTGACTCTCCGCCGCCCGCCACGCTGAAAGCGCCACTTTCTATTATGGCTTCTATAATTTTCTTAGTTCCTTTATCAAAAGGTGGCTTTTCAAATTCACCCAGCGGACCATTCCAAACAACCGTTTTGGCTTGCGAAATTATTTCTTTAAATTTAATGATAGTTTTTTCTCCAATGTCTTTTTTATTTTTAGCAAAGTCAAATGCTAAAATAACCTTGTTAGAAAATTTCATATTTTTATCCGTAGCTTCTATGGAAACTTTTCCGCCGGCTAAAACATAATCGTAATTTTTTTCAAAACTTCTAATCAGCGGGAGTTTAGTTTTTATTTTCGCTCCGCCGATAACCGCCATCGCGGGATGATCCGGATTGTCCTTGACTTTTTTTAAATTTTTTATTTCCTCCTGAAGCCTGATACCGGCAAAGCTTGGCAGAATTTTAGCCACTCCCGTCACCGAAGCTTGGTCGCGATGGCAGACACTAAAGGCATCATTGGCGTAAACATCAAAATTTTCAGCCAGTTTTTCGCTAAATTCTTTTTCATTATTTTCTTCCTCTTTGTAAAATCTGACATTTTCTAGAAGTAAAATCTCGCCCTCCTTTAAATTTCCTAAACCCTGTTTCACTTTTCCGCCAACGCAATCTTCCACAAATTTAATTTTTCTTTTTAAAATTTTTTCTATATCGTCAACGATTTGTCGCAAGGAAAATTTCTCGTCAAATCCGCCTTCCGGCCTTCCTAAATGAGCGATTAAAACCAACTTTGTATTTTTTTGGGATAAAATATATTCCACCGTATTTTTCACCGCCGCGATTTTAAATTTTTCTTTTACATCCCCGTTTTCTATTTCCACATTGAAACCCGCCCGCAACAGCACACGCTTATTTTCCAAATCAGCATTCTGTATTTTTCTTAGATTCATATTTTATTTGTCATTCCGGAATGACATAAAAAAGGTTCAAAACTTCCCTTGATACATGATACTAGCTACTTAATACTATTCTAATATTCCTGGAACCTTCCCTCTTTAAGATACCTTTTAATAAAGTTTTGGGAATTGTAAACATCGGCTTCCGCTTCCATTTCAACATTTTGAACTTCTCCCGGAAAACTGATCGGCCAGACTAGCTTGAAATCCCTCTCTTCGCGAGAGGTTATTGTCCTCATTTCCGTAGAATTAAAAGATAGCGGACTGCCGGAAGCATCCCTTAAAATAACATTGATTTTAATCGCGTTGAAATCAAATTCGCTTTCGTTAACCAAAAGTCCGAACGCTTTGCTGAATCCCACTCCCGAAGAAATTAAATCATAGTGCTTATTGTATATGTTAAGCTGGGGCTTTTTATAAGCGAAAAATGTTTCCCACCGGCAATCAAAAATATTTATTTCCAAGACGGCCGGTTTTAATCCCGTTTCCAGATTAGTTCCGATTAAATATTTGGTTTCGGACGGCAGAATAAAACTTTTTCCTTCTTGCTCGGTTAAAATAGTTCCATTATTGTCTTTTAGAATAAATTTGTAGGAGAACTCCGGGCTGCCGTATTGATCGTTGGAGTTGGAAATTTTCGCCATCACATCATATTTCCGTGGTCCGCCGGAAACAAAAGCTTTTTCCGTAATTTTTAAATCTTGGGCGCTGATTTCTTCCGCGCATGGCAGGCAAGGTCCTCCGCAATCCGCTTTTTCTTCTCCTTGATTTTGCTTTCCGTCAAAGCAAGTGGGAGCCGGTTTCAAAACGCTATAAACAGCCCAGCCTGTTAAAGAAACTAGAATTAAATAAACTGTTATGATAGCTGACTGCTTCGCGCTTCGCGGAGTTTTCATGCTTTTATTATACACCAAGAAATCAAATAAAAAAACCACCTAATTCAGTGTGGTTAATTGTTCTCATTTGTCATTCCGAAATTTTCGGAACAGAGTGGAATAAATATCCGGAATGACAAATAGCCTGGATTACGGAATGACATTACAAATTTTAAAGTTCCCGCAATGGCCTACTTTCCTCCGCCCAAAAGCGGGGTATCATCGGCGCTGAAGGGCTTAGCCATCGTGTTCGGGATGGGAACGGGCGTAACTCCTTCGCTAAAATCACGGAAACATCAAAATCCGCAATATCATTTTTATAAGTAACTGTTAACTGCTAATTCAAAAGATAAAAAAGGTTTTAAGTTTATTAGTACTTCTCGGCTTAATCCCTCGCGGGACTTACACCTGAAGCCTATTGACCTGGTCTTCTTCCAGGAAACTTCCCAACGCAAAGCAGCGACACGCTAATATACGCTAATATTAAAACAAATGAATTTGAATTCATTCACTTTTCAATTCGCGACAATTCGTGTGTCAATGCTTCGCACTGGAGTTGCCTTATCTTGAAGCGGGCTTCCCGCTTAGATGCTTTCAGCGGTTATCCTTTCCGAACTTAGCTACTCGACAATGCTCCTGGCGGAACAGCCGATACACCAGAGGTTCGTTCTTTCCGGTCCTCTCGTACTAGGAAAGACTCTCCTCAAACAACAACGCCTACGGCAGATAGAGACCAACCTGTCTCACGCATAATTTAGTAACTAGTAACTCGTAATAAGCCTGCCTATTAACAAGCAGGTGACTAGATCTAAACATCCTCTATTACTAGAGGTATGGACTATAACTTCATCCGCAAAAATAAATTTTTTGTGGAGGCTAACGTTTAGTCTCTACGGGCTTATCACATGCTAAATAATGAGCACACAATAATTCCCTCGGTATTGTCCATAAACTTATTTATGGATTTTACCGATATTAGTTAGCTTCTCTCTTAATATTACTATTAAGAGCCGCCGTGTATTCGATGTCTAACCTCGGATTCAAACTGTTAAAAAACCAATCTATTATTAGTTTCTAAACGGTTTGAACCCAGCTCGCGTACCGCTTTAATTGGCGAACAGCCAAACCCTTGGAAGCTTCTCCACCTCCAGGATGCGATGAGCCGACATCGAGGTGCCAAACCACTCCGTCGATATGAACTCTTGGGAGTGATAAGCCTGTTATCCCCGGGGTA
>Ga0315539_1001706_pt1 | contig 16123 bp, 16 predicted proteins | sample SalMarSW160150MG_FD_203097 | JGI IMG/M metagenome (GOLD analysis project Ga0315539, IMG submission 203097) | Salt marsh sediment microbial communities from the Plum Island Ecosystem LTER, Massachusetts, United States - Salt Marsh Sediment SW1601-150 ... | reverse complement strand
GTTTGTATCGAAGTACTTCACAAACTGGATAAGGCTCAAAAGGATCTGGAATTTGCTCCCCAGGTGTAGTTCCTCATTGATCTGCTGGCATATGGATATGATCTTTACAGAGAGCAAGGAAGTGCGTTTGCTATCCTTATTTTGAACAGACTTTTCCAGTTTATTGTAGCTTTCTTCAAAAAGCTGCAAATATTTTTTTGCAAGATTTGCACTGAACTGTTGGTTTAAATAAGAATCAACAAAATTCCATGCAAGGACAGAAACGGTGTCTTTGTTGATGCTTGCAATAATTGCAAACAACTTCATCAGGGACTGCAGCATTGATTCTGTCATTCTACCTTCTCAATTGGTGCCGTATATCAGGGCGGATTTAAGCCTGGCAAGCATGAAACAACAATTTAAACCTTCCTTCATCAGAGGTATGTTCAAGCAATTCGTCCCCGGACATTCCCGGCATGCGCTGGTCGGATATAACCACCTGTACATTCTCCTTTTCCATTATATCCATGCCTTCTTCACCTGACCTGGCGGTAAAAATTTCGTAATCCTGGCTAAGTGATTTCGTAAAAAGAGCAATGTGTTCCTTTGCATCATCGATATACAATACCTTCGGTTTATTGGTTTCCATTTGTTTCATATTCAGCTTTCCAGGAATTTTAAACTAATAGCAACAAGTTAATGAATTTCTATTGATTTGTTTTTACCAATGCATTAATAATTTTGGAGGTTCTTTCTTAATCAAGAAAGAGTGCAAAAATAAACAATATTGATGAATTCATGTAATAAATTTCGTGAGACCAACTCCAGTGGCCCGCATAGGGTGGCCCGCACAAGGTGGCCCGCCCTATGAAATATTCCGCTTTTGCGATATTAACAGGATTCGCACGGAATCGTCTGATGAATTAATCTTATTTTTTATTATTTTTATAAATAAATATCCAACTCATCATAAACCACACAACCGAATTGGATGAGCACATTGGCACCAGAACCAGGGAAAGGATTGAAGGATACCGGGACGTTTGAACCATTCATGAAAAAGATGGTTTCCCAGGGAGGTCCGGAACAGCACCAGTATGATGAGTTTACAGAGGTGGTTAATAATATCGAACTCTATAACTACCGAAGGTTCAGGGAGATAATCATTTCCACAATGAATGAAAACACCATGCATGGATTCGGTTACATTAAGCCCTATGGATACTCCGGTGATTTTATGATCATCGACAGGATATATAAAAACTGGGTGAGTCCGTTTGAGAACCTGAAAAAGTGGGACATTTTCTACCATACGCTTCATGCCCCTAAGGCAGTTCGAAACAGGAAGGAGTATTTTCTTGAATTTTTCAGTGAAAAGGCTAGCACCAGTAAAGGATTAAAGGTTTTGATCCTGGGAAGTGGTCCGGCAACGGATGTTTTTGAGTTTTTTGAAAAACACCCCATGAACAACATTCACTTTACCCTTGTTGATTTTGATCAGAATGCGATAGAGTATTCAAAAAAGAAGAATAAAAAGTATGCAAGTAAGATTAAATTCGTCCATGCCAATGTCTTCTTTTATAAATACAGTGAAAAATATGATTTTATCTGGAGTGCTGGTTTATTCGATTATTTCAAAGAGAAGCATTTTGTATTCATGATAAACAAATACTATAATGCCCTGAAGCCGAATGGATTATTTATCATAGGAAATTTTTCGATTGATAACCCGACCACGGTATTCATGGAACTTTTTTCTGACTGGTATTTGAATTACCGTTCTGTTGGTGATCTGAAAAGACTTGCAGGCTATGCAGGCATCAATGAAAACAAGATATTTGTCAACATGGAACCACTGGGAGTAAATCTCTTTCTTCAACTTCAAAAATGATTGTTTAGTTAAGAATCTCTTCCCCGGGTCCAAACCGTAAGCAATGAATATTCTCAATAAGATCAAGAGATACTTTAGGTCGTCGTTACTCTCGTCTGGTTCAGAGATGAGGATTCATGCTTTCACGCTCTCATTCACTGGAGAATCGAAGGAGTATGAAACTCCTTTTTTAAAAGATTATTTTAAAAAATCGCTTACTCAGGTCAGGTTTTCTCTTCTGTTGGCTATTTTTTTCTTTGGGATCTTTGCTGTACTGGATGCTTTTCTTGCGAGTGAACTCCGGACAACATTCTGGACGATTCGCATCATTGTGGTTATCCCTGGGATAGTACTGCTCATTTTGTCCTATAATCCTGGTTTTGAAAAATACTGGCAGGCGGCTATCCCTGCATTAATTTTCTTCGCCGGACTGGGCATTGTGTACATGACTATTATCTCATCAGAGGGGATCGTTAGTTATACGTATTATACCGGATTGATATTGATATTTATTTTTGCTTATGCATTAATGCGGGTGCGTTTTATATGGGCAACTTTGGCTTGCTGGTCAATCGTAATATCGTATGAGATTGCCGCTATCTGGATTACCGATACTCCGTCGGTTTACATCATCAGCAACAATTCATTTTTTATCGCTGCCAATGTAATCGGGATGTTTGTCAGTTATTCCATTGAATCTTATCTCAGGAGGGAGTTTTTTCTTGCACGAATGCTTGAAGAAGAGCAAATAAAGGTAATAAAGGCGAAAGACGAACTGGAAAAACGCGTGGAGGAGCGGACTTTCCAGCTGGCACAAACGAACAAGGAGCTGCTTCAGGAAATTAAAACCAGGGAAAAAGTAGAAAAGGAGCAAGCCAGGCTCGAGGCACAGCTCTACCAGGCTCAAAAAATGGAAACAATCGGAACTCTTGCCGGAGGCATTGCCCATGATTTTAACAACATCCTTACTCCCATATTAGGTTATGCCGAGATGGCTCTTGATGAAACGGGAAGCGACAGTCGAATCAAGGGTGATCTTGAACAGATCTATAAAGCAGCAAACAGGGCCAAAGACCTGGTTCAGCAAATCCTCACCTTCAGTAAACAACATGATCAGGATATTAAACCGATTGAATTTCATACGATCCTTAATGAAGTCCTTTCCTTGTTAAGAGCCTCTTTCCCTTCAACAATAGAGATCAGGCAGAAGGATACCCTGGCAAAGGGTGTGATTCTTGCCGATCCCACTCAGATTCACCAGGTTATCATGAATATATGCATTAATGCTTTCCAATCCATGGAGGAATCAGGAGGGGTTCTTGAAATAGGTTTAGAAAAGATCCATCTTGATCATGATAATGCAATTCCCGATACCACCTTAACAAAAGGGAATTATCTGAAATTAACCATTCGAGATACAGGTATGGGAATGGATAAAAAAACACGGGAAAGGATTTTTGAACCCTTTTTTACAAAGAGGAAGATCGGGGAAGGGACCGGACTTGGATTGTCTGTTGTTCATGGTATTGTCACCGGATGCAATGGCAGTTTAACCGTTGAAAGTGCCCCGAGAAGAGGGACCATTTTCATGGTATATTTCCCCGAATATGAGAGGAGAATTCCAAAAAGTAAATCACCAATCGAAAAATTAACAAAAGGCAAAGAGCATATATTGTTTGTAGATGATGATAAAGAAATAACCACCATGGCTAACCAAATGCTTACACGCCTTGGGTACATTGTAACAACCATAACAGACAGTGTGAAAGCCTATGATATATTCGAAAAACAACCCGAAAAATACGATCTTGTGATTACCGACCAGGTAATGCCAAACCTGTTGGGATCACAACTTGCCACAAAAATACGCCAGATCAAGCCCGGCATCAAAATAATAATTATCACAGGGTACAGTGATAGCATTAATGCTGAAAAGATAAAGGAGCTTGGTTTTAATGGTTTCATTATTAAGCCACTTATTCTCAGGGATCTCTGCATAACCATCAGGAATGTTATTGAAAATGAATAAAATATGAGAGTATTTTAATTATGGGAAGCATACTGATCATTGAAGATGATAGTGAAATAAGGGACATGTTAGAGATCATGGTTCAACGGGCTGGCTTTTCTGTTCAAACTGCAAGAAATGGACTGGAGGGAGTAAAAACCTTCAGAAGAGCTCCATCAGATGTAGTTATTACCGATATCGTAATGCCTGAGAAAGAAGGACTTGAAACAATACTTGAACTTCGCGAAGATTACCCGGAAGTTAAAATTATAGCCATTTCCGGAGGGGGAAGACACGATGCGAAGAATTATCTTCAATCAGCTAGAGATTTTGGCGCTGATTATATTTTTCATAAACCCTTCAGCCAAAAAGAAATTATTACTGCTATCAAAGACCTCCTGAAAGATTAAGTGTATATTTATATTGGTTTTACTGCTTATCATCATCTGATATTGATTAACTAACTCTATGAAGGAGTATCCCTCATACGATGACCTTGAAGAAAAGATCGGAAAACTCCTGGAAGAAGTTACTAAACTGAGGAATCAAAAATCCATATTGCAGGGGATACAAGATGTTTATGACCCTCATCAACACAAAAAAAAGGAAGAAAGGGCTGATCAGCTCAGAACGGAATACCTGTCAAAGTTATCACAGGAAATTCGTACTCCCCTGAATGCTATTGCCGGCTACTCGAAACTGATCGATAAACCCCATACAGAAGTAGATAAAATAAAAAAATATTCATCCAGTATCAACAAAAACAGTAAAATACTTTTTAATCTCATTGAAGGGATAATTGAAATTGCAAAATACAAGGTTGAACAGAACAGGATCATTAAATACCAGAACGATCTTATTGATATTCACCGTAATCTCGTCACTCAACAAAGAGATAAAATATCTTCACAAACTGAAAATATAACTGACAGTATCCGCTATGCCAGTCTCATTCAATCAGCTATCCTTCCTCCGAAAGACCGGATGGAACAAATCATTTCTGACTTCTTCATTCTTTTCAAACCCAGTGAAATTGTAAGCGGTGATTTTTTCTGGATAGAAGAGAAAAGTGGCAAGGTTTTCATATCCGTTGTTGACTGCACAGGTCATGGAGTACCCGGTGCCCTGATGAGTATGCTTGGCGTGGCTTTATTAAACGAAATCATCATAAAAAATGATATTCAACGACCCGATGAAATTCTGTATCAGCTGCGTGAAAGCATAATAAAATATTTACATCAAACAGGGAAGCCAGGTGAAACCCAGGACGGCATGGATATCGCCCTGTGCGTTATCAATGAAAAAAGAAATATGCTGGAATTCTCGGGCGCGTTTAATCCATTGTATATAGCGAAATCCGGAGAAATAATAGAAATAAAAGGCGATAGAATGCCCATTGGAATTCATTTAAAAGGTCAGGTACCCTTTACCCGGCATGAAGTGGAAATAAAAAAAAGCGATATCCTATATCTGTTTACCGATGGTTATATCGATCAATTTGGAGGAAACAATGATAAAAAATTTACCACCAACCGGTTTAAGAAATTATTGTCCGATATTTCCAATGAACCAATGGAAAAACAAAAAGAAATTCTTGATAAAACAATCATTGATTGGATAGACCGGGAGGATCAAACAGACGACATCCTGATTATGGGGATAAAGATATAGAAACGATTAGCCTAATCCGGCTCCCATGTCCCCTGTATTGAAAAACTGGAGCCACGAATGCACGAATAAAATACGAATAGCTAGACTGCCTCATTCACCAGTTTCAACTCCTTAAACCGGCAGAACCGTTCGAGATCTCTGGTAATGTCTCCATAGCAGGTTACCCGGTGCAGGCCGTATGACCAGTTTTTCCAAAGTTTTGTTACGTTTCCATCCACCCTGACCGTAATTTTGGTCCTGCAACCCCGGTCATCCTCCAATGCTACAGGTGTATCCACAATTTCACCGGTGAAATAAGGCATTATCTCTGTTTCAACCAGTTTTGCCTGTGTGACTTTCTGTCCAACCCGCATTTTCACCTGAGGGACAACCCCTTCCTCTCTTTCCATTATTGTTCGCAGGTTATAGGGAGCAGCAGGACCCTCCGGGCCATCCATTTTGGTTGAACCCAGGCAGTGGGCTAAAATGATGGTATTGTTGGATTCATCGACCGTTGGATCGCTGATAAAGCCCGGCTTCCCCGACAATCCCTGGAAGAGAATGTGTGTCATGGCACTTTGCAGATCGGATTCACAAATCCCTCCCAATCCCATATCATTCAGTCTGGTAAAACCGATACATGGATATGCAACAGACTGGCAGAGTGGTCCGTGCATGCTGCCGTAGCAGTCTGCTGTAAATACCGTCGCATTCTCTTCATTCAACAGTTTTTCCAGTGCCAGTGCAAGTTTACAGGAGTTGTATATTTCTTCCGGAGGGGGTTCCACCACTTTCATCGCTCCACTGATCCAGCGGTCTGTTTCTGCCTTTGCCTTTTCTTCACTGATGGAGTGATAAGCATCCATTACCTGGGCAAGTTCGATCCGTTTTATCTCCGTCCCGAATTTTTCATTGATGTTTTGTGCGTATTCAGAAAAAGAGCGTGTTGTAAGGTTCAGGATTTTAGCTTCTCTCATATGATGAATGGCACGAAAGGGTTTAATTGCAGTTGCCAGCTGGGTATAATCACTGGTAAGCATGCATCCCATTTTGGCTCCGAGGGGTTGTTTCTGCAGCTCTCCAAAGTCCACCCATTCGTGTCCTGAGTAGGGCACGGCAAAAACCATGGTGGGTTGGTTCAGAGCAAGTATTTCATCCAGAGCTGGTCGTATCCCGATGTTAAAATGAATGGCCAGAATTCCATCCGCCTCCTTCAATCCTTCTTTTATTTCAACAACCTCCTCCGGAGATGTGATCAGACGATCTACCGTAAATTCAACATCAGATAGTTCATTTTTAAATTCCTCAAAGCGTGATTCATAATACCGGATCTCATCGTTGAAATCCATATTGGGTTCAGGCCAGAGACCATGTGATGACCCGAGGTAAACTCTGGCTACTTTAACTTTTGTTCCCCTGCATCCCGGACTGATCAGCTTATGCAAAGATGGTCTCATACCAGCTGCAAAAAGACCTGAGCTGCAGAAACAGAGGGCACTCCCGGCAGCCGTGAGCCGCAGGAATTCTCTTCGTTGGATATTGTTTTGCATGCTAACCTCCTGTTTTATGCCACGATCCAGTAAAAAGGTGGCGAGTTGATATATTGTTTATTAAACTTAATAAAAACAGATAACAAGTTAATGATCCAATTGCAACTTTTTTTATATATTCAAAAAAACAATTATCCATGAAAACCATACCAGACCAATACCCAGGTAAAAGCAGGACGACCTGTTGTCCCTGCAATGAGTTCAATGATCATTCGTCCAAAGGAATAACCAGGAGAAAATTCATACAGGTTACCGGCAACACCACCTTTTCCATCGTTGCGTTATCGGGTTTATCCTGGTCAGCACTTGCATCCTTACAAGAAGAGGACCAGCCGGGCATCCGGCGCAGTCCGCTGGTCGCAAAACCAATCCTTGCTTATTCGACGCCGGTCCGCCAGGATCAACGGAGCTGGAGAGCCTGGGGAGGTATACAAACAGAAGAGGATGCAAAGGAGGAGGTAATGAGGATTGGTGGTGAATTAAAGGAGCTTCAATCACGGTGTGACTTTCCTGTCGAATTCCTCCCCATTGATCGTGTGCGTGGTCCGGATGATCTGAATGATATCCCTGATCTGGCCTCAGCGGATCTGTATCTGGTTTATGCAGCAGGCGGATGGATGGATACCTTTGACCGGCTGTATAAAATGGAGAAGGATATGATCTTCTTCTGCCGGCACAAGTCAGGCCCGGTCTATTTATGGTATGAAATCATCAGTCCACGGTATTTGCGGCAGCATACCGATCAACCAGCTTTAACCGGTGTGAACGATGATGATGTTGTTATCGACAGCCAGGACGAACTGCTCTGGCGGTTACGGGCTTTGTGTGGACTAAAGAACACATTGAACACAAGGATTATTGCTGTCGGAGGTCCCGGTGCCTGGTCTCAACCGGAAGGTGTTGTACCGAAGCTGACAGAGGATAAGTATAAATTTACGATCCTAACGGTCTCCTATGAGGAACTGGGAGGTTTGATCAAAGAAGCCATGTCTGATCATTCCGCTGTTGCTCGTGCCAGAGAGCGTGCTGATAAATACCTTCAAATTCCGGGCACAAGGCTGGAGACAAAACGTTCGTTTGTAAATAACGGATTTCTTCTTGATGAGATCTTCCGTAAAATGATGAATAAGGCCAATTGCAGGGCAATCACAATCAACGGTTGCATGGGAACGATCATGCCAATGGCGGAAACCTCTGCATGCCTGACCCTTAGTTTACTGAACGATGCCGGTTACCTCGCCTTCTGCGAATCGGATTTCGTTGTGATCCCGGCAGGTATTTTAATGGCTAATATCTCCGGCAAACCGGTATTTCTAAACGACCCAACTTACCCCCACGATGGGGTCATAACCCTTGCACACTGCACGGCACCGAGGCGGATGGATGGTCAAAAAAGGGAACCAGCAAGAATCCTTACCCATTTCGAATCCGATTATGGGGCAGCACCAAAAGTTGAAATGGCTATTGGTCAAACCATCACCAACATTATCCCGGATTTTGCAATGACCCATTATAAAGGATTGGTGGGTAACATTGTGGATACCCCCTTCATGGATATTTGCCGCTCACAGTTAGATATCAGCTATAATTACGACAGCAAGGACCTGGCAAAACAGATGCAAGGTTTTCACTGGATGACCGGTTACGGTGATTATCACCGCGAGATCGGTTACGCACTCAGACGAATCGGAATCGAGTGGGATTGTCTTACTTCATGATCATTGCCCCACTCATTCCGTTTTACATCTTATTTAAGTATTGGCTGTAAAACGATATTCCGGTAGGACACCTTACCGTGATCACCTTGAAGATAAAGGGGCCCCGGAGTGAACTCATCAGCTGTAAGTGCTCCGCCTGTCACTCCATACAACGGCTGGTTATCGATGATTTTCGTACCATTCAGGATAACCGTTACGTGCCGGTCACAAAGGGTAATATCCAGACTCTGCCATTCTCCTGCGGGTTTCTCAGCATTTACTGCCGGTGTGATGCGACTGTAAATAGCACCCATATTATGTGGATCGAGGGGTAGCTGATAACTGTCAAGAACCTGCACTTCATATATTCCACGCAGGTATATTCCCGAATTGCTGCCACTGGGGACATTGACCTCAATTCTCAGGTTAAAATCCTCAAATTCCCGGTCTGTCCTGAGGTTGCCATAACTGATGTGAGAACCGTCTCCTGGCTGAACGGGATCAGTAACCATTACGCCATCTTTCACTGAAAAGCCATTTTTCTGATTGGGATTGATCAATGACCATCCTGAAAGATCTTTCCCGTTAAACAGGGTTATTGGTTTCCCAAATTTGAGTGAAGAAAGATCCGGTGCGGGAGGCAATGGAGGAATTCGCTTCCCCTTGAAATAGGAAGTGTTCACTTTCCCATCACGACCGGGTGTCAATACTTTTCCAATCATCTCATCGTTCACCATTACACATTCAATCCAGGTGGTGTAGATTTGTTTTCCAGCCGGATTACTCCGGGTAATAATCAGCTTATCATTATACATTAACACACTGCTCACCGGTACAACACTTCCGCTATACCAAAGAATATCTCCATCCAGGTATCCTTTCTCCTGTCTTATTTCAAGCCATCCCGCGCCATCATCGGGCAAAAAGAGTGCCCAACGTCCTAAAAAAGGATTGCTGTCCGATTGTGAGAAGCCCATTAAGGGGAGGACCATCAATGCCAATGTTATCAGGGTTAACCTGAATAATTGTTTGTTTGGTTTCATGGTAAGAATCTATTTAAGGGTGAAAGTACAGACGATTTTTAATAAACCGTAAATGTACATATTTTTGACAACATTTACCCGGTTTTCCCTCACCCCACATTACTACTTCAAGAAGAGCATTTATTGTGCATAACTACGCAGATTCTCCATACAATTGTTTTAAAACCGTAATGAACTTTTCATGTTTTAATCTTTTCAGGCCATTCTCCTTTATCTGGCGGACTCTTTCCCTTGTCATACTAAATACTTTACCAATTTCTTCCAGTGTATGAGGAGAGGTACCATTTAGCCCATAATAAAGCTCGATGATACTTGATTCACGGTGTGTAAGAATTTTCAGGGCACGTTTCAGTTCATTTTTGAAGGAATCCTCTAACAAATATTTTTCAGGACAAAATGAATTATTATCAGACAGATTATCATCCATCAGGTCTTCTTCGGAAGATTCAAAAGAACCACCTGGATAATCGATAGGATTTTCAACATCACCTGTATTGGTTTCCAAAAAATGAAGTGAAGCGGATGAAGAGTTGATTTTGTTGTCTGAGGGTTCATTTGAATAATATTCCTCAAACTGTTCGAATGTTTCCCTAATTTTTTTACGCGAGGAAATCTGATTTTTAGGATATCTTATCAAACTAGCATTCTCATTGAGTGCCTGGAGAATAGATTCTCTAATCCAGTATACCGCATAAGTAATGAATTTATTACCCTTGGTTTCATCAAACCGTTCTGCGGCTTTAATCAGGCCTATATTCCCTTCGCTTATCAAATCTGAAAGGCTTAATCCCAGGTACTGGTATTGTTTGGCGACATAAATTACAAACCGAAGGTTTGCCTTCACCAACCGGTGCAACGCATCGAAATTTCCGTTTCTGAAATCTCTGGTCAATTCTATTTCCTCCATCTGGGATATTTGTCCCTCCTTATCAATATCATGAAGATACTTTATCAATGAATTGTCTTCCATCTATTTGATTCTCCTTTCAAATTGAAATTGTATTATAATTTTAAATGTTTCAATGGTGTTATCTCTCCAAGACTAAATAAACCCCAAAAAGGTTGTATTGACGTTTTGAGAAATACTATGCCTTTCTTCTCCATCATACGTCAGAATGAAATTATAGTTTACAATACATGGGATGATTTTTATTAAAGAGTCAGTATCGTGGATAAACAAGAAGATTATGTTGATTAACGGATTAGCTTCAACGTTCGTTGGATAGAATGAATTCAGTAAGGGCTCTGGATTAAGTATAGTTGAATTTATTATAAACATTGAATTTTTACCGGGTTTCCAGGAATCTTCATTCAATGTTTAAATTTAGAGAAGGTAGTTATCCGATAAATTTTAACGAATCCCGGTCAACATAAAAATTCATTTGGCTGGTTTATACTTTTTTTCCAACCACTCATATCGTTTGTCTTTTAAGATCATTTTCGCATGCTCAGAAGTCCCGTTTTCCCCTCTTACCCTGATTCTTCTCACTATTGGTTTCAGTTCTTCATCGAACGATTCCCTGGTTAGATAATTACATTGCGTAGTCCCAATTCGTATATAATCCAGTGCTATGTTTATTCGATAGGTGTTTTTACTCTCCAGTGCACTTTTAAGACCAACAAATCGATTCCAGGAGTTTTGATTAATTCTCCACCAATTTTCAACTTTTACAGCCAATAGTTTTCGATATTCTTTGATCCGTTGTTCTTCTGTCTCATGCCTAAATTCGATTTTATCGTCATCTGATTGAATATATTCAGGTAAATAAACCGATTTTGAAAGAGCAAACAACTCTGATTCAGTTACCATATTTTTTCTGTATCCAAAATCCTGAAATGTCAATTCTTCCAAAACCCAACCTGCTCTTACTGAACGCCAATCAATAGCATAGTTGATAATATATCCATGGCTGGGAAATTTTGTTGATCCAGGATAAATGAGGTCACCGGTCTCTGTTAATTTAACGAAAGCAGTGTCTTTGAGCATTTCAATCAGAAATGGGATTGCGTCTTTACCCCGGTTCACAAGTTTCTCTTTTATGCTGTCCACTGTTAGAAAGGATCTTGATCCTTTCAGTTCATCTATTAATGCATTGATTTTTGTCTGGCATAAACAATATTGATTCATGATTATCACGATCAGCACAACCATGGATGTCAGAACTTTCTTTTTGATCATGTTCATAAGATTAGTATCACTTCATGTTAAAAAATCAGAGGCACAACTAATCGATCGAAAAAACAACGGGGAAATACAAAATTGAAATAAAGCAATTTACGCATTTATTAACGATTTCTATGAAAAGAGATTGATGATTCTACCGCATTGAAAATTGTTATTTCAGTTACCTGAAAACACTCGAGTTAATGCAGATATTTGAGCTCAAGTTTATTCCTAAAGAGAATAATTGCCATCATTAAATTTAGTTTTATTCCTATTTTCTTGTTTACTTGCATAATTCAATTTCAGTATTTAATTCATTCTTAGATTACCCAGATAATTTAAAATTAATCACCAGTCCATGACCCATAAGGATTCGTCCCGTCCTCAACGCCCTGCAACGATCAGGGAGTGGTACAGGTATTATCAGGAGCGGGGATTTGTCAGGTATGTTGGTGTAAATGTTGTTAAAATTATTTTTGCATACACCCTGTTTGTCCTGCTGATTTATTTTATCGGGAAATACCTGATCGATTATGAACGGATCTTCACCTATTTTACACTGAAGATGAAAGATTCGTTTGTGCTTGCCCTCTTTTTTGCCTCGGAATCTTTTTTAGGACTGGTGCCTGTTGATCTGTTCGTTCTTTGGTCGGTAAAGCATGAAACCCCAATGATTTTTCTGGCTCTACTTGGGATTTTATCCTATGTGGGAGGGATTATATCCTACGGGATCGGAGTGTGGTTTGCCACCCGCCCACGGATAAAAGCCTATTCTGAAAGGAAGTTACAAACTTATATTTCGTTTGTCAGAAGATGGGGAGGTGCATTTATCATCATTGCTGCCCTGTTTCCATTCACTCCCTTCTCAATGGTCACCATCGCTGTCAGTCTGCTGAGGTATCCCTTCAGGTTATATGTTCTTTTTGCATTAACCAGGCTGGCCCGGTTTGTTATCCAGGGAGTTATTTTCTTCAACGTGTTAAATATCGACACCTGGATCCTCTGATGGTACGATCACGTGAAGTCCTTTCGGAACGATTCGAACCTCAAGGTTAATCACCGATCCTCCGGCTTCACCGTCATAATGCAAAAAGGTCTGATTTTCGGCAGAGATCTTTGCTTCCTTAACCTTCAGCACTTCATAGAAGGGAGAGGAGGGTAATTTCCCGGTCACCATGCGAACCCCAAGTTCCCATACCTTGTAACGGGGAAATTTTGAAATGATACAGAGATCGAGCAACCCATCATCGACATCAGCACCGGGTGCGATAAAAGCATTGTTACCGTACTGTGATGCATTGGCAATGGTTATCAGGAAGGCTTCCCGTTCCAACAGGCGCCCATTCATTTCAATGGTATATCGGTGCGGAGTGTATTTATAGAATTCCGACAGGATGATTTTAAAATAGGTAAAGAATCCTCTTCTTTCATGTCCGGCGAATGAATTACCAACCCTTGCATCAAATCCGACACCGGAGGTGCAAAAGAAGGGAACTTCGTTCACTATTGCATAATCCATAACCTGCCAGTTCAATTGATTGATCAACCGGATTGCTTTTCTCGGGGAAGTGGGAATTTTCAGGTGTCTTGCCAGTCCATTCCCTGAGCCGGTTGGTACGATTGCCAGGAGTGCCCCGGTATTCACCATGGCTCTTGCCACTTCATTCACCGTTCCATCCCCTCCCACTGCTGCAATGATCCTGCAACCCTGTTCTATTTTCCTGGCGGCTATTTCAGTAGCTTCTCCCGGTTTCGTTGATTCCACTATAAATGTCTCGAATTTCCGGGGATCGATGGTCTCCAGGATCCATTTCCTGAGTTGTTTTCTTTGTGACTTACCGGCTGCGGGATTGATTATGAAAGCAATTTTTTCCAAATGAATGACTTTTCAAAATACCCGGTAAAGGTACATTTCAAATCGAAAAAATAAAACCCGGTACACCAAATTGGTGCAATCAGCGTTTATTGAAACAATAACAAAACAGAGTTATCCTGCCGTTCGCTTGTTTTGTTATATTTACAGCAGGGTAAAGTTAGTGGAGATGAAACATACGATCCATCTTGCATTGATCCTGACCCTCTGTTCTGCATCCTTACAGGGGCAGATTGGAGGAAGGGCAATCTACGAATTCCTGAACCTTCCAAATTCAGCCAAAGTTGCCGCACTGGGGGGAAAAGCCATTGCCTTGCCGGACAATGACCTCAACCTGGTATTCCATAATCCTTCGCTTTTAAATGACACCTTAGATAATGCGCTGGTATTGAATTATGTGAATTATCTTGCCGACATTAATTTCGGTTATTTTTCTTATGCAAAATCATTTGGTCACCTGGGAACTTTTGCTGCCGGTATTCATTACATACATTACGGGACGTTTATCGCTGCTGATGAAACGGGACAGAAAACGGGTGATTTCAGTGCTTCCGAATACTCCTTCAATCTTTTTTATTCCCGCAGGATCGATTCCCTGTTTTCAGTTGGTATAAATTTGAAACCGATCATATCGAATCTTGAAAAATACAACTCGTTTGGACTCGCCACGGATCTTGGGGTAACCTATTACAACCCCAACAGGCTTTTTACGGCGGCATTGGTATTAAAGAACATTGGTATTCAGATCTCTACTTATGACGGGGAAACACGCGAACCTCTTCCATTTGAGATCCAGCTGGGTCTATCTCAGAAACTCAAGCATGCTCCATTCCGGATATCCATGGTAGCACATAATCTGCAAACGTATCGCCTTACCTATGATAAGGATGATTCCCAGGATTCTGTCAATGATCCCTTTGCCGGTGATTCCGATGAACCATCCAAACTGGAGGATTTTGCAGAAAACATCATGAGGCATTTGATATTCGGTCTCGAGTTCACTCCCATTAAGAGCTTTACCTTTCGTGTTGGATACAACTACCAACGACGAAAAGAATTGCAGATCCCCTCGAAAGTATCCACTGTTGGATTTTCATGGGGATTCGGGCTTCAGGTCTATAAATTTCAATTCAGTTATGGCAGGGCGACCTATCATCTTGCCGGTGCATCCAATCATTTTTCTATCAGTACCAACATAGGCAGTTTCTACAAAAAGCCGAAGAATTAATTGTATTTTTATAACCTTATGGTTTCATCTTATAATCGAATGATCATTGCTGTTGATGGATACTCGTCAAGTGGCAAGAGCACCTTTGCCAAGGCGATTGCAAAAAAGCTGGGATACCTCTATATTGACAGCGGAGCAATGTACCGGGCTGTAACCCTCTATTCTCTGCAAAATGGAATTATTGAAGATCACAACATTGATCTAAAAAAACTTTCCCGGAACCTTGATCGCATTAAAATAAAATTCAGGTTTAACAAACAAACCAGGAGAAACGAAACCTACCTGAATGGAAAGAATGTTGAAGAAGGAATAAGGGGTATCCGGGTTTCAGATCATGTCAGCGACATCAGTAAAATTAAGTTTGTGAGGGAGAAGATGGTTGAATTTCAGCAGGAAATGGGAAAGGATAAGGGAATAGTAATGGATGGAAGAGATATAGGTACGGTAGTTTTTCCGGATGCAGAATTAAAAATATTCATGACAGCGGGTGTTGATATCCGGGCAGAAAGACGATATAAAGAACTGATTGAAAAAGGATTATCAGTGAGTTTTGAACAGGTCAGGGAAAACATTGTTAAACGGGACAGGATCGATGAAAACCGTCAGGAGAGTCCACTGCGAAAAGCTGAGGATGCAATCATTCTGGACAACAGTTATATGACACCCGATGAGCAGATGATCTGGTTTAACGGTGTGTTGATCAAGATGGGGTATTATGAAGGTTGAAATTGATACCGATTCCGGGTTCTGTTTTGGCGTGGTCAAGGCAATCCGGATGGCTGAAAGCGAACTTAAGAAACGAAGATCCCTCTATTGTCTGGGTGCTATTGTACATAACAAGGTTGAAGTGGAGAGGCTGGAGTCACTGGGAATAATTACCATTGGCCATGAAGAATTCAGGAAACTGAGAAACTCCAGGGTTCTTTTCAGGGCCCACGGAGAACCGCCCGAAACCTATGAGATAGCAAAGAAAAACAACATTGAGATTATCGATGCCACATGCCCGGTAGTATTGAATCTGCAAAAAAAGATCAAGTGCGGATATGATGAGATTTCCCAGC
>Ga0315539_1001702_pt1 | contig 16134 bp, 14 predicted proteins | sample SalMarSW160150MG_FD_203097 | JGI IMG/M metagenome (GOLD analysis project Ga0315539, IMG submission 203097) | Salt marsh sediment microbial communities from the Plum Island Ecosystem LTER, Massachusetts, United States - Salt Marsh Sediment SW1601-150 ... | reverse complement strand
TCCTGCCCCATGATTGACCCCCCTCCTTTAGACTAATGTTCCATGAAAATGTATCAACAAAAATTGAATCATTATAAAGATAAACTGTTTCATTATCATTATTTAATCTATTTCCAATGGCTGCCAATTCAATACAGCTTTTATTAGGAATATCAAAGCCTTCACAGCCGGTTTTATTATCTTGGGTTATTGTATCATCATCTACGATAAGAGCAAAACTTTGTGGAGGAATCATTAAAGATATTGTATCATTACTATTTAAATCTCCAATTTTCCACCCTATTAAAGAGATATTCTCTGCTGTTGGATTATATAATTCTATCCACTCACCCCCCCATGGATTATTCGAATGTGGCATAACTTCATTTATTACCACAGCAGAAACCGAAGGAATTAAAAATATAATTAAAACGATAATTAATAAAAAATCTTTAATCATTTTAAAAATAAACAAAAAATTGTTTTTAATTTTTGTTATTTTTTACTACCAACTTATCACTACTTTAAAATTTCAACAAACGAAAGTTTTAAAAAAGAAAAAAAATAAATAGTCTAAGTTCCTAAAAAAATTAAGTTCAAAAGATTAAGGTTAAAGGGAATTAAGGCTAAGGGAAAATGAATAATAAGGCAAGATTGATTTTAAGTTTAATACCTTTTTTTATAATTATACCAATGTTACTTGGAGCAGTTGCTAATTTTGGACCAGATATTACTGGTTCTGATATTTCTTCTGATATTTCTAATATTAAAGAGGTTGGTTTTTATAATGGTGTTGATGAAGTTAGTAGAAATACCGATAATATTGATGATATTGGTTTTGATTCTCGTGAAATTCATTTAGCTTTAAGTGCTCAACCAGGATGGAATGTGGATTATCCAACAGAAACAACTGTTTTATGTATAGCAAGTATAGAACCAGGAAATGGAAATACAACCCCTTTCCAAACACCTAATCTTTTTAGAGATGGTCAATCAGTAAGTAACCCGGATGTTGGAATTTTTAATGTTGGAGATTATAATTATTTTTGTACTTATCTAGAAGCAGATCCTGTTTCAAATACTTTAATTATAAATAAGGGCGAGTCTATTGTTAACTTGCTTTTGAATGATGTTGACGGCGACATTATAGTTGACATTAATGAACAAGTTGAAATGAAAGGCATTTTAATTGTTCCTGCACCACAACCAGAACCACAAGAAGAAAATTCATCTGTAGTTGACCAACAACCAGGAAATGTAACAAATGTTTCTAAAATAGGGCTTTATTCTATTAGTCTTTATCTTGATGGTCAATTAATTAAAGAAGGAAATCGTACTGTTGTAGAAACAGTTAGTTTCAATGAATATGGTTTACATAATATAACTATTAGATATCTTGGCTCAGAAAATTATTCTGCTAGTGAAGAAACACACCAAATAAATGTTAGATATACCCCAACATTAGCATTATTTGCAGACCCTTCTTGGAATGTTAATTATGGAACTGAAACAACTATTTTGTGTCAAGCCAGTGTAGAACCAGGACAAGGAAATAATACACCAGATCAAATTGATTTATATTTATATAAAGATAATATATTAGTTAATAATCCGAATATAGATACTCTTCCTGTTGGAATATATAATTATAGTTGTAATTCAACAGAGGAAGGGGTTATTGGTATTTATAATATTTTAACAATTAGTAAGGAACAATCTGAAGTCAATCTTCTTTTGAATGGAATTGATGGAGACATAATTGTTGATATTGATGACCCTGTTATAATGAGTGGAACTTTAATTATTCCGCAATGTCCTCCTATGGACCAACAACCAGGAAATGCAACAAATGTTTCTAAAAATCCTTATCATATTAAACTCTATCTTGATAATCAATTAATTAATCAAGGTGATTGCAGTTTAGAAAATACAACAAGTTTCAGTGAATATGGAATACATAATGTTACTGTTATTCACGAAGGTTCAGAAAACTATACATCAAGTTATGAAACACATTGGATAACTATAGCCCAAGATATAGAACCTCCTGTTGTTACAATTTTAAGTCCTTTAAATATAAGTTATTTTACAAATGCTATTTTAGTTAATATAATTGCATCAGATAATGTTGCTGTTGACCAAATATGGTTTAATGTTGATGACGGAACAAATGTAACCTACTCTTCTTCTTTTATAGGGTTATTTGCCTTAGGACCACATATTCTTGAGGCTTGGGCAAATGACACTTCTAATAATTTAGGTTATGATTTTGTTATATTTGAAATAAATGTAGATAATCCACCTGTTGTTACATTATTGAATCCTCCAAATGCTTCAACAGATATTGATGGCGATGTGACTGTTGAATTTATGGTCACAGACGATTGGTCTTCTACACTTGATTGTAATTATTGGTCAAATACATCTGGAAGTTGGGTAATAGATGCAACAAGAACAGTTGCTAATGGAACAAGTGATACTTATGATTATTTAGGATTAGCAGATGGCGCATATGAATGGAATGTTGAATGTATTGATGATTCTATGAATAATGCTTTTGCTCCAGAGAACTGGATATTTTTTGTTAATACAACTATTCCTGATATTGAACCTCCTGTTGTAATATTATTGAATCCTCCAAATGCATCTATTGATAATGACGGAGATGTTACTATAGAATATACTGTAACAGATAATGCTGATTTATTTCTTGATTGTAATATATGGTCAAACACATCAGGAACGTGGAGTATTGATGGTTCACAAGTTGTTAGTAATGGGACAACAAGTCCTTTTGATTATCTTGGCTTGCTTAATGGTGATTATGAATGGAATGTTGAATGTATTGATGATTCTTCTAATAGTGCTTTTGCACCAGAGAATTGGATATTTATTGTAGATATTCCTGTTTATGGAGTTGATATCTGGGCTAATGTTTATTATCAAGAAACCTTTCCAAGTGTTGATGCGGCCTATACTATTTATGTAAATAATACTGGAAGTATTGTAAATACTTTCGATCTTACTGTTCAAAATTTAAATGGAGCTGATACTGCTTATGTTAATATAATTCAATTAACTTTAATGCCAGGAGAAGTTGGAACATCAACTTTATATGTTGGTGATGCAACAGTTGGAATTTATGATGTAACTGTTACTGCAATTGACTCTAGTAATCCTGGTGTTTTTGATATAACAAACATAATAATAACAAACGTTACAGCAGTTCCAGACACTATAGCTCCTTGGTATATTAATGAACAAGTAAATCCGCCAAGTCCAACAAATTACAATACAGGGCCTTATATTTTTAGTATTGAATGGCTTGATAATGTTGCTGTAACAAATGTAGTTTTTGAATTTGATGGAACAAATTATACACCCGTATGCATTCCAGTATTGCCTTCAGCAGATTCAATATGCTCTTACACTTTCATAGATCTTGCTGCAGGAACTTATGATTATAAATGGTATGCTTCTGATAGTGCAAATAATTGGAATTCAACCTCATTATTAAATTATGTTGTAAATAAAATAGACCATACAATTCATTTAAGTCTTGATGGAATTGAAGCTGATTTGATGGTAACTTATCCAGCAACAACAACCAGCACAGGTTGGTTAGAAATAATACAAGCAGAAACTAATGCAGTTCTTTATAGAGATGGAATTATTGTTGCTAATGGAAATCCTGCAACAGAAATAGCACAACTTCCTGTAGGAATTTATAACTATACATATTATTATCCTGAATCTCAAAATTATACTGAGCAGACCATAACAAGATGGCTCACTATCCAGAAGGCAACATCAACTTGTACATTATCATTTAATCCATTAAGCCCAATAATTTATACTGATCAACCTTTTATTGCTCAGTGTTCTTGTACAAATCCCGAAGAAAGTGCAAAAATGTATAGAGATAATTTTGATTTTACAACAGAGATTGGAATGCCTATAACACTTGCTGCAAATCCAACTGGTTATAATTATGTTTGTAATGTAAGTGAGACACAAAATTATACAGGGGCAAGTGATAGCGATATTTATATTATTAATAAGGCAGACCATACAATTCATCTTGCTTTAGATGGAATTGAAGCTGATTTAATTGTACAATATCCTATAACAACAAATGCAACAGGTTGGTTAGAAATTACTCAGAGTTTAGGTAATGCTCTTCTTTATAGAAATAATCAACTTATAGCAATAGGAAGTCCAGCATCAGATATTACACAACTTCCTGCAGGAATTTATAATTATACTTATTATTATTCTGAATCTCAAAATTATACTGAGCAGACCATAACAAGATGGCTTACTGTTAATCAGGCTATAACAACTCTAACATTAAATGCCCAGCCATCATGGAATGAATATGTTGGAACAGAAACAAATATAACTTGCCAAGCAAATACAAATGAAGTTCTTGTCAATCTTTATAGAGATGACGTTCTTGTAGCATCTGGTTATAATATTATTTTTGAAACAAACACTCTTCCAGCAGGCAGTTATGTTTATGTTTGTAATACATCAGGAAACCAAAACTGGACAGCAGCTAGTGTAACCAACACCCTGATCATCAATCCACTTCTTGCAGGAGAAGTTCATCTTTATTTGAATGGAATCGAAGACAATTTAACAATTACTTATGAAACCCAGAGCAATGCAACTTCAACAACACCTTATGGTTATGTAACGCTTTATAGAGATGGAATTGTTGTTGCTAATGGAACATCTCCACAATCTGAAATTGCAACATTTGCAGCTGGAGTTTATAATTATACAGCTGTTTCAAGTGGCGACATAACACATGATTCAGCCTCAATAACTTATTTCTTAACAATTAATAAAGCGCCACCATCTTTAACTTTATTGCTCGATAGTCTTGATGCTGACTTAATAATTATCGAAGGCGATACAGTAAATCAAACTGGAATACTTAATATACCAACAGAAGGAAATCTTATATTATATAGAAATGGATTTATTTTTGCTTCAGGACCAACACCTCTTACACAAATTACAACATACAATTCACCTAATGTTTATAATATAACAGTCTATTATGCAGGAAATGAAAATTATACAGAAGGAAGTGCAATGCATTGGTTAACTGTTTTGGAGGCCAATCATGATATTGGTGTTGATGATATTGTTCTTCTTAAGGAAGTTAATAATATTAATGTAACAGTTTCATCATCTACAGCTTATTGGAATGATTTAATTTTTGTCAAAGCAAATATAAGTAATGTAGGAAATAAAAATGAAACAAATATTGAAATTGCATTAGAAGATAATTCCATCCAAGTAGATTCACAATTTATTAATCTAAATATAGGGGAAACAAAAGAAATTACATTTATCTATACAGCTACAACAGATAATTGGCATACAATAAAAGTTAAAGCCCTTCCTATAGTTGGAGAAACAAATCTTGTAAATAATGAACAAAGCGAGGCTATAGAAGTTTGGCAAATTTGTAATGTTATTGATTGTAGTATTTTCAGACCAATCACAAATCAATCATCTTATGTATTAGGAGAAAATTTTATTACAAGAGCTCCTTTAAGCAATCTTTGGGCAACTAAAGCATTTTATGATATTAAAGTTAAATTAGATGTCAGTTCAGGACTTACAATTTTATCAACATGGCCACAAACACAATACATAGATCTTCCAGCAGGCGGATTTGACATAGCTTATTGGAATGTCACATCAACAACAACTGGAACAAAAACACTAACAGCTTGGGCTGGAAATACTGGATATTCAGATAATAAACAAATTCAAATTATATAAAAAATAAAAAATGGAAAGAATAGAAACAAAAATAATTGAAGTTGATGAAGAAACATTTAATAGAAAATATTTGACAGAAAATAGAAAACCATTTGAATGCCCATCACTAAAAGTGGTTTTAGCAGAAGAAAATGAAAAAATCTCAGTGAAATTTAAAAATGGTTTTATTTTACCATTTAAAGCAGGAGATCTTTATTGCCTTGCTGAAAAAAATTATTGCTCACCACACATTAAAAACATCCCATCTAAAGACAGAAAATTCCGAGCAATTTGTCCACAAGGTCACACTTTAGAATTGTCTGTAAAAAATTTTAAAAAAAATCCATATAATAATATTATTTAAAATGAAAACAAAAGAACCTTTACAATCATGGGAATTAAGTAGACTTGTAGATTCTTTAGAATTTACAATTCCTCCAAAATCTGGCGAGTGTCTTGCTTTAAGAAGACTTCCAGAAACAGTTAAGGTAATTGATGTAGAAGAAAAGGAAACAGTTGCAGCAGGAACTGCTTTTTGTCTTTATAGTCGGAAAATGTGTCATAATGAAAAAATATTAAATAAATCTTATCAATAAAATGAAAAATAAAATAAAAGCAAAAATCATAGGGATTGCATTTTTAGTCGTAGCTATACTGGCAATTATAACGGTCTTTGCTTCAACTGTTCAAGCTGCTCCATGTGGCGGTAATAAAGATATAACATATTCGCCAATGAATCTTACGGTTGGTCAGGCATTCACATTAAGATATATAGATTATGATGGAAATATAGGTGGCCAGGTTTGGTTAGATTGGACACCTAATTCTGGACTTGGCATTCTTTTTGGAGTTAATCCATCTACTTTAGTTGACTTTGGATTTGGAGAAGGTTATACTTCTTGGATGATGAATTCAACCAGTCCAGGAAATTATACAATTAATATTACAATATTATATGAAGGAAATTGCACTGTTCAAAGAAATATTACAATTCCAGGAATAGTGGATCCTCCAGCCCTAAGTTTAAGTTATTTACTTGTTCCAGGAAATATTATTGCAAAACAAGACCAAGGATTTACATTAACAATAATAAATTCAGGACCCGGAGATGCTTATAATGTTGACGGAATAACAACCCTTTCAAATAATGGAATAATTGATAGTTTTAATTATATAACAATAATTTCTGGAGCAACAGAAACAAGAAACTTTAATATTAATACAGATTACTGTGGAACTCAAACTTTAGAATCAATAGTTAATTATGAAGATTCTGCAGGTTATAGTTATGTCCCAGAATCTACTAATACCAATATAAATGTTGTAGGTTCAGATCTTGTAATTGATTCATTTGATATTTCAACAACCAGCATAGTTGAAGGCCAAAGTGTTGAATTTAATGTTAGTGTAACTAATTCAAACAGAACAACATCAGTAGATGCTACTAATGCTGTTGTAAGAATTTATAGAGGAACCGAGGTTATAACAACAATTTCTTTAGGACAAATTAATGTTAGTGATACAATACAAGGAGCAATAGTTTGGAGTGCTGCAGGACCAGGAACATATACTCTTGTTGCTGTAGTTGATTCTGATAATGAATGTGGTAATTGGGCAAATAACTTTACTGCATCAAACACCTTAACAATTATCCAATCCGGCTCTGGAGGTGGAGGCGGAGGCGGCGGAGGAGGAGGTGGTGGAAACGCTGCTGTCTGTGGTAATGGTATTTGCGAATATGGCGAATCATATGGTTCTTGCCCAGAAGATTGTCCTTATCAACCAGGTGAAGGAGAAGAAGAGGAAGAACCAGTAACATGTGAAGGGGAAATAACTTTGATAAGTAATGATGGAATGGCCACCTTAATCATACCAGACTGTTCAAAAATAAAACTTAATGATAATATAATAAGCAATCCTCAAGATGTCCTTAGTTTGAGAGCTTCAGGAGTTGATAATAATATTCCAGGAAATATGATGTTAGAAAGAGCATATGATATTTTTCCATCACACATCACTTTTGAACCAAATGCAGAGATAAGAATAAGATACCATGATGATGAAGAAAAAGGCAGACTTTTCATTATTGTTTATGATGAAATAAAAGAAGAATGGACAACTTTAGATAGTATTAATGACCAAGAAAATAATATTGTGATTGCACAAACGGGTCATCTTTCAACATTTGGCTTGGCAACAAGCTATCTTCCAAGTCTTACAGGATTAGCAATTCTTGATAATGCCCTATATTTCATAAATGACAATTGGTGGTTTGTTCCTGCATTAATAATTGGAATTTTCATAATCTGGCTTCTTATAACAGTATATAGAAAGAGAAAATAATAACATGGCTATATTATCTGAATTAGAATTGGCTTTAGTAAATTCTTGGAGTAAAGAAACTAGTCTTGATCCAGATAATTGGGCTCCCGCTAATTCTGCTTTGGGACAGTGTGCTGTTACTGCATTAATAATTAATGATTATTTGGGGGGAGAATTAGTCTGGGCAGAAGTTTCTCTTCCAAATGGAGAAAAGATATCGCATTATTTTAATCTAATAAATAAAAAGGAAATTGATTTAACAAGAAAACAATTTCCAAAAGGAGCTAAAATTCCAAAAGGTATTAGTAAAAAGAAAAATTTTTCCACTACTAGAGAATATGTTTTATCACATTCAGAAACTCAGAAAAGATATGAAAAATTAAAAAAAGAAGTTCAAAAATATTTTAATTTTAAAAGATAATTTATTTCCAAACCCCTGCTATTTTTTCTCCACAATAAGGACATTTACCGTCGATAAGTTTATTCTCAAAAACAAGAAAATTCTCGCGAACAATTACAGACTTTTTACAAGAAGGACAGAAAGTTGTTGAACCTTCTTTATCATTGATGTTTCCAGTATAAACATAATTTAATCCAGCATCCATCGCAATCTTGCGCGCTTTAATAACAATCTCTGGCTTTGTTGGTTTTATGTCTAACATCTTATAAGTTGGATAGAAAGCTGAGAAATGTAAAGGAACATCAACATTAAGATTTTCTTTTATCCAATCAACAATCTCTTTAATTTCTTTCTCGCTGTCATTATAACCGGGAATAATTAAATTTGTTAATTCAATCCAGATCCCTTTCTTATGCATAATTTTTATCGCTTCTTCAACAGGCTTTCTCCATCCGCCAGAAACTTTTCTATAAAAAGAATCACTTCCTTTAAAATCAATATTACTTGCATCAAGATATTTACAAAGCTCTGCAATTGGTTCTGGATTAATAAAAGCGTTTGTAACTGTTGTATTTTTAATTCCTTTTTGTTTGGCTAATTTTGCAATATCTAACATATATTCATAAAAAATTGTTGGTTCTGTATATGTATAACTAATTATTTTAACTTCTCTATTTGTGGCTTCTTCTATAACTCTTTTTGGTTGCATAGAAAAAGAAGAGGTTTCTTCTGGTTTAGATTGAGATATCTGCCAGTTTTGACAATAAAGACAGTGTAAGTTACATCCAGGTGTTGCAATACTTAATGCTTGTTGTGATGGAAAAAAATGATAGAATGGTTTCTTTTCAATTGGATCCAACCCTATGGAACAAGGCCTTTCATAAACTAAACTATATAATTTACCGTCGACATTTTCACGAACACCACAATTTCCCCTTTCACCTGGCTTAATCACGCAGAATTTTGGACAGAGTTGACATTGAATAATATTTTTTTTATCTTTTAATTTTTTATAATACAATGCCTCTTTTTTGTCTGTCATCTTTATAATGTTTTGGCAATTTCAATCTCAGTATTAGAAATAGCGCAACCCTTGTATTTGGTTGCATAAAGAATTGCTCTTAAAGATTCTCTTGAATTGGCTGGCAACTTAATTATTCCTTTTTTATATGCAATAAAAGCCAATTCAGAAGAACGAATTATTTTAAATTTTCTAAAAAAATCATAATTAATTCTTTCTGTTTTAACTTTTTTATGAAGTTTTTTCTCAAATAATTTTCTTAAATTTTCAGGAGCTTCACATAACATTCTTGTAGTTCTTTCATCAATAACAATGGCTTTCTTTTTTGTATCAATTAAATTAAATAAAGCAAGGCAAGAAGTTTCGCCTTCATGAAGGAGTCTTATATGTTCTCCTTGAGTTTTAAATGTTTTATTAGCTACATCAATTATTCTTTTTGTTTCTTTTTTTAATTGTTCATTATCTACCAGGGTTAAAATTTTTTTATTTATAAGGGATTTAATCGTCAGAGCCTCCAACATAAATCTTTTTATTTTAAGAGGTTTGTCAATAATTTCTTTTTTAACAGCTCCAGGAATATAAAATTCTCCGCCAAAAGCTTTTTTTAATGGTTCAAGTGTATAAAGAAGATTGTTCAAAGCCAAAGTGATTATAGATCCTGAATCAAAAATTAAGGCTTTTTTTGAATTTATCATTTTTTCTTTTTTTATTTTATGTAAATAAACTTCGCGTAAACTTTATTCTTTCTTTAATTGGGGTAGTTAAACTGAGAGTAACGTCGGCAATTCCAGTTTTTCCAATATATTCTGCAAGTTCAAACTGAGTTATTCCAAGAAGTCTGGAAGTTTCTGCTCTTGAAATACCGTGTTCATAGATTCTTGATGCTTTATTTATTTGAGCCATTCTAAAAACATCTTTAATATAATGTTTTAGACTTCCGCTTATATTGTTGGCTGCTTTTCTTATATTTTGCATATCTTCGTGAAATGTTTTTATATTATTTTTTTCAAGATGTTCTATAGCTTTATCAATATCTTTACTAACTCTAGAAAGAAAAACTTGCCAATCTTTATGTTGTTTATAGTCTTTACGCGCAATAATCTTGCTTAAAGCATATATAGTTACTGCAATAACAATGCTGTCAGGATCTTTATAGATAGAAACCCCATGAATGGTTCTATTTGACATATCTCTAAGAAGCAAGACATCTTCTGTTTTCAGAGCTTTCCTAGTGTTTTTCAAAATAAGAAGAATATTTTTTCTCTCAACCTCTTTTTCTAATACAACCATATCTCTATCTAACAAATAATTTATTTAAAGGTTTCTAAGAAGACTAAAAAAGTTTAAAAGATAATGTCCCCTTATAATCAAATAAAATAAGATGTTAAAAAAGAAGTCAAAAATAAAGAAAAAAAGTGAATTAGGAATAGCTGCAGAAAAAGATGAATTTAGTGAATGGTATACTCAAGCTATTATCAAAGCTGATCTTGTTGATTATAGCCCTGTTTCTGGTTGTATGATTTTCAAACCTTTTGGATATAAAATCTGGGAAATAATTAAACAAGAAACAGATAAAAAGTTTAAGAATATTGGAATAAAAAACGTTTATTTTCCTTTATTTATTCCAGAATCACTTCTTAAGAAAGAAACAACCCATCTAAAAGGATTTTCACCAGAAGTTGCTTGGGTAACAGAAGCAGGCAATACAAAATTACAAGAAAGATTAGCTATTAGACCAACAAGTGAGGCAATAATGTATGCTTCTTATTCAAAATGGATCAGAAGTTGGAGAGATCTTCCTTTAAAATATAATCAATGGAATAATGTTGTAAGGTGGGAATTCAAACATCCAATTCCTTTTTTAAGAACTAGAGAATTTTTATGGAATGAAGGCCATACTGTTTTTGCAACAAAAAAAGAGGCATTAAAAGAAGAAAAACAAATTCTAGAAATATACAATGATATTCTTAGAGACCATATGGCAATAGCTGGTTTCATAAGTAAGAAAACAGAGTCAGAAAAATTTGCAGGGGCCGAATTTACAAAAGCAATAGAATGCCTGCTTCCTAATGGCAGGGTTGTTCAAGGACCTGACTTTCATCACGATAGCCAAATCTTCTCAAAGGCTTTTAACATTCAATTTTTAAACAAACAAGGCAAAAAAGAATATGCCTGGCAAAACACATGGGCAATAACAACGAGAATAATAGGTATTATGCTAGCAATCCATGGTGATAACAAAGGTCTAATAATCCCGCCAAAAGTTGCTCCAATTCAAATAGTTATAATTCCAATTTTTAAAACACAAGATAAACCAAAAGTTTTAAAGAAAGCCAAAGAATTGAAAAATAAACTCAATAAATTTAGAATTTTGCTTGATGAAAGAGAGGATTATACGCCAGGTTATAAATTTCATGATTGGGAGATGAAAGGAATCCCAATAAGGATAGAAATAGGGCCAAAAGATATAGAAAAGAACCAAGTAATCATAGTTAGAAGGGATAAAGGAGAAAAAGAAACTGTAAAAATAAAAAATATTGATAACAAAATTCCTAAAATCCTCGACGACATTCAGAAAAATCTGCTAAAGATATCAGAAAGCATGTTAAAGAAAGGAACAACAACAGCAAAAAATATGCTAGAATTAATCAAAGCTATTAAAAATAAAAAATTAGTTATAAGTGAGTGGTGTGGCAATAAGAAATGTGAAGATTGGATTAAAACTAAAATAAAGGGGGCTAAAATTATAGGAATAAATGAGCAAGATAAGGCAAAAGGCAAATGTGTTTATTGTGGAGAAAATTCCCAATATGTTGTTTATATAGCAAAAAGTTACTAATCACAATGAAAGAAAAAATTATTGGAAGAGGGGCAGAAGCTTTGTTAATCAAGCAAGGCAACATTCTTCTAAAAAGACGGGTCAAAAAAGGCTATCGTCATGATCAGCTTGACCTTATGTTAAGAGTAGGGAGAACAAGACATGAAGCCAGGTTACTTAAAAAAGCTAGCCAATTTATTCCAACACCAATAATTAAAGCACTTGATGGCATGACAAAAAGAAGATTATATCCAGAAACCGAGATAGAGATGCAATTTATTCCAGGAAAACTTCTTAGTGAGAATCTTGATAAATTTTCAATGCCAAAAGCCCTGCAAATTTGTGAACAGATAGGAAAAAATGCCGCCTTAATTCATGATAAAGATATTATTCATGGTGATTTAACAACAAGTAATATGATTTTAAAAGGCAAGGATATTTATTTTATTGATTTTGGCTTAGGTTTTCATTCAGGAAGAGCAGAAGATAAAGCTGTTGATATTCATCTCTTGAAACAAGCTCTTGAATCAAAACACTTCAAAAGATCTTCAAAATATTTTAATTCTGTAATTAAAGGTTACAAAAATTCAGAAAAATATAACTTAATTATGGAAAAACTTAAAAAGGTGGAAGCCCGTGGTAGATATAAGGCTAAAAGGGAAAATGTCTATTGATTTCATAAATTCCCCTTAAATATTTAACAAATGGGTCGAGTAAAATCACTGTCAATTAAGAGAACAACTAGAAAAGTAATAGAGGAATATCCAAATTTATTTACAGATGACTTTGAAAAAAATAAATTACTACTAAACAAAACAATTGAAACAAACAAAAGAACTAGAAACAGTATTGCAGGATATATAACTAGATTAATCAAAAAGAAAAAAGCAAATAAAAAATAAGCAAATACCAAATCATACTAAGCTTTGTCTGCTTAGAACACAGAAAACAAAACAACAAACAAAAACACAAAATTTGATGGAGGTTAAAAAAATGACTGAAAAAACAAAAACAGATGAAAACACTGTATTCATTGGCGGAAAACCTTTTATGAACTATGTAACTGGCGTAGTAATGCAATTTACAACCAAAGGGGCTAAAGAAGTAGCAATAAAAGCCCGAGGAAAGTTCATAGCAAGAGCAGTTGATGTGGCTGAAGTTGCAACAAAAAGATTTCTTAAAGAACAGGGAATTGAAGTAAAGGATATAAAAATTAACAGTGAAGAATTTGAAAACAAAGAAGGTAAAAAAGTCAATGTATCAACAATAGAAATAGCTTTAATTAAAAAATAAAGCCGGTTTTATTTTTTTCTTTTCTTTTTTTATTTTTTTCAATTTTTATTTTTTATTCAACAATTCAATATTTTTCTTCATGCAATAGTAAAGCAGCCCCTATAAATATGGCAAAAATCAATAAAATTATCCATGCTGCTGTCCATCCTGAAAAAAATGTCCCTATAGAACCGCCAGTAATTGTAGGAATCAAGGAACTAACTAAAAAAGTTCCAAAAGTTAGAACTATTGCTAAAAATAAAAACAATATTGGAAATCTTTTATCTCTCATTTTTCAAGTGCCGGTAAGGAGATTTGAACTCCCGACCCCGAGCTTATGAGACTCGTGCTCTAACCAGCTGAGCTATACCGGCAAATAAAAGAAACAATCAAAATTTAAAAATCTTTAGTAATTATAAAAAAGAACTAATTTCTCGTCGGAATCTCGTAAAAATAAAGAATCCCCATCATTATTCCAAACAACAGGGCAGCTTCCAGTTTCATCCCAATACAAATCTGTTTCAGAATTTTTACCAGATCCAGAATGTAAGATAAAATAAGAATCGTATTTTAGAATAAAATCTCCAAATACATAAACATGACGAGCAGAATCTTTTATTATCCATTCATTCATATTAATATCTTCGCAATTATTTTTAATGATGACATATTCGTCATTTGCATTATCACAATCACTTCCTTCAGCATCATAATTGAATTTTTGTATAGAAAAACATTTAAAATATGGGCTTTTTTCAAAAAGACACCCTTCTGCATTTTTTGTCATAGAATCAAAAACAGATTTATATTTCATATTTGGTTCAATAATAAGAACAGAAGCCAAACCTTCATTAACAAGCATTAAATTAACAAAGCCGCCATAATTTTCAGGATTTATATTATAATTTAAAAATACGTATCTTAATTTGCGACCATATTGATCTAAACTTTGCATATCTCTCTCAAGCCATATTGTTTTATTGTAAATTAATTCTGAAAGTCTTTGTTTAGCTTCTTCATAACATCTTTCTCCTTTTTCTGCAGTATTAATATGTAAAAATCTTATTCTATCTCCATTGTCAATTTCTATCGTATCCCCGTCGATAACTTTAATAACTTTAGCAGATTCAAGAATTCTTTGTGTGGTTGGTTGCTGAATACAACCTGAAACTAAAAATATTACAAGTATTAATAAAATAATTAGTTTTTTCATTTTAAATTAAATGCCCCTACTGAGATTCGAACTCAGATCACCGGCTCCGCAAGCCAGCAGTCTATCCATTAACCTATAGGGGCCTGAAAGAATAAAGAATAAAGAATTAAAAAACTTTCTTAAAAAAGCTTTTCTTGTTTTTCTGTTTCTATAATCGCTTCACCATACTCTCCATCAAAACCTGGCTTGACTTTTATTTTTTCTTCGCGATTCTTAATTATTATTTTAGCAATTTCCTTTGTTGTTACTTTTCTAAGTTTTTCAAAAGGGATATTAAGAAGAATATTGAATTCATTTTCAAAAGCATCAATTAATTTATTATATACTTGCCAAACTTTTTTTGTTGAAATTCCTGAATTCAAAACTTTAGCAAGCAATTCATGTAATGGTAATAAAGTTTTAAAGGGGGAAGCATTTTTTGGTTTATAACTTTCTGGGCGATCAGCTAATTCTTCTAGACGATGCTCAACACCTATTGTAAGAGGTTTATGACATACAGGGCAGATATTATTATATTTTTTAATTGCTTCTTTTGGCGAGCATGAAAAATGACATAAACGATGGCCATCAAAATGATATTTACCATAAGCAGGATTAACTTCGATTGTTCCCATATAACCTTTTTTTGTCCTTATTGCTTTGATTAAATTTTTATAAGTTAGTTTTGGCAAATCAAAAATTGTTGCTTCTCTTCCAATACGCCAAGGCCAAAAACTATGCAAATCTGAAAAAGACAATGTTGTATATTTATCTAATTTACTAAGCCGCCAATTCATTTTTGGATCAGAACTTAAGCCGGTTTCAAAAGCATGAATATGTTTGATTTGATCACCAAAAGCTTCTTCAAAAGAATCAAAACCAGATTTACTTCCTAATAAACCAAACCAAGGTGTCCAAATATGGGCAGGAATAATTTCTATATCCTCTGAAATAGCTTTTAGAGATTTTGTAACTTCTATTATACTTTTACCAAAAATTGGCCTGCCATCATAATCAACTCTTCCAATTTTTTTAAAATATTCAGTTATTTTCTCAACAATTTTAAAATTAGGGGCAAGAAGAAGAATATGTATGCGTCTTCCTTTATCTTGGGTATACATTAAAGAAATCTCTGTTTGTAAAATAAAAGGAAATCCTTTCTTTGTTCTAAGAATTCCAGTTCCATCATCTTTCAATTGTTCCTTTAGTTCAGCAAACCATTCTGGATGTGTAAAATCTCCTGTTCCAAGCAAATCAACACCTTTTATTTTTGCCCATTTTTCAAGATTTTCAATACTTAATTGATTGGATGTGGCTCTACTAAAACGGCCATGAACATGTAAATCAAA
>Ga0315539_1001697_pt1 | contig 16154 bp, 11 predicted proteins | sample SalMarSW160150MG_FD_203097 | JGI IMG/M metagenome (GOLD analysis project Ga0315539, IMG submission 203097) | Salt marsh sediment microbial communities from the Plum Island Ecosystem LTER, Massachusetts, United States - Salt Marsh Sediment SW1601-150 ... | reverse complement strand
TACGTCAGACACCTTACTAACCCAATAACTCAATAACCCAATAACAATCTTTTGACTGTACTTTTTTTTAACGTTTGGCATATTTCGGTCCATGAAGCGATTTCCCGTTTATGGACAATTCAGTTGGACCGCTTATTCGTGGTTTCAATAAAACCAGGGTTGCATCTGCTTACGCAGCCTTACCCTGGGCTATTATATTGCGCTCCTGCCTGCCGCAGGCAGGCCTTTGGAGCTTGTGTTGAGTCCAGCATGTTATGTTGTATCTCACTTGCCCGAAGAAGTTTATTGTGAATTTGTAGTCCCTCAGTCATTTAGTCTTAGTCTCACATTCTCCCCCTCTCAAAGTCACATAGTCACATAGTCAAACTTCTCACCTCTTTTACTCTTTTCTCTGCTCACTGTTCACTCTTCACAAATCGCTTTCCGGGAAAAGCTTCTTCCAGTCATGACCGGCATCTTTCAGCCATTTATCGAACCAGGCCATGATGGCATTGTGCCATTCGATCCGCTTCGAATAGGTCAGGATATGATGATCCTCCCCTTCTACCTGGATCATCTCAACCGGTTTACCAAGGATCTTCAGCCCGACCCAGAGTTGCAGGGATTCACCCAGCGGCACGTTGGTATCCACCGAGCCGTGAAGCAACAGCAACGGGGTAGTGATCTTATCGGCATTGAACAATGGACTCTGGTCGATATAGATATCTTTCCTGTTCCACGGGTATGCATCACCGGTTGCTTCCGACGAATAGGCATACCCCCAGTATCCTTCTCCCCAGTAGGAACTGATGGAGCTAATCCCTGCATGGGATATGGCACAGGCAAACATGTCGGTCTCGGTTTGCAGAAGCATGGTCATGAATCCGCCATAGGATGCACCGATGCAACCAATTCGTTCCTTATCCACAAACGGATGGGCTTCAATGAATTTCTTTGTGCCTTCAATAATCTCACCGGCTGCTGTTTTGCCCCAGTTGTTCTGGTGCCGAGCCGAGAACTCCTGTCCGAACCCGGTAGCACCGCTGGGTTGGGGAATGTAAACGACATACCCTTCTCCTGCCCAGATATCGGCAGGGTAGCGTCCACCAAAACTTTTTGAAACGGGAGAGGTCCCTCCGTAGTAGTTCACGATCAGCGGGTATTTCTTCGCCGGATCAAAATGAAGCGGGTAGAGGAAATAACCCCGGATGGTATCCCCCGTGGAGGAAACAAAATCCCACTCTTCCGATGCAGCAAATTCCACATGCTGATAGGTCTCCGCTTCAGGATCATCAAGCAGTTTGCTAACCCGATTTGTCAGATCCATACGCCAGGCACGGTCGTGACTTCCCAGGCTTGTTCCCGTATAGGCAGCAACCAGTTTCTTCCCGGCAATACTGAATGATCCGATCACTTCGGGGACGGTATTTATCCTGCTGAATTCCCTGGTTTTGGGATCCCATACAAAAGCTCTGCGGTATATCTCATCTTCTGCAGTCAGATAAATCCTGTTATCCAGGGGATGCCATACTGCTGATCCGACGGAGGGATTGAATTCCGTAGTGATCGGATCCACTTTCCCACCTGCGATGTCATAAATATAGAGCTGGTTGTCGTAGTTGTTGGCTATGGGGTTGTTCCCAATATTGCGGCCTGTCTCGCCAAAACAATCCGGTCCTCCGGAAATGAGTAATTTTTTCCCATCCGGTGAGAATTGACCGTAACCACCCCAGCGGGTATCTTCCCATAACGTTTTCACCTCTCCTGTTGCAAGGTTCATCAGGTACATGCTCTCCAGGGAGAAGGGTCTTTCCGTCGGGTTGTATTTGGAGGTGGTGAAAATTAGCTGTTCCCCATCTTTGCTGATATCATTCAGGCTGGTCCCCTGTTCACCAAAGGCAAGCCTGGTTTTTACACCGCTGGCAACATCATATTTATAGAGGTAGGACTCTCTTTTCGACCGGAATGTGCGGTTGCCCAGTTCATCCATGTATTTGAGCGATGATTTATCGTCGGATTTCTTTGTTTCAGTAACGCCGTAGATGATAAATGTTCCATCCTCCGACCACTGATGCATGGAAAGATCTTCAATGCCTTCAAGGACCGGGTATTCCTTTCCCGTTTCAAAATCAAAAACCCAGACAGAGGAACCCGATTCGTCAGCATCGGTATAATAGAGTTTCTTACCGGTCGGTACCCATCTGAACCCGGTTGTACCTTCTTTCCTGAAGCTCTGCAGGATCCTTCCCGTGTTAAAATCCTTCACTTCCACCCATGATTTTCTTGTTCCGGTTTTGGTATTCACCCTGCTGTAGTTGATGAGGATCATCGTACCATCCGGTGAGAGGGATACCGAACCCAATTTTACACCCTCGAGCAGGTGGTGGATGTTCATGCTGCATTCAGGGGATATGCTGATGAGCAGTTTGCTATCGTTATCGCTTTTCACGGTAGCTTTCAGTTTCCAATCATTCTCATCATCTTTTATATACATCGATTTTACCACGACAACAAATTTCCCCCGGTCGAGACCCAGTGTAGCTGTTTTGGTGCTTGTTTTTTCAGGTTCAGCAACCTGGTAGCTGGTGGCAATTTTCTTCCCATCCAGGAACACCTCAAACATCTGGGGGCTTTCCACATCGACTTTGTATTCATACAGTCCGTCCGATTCCACGTAAAATGCATGAAAGGATAGCTGGTATTCTGTCTTTTTATCCGGTTTGATCATCAGGAATTCCTCTTCTGCAAGAGACTGTTTTTCCCAGCTTACCGGTTTGGAATTCATCCATGGAAAGGATTGGCCTTCCGTGGGTTTGATATCCGGAAGGTTGAGGTATGCATTGGAAAGCAGGAGTTTATCTTCGAACTCTTCCCCGTTGATGTTTTGCCCCTGTATAAATCCCGGTTTTGATGCGGGGAATGGTCCGGTTGACAACCAGGTTTCAACCGGTTGTGCGGTTCCTATTAGCAGGGAACAGATTGTTAATAAGATGGACAAAAAGATCGGTTTGGTTTTCATGGTTGCAAGGATTTAGTATGACAGGATAAAAGTAAAAATTAACCCGGATTATTCATAAATAATCCTGCCGGCATAGTAATCCGTGTATGTCCTGCCCCTTCCCTGGTATCACGAATGGTGTGACTTTAGATTACTCACGGGGTGACTCGGAGTCACCCCGTGAGTTTTTATTACCTAAATTGTGGAGTGTTACACGGCAGGCGTGTTACATAGAGGAATTTTTTTTTAAGTCCGAACTGCTGTTCCCGGAATCATTTCCGGGAATCCTTGATTTTTTTTGTGGATTGCTTTTTGATTTTTTACATTTGTCCTGCTTTTCCCGAAGGGCTGGCGAATAAAAAATGTTCTTTATTTTAATACTAAATTTGCACCTCAAAATATACGGTGAGGTGGGTGAGTGGCTTAAACCAGCAGTTTGCTAAACTGCCGTACGGGAAACCGTACCGGGGGTTCGAATCCCCCCCTCACCGCAACATAATAAAAACCACGTGCATAGCGTGGTTTTTTATTGTGTTGTTGGTTCCTTCCCCAAGGGATCACCCTCCCGCTTACAGCGGGGGGTAATCCCCTGAGAAGCTTGCTTTTATGAGAGACTGGTGGAAAAATATAATACAATCCGTCAGGATTGTTTATGTGATTGTTGCAGGATTTCCATCAAGGGATCGAGGGTGTCTCAACCCCACAAGATGTTATGTGAGTATAAATGGTCGACTCAGGAGAGTCGACACACATTGTTCTCAATCCATCGGTTGCAATGACCCGATCGGTGCATCAGCCAGTGGAAGTGAATAAGCTTTTCAGGTTTCCTATTCTTACATTATTTATCTCTTCTCAAAAAAACCTATCTTTAATAAAAATTTCGATATGGCACGTTTCTTTAAGAAAAGAGTTGAAGCGAAGGGTCTTGCCCCCGGGTCCCTGGTCTTTATCGGTAATCAGAAAATTGAAAAATCCAGTATGAAAATCATCCATTACGATAAAGAACACCTGGAGGAGATTGATATTGCTTCTGTAGAGGAGATTCCGGCTCTGAAAGGAGCGAAATCGGTCTCGTGGTTGAATATCTACGGGATCCACGACACCGGGCTGATTGAAAAGATCGGGAATATCTATAATCTGCATCCCCTGGTTCTGGAAGATATTTTGAATACTGGCCAACGTCCCAAGCTGGATGAATTTAATAACTGTCACTTCCTTGCCATGAAAATGCTGCAATACGATGAAGAGGAACAGCAGGTAAATGCCGAACAGCTAAGCCTGGTTTTAGGGAAGGATTTTCTGATCACCTTTCAGGAGCGTCCCGGGGATGTTTTCGAACCGGTCAGGGAAAGGATACGCAAGCATAAAGGAAGGATCCGGATATCAGGAAACGATTACCTTGCCTATGCACTGATGGATACAGTTATTGACAACTACATTTACATTGTCGAACGAATTGGTGAACAGATTGAAGATCTTGAAGAAAAGATCCTTGAGAATCCTCAACAGGAGACACTGCACCAGATCAATGCATTCAAACATGAGATCAGTTTTCTCGGGAAGGTGATCCGGCCTGTAAGGGAGATGGTAACCCGGCTGACCCGCACAGAATCGGATCATTTCCAGGAAAAAACGCTACCATTTATCAGAGATCTGCTTGACCTGGTCACACATACTACCGAGACCATCGATACCTACCGGGAGATCCTTTCAGACTATCTGAATATCTATCATACCAGTATGAGTAACCGGATGAATGAAGTAATGAAAATCCTGACAATATTTGCAGCCATCTTCATTCCACTAACGTTTATTGCAGGTATATACGGGACAAACTTCGAATATATCCCAGAATTGGGTTTCAGATACAGCTATTTCATCATGTGGGGAGTGATCGTAATTGTTACTATTATTATGTTGCGCTATTTCAAACGGAAGAAATGGTTCTGAACGTTTTTATAATTCCTTATCAATCAATACCAGCATTGGGATTTGGGATTGAATGGAAAAAGATTCAGTAAAACTGCGGTGAAACAGGTTTTCAAAAATGCCCCGATGGTGCTTGATCACGGCAATGCAATCGATGGCATTCCTGGCAATGTACTCACTCATGGAGGTATTAATATCTTTCCCTTCAATGACCTTGAACAGATGACCCTTCTCCTGTTTTACCAGTTCAGTTATTACTTCATAGCCCTCTTTGTCTTCAATGGCATCTTCTTTCCCTTCGGCAAAATGAAGAAAATGGATCGCAGCATTAAAGGATCTGGCAAATTTTATCAACTGATTGAGCATGAATTTGCTGCTATTCAGTTTATGAAAGTCGGTTGCATAAAGCAGGTTCTTTATGGATTTGAAACAGCATTCTTCCGGAATGATCAGTACAGAAGTGATGGTTTTTTTCAATACCCTGTGGTTCAGCAATTCGGATAATTTCATCTGAAAGAATTCAAGGTCGGACAAACCGATTATCAACAGGTCGATCTCCTCCTGTTCCAACATCCTGAAAACTTCAACCGAGGGTTTTCCATGAATGAATCTGTAATCCGATTTGATCCGTAAATCTCCTTCCATCCTTGCATAATTTTTCACATAATAGTGGTTGAAATTAGCAATGGATGCATAGGCTTTCATCCAGTTTTCTTTAAGAAGAAGCGCGTATTTCTCTTTAGTTATTGAATCATCCACATCAACATCGAAGGCATTGAGCATGATCAGTTCTGCATTCATATTTCTTGCTGATTTAACAGCATAAATAAACGCTTCCCTGTTTTCTTTTCCGGGTTGAAACGGGAACAGGATCTTTTTCATCGCAGGATTTCCTTTTTTTCAAATGTAATCAAATGTGTCGAAATATATCTAAACTTTCGAGCTGGAATCAACGAATTATCTGTAAATTCACAACAGAAAAAATAGTACATCATGGCATCGATCAAGTTTCTGTCGGTAATTACGGATTTCCTGGATCAATATCCATTCATCAAATATGGTATTGCCGTAATTATTTCGTTTTCAATGGCTTTTATCCTTTCAAGGGTTACCAAACGAGCCATCAGGGTCACCTCAAGGAAGCTGGATCTTGAACAGACCACTGCAAATTTTATGAGCAATGCCATCAGTTTTTTGTTCTATATCGGGGCGTTGATCGTCATTTTTTTCTACATTCCCAAACTCAGATCGCTGGGAGTAACCCTCTTTGCGGGGGCAAGTATTGCAACTGCATTAATACTTTTTGCCTCGCAACAGGCATTTTCGAATATCATCAACGGGATCTTCATTGTTATTTTTAAACCCTTCAGGGTTGGGGATGTGCTGAAAGTCGGAGAACTGGGCAATGGAGTAGTGGAGGATGTTACACTCCGCCATACGGTCATTCGCGATTATGAGAACCGCCGGGTGGTTATTCCAAATTCACAGATCGGTTCAGATATCCTGATCAATTCCAGCATTCAGGATGAAATGATCCGCAATTTTGTGGAATTTGGCATCAGTTATGATTCCGACGTCGACAAAGCGTTCAGGATCATTCAGGAAGAGGCACAGAAGCATCCCGGCTTCGTGGATAACCGCACTGCAGAAGAAAAGGAGAAAAATGTTCCGCCGGTTGTTGTAAGGGTGATTGGATTTGGAGACTCTTCGGTTAACCTGCGGTCCTACGTCTGGTCGAAGGACCACAACAGCGGTTTTGTCATGAAATGTGATCTCTATAAAGCCGTTAAGGAACGGTTCGACAAAGAGGGGATTGAGATACCCTTTCCTTACAGGACCATTGTCTATAAGAAGGATATTTGACTGTTCTATTGAATGATACGATAACTCCAAGTCATCGTATCACTATTCTACAAACACTCACCGGGTAATCAGTAGTTACTCGCGGTGTGACTTCTTAGCAGGGAGATAAATGTAAATGCACAAAACAAGGTTTCTGCTTTTCGGTTCAAGTATCGATTTCCCATCGATCATATATAGCAGTTGAACCGATTTTTTTCTGGTTACCCAACCAGGTGCTGACGCCCCTGGCTATTATGTTTCGCCCCGATGGGGCTGAAAATAGCAGACGGGTAGAATAGTTCCGTGTAGCTGAGAGAAGATTTCTCCAATTTTTCTCATTTCACTTCGAAAAATTGTTCTCCGAGGGAGTCTCCCAATGGGATCCCGGGGTTTTGGGCGAAATGACAGTACACCTGTTCCTTCAGGTTCTGCTCAACCTTGTCAAATCGTCCAAAGGACTTCTTCTGGAAAACCTGACAGGTTAATATTTAAAGGCAATCTTCAGGGTCTAACTTTTCTTGGAGCCGCCGCTTCCGGGTTTGGCTATGGAGTCCCTCATGCTGGTATCTGCTTCAATATTTTTCATCCGCAGGTAATCCAGGATTCCGAGGTTTCCCTGGCGGAAAGCTTCAGCCATTGCGAGCGGCACCTGGACTTCTGCCTCGATCACCTTAGCGCGTGCTTCCTGGGCTTTTGCGATCATTTCCTGTTCCAGAGCAACAGCCATAGCCCTTCTCTCTTCGGCTTTTGCCTGGGCAATGTTTTTGTCCGCATTTGCCTGATCCATCTGTAACACAGCACCAATGTTTTTCCCAATATCGATATCGGCAATATCGATGGAGAGGATCTCGAAGGCAGTTCCCGCATCCAAACCTTTTTCAAGAACTGTTTTGGAAATGGAATCGGGATTTTCAAGGACAGCCTTATGTGAGTTGGATGAACCAATTGAGGAGACAATCCCCTCACCTACCCTGGCAAGGACGGTCTCTTCTCCTGCTCCTCCAACCAGTTGTTTGATGTTTGCCCGGACGGTAACCCTGGCCTTACAAATCAACTGGATACCATCCTTTGCAACGGCAGTGACCGGTGGTGTATCGATCACTTTCGGATTAACCGACATCTGAACCGCTTCAAAGACCTCGCGACCCGCAAGATCAATGGCAGTTGCCATCTGGAACGGAAGATCGATGTTTGCCTTTGATGCCGAAACCAGGGCATGAACCACCTGGGCCACCCTTCCACCTGCAAGGTAATGTGCTTCCAGATCATCCCGCAGCAGCACCAAACCTGCCTTTGTGCCCTCGATCATCGCCCCGACAACAACGGATGGCGGCACTTTTCTCCACCGCATAAATATCAGTTGCAGCAGGGATATCCTTACGCCGGAAACCAGTGCCTGGAACCACAATCCAATGGGAATGAAATATAGAATGATCCAGAGGAGTACAAGCGCGCCGACGATAATTATAATATACAATCCAATTCCTTCCATAATGTTAATCCGTTTTAAGTTTAACAATGATTTTATTGCTTAATACTTTCGTTACTTCAACTTTTGATCGTTGATCGATGAATTTATCTTCTGACTTCCCTTCGAAATATTCACCGTTCACCAATACTTTACCCATTGGATTCAGTCGGGTAATTGTTTCTCCCACATCACCCACTTTTACATTAGGATTTTCCTTTTCAACCACGTTCACTTTCCCGTCAATACTGGTTTTCAGCATAATGCGGTTCCATGTTTTTGTTTTCAAAACAAAATAGACTGTAATGAACGAGGCCACTGCCGTTCCGATCAGGGTATAATTTCCGGCAGCTTTGCCATGAAAATGATATGCCATAATCACTCCTCCGATCATCAGGATCGCACCCCCAATTCCGGCAACGGTGATTCCGGGAACGAGTAAAAACTCGATCAGAAAGAGGATGATCCCCAGAAGGATCAGGAATATGATTAATGTCATCGACATGATATGAGGTATTCTTGCGTAATCAATCGATACTGCAAATAAGTTGTCTCTCGGTTAACCGTTCTTTCATTGGTTTCAATTCACTGAATGTGCCTTTTTTTACACTACATTTTCCCTTATAATGAGCAATATAGGTACACTGTTCTGCCTGGATGTCATCCATCATGCAAACATCCACCAGGGATTTGATAACGTATTCAAAACTATGGATATGATCATTAAAAAGGGTTAAGGAGCAGTATCTTCCCTTTTTCTCTAATCTATTCTTACCCGTTTTTGTTTTTTCCTTCATTACCCGGCAATTGCAAGCTCCCTGTTGTTATCTCAGCGGGATTCTCTTATTCCCAACAAAAGCTATGGCATTCAGTCCCTCCAGTCCTTTTGAAACAAACATCTCTCTAGCCTTTTCTGCCTCTTCAAAAGTAAGAAAAATTCCGATAGTATAGATAAACTCCCCCTCAATATTCTGAAGGTATTGTATTTTATAATTTCCAATTTTATCCTGATAAAATCTCAGGCTCTTTTCCGAAAGTGGGTAAGTAAAAATTCCGAATTGGATTCGGTAGAGCGGATTTTCAATGGATTGGAATTCGCTTCTGTCCGGATCTGTCTCTATGTTCTTCTGTTCCAGTTCTTCCAACTCTTTTGCCCGTTCCAGGGATATCTTTCCGCCCTGGAAATGAGCAACGATAAATGCATCATTATATCCTTCCTTCCGTATCAGGGGAAGTGCATTTTCCGCTTCAGCATACCGTTTGAAAAATCCGGCATAATACCGAATAAAATTCTTTTCCAGGTCCATTTCTGCGGTTACCGGGAAAAGTTTCCTGAAGAAGTCATGCCGAACCATGTGACTGAAGACGCCAACCTGTATACGATAGATCACACCGCCCGGGAGGATCCTGTCCAATGGAACAGGATTTTCATCAGAGTATGGAGAAGGCAGTCTAAGTTCAAATCCATATTCCTCTTCGATGCTGGTATACCGGGATGGTATAAATGTTTCAGGTTCTTTGCCTCCCGGTTCTTCTTCTCCTTCCATTTCCTGTTCAACAACATTTTCTGTTAATAATTCATCATTCATGTTCACACTCTTTTCCTCCTGCGCAAAAGTTTCGGGGAGTGGCATTATGCCAGCGAGTGTAGCATATGCCCTTTTCTGATTCTCCAGCGCTACCAATTCATATGCATTTGCTTCTGCTACTTGATCATATCTCTTCTCCTTATCTATCGTTGTTTTTGCTTCATCCCGGATTTCCAGTGCCTTATCGTATGCCTGAAGAGCCTGGTTTTTGTAAAGTCCCGCAATTTCAGTTCGCCGTTCACCAGTTGGGCTACCGGTTAACCGGTTTATTTCATTCTCAAGAATCCCATAGAGTTTATCATTCACCTTCTGGTACTGATTGATGGCATCGTATTTCAATTGCAACGCCTCTTCTTCCATCACCTTTATTCTATCCAAAGCCCTGACCACATCCCTTCTGTTTTTGGCACTATTGGCCACCAATATTTCCTGATTAATATTCTCCTCAACCTCTCTGGCGTTCTTCATGGTTTGAATTGCATTCGAATTGATCCGGATCAAGTCTTCAAATGCCGGTTCTTTTTGATCCGGGAAGAGATCACTGATCAACGACACCAGGTACTCTTCATCATTCAGTTGTTTCCCCATCATCGTTCCCGGATCCAGTTTCATTTCATCACCCAGGTAGTAAGTTGACCGGTCGATCGGGAGAAAAGCATCGGGATCTGAGGCTATTCTATTTTGTACCATACGGCTTTCAATCTCCCTGATTTCCTGGTGTTTCGCATCAGCCAGATGCTGTAAATCATAGGTTTTTTTCTCCAGTTCAAGGATCTCCTGTTCAATGGACGATTTTTCAGTTTCATCACGAATCAGGCGCAACGCGATCCTTTTCTGGTCTGCCAACTTCCGGGTTGAGTCGGCTTGTGACTGAAGGGAAAGGGCCTCAGCTACCAGCAAGTCGTATGCAGTCGGGGTCCTATTGTATTCTGATTCTGGTATAGATTCTTTTTGTTCAACCGGCGATTTTAAAGTTATCCCATCCTGTTTGTTCTCCCATTCTTTCGGGATGACATTATTCTGGCAGAATCCGATCATCTTTTCAGTTTCCAGTTCCCTGATCTCATCTCTCTCTCCCAATTCCATAAAATGCCTGTAGTTTGAGATGGCCTCCGTAAATTCACCCCGCAGATGATGAGCCTTGCCGAGGTAGTAATAAACATTGTTCGGCACTTTGCCTACCGATGCCAGGTTAAGTTGTCGGACAGCCGTTTCAAGGTCTATCATCAATTCTGTCATACTTACCCCGGAGAAATAGTTAAATACCGGATCCCTGGGGTACTTATGGATCAGTTCCCGAAAATAGGCGAGACCATTCTGATAGTTCTCTTTTTCAAAATGGAACACTCCCTGGTTAAACGTCTCTTGATCCTGTTCTGACAACTCCTGGGCAATAGCAGTAAACACAACGGAGATCATACAAACAATCAAGAGAGGCAGTTTCTTAAGCAACCGGTATGGGTATGTCATATTGTTAAAAAGTTTCCAAAAAAGAAAAAGGCATGCTGACTCTATTTTCATGTAAACTTCGTAATTTTACCCAAATTAACAAAAAAGTTATGGAGCACGATAAAGACAGCACTGCAAACAAAGAGAAGCTCAAGGCATTACAGCTCACCCTGGATAAGATTGAGAAAGGGTATGGCAAAGGGACCATTATGAAATTGGGTGATAAAGCCGTTGCCGATGTTCCCAGCATTTCATCCGGCTCCATCTCTCTGGATCTGGCACTGGGTATCGGAGGATTTCCACGGGGAAGAGTAATTGAGATCTACGGACCCGAAGCATCCGGAAAAACGACCCTGGCAATTCATGTCATTGCCGAAGCACAAAAGAAGGGAGGAATCGCAGCTATTGTTGATGCTGAACATGCTTTTGACCGGTTTTATGCTGAAAAGCTCGGAGTGGATATTGCGAACCTCCTGATATCGCAACCCGATAATGGCGAACAGGCGTTAGAGATTGTAGATCACCTGATCCGTTCGGGAGCTATCGATGTCATTGCCATTGATTCCGTTGCGGCGTTGACTCCAAAATCAGAGATCGAAGGAGAGATGGGGGATTCGAAAATGGGACTTCAGGCACGGTTGATGTCCCAGGCTCTCAGAAAGCTGACGGCAAACATCAGCAAAACAAATACCTGCTGCATCTTTATCAATCAACTTCGGGAAAAGATCGGTGTAATGTTTGGAAATCCCGAAACCACGACCGGCGGAAATGCATTGAAGTTTTACTCGTCGGTCCGCGTGGATATCCGGAGAATAGGACAACTTAAAGAGGGTGAGGAGGTTGTCGGGAACCGTACCCGGGTGAAAATTGTAAAAAACAAACTGGCTCCTCCCTTTAAAAAAGCCGAATTCGACATCATGTATGGCGAGGGAATCTCGCAGACCGGCGAAATTATCGATATGGGAGTGGACTATGATATCATAAAGAAAAGCGGATCCTGGTTCAGCTACGGTGATACAAAATTGGGCCAGGGAAGGGAAGGTGTTAAACAGATACTGGCTGATAATCCTGAGCTCACCGAAGAGTTGAAAACAAAGATCCTGGAAGCCGTAAAAGCAGCTGAACGAAAATAAAGTACAACGGCCCTAAAACATACCACCTAAAAAATATCAAAAATATGAAACGATATAACGTAATCTCATTGCTGGGATTAATTGCTCTTTTGTTTTCATTTAACCACTCTTGTACACTGAAAGAATCTCTTCCGGAAGAGACTGGTGAAACAACATTTACCACAACATTAACCACTCTTGAAAAAGAGGGTGGCATTCTTACTCCGGAGATCCTTTGGAAATTCAGCCGGATTAGTGATCCACAGGTTTCTCCCGATGGTTTGAAGGTGATCTACGGTGTAACCCGTTATAACGCCAAAACCAATGAACGAAATTATGATATCCTGGTTGTTCCGGTGGAGGGCGGGGAAAGCACTATCGTTACATCCCTGGAGGGGGATGAATTTAACCATCGGTGGCATCCGAATGGGAGAAAAATCGGATTCCTGCATGCGGATAATGGAGAGGTTCAAATGTGGGAGGTCGATCCCGATGGAACAAACCCAAGAAGGATATCAAATATACCGGGAGGAATAAACAGTTTCGAGTACTCACCCGATGGCAGGAATATATTATACACACAGGATGTAAAGCTGGATAAGACGCCCGGAGAAATATATGAAGACCTTCCCCTGGCGAATGTCAGAATCATTGAAGATCTGATGTACCGGCACTGGAACAGCTGGCACGACTATGCATACAGTCATCTTTTTATAACACCGGTTTCCAGTGATACGATAAGAGAAGGAGTAGATATCATGCCCAATGAACCATATGATACACCCCTTTCACCCTACTTTGATTATTCTGAAATCACATGGAGCCCTGATGGACTGTTTATTGCCTATACCTGTAAAAAATTGAAAGGAAAGGAATACGCCCTGAGTACCAACTCCGACATTTACCTCTACAGCCTGGAGACGGATGAAACGGAAAACATTACAAGAGGTATGATGGGGTATGATAAATACCCGGTTTTTTCACCTGACGGGGGAAAAATGGCTTTCCAGAGCATGAAGACACCCGGTTATGAATCCGATAAAAGTCGCCTGTTCATTTATGACATGGAAAGTAAACGGATGGAAGACCTGACAAAAGATTTTGATCAGGATGTATCTTCCGTGATCTGGAGCAAAGACGGAAATACAATCTATTTTATCAGTGGTATAAAAGCCACCTATCAGGTCTATTCACTCGATCCTGAGACAAAAAAAATCAGCCAGCTAACTTCAGGAACGCATGATTATACTGCATTATGCCTTGCAGAAGAATCCCTTGTCGGAGCAAAAATGTCGATGTCCATGGCAACGGAACTCTTTGCCATTGACCCAGCTAGTGGCGGTGAGAGTCAGCTGACGTTTGCCAATCAGCACATTTACGATTTCATTGAAATGGGGAATGTGGAAGAGCGGTGGATTAAAACGACCGATGGGAAGGATATGCTGGTCTGGGTTATTTACCCGCCCGGATTCGATCCCGGGAAAGAATATCCAGCCCTGTTGTATTGCCAGGGAGGTCCCCAGAGTGCCGTAAGCCAGTTCTTTTCTTACCGGTGGAATTTTCAGATCATGGCTGCCAATGGATATGTAATCGTCGCCCCGAACCGAAGGGGATTACCCACATTCGGTTCAGAATGGAACCGGCAAATCTCCGGTGATTACGGAGGCCAGAATATGAAGGACTACCTCAGCGCTATTGATGCCCTGAAAGCAGAACCCTTTATCGACGAAGAACGATTGGGAGCTGTCGGTGCAAGCTATGGGGGATTCTCCGTCTTCTGGCTGGCAGGGAACCATGATAAACGCTTTAAAGCATTCATTTCACATTGCGGCATATTCAACTTTGAGAGCATGTACACATCCACCGAAGAGATGTTCTTTGTTAATTATGATTATGGCGGACCGTATTGGGAAAAAGAAAATGAAATGGCGCAACGTTCCTACTCTTTCTCACCCCATCACTATGTTCAGAACTGGGATACACCGATTCTCATCATTACCAGTGCAAATGATTTCAGAATTCCATATACCGAAAGTCTTCAGGCATTCAATGCCGCACAGCTGCTCGGAATACCCAGTAAACTGCTTTTCTTCCCCGATGAAACACATTTTGTTACCAAACCGCAAAACAGCATCTTATGGCAACGGGAATTTTTCGGTTGGCTGGATCGTTATTTGAAATAAGGACGATGGTCATACAATAGTCATACGGTTGTCATACGATTGTTACAATAGTATGACAGCGAAGCGAATAACATGAGTTCCGAGTCACCGGGACGAGTGAATGACTGCGGAGCGACCGTTGCGGAGCAAATGGAATCACAAACTCAAATTAACACAAAAACACAGAAAAATGAACCAGGATACCGGCAAACTGTTCATTGAAAACACCAAGTACAAAAACATGGCTCCTTCTGCCCAGCAATTGGGGGTTCCTCAGCCTCCTTTGGAGACTGCAAAAGCTTCTGACCAGAAAGTGATCAAACTACCCGATCCGGATTTCCGTTCTGTAAAACCGTTCGGACTGCTTCAGGCAATCAATGAACGCAAAAGTGTGAGGCAATATACCGGGGATGCGCTGACAATGGAGGAGTTAAGCTTTCTGTTATGGTGTACACAGGGAGTCAAATCCCTTGTTCCCGGACATGCCACATTCAGAACCGTGCCTTCGGCAGGAGCTCGGCACGCACTGGACACCTACCTATTGATAAACCGGGTTTCAGATCTTCCACAGGGACTCTATCGCTATCAGGCGGTTGACCACAATGTCTTTCCTGTCTCTTCTTCCCATGGATTGACCAACCACATCGTACAAGGCGCGTTAGGCCAGGAAATGATAAGGGTTGCTGCAGTATGTTTTATCTGGGTTGCTGTCACAGAGAGAATGAACTGGCGGTATGGCGAACGGGGATACCGTTACCTCTTCCTTGATGCCGGTCATGTTTGCCAGAACCTCTACCTGAGTGCCCGGGCTGTTCATGCCGGCGTTTGTGCTATCGCAGCCTTTGATGATAATCAAATGAATGATATTATCGGTATTGACGGTACGGATGAGTTTGTCATCTATATGGCGAGTGTAGGGAAGGAGGAGAAGGAAGGATGAAGGATGAAGGATGAAGGATGAAGGATGAAGGATGGAAGATGAAGGATGGAAGAAATGGGTGCTCGGTTCTCGGTTCTGGGTGCTCGGTCTTGGGTTTTAGCTCTGAAAGAGCGAAAGATAATAGGAGGTTGTCTCAAAAGGACAAGCCCCTTTACGAATCATTTCAATAGCTAATTATCTTTAATGTAATCCCAAAATCATATATTAAACCAGGTTTTTGCATTTCCTTTACAAATACCGAGAAGATTTCTCCAATCCTTCTCATCACTTCGGAAGATTATTCGAAATGACACGGGTATTAAAACTGAAAATTCTACCTACCCTGTCATTTTGTCCAAAGAACTCCTTATGAGAAGCGTCTGACTGCCGATAGATCTGCTTGGTACATGCTGCAGGTATATTTTTAGAGTGTGAAGTGCAAGGAAGCTCCACTGGATAAAAAAGGGTCAGAAACTCTTCAGAGTTGAAATGATCTGATCGATATTTTCTTCAACCGGTAGGGTTCCGTCCAGCCAGTGAATGGTTATTCCTCTTTTTTCCATCCCGCGGAACCAGGTCATCTGTCTTTTGGCAAACTGATGAATGGCAGTTTCCAGTTTTTTCATCATCTCTTCGTATGAATATTCACCCAAAAGGTGCCGGGTAATAAACTTGTATTCCAGTCCATAATAGATCAGGATGGATGG
>Ga0315539_1001695_pt1 | contig 16171 bp, 10 predicted proteins | sample SalMarSW160150MG_FD_203097 | JGI IMG/M metagenome (GOLD analysis project Ga0315539, IMG submission 203097) | Salt marsh sediment microbial communities from the Plum Island Ecosystem LTER, Massachusetts, United States - Salt Marsh Sediment SW1601-150 ... | reverse complement strand
GTATCAATAGCGGTTCCCTGTTCTATAAAGTTTTTGACACGGTCTAAATCACCTATACATGCGGCCAAATGGAATGTGGAAACATCGGCGCCCTTGGTTACGAAGAACTTAACTATTTCTCGATTTCCCATCCAGGCTGCATGATAAAAAATCGTCGAACCATCAAAAGTTTTGACGTCGAATTTAGCGCCTTTTGCGAGGAGGAGTTCTACGCTGTCAAAGTCGTTGTTCATGACGGCATAGTAAAGGGGCGGATAGTCTTCTTCTGCCGTGAGGTTCACATCAGCCCCTTTGCTAACGAGGAGTTCTATTAGGGCTTTGTCTTCATTCCAAATGGCATAGTACAACGCAGTATATCCAGATTCATCTTTTGCGTTAACGTCAGCACCTTCGTCAATGAGCCTCTTGATTTCATCAATGTCACCAGCAACTATAGCCTCGTGCAGGGAGCTTGTTGTTTCAGTTTCCGGCGACACGGCAGCAGTATCTTCTATGGCACCATGTTTTTTAAGCAGTTCGACGATTTCAGTATGTCCTCTTTGTTTGGCTATGGCCAAGGGCGTCCGACCTTCATTATCTGAAGTATGGATGTTAGCGCCTTTCCTTATCAGGAGTTCTACAGTGTCTTTGTTACCGTTGCGTACTGCAATCCAGAGAGGGGTACACTGCCTTCGTCTGTCTAAGGCGTTGATATTGGCCTCTCTTTCCAGCAGGAGTTCAACAATCTCCTTTTGATCATAAACGGCCGCCACCCAGAGAGGCGTGGCTCCCATCCTGTTTCTTGCGTGGATATCTGCGCCTTTGTCAAGGAGAAACGTTGCCACGGCTATATCGCCACTTGAGCAGGCATCATGCAGCTTTGTCGATCCCTGGAGACCCTCTTGAGCACTGATATCTGCACCCTTGGAGATAAGCAGTTCGATCACAGGCAGCCCACGTGCGCCCATAAGGGGAGTGAAATTGCGAGCATCCTTTGCATTGACGTCTGCACCCCTGCTGATAAGGAACTCCGCCACCTCAGGAGAATCTGCCAGGCCAGCCCAATGCAAAGGCGTGCAGCCAAATTCATCTTTGGTGTTGACATCCATACCCTCCTCAAGAAAAGTCTGAACCCGAGTTAGATCTTCCCGACAGGCAGCCAGATGGATGGTATCAGAGTAGTCTCCTCTTTCGAGGATGAGATCGAGCACATCCCTGTCACCCTCAAAGGCAGCCCAATAGAGCGGTGTCAAACCGCGATTGTCTTTAAAGTGTATGTCAGCACCGGCGTCAAGCAAAGCCTCTATACTGCCCAAACGTGGCGTCCCGGTCGAGATAGCATTGATGAGTGGAGAGATCCCTTGGCACTGCTTATTGACGTCAGCTCCGCTTGCAATCAACGCCTTGACGAGTTGCACACGCTCCCTGTGATTCTCCTCATTGTCCTCGCCAGGGAAGATCCAAAATGTGTAGTAGAGCGCGGTCCAGCCCTGGAAGTCGGTGGCATTTACCTCTGCTCCGTTCTCCAGCAACACCTGCGCCACCTGAGCGTGTCCCCTATTGGCGGCAGCCATTATAGGGGTGAACTTAACCTCCGGGATTTCCGGGGACGTTGCGTTTACATCCGCTCCCTCGGCAATGAGCCTCTTAACCTCTTCTAAATCCCCAGCCAGTGCCGCTTCAACGAGGTACATAGAAGGCTTCTCTTCTTGTTCAATCGCTGTTTCTGCTTTTGCCCGACTGGTGAGCGTGCAGCTAATTGGGACAATCAAAACGGCTGACATCAGCAAGACGACTGCGATTATCAAGCTGGGTCGTTTGTAGAATTTTTTTCCCGGTTTTAACATGGTCTTTATCCTTTCCTCAATATCCTTAACGGAACCGACAATTGCCAGCGAGGGGACGGGATGAGCCGACCGCCTCTCCGCCGCCAATGCCTCCACAATCGCATCGATATAATGTTCCGGCAGCGCACTGAGATGAGCTACGGCCATCTCATCACAGCATTTCTCCCGTTCCTGGCGAATTTTTTTATTTACCCACCAGACAAACGGATGGAACCAGAATATTGCCTGGGCCAATATTTGAAGTACGTTGACGGCAGCGTCAAAGCGGGTGATGTGGCTGAGCTCATGTACCAGGACAGTTCTGTGGTGTTGAGGATTATCCAAACCTGTAAAATCAGACGGCAGGTAAACACTGCCGCGGAACAGGCCCCATACAAACGGCTGGGCAATGTCCTTGGCCAGCCATATCTTCGGTGATTTCCTGAACTTGAAACCTGTGAACAATTCCCGGAATTGCCTGTCAAGAGCAGGCGGAAGCGGCGTCCTCCGATGGTGCAGCCATAAAGTATAGCGAATTGCTCTGCCGCCGATCCACAGGAGAAACAGGAATATTCCTGTTAACCACACAAGGACGATTGTTTGTACCATATTTGGCACTGTAATTTTTATTTGATTTGATGCCGGTGCTTTTTCGATTGTCACGGGCTGGCTCGTATCAGTCACTACTGAATTTTCAATCGGTGTCATTTGTATTGCCGCGTGCGTCGAATGTTCGGCGGGTGATCTTTCAGGCAGGACCGCTACCGGCACAGAATACATGGGCGGCACGAGACACTTAGCCAGAACAATCAGCCACAGCAGATACCTGATGTGAGCACTTCTGTTTCTCAGGGCGAATGTAATCAGGCCGACAATGACGGCCAGAAGTGCTATCTGCCAGCTTTGGGTCAGTAAATATTCGGACACTTGATTTGCATATGTATCCATGGACATTTCTCCCAAAAATTTCGTAACTTCATTTCTTTTTTACCAGCTTTCTCAACTTTTCAATATCCTCGTCGCTTATCTCACTATGCAGAGCGAGATGCTGCATGAGCGGCACGGGATTTCCGCCGAACAGCCTTTGTACGAGATCGCCGATAGTGCTTTTGAGAACCTCTTCTTTTTTCGCAGTCGCAACAAAGACGAAAGCCTTGCCGCGAATCCGGTGTTTGAGGTATCCCTTTTCCTCAAGTCTGCGCAGGAGCGTGGCAACAGTTACGTATGCCACCTTTCGATTGGCGGGTAAGCCGTCATACACTTGCTGCACCGTGGCTTCTTTGGAGTCCCAGACCAGTCTGAGAACCTCGGTCTCGGCGGGACTTATGGCAGGTCGTTTGCGTTTGGTCATATCAATTCTCCTATTACAAATGTCATATTATATATATGACATTTGTAATAGTTGTCAATAAAAAAAGATAATTTTTTGAGAATAGTTCGAAAAAACCTCTTTCCTGGAGTTATAAACACGAAAAAAGCCGAGAAAAAAAATTATATTTTGTTCCGACTCTTGCCACCTTGAAAATCCGCTAATCCTACTTTAGCCAGCTCTTTCATTATTCTTTTGCTCCGTTCTTGCGCAGTAATTCCACTATTTCAGTCAGGCCTCCTCGCTGAGCCACATCTAATGATGTTTACTATGGGTATCATGAAACGATATTGAAGAAATGGACCGAATCGAAATAAAGAATACTGTTGAGAAAAAAAAATATAAAGATAGACTCACATTATCAGGTGTTGAAACTGTGTCTTATTAAAGGTAAATTTGTCTCGTTTTTACTGAAGACATACAGTCCTATCCATTGGATTTGAAAGGAACTGAAATGAGTTTTCTTCTGTCACAACGTCTTGCGTTCTCCTGTATCGGTTTTGTCCTTGTTGTCCTCCTCATGGGATCTTTGCCCGTACAGGCCCAGCCCTCGGGCGGTCCTTATGGCCCGATTTGGCAAAATTATGATTTACCCAAGGTTGAAGGTCAGATTTTCTACGTAGCGACCGATGGAAAGGCCGAAGAATCAGGAACATCGCTTGATAAGCCGACAACACTTCCAGCGGCAATGGAGCGAGTTAAAACCGGTGATGCGATAGTTTTACGCGGCGGTATCTACCGAATCGGAGGTCTGGTCTTGAATCAGGGTATCACCATGCAACCCTATGCAGATGAGCATCCCGTGCTCAAGGGTACCCGCGTGGCAACCGAATGGGAGGTCCTCAGCAACAACGTCTGGCGGACGTCATGGAAGACGCTCTTCCCGGCGACTCCTCTTGGCTGGTGGCGCGACCACAGGCGTACACCGCTACACCGCTTCAATAACGATATGGTCTTCGTTGACGGCGAGATGCTGATGTCCGCAGGCTCGGAGGACGAGCTCGACCCACACTCGTACTTCATCGACTACAAGAAGGGCCAGGTCTACATCGGGGTCGATCCCACGAATCGGCTCGTCGAGATCACCGCCTTCGACAGCGCCCTCGTGCGCACGTCCAAACCTGTCCACGGTAAGACAAACGACCACAAGGGGCCGATAATCCGTGGGGTTACCTTCACCCAGTATGCATGGCGGGCCATTGAGATCGAGGGCAAGCGGAGCTTCGGCCCTACGGAGGAGCCGACCGACGAGCCAATCGGCCCTGCCGATCCCGCCACCTACGGCAAAGAGGTTACGGGCACGACGCTCGATAATGTGACGATCACCTTCTGCTCGCGCGTGGCCGGCTACTTCCGCGGCGATGGGCTCACGATTCGCCACTGCTTGTTCAGCGACACGAGCACCGAGGGCGTATATATTATCGGCTCGTCCGACGTTCTGCTGGAAAAAAATATCTTTAGACGTAACAACGTCGAGAGAATTACCGGATATTTTCCGGCGGCTGTAAAGATTTTTAATCAAAGTTATCGTGTCACGTGCCGGGACAATCTGGTTATCGACCTTCCGTATTCAAACGGGATCTGGTACGATGTCGGCAACGTGGACGGTGTCTTTATCAATAACTGGATCGAGGGAGTAGGCGATCCTAACAGGGAATTCTCAAATAATCGGTATTGGCCGAGTGACAGCGGATTCTTTTTTGAAATCTCGAAAGGTGCTATTTGTGCCGGAAACGTCTTTGTCAATTGCGACCAGGGAATTTACGTAATCAACAGCTCGGATGTCCAAATGTTCCAGAACACTTTGGTCAATAGTACGGTTTGCATTATACGTACTCCGAGAAGTGCGGCCGACGACCATTTTGGCTGGCATCCCAGTACCGGGCCTGATATCGATGAGCGCAATGGACATGTTTTTGTCAATAATCTGCTCACTGGAGATGCGAATTATCGCAGGCCCCTTCTGTCTATTGCGCAGACTCCTTCCTTGCGCGAACGGCTCAAAAAACCGCAGTTAAAGCAACTCGATTATAATGTGTATGTACGCAGCTCGGGAGCAACATCTATTCCGTTGATTTTGTGGAGTCCTGCGGACAACAATGATTGTCAGTTGGCGTTCGAATCACCGGAAGCTCTGCAGAAACTGTATCAGGAATTTTCGGAAAATGATCAGTATTTTTCCAATTATAATGGTCCCTTATTTAAGAGTGCCGAATTGGGTAATTATGAATTACTTAAGTCCTTCCCAGGCTCTAAAAAAGCATCGCCTCTTCCAAACGAAATCAGCAAACTTCTCGGATGGGAAAAACAGGAATCTCGTTTCCCCGGTGCTTTTCCTTTATGCCCCTAAGTCTGATTCATAACAGCGGTGACAATAATTAGAATCCATCCCAAAACCTCTTTCGACTGCGACCGGCTGCAAAGTCCGTGGCTCTGCGTTGTCGGTAAAAAAGGTTCTCGACGTACTTCAGTACGCCTCCGAGCCTTTTCCACCTCCGGCCTTGACCACGAACTTTTCGCTCGATCTCGCCATAAAACAGGTTTGGGGATGGATTCTAGTATTAGCATTTTGTTATAGTTTGTTTCTATTTTAATAATGCTTGTTCGATTACCTCTACAGCCTCGGTATCTTTATCACGAGCTTTGAGTATAATAGGAACAATCTGGCGCTGGATTTCCGGCTGCTCGGTGCTGCTTTTGCCACACTTGCCCTTGCCACCTTAAAAATTCGATAATTACACTATAATAGTTCTCCTATCTGCAATCTTACCGGTTCTTTACGAATGCTGTGAACTTAATGTTTGCAGCCCTTTTTTTTGTGTAATCCAACCGGTATTTGTGGATAATTCTCATAATAAATAATGTAAAAATGGGGGCAGGCCGGCCTGTTTGGGCTAAAGTGCCGTATATTCTGAGTCGATACAGTCTACAGTCTGGTGTTATATGATAACCTGTTCCCACACTTATACAAAACCGCTTTTTCAACACTGATAACGTAAAATCAAGGTATTTAGGGACGATTTACAAAGAGAAAAGGAGTATTTTCAATGGATAAGAAAATAAATAACATTTATTACTTGCGGAGATTCTGGCTTGTCATTTTCGGAATTTTAATTTTTGTTTGCTTCTGCATAACTGTCGTTCCTGTGATAAAGCCCGCTGAAATGATACAGCTTGCTTCCACTTCACCTCAACCGCAGGAGCCTAACCGGCAGAGTGCGCCTTCCGAGACCCCGGCCGCCCGGAATAATTCACTGCCTGCGCCCAACCCTTCGGTGAATGTAGTGACACAGACGGCGGTTAAGCTCGGAGTTCTTTCCTGTATAAGCCGTATTAATCAGGTTGCTTCCTTTCTTACTGCAAACGTCAGTAGCGGGATATTCATTTTTCCGCCGCAAAGCGAGCCTGACCGGCACATTTTTTCCACTTCGTTCGAGCTTCTAAGACCGGATGATTCCACAATCTATGCCAGTGCAAGTTTCTTCCCGAACCAGGATGCCGTATATGATACGGTTGAATATGTAAATATGGGCCCCGAGGATCTGGAGAAGACGGTCTTTAAGGATTTAAAACGTGTGAGCGTGCTTAAGAAAAATATTATCTTGCTTGATGGCGGAAAAGTAAAAGTATTCCTCATGCCCGCAGGCAGCGGAGCTGTGGTGATTAAAAAAGAAGTCATCCGGTAAGTAATTGAACGCCGAAGTGAAAGGTGGCAAATGATATGAGAAGTAATGTTCTCTACAGATTAGCCATTGTTTTGGTGATGATGGTTGTTATTTGGACGCCTGCAATTGTTCAGGCGGCCTCGGAAACTATGTATGCCAAAGATGGTGATGAAGACGAGACGGGCGATATAGCTATCGTTACCGATTCGGGCGGTCCTTATATAGTTCTTCGCGCCGACGACCTTGGTAGCGGACCTGATACCAGCTCTACCGTTTCCAATACTACAGCGGGTATCTTGATTAGCGACGAAGGCGGTTCAGCAACGGATTCTTCATCCACTTATGTTACGATAACCGGCGGAGAGAATTCTCTGACCGTGGCCGGCGACGGCATTACAGTTAACGGCGCGACTACGTTAAGCAACACTTTAGGAGTTACCGGTGCAACTACGCTGAGCAGCACTTTAGGCGTCTCCGGTCTGGCCACTCTCTCGGGCGGCGCATCGGTTAGCGGCGGCATCGATAATAATACCGGCGGAATCACAGAAGCCGGCATGATATCAGGTGCTACTACTATTGACGCCGACGGCACAATCACCGGCGGCAATCTTGCAACCGGCGGTACTCTTGGCGTTACCGGCGCAACTACACTAAGCAGCACTTTAGGCGTAACTGGTCTATCTACCCTATCCGGCGGCGCCGCGATTACCGGCGGTCTTGATAATAACGACGGCGGTATAACCGAAGCTGGCGCAGTATCGGGAGTAACGACTCTTAGTGCAAGCGGGCTGGCGACCTTAAGCGGCGGTATCTCGGCTGACAATTTTACGGTAGCCGACGCAACAGGTAACGTGACAGCAGGCGGTACATTAAACGTTACCGGAGCCACAACGTTGACCGGAGTTCTTACGGCCAACGGCGGTATCTCGGCTGACAATTTTACGGTAGCCGACACAACAGGCAATCTTACCGCAAGCGGAGCGACAAACACAATTGGTACTGCAGGTTCATCTGCAAATACCCTTACCGGCGCGACCAATACAATTACCGGTACAACAAGCAGCTCGATGACAGGCAGCAATGCCAGCCTGAGTCTTTCTTCGAATAGCGCCGGCATAAGCGTCACCAGCGGCGCCGCCGTAACAGCCACGGATACCCAGGTTACAGTGTTGACCGCCGACGGCCATGGATTGACTGTTGACGATGCGAACAACACGACAACCCTGACCGGTGGCACTAACTCATCCACCCTGACACTGGCGGACGACCAGGCGACTCTCGGCGTTGGCACGGCATCAACTTCGGAAATTACCGTTCTTGACGCCGGCAATGATGGAACGACAACATCTGTTACTATCGGCGGAAGCAGCAACTCGTCAAATCAACTTCTGGCGACAGCCAGCGGCGGTACGAACGTCATTCAGGCCAATACGACTAACACTCTGGCCGCCGGTACCAACAATGTCCTGAACGCCACCCAGCAAAACCAGTTGACCGGCGGAACAGGCAATGCAATCACGGCGACTACCGGCAATAATACCATAACGGCGACAGCCGGAAGCAATGTCATATCCGCTAATGCAGCGAGTCAGTCGAATACCATTTCGGCTACCGGCACAAACGGAACGAATAATATAACCGCCAATACGACCAGCGGTACGAATAATATTGAGGCATATACAAACAACATAGGTGTTTCAACAGCGAGTTCACAGAATACAATCGGTAACGCTGGAACTTCGACCAACGTCATCACCGGCGCGACCAATACAATTACCGGAGCAACGACGATAACATCCACGAGTACTGCAAATCAAATGATCGTTGACGGCACGAGCTCGCGTTTTGTAAGCGCCGACGGTACCCAAAGCGTGGCGGTTAGTAACAGCGGAACCACAATTACCGGTGCATCGGGACATACGTTAAACGTGACGGACACTACTACAACCGTTAACGGTACCGCCACGATTTACAGCGGCAACGGTTCCGGCAACGAGCTGATTGTTGACTCTACCAGCGCAAGATTGGCGAACTCTACCAACACCAACAGCGTTGCCGTCAACGGTACCCAGACAACGGTTACCGGAACGACTGCTATTAACGGCGCTACGACAATTACCAGTCCCGACAGCAGTCACGTTCTTTCCGTGACGAACTCGAATACCCAGGTCAACGGGGGCGCCGCGATATATTCCGGTGACGGAGCCAATAACAGTATTACGGTCTCCGGTGATACGAGCAGCAACGCTCTTGCGGTGGGTGATACCCAGACGGGCACGGTCGGGCTCACTACATTTGATTACGGCACGGAGGTCACTGGTGGTATGCTCATTGACGGCGACCTCGGTGTTAACGGCAGTATTTACAGTCTAAACCCGACCGCAAGCGCGACCGTTAATGTTGCGAATAATGGAATGACTATCACCGGTGCGGAAAATACGGTCGTGCTGCAAGCCGATGACGATGCATTGGATACGAACGCACGCTCAAGTCTTTCTATGGCACCAACTTCGGCCAGCCTGCTCGTGAATACCGACGACGGCCAATCGCACGGCATTATAGTTACCCAGACCAGCACAATTGTTACCGGCGGGACCAGCTCTACGACCTTAACTTTAGACGACAACGGAGCGACATTTGCAGATGAAGATACGGGCGATCCGGTAAAGGTGACCGGTGTGGCCGATGCAACCGGTTCATTTGATGCGGTTAATTACAGGCAATTCAGGAGTGAAGTTAATCGGCTCGACGACAGGATCGACAACGCTTATTCGGGTATTGCCTCTGTTGCAGCCCTGTCGGCCATTCCGAATCCCGTTCCGGGTAAAAATGTTTCGGTCGGTTTAGGTTTTGGTAATTTTGAAAGCGAAAGCGCCTTTGCTTTAGGCGCCAAAGCTTTTGTCGGAAAAAGCAGGAACGTAGCTCTGACCGCCGGTGTCGGATACTGTGATAATACAACTACGTTGAGCGCCGGTCTCGGCTGGAGTTTTTAATTAAACCGGCTAGAAATACCAGATCACTGGGTAGTGATTTATTACACAAGATTTGAAAATTGATCATGCTAAGATGACAGGTGAAGCATCTGGCTGACGGAAACCGGATTCTTCGCCTTTTTCTATACGGCTAAGCCGTTCCTTGAGGAAGGACGCCTTACGGCCCGGCTCAAATTTAATGCTTAATACATCCAGCCTAAGAAAGTCCCTCAGAGGTTTCAATCATAGGGGAAAATTCACCGACGAAGCGGTTGTAGATTCTGATCTCGAATGATAAATTTATTGATTTTATTTGGCGGAGGATTTATAGTTATCGCCACTGTATCTAAACAAAAACAGCGGTGACAGAATTTCGGGAGTGTATCTGTGATTTTGGAAAAAATCGACTGGCTACTCATCGCACTTTATTTCCTCGTGAGCATATCTATCGGTCTTATTATTTCGAAGCGCGCCGGTAAGAGCACGGGCGTTCTTTCTTAGCGGCAGGAAGCTTCCCTGGTATATCGCCGGGACGAGCATGGTGGCCACGACTTTCGCTGCAATAGCCGGCGGTTTTATTTACTGGCATCTTTCCAAAATAGGCTGGGAAAAGCTGGGCGATTAATCCTGAAAAGCAGATAGAGCATGTTTTTAGGGTAAGTGGTTTTAAGAACGGCATGTAAATGTGATTCTGAAAAATCCCAAAGCAATCTTTGAGACAGATATTTTTTGCATTCCTTTGACAAAAGACCGCCGGGGGCTAAAATAAATCAAATCAGCGAAATCAGTGTGTTTAACGAAGGGGTATTAAACATGAATTTAAGAATGAAAAGACTCCTATCTTTTATTTTAATTACGCTCGCTTTTTCCATCCCGGTCAGTGCGCAGGAACAACCGGCGGAACAGAAGGAGGAAATTGTAAAGCTTGCAGATATTCGATTACGCGATGTCTGCATTTTACCTGATCAGGCTTCGAAGATCTATTACATGATAGGGCCGGGACGCAGGAGCGTTCGAGCTTACACCAGTACCGACATGGTAAACTGGAAAGGGCCGCAGACCATTTTCAGTCCGCCGGAGGATATTTGGGGTGACATACCCGTAGTCAGTATCTGGGCGCCTGAGATGCATGCTTATAAAGGCAAGTATTATCTGTTCTTGACCTTCGACACGCGCAACCGGTTCGACGAGCAGTGGCGCAACTGGCTGCCGCGTGTGACTCGCGGCTCGCAGGTACTTGTCGCCGATGCGCCTACGGGGCCGTTCGAGCCGTTCCAGAACCACTCCACGCTGCCCGTGGATATGATGACCCTCGACGGGACATTGTGGGTCGAGGAAGAAGTGCCGTATATGGTGTTTTGCCATGAGTGGGTACAGATTAAAGACGGCACGGTCGAGTATATCCAATTGAAGGAGGACCTGTCGGAGACGGTCGGTGAGCCGACGCGCCTGTTCGACGGCAGCGATGCTGCATGGAGCAGGAAATCGCCTCAATACAGCTGCCATGTTACGGACGGACCTTATCTTTACAAGAGCAAATCCGGCAAGCTGTTTATGATTTGGACCAGCGGCGGATACACCGGCTACACACTGGGCATCGCAATATCGCCATCGGGTAAGCTGGCCGGGCCGTGGCAGCAGCAGGATGAACCTCTTTATAAGGAAGACGGTGGGCACGGGATGCTGTTCACGACCTTCGACGGTAAGCTGATGATGGTGCTGCACTCGCCGAACAACCGGGATGCAAGGCCGCGTATTTTTGAATTGGAAGATACCGGCGAAACCCTAAAGGTCGTCAAAGAGTTTACCGGCTGATTCTCATCGGCAGGTTCGGGTTGTCTTTCCCGGCTGTCATAATACATCAGGTCGTCCCGAGAACAAGCAATACAAGACAAAATCGCCGAAGCAGGCGGAATTAAAAGTCACGATGTTCTTCGATGTGGATTTGGACGTTTTCCCTGTAATCTCCGGAGGGACCGGAATCGGCCCGGTCTATTTTTCTGACAGTCCAGAAGATTTTCACGGCGGTGATTCCGCAGCCGATGCCGGCGATAAAAAAGACTCCCGCCATCAGGAAGGCAAACAGCTCAGGTAGCGCCACGATAATCACACCGAAACCGATCAGCAGCAGTCCGACGACAAATATTCCCGCTGCAACGTTTCTGGATGCCTGGGAGATTGCATTTGTATAGTAACGAAAAACCATAATTTACATTTCAATTTAATTTGTAAAGAAAACGGGTCCCACATTCATCGGGACCCGCTCATTCGTATTTTCGTCTTAGTACATTCCGCCGCCCGGAGGCATAGCAGGCGCCTCCTTCTTCTCCGGGATCTCGCTGACGACCGCATCGGTTGTCAACAGCAGCGAAGCGATTGAAGAGCCGTTTTGCAGTGCGACTCTTTCTACTTTTGTCGGTACAATCACTCCGAACTTGACCATGTCACCGTATTCCTTGCTCAGGGCGTTATAGCCGAAGTTCCTGTCTTTGCTGTCCATTACTTTCTGGGCGACAATGGAACCGTCAAGCCCGGCGTTCTCGGCGATTTGCTTGATCGGCGCAACAAGAGCTCTCCGGACTATATCGACGCCGACTTTTTCGTCACCGGTCGCCTTGACTTTATCCAGTGCCGGCAAGGATTCCTTCCAGGGCCGCCGCTCGGCATGCGTGCAGTGCGTCTTCGACCCTCGCCTTCTTTTCCTTCATCTCGGCCTCTGTTGCGGCGCCGACGTTAATCTGGGCCACACCGCCGGCCAGTTTTGCCAGCCGTTCCTGAAGTTTTTCCTTATCGTAATCGCTCGTAGTCATTTCTATTTCGTTCTTGATTTGCTCGATGCGGCCCTTTATGGCCTCGGTACTGCCGCCGCCTTCGATAATTGTAGTGTTGTCTTTATCGATTGTGATTCGTTTGCCGACGCCGAGCTGGCGCAGCTCAATGTTCTCCAGTTCGAGTCCCAAGTCCTCGAAGATCGGCTCGCCGCCGGTCAGGATGGCGATGTCACTTAGCATTGCTTTTCGTCTGTCGCCGAATCCCGGCGCTTTGACCGCAGCGACCTGGAGCACGCCGCGAAGCTTATTAACGACCAGCGTTGCCAAAGCTTCGCCTTCGACATCTTCGGCGATTACCAGCAACGGTCTGCCCTGCTTGGCCACTTTCTCGAGCAGCGGGACAAGCGATTTGACAGAGCTGATTTTCTTTTCGTGGACGAGGACATAGGGTTTTTCCAGAACAACCGTCATATTTTCCATATTATTGATAAAGTGCGGGCTGAGGTACCCCCTGTCGAACTGCATACCTTCGACCAGCTCGACCGTCGTTTCCAGGGACTGACCTTCCTCTACGGTGATAACTCCGTCTTTGCCTACCTTGTCCATCGCCTCGGCGAGTTTCTGTCCTATCTCGACGTCCTGGTTTGCCGAGCACGTTGCCACCTGCTCGATTTGCCTGGTTGACGTGACCGGTGTGCTCATCTTCTGCAGTTCTTCGATGATTTTCTCGACGGCCTTTTCGATGCCTCGCTTGACCTGCATCGAATTGGCGCCGGCGGTAATGTTTTTTAGACCCTCATCGAAGATACTCTCGGCCAGGATTGTTGCGGTTGTCGTCCCGTCACCGGCGACGTCCGAAGTTTTGGACGCCACTTCCTTGACCATCTGAGCGCCCATATTTTCGTAGGAATCTTCCAGTTCGATCTCTTTTGCCACCGTTACGCCGTCTTTGGTCACAAGCGGCGAACCATATGATTTTTCCAAAACCACGTTTCTGCCGCACGGACCAAGTGTTATCTTTACGGCTTCTGCGAGCTTCTTCACGCCCTTCTGGATGGCGGCACGTGCATCAGTTCCAAAAGCTATTTTTTTAGCTGCCATATTATTATTTCTCCTAATCTGTGGCTAATTATTGTTTTTGCTTACTTTTCGATTACGGCCATAATATCCGATTCACTCATAATCAGATACTCTTTGCCGTCAATCTTTACCTCCGTTCCGGCGTAACTTGTAAAAAGTACCATGTCCCCTTTTTTTACCTGCAGTTTTCGTGTGGTTCCGTCGTCGAGTATTTTGCCGTCACCGATACTTACGATTTTGCCTCTTTGCGGTTTTTCTTTAGCGCTGTCCGGCAGTACTATTCCGCCTGCTGTCTTGTTTTCTGCTTCGAGACGCTGAACAAGCACTTTATCTGCCAATGGTCGAATTTTCATTTTGTCTTTACTCCTTTCAAGAAAGTATTAGAGTTTACTTGATTTTTGGCCGGTTTTTTAAGATTTTTTGATTTAAATTTTCATTACGAGACGTTTAGCTGAATATATTGCTTCGATATTTCTTCATAAACAATCTGTTTAGTTGTTCCCGGAGAACAGACATATTGACCGGTTTATCGATTACGCTGAAAACATCAAGTTGCAGCGCTTTACCGAGCAGCGACTCACCCACGTTGCTTGTCAATAAGATACACGGCAGCATGGGATAGTTCATACGGATTATCTTGATGATTGCCAAGCCGTTGGATTGTTCCGATTCCATATCGACAATTGTAGTGAGAATTCGTTTTCTCTGGATAATATTGACGAAATCGGCGGCATTTTCAGCTACGAGCAGATTGATGCCTCTTGGTTTGAATATATAGCGCAGGGCTTCTGGCCAGGCCCAGTTCGCCCGGCTGGCCAGTACGTTCACATCGTCGAGTTTTGATAAATTCATGACCATAGCTATACATTCCTTTATCTTTATCAAAGATTAGCAAATCTCATGCCATTTACCCGGCTACAGAAGGGTATTTGCGTAAGTGTGTATTCTGAAAATAGTTACGTTAAAAGGGTTGTTTTTCTCAACCTGCCATAATCCCGACAATATGCATGTTCTCTGCCAACCTGACAGATGAAAATTTAGAGGATTCCGGTTTTGGAACTATAGGGGAGCTTCGGAATTGAGATATTGATGAGTATGTAACTTTTCGGGATTATCAGTGGTTTTTATAGGACTTTATCGGCTGCTGATTAATATATAAAGATATGACAATATTCGTGAGATTATAAAACCCTTCCCTTTTTACGATTTAGTATTATAATATAGGCAAAGACAGCCCTTCTTTTTTGGTTAACTTGGGCAATTCATGTACCGATATAAAACATGAAATTCATAGAAGTTGTACCGTGTGTAAACGACCGATGTGAGGATGAAGAATCTTTCGGATCATATACTTCTTTTTATTTGACCTGTAGGATGCTAAAGGGGATATAAAATGAAAAAATTCCTGAATATATCGCTTCTTCTGCTCTTATTTGTTTTGTCCGGTTCCCTCAGTTGCAAGAGCTGGCTTGGTCAAGAGGACCAGGAGATAATGGAGCCGAGTGCAATCGATCAAATGAATTGGGACCAGCTTTTTGAAAGCGCACCAAGTAATGTAAGCGATAGACAAGTAGAAGCGGTACCTTTGCCTTCGGAAAAACAAGCGCCTCCCGAACCGATGTCAAGTTTGGTAGCCGTGGGTGAAACCGATTCATCCACCGTATCAAGGACCTTTCCATGGCCGGAGTGCGGTCTCGTTCAGTTGGATAAGGTTATGCCGAGGGAAATCGGACTCAACAAGCCGTTCAATTACACGATGAAATTAACGAACCTGACGGATAAAACGCTCAGTGGTATTATTATAAGCGAGGAGACTGCAAATCATTTCAAATTTGTCAGTTCCAATCCGACGGCAAGGCAGGATCAAAACAGGCTTATCTGGGAAATAAATTCACTCGAACCGAAAGCCGTAAGGCTTATAACCGTCACCGGAATGGCTGATTCCGTTGAGCCTCTGAAGCACTGCACGACCGTTCTTACACCGGTCATTCCGGCGTGTGCGAGCGTGGATGTGATTGAGCCCAGGTTGAGTTTGATTAAGGATGTACCTTTCGAGAGTATGCTTTGTGACCTGATCCCGGTCAGGTATATTGTATCCAACACAGGTTCAGGAACGGTTCCGAACGTAAGAGTGGTAGAGACGCTTCCCGCCGGGCTGCGCACGACCGAGGGTAAAGGCGACCTTATCTTCGAAGCAGGCAATCTCGGGCCGGGCCAGTCGCGTGAATTTTCCATCGAGCTTCGTCCCTCGAAGACGGGTAAATATATCGGCAAGGCGGTGGCAAGTTCAACCACGGGTCTGCGGGCCGAATCAGATGAAACTTCGACGGTCGTAGGACTGCCTATTCTTAGCATAAACAAGATAGGCCCTGAAAAGTTGTATATCGGTCGGCCGGTCTCTTATGAAATCATAGTCGCAAACGTATCGGATGTTCCCGCCCGGGACACTGTTGTCGAGGATACTATTCCAGAAGGAGTGACTTCTGTTAAAGCGACTTCCGGCGCGAAA
>Ga0315539_1001685_pt1 | contig 16240 bp, 10 predicted proteins | sample SalMarSW160150MG_FD_203097 | JGI IMG/M metagenome (GOLD analysis project Ga0315539, IMG submission 203097) | Salt marsh sediment microbial communities from the Plum Island Ecosystem LTER, Massachusetts, United States - Salt Marsh Sediment SW1601-150 ... | reverse complement strand
TTGAGGGAATGGACGTTGTGGATGCAATCGCATCAGTGGTAACAACGACGCGGATGAATAAAAAGGGTATAGATATGGGAGACGTTCCAGTCGAACCTGTGGTGATAAAATCCGCAAGAGTTGTTTCGGAATGATCTCAATGTGAAACTGCGGATTATACCCTTCAGGGTAGTAAATTCCCGCGAGTAAAATAATAAAATATTATTGTAAAGCTACCTACCCGCGTATAAACGGAAATTTTCAATCGAGAGCACTATAAATGTCGTTAGGTTTTCAATTTTAGTTCGCTGACGAGCTGGTGGGCGAGGCGAGTAGGTTCGGGCAGGCGATATTTAACTGCGCAGGAAAGGGTGATTTTTATCGCATCCTTTAGCAGACATTTATTACCTACAGAGACGAAAACCGGCTTGACATTTGTACGTGTTCTAACTACTGCACCGATCGTTTCGTACTGCGTATCTCGTTTAACGCCTTTTTTATCTTTCAATAAAGTATATGCACCTTTTTCCAGCGGGGGCTCCTGGAATTGCCCGATTAGTCTGCTTTTTGCACAGCCGATAGTCGGCTTATCGAAAAATAAGCCCAAATGGGCTGCAAGACCGAGCCGGCGAGGATGGGCTATGCCCTGGCCGTCAATAATGAATACATCCGGCTTGGTTTTGAGTTTTTCAACCGCGGCGATACAGACCGGAGCTTCACGAAAAGAGAGCAGGCCGGGTATGTAAGGAAATGTAACTTTTCGTAGGGCACTTGTTGTTTCTACGGGAGCGAAATCCGGCAGCTTTAGCACTATAACGGCGGCGATGATTTTTTTGCCGTCCTTGCTAAAGGCACAGTCAATACCTGCGATCAGTTTTGGCTGTTTTTTCAGTGGGATAAATTGCACTTTGGAGGCGAGGCTCTCCTGCAGGTCTCTGGCATCCGAGTAAGACAAATACCAGCTATGTAAATCCTTTATCCGCATAGGTTTTGTGGCTTTCTGCCCCTTGCTTTGACAGCCTTGAAAGACTATAGACACAAACACAATATATAACAAATTATTAAATCAAAGCATTTTACCTTTTTACGATGTTGTGTTACAATCCTTAGTTTGGGTCATTATCGAATTTTTAACTGGAGTATATTTAGAGTAGCAAGAACGTAAAATGGCCAAGAGAACAGAGAAAGCAATCAGGATTACAGGTGCGGCGGAGCACAATCTTAAAAATATCAGTCTGGATATTCCGCGCGATAAGCTGGTGGTAATTACCGGCATCAGCGGCTCAGGGAAAAGCTCACTTGCATTCGATACCATTTATGCCGAAGGACGGAGAAAATACGTTGAGTCGCTTAGTGCCTACGCCCGGCAGTTCCTCGAACAGATGCAGAAACCGGCGGTGGCCGAGATTACGGGCCTGCCGCCTACTATTGCAATCGAACAGCGAAGCGCCAGCAGCAATCCCCGCTCAACGGTGGCTACGACTACTGAAATCTATGACTATTTCAGACTGCTTTTTGCCCGCGTGGGCCAGCCGCACTGCTGGGTATGCGGCAAAGAGATTACAAGCCAGCATTCATCGCAGATAGTAGATTCGATTCTTTCGGAGGCCGAGGGTACGAAAATCCAGATTTGTGCCCCGCTGGTTCGCGGCAAAAAAGGCGAGCACAAGGATATTTTTGTCGGCATACAGCGCGAAGGCTTCGTTCGTGTGCGTGTTGATGGGGCTGTTTATGATGTGCGGAATGTCCCGGCTTTGAACAAGAATAAAAAGCACCACATTGCAGCGGTTGTTGACAGGCTGATAATCAAGGATTCGATACGTGTTCGGTTAGCTGATTCCGTGGAGACGGCACTAAAATTGGCTGACGGTATCCTTCTGGTGCTGGTCCAGAAGCCCGATGCGAATAAAACAAGCAATGGCAACACGCCGTGGGATGAGGTTATTTACAGCGAAAAGTTTGCCTGTCCAAAACATCCGCAGGCCAGCCTTGAGGAGTTATCGCCCCGGCTGTTCAGCTTCAACAGTCCGTATGGGGCCTGTAAAAGCTGTGACGGTCTTGGGACGATTCTTGAATTTGACCCCGACCTGATTGTGCCGGACAAAAGTATTTCGTTAGAAAACGGCGCAGTCGATGCCTGGCGCAAGGGGGGCAAGAGAATGAATATCTTCTACAACCGGCTGGTTAAAAGGTTCTGCAGGAATATGGGGATCAGTAAATCGATACCTTTTAGTCGAATACCGAAAGAGTACAGAAGGATTCTGATGTACGGGACGACGGCAGCCGACGAGCAACAATACGGCGTGTGGTTCGAAGGTGTTATCCCGAATCTTACCCGGCGATGGGAAACGACCACCAGCGAGTATGTTAAAACCAGATTGCACAGCTACCTTTCGGAGCAGCCCTGTCGAAGCTGTGGGGGTGCACGGCTTCGGCCTGAGGCCATCGCAGTAACTGTTGGAGGCAAGAACGTACATCAATTGACCTCGCTTAGTATCGAAAAGGCACAGGGATTTTTCAATAGACTGAAATTAGACAAAGAAAGGTCTCTAATTGGTGCAGCGGTGTTAAAGGAAATAAAAGCGCGACTTAAATTTATGGTGGATGTGGGACTCGGATACTTGACCTTAGACCGGATGAGCAGCACTCTTGCCGGTGGTGAGGCCCAGCGAATCCGCTTAGCAACACAGGTGGGCAGCGGTCTGGTCGGGGTCTGTTATGTGCTTGATGAGCCGACGATAGGTCTGCACAGGCGTGATAACAACCGATTGTTGGGGATACTAAAGCGCCTTAGCCGATTAGGCAATACAGTTATAGTGGTCGAGCACGATGAAGATATAATCAGAAGCGCCGACCATATTATCGATATCGGCCCGGCCGCCGGTGCGCATGGCGGTGAAGTTGTCGCACAGGGCAATCTGGATGATATTACCGGCTGCGAGGAGTCGCTGACAGGTGAGTATCTGAGCGGCGAAAAGAGTATAGCTTTGCCCTTAAAGCGAAGAAAATATAACCTGAGAAAATGCCTTGAAGTAAAGGTGGCGGCCCAGAACAATCTCAAAAATATCGACGTCAAATTTCCGCTTGGTGTGTTTACGTGCGTAACTGGTGTTTCGGGTTCGGGCAAGAGCACGTTGGTCAGCCAGATTCTGCTGAGGGCTTTGAGGCGCCGGCTGTACCGGTCTCGCGAAAAGCCGGGCAGACACAGAACCGTTCTTGGCACTTCGCAGATTGATAAGGTCATAGAGATAAACCAGTCGCCGATAGGCAAGACGCCGCGAAGCAATCCGGCAACATACACGGGCGTTTTTGATGTGATAAGAAAACTGTTTTCAATGACGCGGGAAGCGAAGATTCGCGGTTATAAGCCCGGCCGATTCAGCTTCAACGTTAAAGGCGGACGCTGTGAATATTGCCGCGGACAGGGAACGAAGAAGATTGAGATGCACTTTCTGCCGGATGTTTACGTAACCTGTCAAGCTTGCCGCGGCAAAAGATACAATCCGGAAACGCTGCAGGTTACTTACAAGGGGAAAAATATTGCCGATGTGCTCGATATGAGGATTGACGAGGCGCTGGATTTTTTTGCGAATTTTCCGACGATTGTTCGAATATTGCGGACCTTGGCCGATGTTGGTATGGGCTATATGCAATTAGGCCAGGCCTCGACGACGCTTTCGGGCGGGGAGGCACAACGGGTAAAGCTTTCCGCCGAGCTGGGTAAAGCCGCTACGGGACATACTTTGTATCTGCTCGATGAGCCAACAACGGGTCTGCACTTTGCCGATATTCATAACCTCTTAAATGTGCTTCAGCGGTTGTGCGATATGGGCAATACGGTAGTAGTAATCGAGCATAATCTTGACGTTATCAAGATGGCAGACTATATAATAGACCTCGGCCCCGAAGGCGGAGACGCCGGCGGCAAAGTCGTGGTCGCAGGGAAGCCTGAAGATATTATCAAAAACAAAAAAAGTTATACAGCTAAGTTCCTTAAACCAAAACTCACAAATTTGGTGAGTAGTTAAATGGTTAATCGAATGCTCACCACTGGCTACTGGCCAGTTAGTGAGGTATGAACCGAAAGACAAAAAGAATGTGGGAGTTCCAATTAGGCAGCACAGAAGACCTGAGGCGGCTGAGCCCTTCGACAAGCTCAGAACAGGCATGGATATACAATTGTTTATGGGAATCCCGGATAAGATTAACTATTCAATGAATTAAAGTTCTACAATTCTTAAATATTACAAACAATGAAACACATTACTTACTATTTCCTGTCGTGCATTATCATCGGTATGGCAGGATGCGAATCGCATCTTTCAACTGAAAAAATCGAAGAAGAAGTTTATGACAAAAATGCCATTACAAACAGGAATAAGCTGAGCGCAGCATCAAAGCGTGCAATAGAAAGAAATTACGAGCAAGGCCCCGAGTGGTTTTGCAGTTTTAAAAAGCAGGATTTAAAGGGCGATTTCCAATATGAAGAAGGTGTAATTCGCAGAGACCCAAGTGCAGTTATTCTGGTAGGCCAGACCTATTATGTCTGGTACACCAAAGGCGGAGGAAAAACATACGGATTTGGCACAGGTGATCCTTCGAAAAAGGTTTTTCCATGGGATTTAACCGAGGTTTGGTACGCAACCTCGAAAGATGGATGGGAATGGAAAGAAGAAGGGCTGGCTGTTGGAAGAGGGCCGGAAGGGGCTTATGACGACCGGGCAGTATTTACTCCTGAAGTATTAGCCCACGATGGAAAATATTATCTTGTTTATCAGGTAGTGAAGGCACCTTATGCCAACCGGGTAAAAAACAATGTTGGTATGGCTATTGCCGATTCTCCGGATGGACCCTGGAAAAAATTAGAAGCACCAATTCTTAAACCCGCCGATAACGGCCAATGGTTGGGCGATGAGGATAATCGCTTTAAAGTGAAAAAACAGGGTGATTTTGACAGTCATAAAGTGCACGATCCTACGCTGATGTATTATAGAAACAAATTTTACCTTTACTATAAAGGCGAGCGCATGGGAGAACGTATTACATTTGGAGGACGAGAAATTAAATGGGGTGTGGCTATTGCCGACAAGCCGGAAGGTCCCTATGTTAAATCCCAATACAATCCCATTACCAACAGTGGTCATGAAATTTGCGTTTGGCCCTACAAGAGCGGCATTGCTGCCATGTTAACAACCGATGGGCCGGAAAAAAACACCATTCAATTTGCTGAAGATGGCATCAACTTTGAAATTAAATCGCACATTAAATTGGGACCACATGCGGTTGGCTTGGTTCGCTCACTTGATACAGATAAGAGTCCACTTGAAGGTATTCGCTGGGGGCTCTGCCACGAGTATAAAGGTGATTGGCAATACATCAGGCGATTCGAAAGTTACATGCCATATGCCTGGTAACCGAAGCTTCACAATTCCAACAAAGAGAAAAAATAGTGCGAAAATCGCACCCTGCAAGGCTTCGTCAAGACACAATTAAGGCATACTCACCACAGGGTTGAAATCAGGATAATGGTAGTGTAGAATCACATACTCGATGCTCGATACTCGATTCTGGATACTTGATGCGCAACGCATGGATGGGTGATTACGAATCCTAAGACGTAGAACAAAGGAAAAACAGATGTGGGAATTTCAATTGGGCAGCATTGAAGATTTAGAGCGATTGGGCAGTCGGCTTGGTGTGCGGATTGAGGCTGCTGAGGACGTTTCGATCCTAACTGAGCCCGTTCGGGCTGGTAAGCTTTTAATACCGAATTCGTTAGCAGTGCATCCTATGGAGGGCTGCGACGGCGATTCGCAGGGCCGGCCGGGCAAACTAACATTACGACGATACGAAAGATTTGCCGCCGGCGGGGCCGGACTTATCTGGGCCGAGGCGACAGCGGTTGTGCCGGAAGGCAGGGCCAATCCGAGACAACTGTGGCTACATGAAGAAAACAAAGACAGCTTTACGGCAATGGTTAAAAGCATACGGCAAGACGCAACGGAAGCCATCGGGCCGATGCATAAGCCCGTACTCGTGCTGCAATTGACTCATTCGGGACGGTATAGCAAGCCGCAGGGCGTTGCACAACCGATGATCGCACAACGTGACCCTTACCGGGATGCTTTGGTTCCTCAGCAAAAGCCCGATGCAAACAGGAAAAGCAAGATACCCGACGACTGGCCCCTCGTGAGCGATGAGTACCTCGATAAACTTCAGGATGCTTACGTCACGGCCGCACGTATAGCGTTTGAGGTCGGTTTTGATGCGGTCGATATAAAATCCTGTCACGGGTACCTGATAAATGAGCTTTTTGCCTGCCATAACAGAGATGGTAAATACGGCGGCTCGTTCGAGAACCGAACAAGGTTTGTTCTCGAAGTTATTGACAAAATCCATAACGAACTCGGTGAAGATAAACCGATTACGACAAGACTGGGTATTTATGACGCCATACCTTATCCATACGGCTGGGGTGTCGATAAAAATGATTACCGTAAGCCGGACTTGACGGAGCCGAAGAAGCTGATTGGGCTTCTGCAGCAGCGTGGCGTTAATCTGATTAACATCACGGTGGCAAATCCGTATTACAATCCGCACGTGGGCCGGCCTTTCAATGAGGCGATAGTCGGCGGCTATGAAGAGCCGGAACATCCGCTCGTCGGCGTAAGCAGGCTCGTGAATCTGACCGGCGAAATTCAAAAGAAATTTCCCGGCATCGCAATTGTCGGTACGGGCTATAGCTGGCTGCGGACACTTTTTGCAAACGTGGCGGCGGCAAACAAAGCAAACGGCCTGACCACCCTGGTCGGTGCGGGAAGGATGGCATTTGCATATCCGGATTTCGCCAAAGATATCATCACGAAAGGCAGGATGTATCCGGAGAAGGTCTGCGTGAGCTGCAGCGCGTGTACGCAGATAATGCGAGACAGCGGAACGACAGGCTGCGTGGTACGGGACAATGAAGTATATGGGCCGATATTCGAGCACGGAAGGATGGGCGACCGGGACAATCTACTCCGGCTGGCGTCGGCGTGCAGAAAATGTCAGGAGCCGACGTGCCAGCTGGCGTGTCCGGCCGGTGTTGATATCCCGAAATTCATCAGCCTGTTCCTTGACGGCAATGAAAAGGACGCATACGAAGTGCTAAGAGAGAACAATATATTTCCTGAGATTTGCGCCTGGCTTTGTCCGGTCGAGCAGCAATGTGAAGGCAGCTGCCTGCAGGCCTTTATCGGCGACGCCCCCATTCCGATTGCTGATATACAAAGATATCTGGCTGAGCAGGCCAATAAGAACGGCTGGTCAAAACTACGAATACCCAAAAAAGCAAGCGGAAAGAACATCGCTATAATCGGCGCAGGGCCGGCGGGTCTGGCCTGTGCAGCGAAATTACTTGAAGCAGGACACACCGTAACGATATTCGATAGGAGCAGTGAGTTCGGCGGGATGATAGAATCAGTAATCCCATCGGACAGACAAGGTGATTCGCTGAAGAATGAAATTGCAGCTATATTCGCTGATGTGCCTAAAGACAGGATGATTTTACGCCTCGGGAAAGAATTAAACACAGGTTTCAATCTTGATACGATTATAAAGCAAGGTTTTGAAGCCGTCTTTATCGGTATGGGCCTTGCGAAATCGGTCAGCCTCAGCGATATGGACATCGACGGCCTATGGAATGCGATGGAGTTTCTTTCCGCCGCTAAGGAACCAAATCGCTTGCAGATAGCAGGCAAGCGCGTAGCGGCGACGGGCGGGGGCAATACTGCAATGGATGTGGCGGTAACGGCCAGGCGGCTTGGCGCCAAAGATGTCTATATTATATATCGCCGTTCTTTCAAAGAGATGCCGGCCTGGAGTTCTGAACGGGACAGTGCGATAAAGGAAGGTGTGCATTTTTTGATATTGACTCAGCCGCTCGGATTCAATTCCATCGACGGCAAATTAAAGTCCATTAAGGTCTGCCCGACCCGATTGGGCGAGCCCGACCGGAGCGGACGACGCCGGCCTGAGCCGATAGAGTCGAGCGCCTATGAGCTTGAAATGGATGTTGTGGTGGAGGCCATAGGCCAGAGTTCGCCGGAGGAAATCAGCGAAATTCTTCCGGGTGTTGAGCTAACAAAGGGACTTATCCAAACAACAGAAGGGACACTGGCGACATCCAGGCATGGAGTCTTTGCCGGCGGTGACCTTGTAAGAGGGGCATTGACGGTGGTCGCAGCCGTTGCAGACGGAATGAAGGCGGCCAAAGAAATAAACGAATTTCTAAGGAAAAAGGATTAAGCAGGAGCGGTACGCGAACTGCCCCTACTGCTACGAAGAAAGATGGATTCCTGCTTGCGCAGGAATGACAGAAGTGATTTTAATAGATTTCTTACGAAAGGATTTTGAAAATGGCGGAAAGACCAGCAGCAATTGTTACCGGAGCAAGTCGAGGTATCGGAAAAGGTATTGCAAAAGAACTGGCATCATTAGGTTATGATTTAGTCATCAACCACTTTGATTTTACGACCGAGGGCGAGCCGGATGAATCACGCGCAGAGCAAACTCAAAAAGAAATCAAGAAGCTCGGAGCAAAGTGCGAGAGCCTGCGAGGCGATGTCAGCAGTGCCGGGGACAGGAATAGTCTGGTTGCTCTGGCCAGGAGCAAACTCGGCAGGTGCGATATGCTTGTGAATAATGCCGGTGTCGCCCCATCGAAACGGATGGACCTTCTTGAAGCCACAGAGGCCAGCTTCGATAGAGTAATGGGAATCAACCTAAAGGGGCCTTACTTTTTGACTCAACTGGTAGCTAACTGGATGATTGAACAGAAAAAGACACATCCCGAGCGGGCGTTTCGGATTGTAAATACAGGCTCAATCTCAGCATACACCAGCTCACCGGCACGGGGGGAGTATTGTGTCAGCAAAGCTGGCGTTACAATGATGACGATGCTGTATGCGGACAGATTAGCTGAATACGGTATCGGAGTATTTGAGATAAGGCCCGGCATCATCCAGACTGATATGACCAGCGTTGTGAAGGACAAATACGACAAGCTGATAGCGGAGGGCCTTACTCCGATTAAGCGATGGGGTCAGCCGGAAGATATCGCAAAAGCGGTTGGGGCAATTGCCGAAGGCAGCCTTGATTTCTCAACCGGCCAGGTTATAAACGTCGATGGGGGCTTTCATTTAAGAAGACTGTAGGGAGTGAGTAATAATGGATATTAAAAGCACAATCACAACACTGTTAAGAGACGGCTTTATTCTCGTCTTTAACCAGGACAAGCTCGACGTTGTCAAGACGGCCGAGGCTCTTATAAAGGCAGGTGTTAATAATATGGAGGTAACATGCCGGATAAATAAGCCTCTGGAGAAACTGTCACGGCTGCGCAAAGAGCTGGGCGATTTTGCGGCCGGCTCGGCAAGTTTAATTGATTCACCCGCTATGCTCGATGTTTATAACAAGGCACATCCGCAGGACCCGCTGCCCTCGGTGCAGGAGGTTGCCGATGCCGGGGCATGCTATCTTGTATCGGCGATCAACTTCCGCGACGAAAGCTTCGAGAAGTTTGCCGGTAAGCTCCCTATGATACCGGGATGCGGCAGTGTGACGGAGGTCGTAAGCCAGTTTTCCAAGGGCGCGAATCTGTGTAAGATATTCCCGGCCAAGCAGCTCGGCGGGCCCGGCTTTGTTAAGGCAATCGACCCGGCTATTCATAAGACCATCAGCCTGGTGCCAACGGGCGGAACAAATCCGGGAAACATCCCCGACTATATTGATGCGGGAGTTCTGGTACTTGGCGGCTCGTTCAGTATGATTGACCCGGCAACGCCGGGTTCGATGAGACCGGCCGTTGGCCGGGCCACAATGAAAAAAATCATCGACGAGCAGGATTACAATCTTTTGGCTAAAGAGCTGACAATCATTAAACGCCTGATAGATTCACGGCGGTCGGAGAAATATCCAGATATCAACTTTGCAACGGCTTCTATCGAACAGATAAGCCGGACTACAGGCAGAAATTTCAATATTAATTATTTAAATTGAACGGTTTTTACTGTCATGCTGAGCAAAGCGAAGCATCTGGCCTATGAATGAGAATAATGTACACTTGTGCGGGAAGAGATTCTTCGCTTCGTTCAGAATGACAAATTGTGTTATCTCTTGACTATGAGCAATGGAAGTTTGAAACAAGGCTTAAGATTGCAGAGATTATTTATAAGTCTTATCATTTTTTCGCTGACGTGGATGCCGTTGTGCGCGAACGCCGTGACCTCTTCTTCGAGGCTAACAATCAACGCCAAGGACACCGGCTATCGGGGCATCTGGTATATGAATCAGCCGTCCGGTGATGAATACGTCTATAAGTACAGCGGAGGACTTGGGACGTACTGCGCCAAGCATAAACCGTTTGCCGTCTATTGTGAGAAGGTCAGGAAGACTTTTTTCTGTTACGGCGGGACAACCACAGACAGCAACAGAAAGCTGCTGCATATGGTCTCTTACTATGACCACACGACAGGGATGGTGCCGCGGCCAACCATACTTCTTGACAAAAAGACCAGCGATGCCCATGATAATCCTGTTATATCAGTAGATGACAAGGGCTATATATGGATATTCTCGACTTCACACGGCACCGCGAGGCCTTCGTATATCCACAGAAGCAGTAAGCCATACGATGTAAACAAGTTTGAGCTGATTAATGCAACGAAAATAGAAAACGGCAAAGAAGCTCCAATTACCAACTTCTCATATATGCAGCCCTGGCATATCAAAGGTAAAGGATTCATTTGTTTCTTCACCCGCTACAATTATCCCGTTGACCGTACTATTTGCTTTATGACAAGCGCGGACGGCATCAAATGGTCGAAGTGGAACCGAATTGCTGCAATTGATAAAGGGCATTATCAAATCAGCACTGCGGGCAAAAATAAGGCGGGGACTGCGTTTAATTTTCACCCAGAGGGAAAAGGCCTGAATTGGCGGACGAATTTATACTATATCGAAACCGCCGATTTCGGCAGAACGTGGCAAACGGTTGATGGGCAAAAAATGATGCTGCCGCTGACAAACGTTGAGAATGCCGCTCTTGTCCACGATTACCAGGCCCAAGGTCTGAACGTTTATCTGAAGGATATTCGGTTGGATAAAAAAGAAAAACCAATCATTTTGTTTTTGACAAGCAAGGGGTACGAATCCGGCCCGAAAAATGAACCGCGCACCTGGACCACCGCTTGCTGGACGGGTCGAGAATGGCAGATAAGAGCAGCTTTTGTATCAGATAACAATTATGATATGGGCTCGCTCTATATCGAGGACGATGGGACGTGGCGAATAATCGGGCCTACCGAGACCGGGCCGCAGCCGTATAATCCGGGCGGTGAAATGGCTATGTGGACAAGCAAAGACTTTGGAAAAACCTGGAAAAAAGTCAAACAGCTTACGAAAGATAGTCCGCACAATCACACATACGCACGGTGTCCAGTAAACGCTCACCCTGACTTTTATGCTATTTGGGCTGACGGCCATGGCAGAAAACCCTCGCAGTCATCTCTTTACTTTTGCGATAAGCAGGGAAATGTGCGAGAGCTGCCGCGGGAAATGGGTGAAGATTCTGTGAAACCGAAATTGTTAGAGAATAAGTCGAACAAGTAATTTGAATTATCAAATGACCATTTGTCTGATGCCTGCACCTGTGGTTGCGCAGGCACAGGTGGGAGAAAGAAATTTATGGAAACAAGGCAAATAGCAAATCAGGCTATAACCTTGCATCGCTACAACACGGTAATTGTAGGTGCAGGAGCGGCGGGAATGAACTGTGCGGTGCATCTGTGTCAATTTATGGAGAAAAAAGGCATTGCCAATCCCAAGGAAAGAATAGCCGTAGTAACCGCAGGACTTGGTCTGGGGGCCTCACGGATGAGCGGCTCCGACAAGCAGACCTATTATAAAATAGGCACCAGTCCGGATGTTGCCGATAGCGCAGAAGAGTTTGCCAAGAGTCTGACAGCGGCCGGGTGCTGCCACGGCGATTCGGCACTTATCGAGGCAATCGGCTCACTTCGTGAATTCTATCACTTAGTCCAGGCCGGAGTCCCATTTCCAACGGATTCTACGGGCACCTTCATCGGCTACAAGACAGACCATGACCCGTACGAACGGGCCACGTCAGCCGGGCCTAAAACGAGCAGGTTTATGAGCCAGTGTTTGCAGAAACAACTCGAACGGTACGGTGTAAAGATTTACGATGCGCAGGAGGTCGCACACTTACTAACAGCCGGCACCGGTGAATCGAAGCGAATCATAGGTGTTGTAACGGTGGATAAGAAAAACGCTGATGAATCAAATCGTGCCATAAACGTCTTCTTTGGTGCAAATATAGTACTTGCTGCCGGCGGGCCTGGCGAGCTGTTCAAAACTACCGTCTATCCGAAAGGCCAGCTTGGAATCCATGGGCTGGCGTTCAAGGCGGGGCTGATTGGAGCTAACCTGACAGAGTCGCAGTTCGGACTGGCGAGCATCAAATTCCGCTGGAACGTTTCCGGCACTTATATGCAGGCGATTCCGCGAATATTCAGCACCGACTCCGAGGGCAAAGACGAGAAAGAGTTTCTTACGGACTTTTTCCCGTCAATGAGCAAGATGGCAACGAATATTTTTCTAAAAGGGTATCAGTGGCCCTTCGACCCGCAGCGCATCAAGAACCTGCAATCATCATTGGTTGACATCCTGGTATTCAACGAAACACAAAAAGGCAGGCGGGTATATATGGACTTTCTACATAATCCCATAGGCAGTGATTCTATGGATGAATTTGACATCGATGACCTTGAGCCGGAAGCCAAAGAGTATCTGCAAAAGGCCGGCGCACTGCAGAAAACGCCTATCGAACGCCTGGCACATATGAATACCCCCGCCATCGAGATATATAAAGAGAACGGCATTGATTTATATTCGGAGCCGCTTGAAATTGCGGTCTGTGCCCAGCATAACAACGGCGGTTTTGCTGTGGATAAGTGGTGGCAGTCCAATATACCCCAGACTTTTATAATCGGCGAGATGGCGGGTACGCACGGCGTAAAACGTCCCGGCGGCTCTGCCCTTAACGCCGGTCAGACCGGTGGACTGCGAGCGGCGGAATATATTGTAAACGTCTACGGCTGTGAGCTGCCGGATTACTCAGATAAACAACCTGAGATAGACAAGCAGTTAAGTGACATCGTCAACGGTTTTGAGCTATATACAAGCTCATCAGGTTTGGAGCCTGAAGATGTCTTAGAAGAGGTCCGAAGCCGTATGACCGCCTCCGGGGGACATATAAGAGAATTGAATGATGCTCAAAAAGCCCTGAAAGAAGCGGTAAAGCTCTACAAAGGCATACAACAAAAAGGGTTCAATTCTAAAGATACCAAGGCTTTAATTACAGCAATCCAGGCCGAGCATCTGGCTCTGGCCAGCGTTGGGTACCTGAAGGCCGTTGTGGAATTGCTCAAACAAGGCAGCGGGGCGCGGGGTTCGCATCTTGTCCTTTCCGAAGATGGTATTGAAATACATCCCGACGTGATTGACAAAGCCACCGGCAAGCCGTTAAGATTCAAACCTGAGAACGAGTCGCTAAGAAGTACTGTATTGCAGGTTGAATACGACGAAAGTTCGCCCGATTTGTTTCAGTGCAGAAACATCAAATTAAGACCTGCGCCGACCGACAGGAAGGCATTTGAGCCGGCCTGGCAGGATTATAGAGAGGGAAAAATCTACAGCAGCTAAAGTACATTAGAAGGAGGACCTCCATGGCAATAATAGATGCAAAGCCGAAGTCAGAATGTAAGTATGACATACTCTCGTTAGGTGAAATAATGATTCGGCTGGACCCGGGCGAGGAAAGGATTCATACGACCCGGCATTTTCGGGTTTGGGAAGGCGGTGGAGAGTACAATGTCGCCAGGGGCCTAAAGCGCTGTTTCTCTCAAAGAGCCGCGGTTGTCACCGCCCTTGTGGATAATCCTGTAGGAAGATTGCTCGAGGACTTGATGTATCAGGGCGGCGTGAGTATGGAGTATGTCAAATGGGTCCCATACGATGGCATCGGCAGGAAAGTCAGGATTGGGCTGAATTTCACCGAGCGCGGCTACGGCGTACGAGCAGCCGTGGGTTGTTCGGACAGGGCAAACAGCGCCGCCTCACAACTAAAGAAAGGTGACATCGACTGGGATAGCATATTCGGCACCGACGGCGTCCGATGGTTCCACACCGGAGGCATTTTTGCAGGACTGTCGCAGACGACACCCGATGTTATCATCGAGGCCGTCACTACAGCCAAAAAGCACGGTACCATAGTTTCCTACGACCTTAATTTTCGAAACTCACTCTGGAAGGATATCGGCGGCCAGGAAAAGGCAATGGAAGTCAATCGCGCCATCGCACCGCACGTTGATGTGATGCTTGGAAATGAAGAAGACTTCACAGCCGCTCTGGGTTTTGAAGTAAAAGGCACAGGCAAGAGCTTCTCCAAGCTCGACCCGACGAATTTCAAGAAAATGATCGAGCAGGTCGTGAAAGAGTTTCCAAATTTCAAAGTCGTTGCCACAACTCTGCGAAATGCGAAAACAGCTTCGGTAAACGACTGGGGAGCGATTATCTACGCCGACGGTGAATTTCACGATGCCACACTCAGAACGGACCTTGAAATATACGACCGTGTCGGAGGCGGTGACAGCTTTGCATCCGGTCTGATATATGCTCTTATGGAGGGAAAAACACCCGCTGAGGCGGTAAATTACGGTGCCGCCCATGGCGCTTTGGCAATGACTACACCCGGCGATACAACCACGGCCAGTCTGCGTGAAGTCGAGAAAGTCATTAAAGGCGGCGGCGCCAGAGTTTATAGATAGTCCGAACACGAGGTTCGAGAAAAGATATTTATGATTGTTCAAGCACTTAAATGGATTGGCGGTGTTGACGGTTTCTTAGAGCTTATAGACCAGCGGCGATTGCCTGCCGAATTTATTAAGCTGCAGTGCCGCTCGATAGAACAGCTTTTTGAATCAATAAAGACGCTTGCCGTTCGGGGCGCCCCGGCTATCGGTGTTTCGGCGGCTTACGGACTTGTTTTAGCTATGCAAAAGCTCAATCCCGCGGATGGTCTGGAACAGGGACTTAAAGTTCTGGCCGAGGCAAGCGAGTATCTGGCATCCTCACGCCCTACCGCTGTAAACTTGTACTGGGCACTGGAGCGGATTTGTCAAAATGCCAAGGAGTTTGCGACCCGGCAGCCGAAAGCAACAGTGCAAGAATTGCGCGAGGCTGTTTTGACCGAGGCGAATGCTATCTATCGAGAAGACGTGGATATGTGCCGGCGGATTGGTCAAAACGGGGAAAGGTTTATCAAAGAAGGCGCAGGTATTTTGACGCACTGCAATGCTGGTGCACTTGCGACCGCGGGACAGGGGACGGCCTTGTCGGTGATGTTTGAGGCGCATAAAAACGGAAAGAAGTTCAGGGTTTATGCAGACGAGACCCGGCCATTACTGCAGGGCGCTCGATTGACAGCCTGGGAGCTGAAGCAGGCGGGAATTGACGTTACAGTGATTTGCGACAATATGGCGGCTTACCTGATGAACCAGGGCAGGGTCGATGCGGTTATAACCGGCGCAGACAGGATTGCGGCAAACGGTGATACGGCAAATAAGATTGGTACTTACAGCTTGAGCATTCTCGCCCGGGAGCACGGCATACCGTTCTATATTGCTGCGCCGTCAAGCACGTTCGACTTGAGTATAAAAAGTGGAGCCGAGATAACCATTGAACAAAGGCCGGCTGATGAAGTGGTATTCTTTGGCGATAGAAAGACTACACCAGAAGGGATTGACATTTACAATCCGGCTTTTGACGTTACCCAAGCACAGGATATTACCGCTATCATTACCGAGAGAGGAGTAATTGAAAATCCCAATACTGACAATATCCTTGAACATTTAATGTAACGGCATAAACCAAAAAGAATGATGGTTAAGGAACAGAATCAAAGTTCACAATCGTCTAAGACGAACACAGGCCAATCTGCCGATGGCAGAAACAAGGAGCTGGAGCCCCGCTGGCGAAGACGCAATTCGTACTATTATAACTGGCTGGATAAAATTTATAAATTCGTTGTTCGTCCGAACAGCAAAGTTCTACATATTGGTTGTGAATGCGGCGACCTTCTTGCGGCGGTTAAGCCGAGCTATGGTGTTGGAGTTGATGCGGACCCGGAGATGATTGAATTGGC
>Ga0315539_1001682_pt1 | contig 16278 bp, 20 predicted proteins | sample SalMarSW160150MG_FD_203097 | JGI IMG/M metagenome (GOLD analysis project Ga0315539, IMG submission 203097) | Salt marsh sediment microbial communities from the Plum Island Ecosystem LTER, Massachusetts, United States - Salt Marsh Sediment SW1601-150 ... | reverse complement strand
AAACGTATGATGGCCTACCACGCTATCTCGCAGGGTGGGTACATGCTCCTCGGGTTGGGAGTAGGACTGGCCGTGATTGCTGACCCGGTGGCACTGGCCAATTATGGCCGCGATGCTATGAACGGCGGCATTTTTCACATCATAAACCATGTCTTTTATAAGGCACTGCTCTTTATGACGGCGGAGGCGATATTCTTCCGCATCGGGATAAGGGACACAAACAAGATGGGCGGGCTGGCCCGCAATATGAAGTGGACGACGGGGTTCTATATTATCGGAGCATTAGCCATTTCGGGAATTCCACCTCTGAATGGATTTGCCTCCAAGCTGCTCATTTATGAATCAGTGTTGAGATTCAATCCCGTCCTTTCGGTAATTGCCATGTTCGTTTCGCTGGTAACGCTGGCTTCCTTTGCTAAAGTGTTCTATTCCGCTTTCACCGGGCCACCAATGCCTGCCTATAAAGAAGTCAAAGAAGTACCCAAGTCCATGATTATCGGGATGAGCATATTAGCAGTGTTAATTATATTCTTCGGCCTCTTCCCCGGGTTGATAGTAAATACTATCGTCGCCCCGGCGACGGAGGCACTGATTAACCAGGCATCATATATCAATGCTGTGATGGGTGCGTTGCCATGAAAATAGGTAAGAAGGAGATGGTAATTTGTCGGTTGTAGACTACGGGTATGCTGTCTGGGCTCCCCTAATCTGGATTATTGCGCTGGTAGTTATTGGGGTAATGGTTCTCATCTGGCGCAGCCGCGGGCAGAAAAGCTATAAAAAGGGGACAGCCCAGACCGATATCTTCCTTTCCGGCGCTAAGGTTCCTCCTGAAGAAGAGCGTCATGTGAAGTCGGAAAACATATACTGGGGCTTTTTTGAGTCACTCAAAGAGCTTTACGGCGCCATGATGAGGCCACACACCGGAATAGTGAATGACTATCTTCTGTGGTTTGTCGGCGTATTGGCGGTGACCGTCGCGATACTGGTGCTGGCAGGCTGATAGTAAAGGATGGATTGAGAGCAGAGCGATGAATTTGAAAGTGTTCAATCGGGCATTGTGGGTGTACCATATGAATACCGGCTCCTGCAATGGCTGCGATATTGAGATACTGGCTGTACTCACTCCCCGCTACGATGTTGAGCGCTTTGGCATCAAGCTGGTGGGGTCGCCCCGCCATGCCGATGTGTTGCTGGTCACAGGGCCGGTGGGACGCAGCATGGAAGACAGCGTGAAACGCGTCTACGCTCAGGTGCCTGACCCCAAAGTGGTCATGGTGGTGGGGAACTGCGGCGCAGAGGGAGGCGTCTTCCATGAAGCTTACAGCTTGATAGGACCCGTTGACCAGATCATCCCGGTGGACGTGTATGTCCCGGGGTGCCCGCCGCGGCCAGAGGCGATTATTCATGGTGTGGTCACGGCCTGGGTGAAGCTGGAAAAGCTGGCGAAACAGGAGGTGGCTTAATGGAAAGGCTTACTCCTCAGGCGATCATCGATAGTTTTCGCGAAAAGCTGGGCGATGGTTTTATTAGCGGCTCGCTCTACGAACGCGAGGTTGCCGTCAAGAAGAACAAGTTCCGCAGCCTCTGGATTGAAGTGAAGAAGAGCGCCTTCCGCGATGCTGTTGAGCATATCTGTCATCTCCAGAAATACCCCCACCTGGCCATTATCTCCTCGAGCGACCTGGGTGACAAAGTAGAACTTATCTATCACTTCACCATCTACTATGGCTATCACCTGGAAGAGTTGAGCCTGGGGCTGCGCGTAAAACTGCCCAAGAGTGACCTGAAAATAACCACAATTACCGACCTCATCCCCGGGGCTATATTCACCGAGCGGGAGACCCAGGAGATGATGGGGGTAGAGGTAGAAGGCATACCGGATGGGAGGAGACTGTTCATTGCTGAAGACGTACCGGAGGGCGTTTATCCCTGGCGGAAGGACGAGACCGGCCCGGAGAAGCTCCTGCGGGTATTGCCGGGGAGACAGCAACAATGGGGCAAGGAAAGTTGATAAGGAGATTAAATTGGCGGTCAAGCAATCGACAAAGCTGAAGAGACTTATTAAAGCCATCTGGATCTTCAGCTGGTTCAATTCATGTGGGTTCATAGAACTGTTTCCGGTGGTTGCCTCAAGATGGGATATGGAAAGGTTTGGGATGATAATTGTTGGTAGTCCGAGACATGCGGACGTGCTGTTTATTGCCGGATATCAAACACTGAAATCAATAAAAAGGGCAAGGCAGGTATACGAGCAGATGGCTGAGCCTCGAGTCGTAATTGCCTTAGGGGCGTGCACCATGACCGGGGGAATGTACTGGGATTCATATAATACTGTCAAAAAGCTAAGCGATTACATACCGGTCAATATGTATATTCCAGGTTGTCCGCCAAGGCCTGAAGCTGTATTCGAAGCATGTGCCAAAATATTCCAGCATGTAGAGGAAATGGATTAAGATGGCTACACAAGCAGACCTAGAAATTCTGGACAAGATAAACTCAGAGTTCAAGACTAAAGGGGAAGTACGGCGAAAGGGTAGGATATGGCTGGATGCACCAGCAGAAGGTTTTGTAGATTTTTGCAGGTGGCTGAAGGAACAGGGATTCGAGCATTTGTCGGCCATATCGGCAATAGACTGGCCCGATGAGAACATGTTTGAGCTCGCGTATCATCTGTGGTCCTACCAAGATAAGATTCTAATCACTTCGAAGGTGAAGATTGATAGGCAAAATGCGGTTATTGATTCTGTAACCGAGATATGGAATGGAAGCGCCCAAGTTCACGAGAGGGAGATACATGAACTTTTTGGAATTAAGTTTGAAGGTAACAACAATTTAACCCCACTTTTTCTGGAGGATTGGCAGGGGCTTCCTCCTTTTAGAAAGGACTTTGACTGGAGGGAATACGTCAGAGCTAATTACTATGACAGGCAAAATGAACGCGAGCGTGTCTACTACGGTTAGTCAATCGCAGGACGTTGCCGAAGACGGCGGATATGATTTTTATTTCGGACCGGCGCACCCCGGTTCGGGAAATTTTGGCGTCAAGTTGAAGATTGCAGGTGAGAAGGTCGCTTCAGCCCGCGCTGACCCAGGTTACCTGCATCGCGGCTTTGAAAAGCTTATGGAATACAGATTGCCAATCCAAAACTCTGTTTTGTCAGATAGGATATGCGTGCTGGAGGCACTAAATTGGAATTTGATACATGCTGAAGCGGTTGAAGAGCTGATGGAGATTGAGCCACCAGAGCGAGCCAGGTTTATCAGAGTTATAATGGCTGAGCTTTCCAGAATTCAGTCTCATATCATCTGGTTTGGTGCTTTCTGCATTGGCACGGGCTTCCAGACTGGATTCAACTTGGCCTTTGGATATAGGGATTATGTACTGGATTTGTTTGAAATGATAACCGGAGGCCGGGTATATCCAGCCGGTTATATATGTCCTGGGGGTGTAAGGAGAGACTTTCCAGACGGAGCTACCCAAAAAATAACTCATGTTCTTGACCAGATAGGCAGGATGCTGAGAATTGAAGAGATGGAGAATCCCGGCCTAGTAGCGAGAGCGAAAGGCATCGGTGTATTGAAACTACAGGATGCGATTAAATTGGGTGCCACTGGTCCAGTGTTAAGAGCATCAGGCATGGAAACAGATGTCAGGAAAGACGACCCTTATGAAGTATATGACAGATTTGATTTTGAAGTTCCTACGCGAGGAGAAGGGGATGCCTATGCAAGATACTTGGTGGGAATAGAGGAAATAAGGCAGTCGGTAAGAATAATAAAGCAGGCTCTACAACAATTGCCAGAAGGGGAAGTAATAGAACCGAAGTTTAGGAGAATTAAGTTGGCGACCAAGATTCCTGAAGGAGATGTCTACGTACGCAATGAGGTTGCCCGAGGGGAAGCTGGTATGTACATGGTTAGCGATGGCGGTGAGAGACCTTACAGAGTCAAGATTAGAGGCCCGAGCTTTCTGCATATGATACCGGTTCTTGAACATGTACTAACCGGGGCTCAAATAGCAGATGTGCCCGCTATCTATTGGAGTCTAAACGTGTGCCCGGCAGACCTGGACAGGTGAGTGAAATGAAGTTTGGAATGCTGTTTGAGGTAACAAGGAACCTTTTCTCGAGGCCAATGACCGTTCAGTTCCCCTGGCAGAGTATTCCGATTCCTGATGGATATCGGGGTGAGCAGATATTCAACATTGATGAGTGCACTTCGTGCGGGCTTTGCTTCAGAATATGCCCCAATCGGGCGATAGAGATGGTAGCAGCACCCGATGAATACAAGGATAAATATTCGAAAGAATACCCAAGAATAGATCTGGGGAAGTGCTGCTTCTGTGGCTTGTGCCAGGACATATGCCCCAAGGGCAGCATTACGCTCACGAAGAACTTCTTCCTTTCTACCTTTGACCCTAATTCTATAATTAAAAATCCCTTTCCTTCGGAAGCAGTCGGAGGTGGTGAATAAAAGGTCTTAATATGACAAGAGAGCAGTTTGGTCTATTGATTAACGAAAAACTATGAGAGTTATTGAGTTGATTGGCGACGTGAGCTGGAACTTCCCATTAGAATGGTACAGGCACAGTAGCGAGTCTGTTGTGTATAATCTAGTTAGTTTGCTCTCAGGCCACATAATTCTTTATAGTAGATTGGGCTTTGATGAGACGGGACTGAGTAGCATACTTGGCATTCTGTCCAGCAGGGAGCAAAAATGATCCAGGAAGAGACGAAAAAAGCGACCTATACAATACCGGTCGGCCCCATTCACCCCGCCCTTAAAGAGCCGGTACAGCTAATGCTGGAGATTGAAGGAGAGAGGGTCGTCGATACCGATGTACGAGTGGGGCAGGTTCACCGCAGCATCGAATGGCTGGGAATGAACCGCAACAATCCTGTCCAGTCGCTGTATGTCGCCGAAAGGATATGTGGCATCTGCAATATCTGTCACCCATTCTGCCTGGCTATTGCAGTGGAGCAGGCGGCCAATATCACGGTGCCCGACAGGGCGGAATATATCCGGGTTATCGCTGCGGAGATGGAGAGAATTCACTCCCACTTGCTGTGGGCTGGGGTGGCTGCCCATGAGATTGGCTTTGATACCGTTTTCTATCGCACCTGGCAAGTGCGGGAAGAGATAATGGACCTCATTGAATATGTCTTCGGCAACCGTGTGACCAAGGCGGTGCTTCAGTTCGGTGGGGTGAGAAGAGATATAACTGCTGAGCAGATACCACGTATAAGAAAATCCTTGGACTATTATAAGAGCGTTTTCAAGCACCTGAGACGGGTTTTCCTGGAAGATAAGACAGTGCGGATGAGGACGCGGAACGTGGGCGTATTGAGCACCGAAGATGCGTTGAAGCTGCTTGCTGTGGGGCCGAGCGGCAGGGCCAGCGGCGTACCCAAAGATGTGAGGCAAGACCAGCCCTACAGTGCTTATGCCGATCTCAATGTCAAGGCCATTACTCCGGACATAATCACGGGCACGGTGGTCGGGGATGTCTATGATCGTATAATAGTCAGGCTGCTTGAAGTCAAGCAGGCAGTGGAAATCATTGAGGAATGTATTGAGAGAATGCCCGAAGGCCCGATTATGTCCGAACCCAAGATGCCCAGGCTTTTGAAACTACTCACAGATGCTGCCGGCGAGGGCGTGGGCCGGGTCGAAGCACCCAGAGGCGAGGATATTCATTATGTTCGCCTGGAGGCGGGACAGAGTACCCTGGCCACCTGGAAAGTGAGGGCGCCCACGTATGTTAACCTGGTGGCAGTTCCTACTATACTCAGAGGCATGCAAATCGCCGATGTGCCCATCACTTTTGCTTCCCTTGACCCATGCATGTCCTGCACCAATCGGGTATTGGTAACAGACAGAGTCACCGGCAGAAAGTCAGTGATGGGCTATGAGGAACTGCACAGACTTTCTGTAGAGAAGACGAAGGAATTGCAGCGATGAACTTAGTGATTATCATTTTTGGCTCCGCCTTGTTGGTGTTCATCGGCGGTTTTTTCGGCATGCTATACCGCGGCATTGACCGCAAGCTGGTTGCGCACATGCAGGCGAGAGTGGGCCCACCCATAGTACAGCCATTCCGGGACGTGCGGAAGCTGCTAATGAAAGAGAACATCATCCCCGATGGAGCTATATCCTGGCTGTTCAATGCTGCCCCGTTTTTGGCGCTTGTATCTACCGGCTCCCTATTGCTCTTCATCCCTTTGTTCGGACAGCCGGCGCTGCTCGGAACATACGGGGATATGATTCTGGTGCTTTACCTACTCATTATCCCTTCCCTAGCTTTTGTGTTAGGTGGGTTTGCGTCCAGTTCCCCCTATGCCACGGTGGGCGCGCAGAGGGAGATGATAATAATGATGAGCTATGAAGCGCCTTTGGCCGTAGTGGCATTAGGCATCGCCTGGCGAATCAGTCATGTCACCGCTGCCAACCCATTCTTGATGTCTACCATAGCTGAATATCCCATCTGGAGTCTATTGGGGCCGGTAGGGGTTATCGGAGCTCTACTCATGCTGTTCACCTTGATAGTAGTCACTGTAGGGGAGGCAGCAAAGGTGCCGTTTGACATCGCGGAGGCAGAGACCGAGATTGCCGGTGGGCTGCTGGTAGAGTATTCAGGAAGAAATCTCTCCTTGTTCTACTTATCCGATGTCATCAAGGCTTTCGCTATGTCCTCGCTTGTGGTGGCGTTATTCATACCCTACAACCTCTCTCCGCTGCTGGGCATTACATCCACAGTCGGTGGAGGCATAATCGATGGGCTCTTTTTCTTGGTCAAAGTTTTCGTGGTCATGTTCTTTAGCATCAGCCTGATACGGGCAGGTATGGCCAGATTCAAGATCAGTCAGGCCAGCACCGTATACGTGCTGGCGATGACTATGGTAGCACTGGTCGGCATGTTGCTCGTTTGGGCTGATTTCGTGATCAGGATGTAATATGTGGGAAGCAGCTAGAACTATCCTTAAGCAACTGTTTCAGAAGCCGGCTACCAATATCTTCCCGGCCAAATATGCGCCTGAATCTACACTGTCCTTTCTGGACATGGTAGCCAGAGAAGAAGTGAAGCTGCATCCCCCGGTCACAATACCACCCAATTTCCGCGGTAAAATTGCCTACGACCGAGAGAACTGCTCTGGTTGCCAGCAGTGCTACAAGGTATGCCCTACCCGGGCCATCGAGTGGTTGCCTGAGGAAAAAAAGATTAAGATATTTATCTCACGCTGTTGTTTCTGCGCCCAGTGTGTTGACGTTTGCCCGGTACATACGCTTGCCATGACGGAAGAGTTTCTGCTAGCCAACTATGATAAATACGCCGACGAGCTGGTAATCATTGACAGCGGCGAGCTACCGGGCTCGGTGAAAAGAAAGAAACCAGCCGCCGGAGCTGCAGAGGAGCCGGCCGAGTAGAACTAGCTCCTTTACTCCAGCAGCGAAATTTCACCTGTTCGCCCTTCCAGAATAGTCTCAGCCAGTTTCTTCACGCTTTTTCGAACCGCTTTCGAAAGCCCATTGCCCATCCCTGTCTGTTCAGGCTGCACACCGACAATCATTATCTCGCCGCAAAATTCCTCTACATAAGATATAAACGTGGAGAGAGGTATGTTGTGTGTTGAAAAGGACAAAATGCTGATTTTCTCCGGCGTGATTGCACGCAGAACACCGGGGGTTAAACCCATATCAGCGGCATCTATCAGTATCAATAAATCTGGCCGGTGCCGGCGGATAACCGAGGTATAGCTTTCCGGAGTAGTGCCGACGTCTATAGCCATAATCTCATTAGGGAGGAGAGCCCTAGTCTTGTGCTGCCTCTGGTTGAGTATGTCCACGACACAGGTACCGGCAGCATCATCGCCGCCCAGCCGGTTGCCAATCCCCAGGACCATCGTACCGCTCATCTGTCGTCCATAGCTCCAAATTTTCAACCGTGCTTACTTTTAGAGTATTTTATTCCCATTTCACACCTTTTACCAAAAAGATGACGAGCGGTTATTAACAACTCCTTAGCCATTGACGGGCCACCGTTGTAGGTGTTAATATTCTTTGTTTCTGTTGCGGCGCTGTGTAGGTTGACTGACTGAAAGTAAGTGGTATAGCGATTTACTTCATGAAAAAATCATAGTGCCGTGGAAAAATATCAAAACAAGGAGGGTCTCATGGCTTATGAGAATTTAATTGTAGAGCGAGAGGATAATATCGGTATAATCGCATTGAACCGGCCGCCGGCAAACGCCATAAATTTTGCTATTCTTGATGATCTGGATACGGTTCTGACCGAGTGGGAAAAGGATAAAGCGGTGAGAGCCATAATCATCACAAGCGCTGTTGAGAAAATATTTTCCGCCGGCTATGACGTGAAAACAGTCGGGACGCCAGATGGCGAGAGGGGTGCATTGAAGGGGCGGGAGATTTTCAGGCGCATCGAAACCTACCATAAGCCTGTAATCGCCGCCATTAATGCTTCTGCCTTCGGTGGTGGCTCTGAACTGGCTATGTCCTGCCATTTCAGGATAATGGTCAACTCCGAGCGGGTGACAATAGGGCAGCCAGAAATTGAATTGGGTATTATACCTGGCTGGGGCGGCAGCCAGCGGTTGCCCAGGCTGGTGGGCAAGACCAAAGCGATTGAAATGCTTCTGCTCGGCACCGGAATCAGCGCTTCCGAGGCTTTGAACATCGGGCTTATAACCAGGATGTCTCAGCCTGGTCAATTGATGAATGATGCGAAAGAACTCGCTAGAACACTGGCCAAAAAAGCACCGGTTACTGTACAGATAATACTCGATATAGTCACCCGAGGGCTTGATACCACCCTTGAACAGGGCTTGAAAATAGAACAGGAAGGATGGAATCGGGTAGAAAAAACAAAGGATGCCAAGGAGGGGATAAAAGCGTTCATGGAGAAACGAGAGCCGCACTTCACCGGTGAATAGCTTTCTGTTCGATGAGCGTGCCCACTCTGTCATTGCGAGGAGCGGAAGGCGACGAGGCAATCTCGGATAAGGGAATGGGATATATATGATTCACCCGCAACGACAAAAGGGAAAGGAAAAAAAGTTAAAGTGAGGGTTTCAAACATGAAGGCTGAAGACATCAAGAAAATTGCGGTCATGGGGGCTGGGGACATGGGACACGGCATCGCTGAAGTGGCATTACTTGCTGGATACAAGGTGGCAATGCGGGATATCGAGCAAAGATTTATTGACAAAGGGTTTTCCAGAATCAAGGAGAGCCTGGATAAGCTCGTAGAAAAACAAAAAATCACCGAAGAGAACAAGAAGGCAATGCTGGGTAATATCGAGACCTTCGTTGATATTGCCGATTCTGTTAAAGACGCTGATTTTGTTATTGAGGCTGTTCCCGAGATTATGAGCCTCAAGAGGGAGGTTTTCCAGGCCGTGGATGCCGCCGCTCCCAAACACGCCATACTGGCTTCCAACACCTCCACTATGAGCATCACGGAGATGGCCTCGGCTACAAAGAGGCCGGAGCAGGTCGTCGGCATGCACTTCTTTAACCCGCCTGTTCTCATGAAGCTCGTCGAGGTCATAAAGGGAGAAAAGACCAGCGAGGCGGCAATGCAGGTGACATACGACCTGTCTCTGAAGATGAACAAGGTGCCGGTCAGAATTGAGAAGGACTCTCCCGGATTTATTTATAATCGAGTCAACGCGCCGACTGACGTCCTGCTTGGCCTCATGGTAGAAAAAGGCATGGCTACCCCGGAGGAAATTGATGCCCGGATGAAAAAGGCAGGTTCGCCTATGGGGCCATACGAGTTAATGGACTATATAGGGCTGGATATCGCCTACCACATGTATTCTCATTTTTCGGATAGGCTCTCTCGCGACTACAAGCTGGCCAGTTGGCTCAAAGCCAAGTTCGACGCTGGTGAGCTTGGTAAGAAGACAGGAAAGGGCATTTACGATTGGTCTAAAGGCCGACCGGAGATAGACTTATCCAGGGCGAAAGAGGATTTCGATCCCACTGTCCTGACCGCCATCAAGGTAAACGAGGCGACAAAGCTCCTCGAGGAAGGAGTAGTCAAGAGTCCGGACGAAATTGACAAGGCCATGGTTAATGGTGGTGGTGCGGCGCTGGGTCCTTTCCAGCTTGCCAGGGAGATAGGGTATGATAAATTAGCCAGAATGTGCGAAGAGCTTGCTAAAAGTTACAGCATCAAAGTGTTCGAGCCGACTGAGACGTTGAAGAAAGGTTCGCCATGAATATCGAATATTTTCATGCCTCGAAGTATGGGAATGGAGCCAAGGTCGCAGAGGAGTTCAAGAAGCAGATGTCCGCGAAGGGGGTCAATGTCAACGTCCATCATGTCCGGGATGCAAGGCCAAAGGAGATACCGCCGGCCGACCTGTACCTGTTCAGCTCACCAGGGCGCATGGGCAAACCCATCGGAAGTATGCGCCGTTTCCTGAAGAAGACCATGTTGCCATCAGGAACGAAGTACGCCATCCTGACTACTGAGGCCGCGCCTCAGCCAGACAAGAAGACCGGACGCATGCCCACCGAAGAAGAGCAGGCCAGGTGGCATCGCATAATCCCTATCATGAACGAAATACTGCAAGAAAAGGGCCTGGTCAAGGTCGCCGAGGGCAAGATTCTGGTGACCGGCCTCAAGGGGCCGCTGGAAGAGGGCTGGCAGAAGAAAGTGGAAGCCTTTGCATCCCAGATCCCCATCCTACCCTAATGCTACAGCAGATGAGAATCACCTACGATTGCTGGAATGATTTCGCTTGGTTTTAGCTTGAAGGAAGGGAAATATCTTATTAGCCTCAAATTCGTTCCCAAAGAGAAGGGGAGACTGCCTTAAAGCCGGCCTGTATTATCACCAAACTTCATCCAGATATAAAAAGCGCCAGTAGTGAAAAGCTAGCGCTTCTAAATGTTTCCAGACTGGAGGCAGGGGAGGCCCCAACTACATCACACCGAAATCCTTTTAAATAGTCTCAAAAAAAGTCGGACGTTCTAGCGGGTTATTATCATTACTCCCCATTAACAGCACTTCTATCAAGTGTCCTATTTACGATGGCGCTTCACAGTACGTAGTGTTGACAATTTCGCTACCAATACCTAAGATTATCTTGAGAATCGAATATAAGGGAGACGGCTGGAACTGACATTCAGAACGAGAGTATATTTTCACCGATACAATATATAGGAGGAGGGTATCATGAAAAAAAGACACCTTACAACGAATCAGGGTGTACCAGTCACTGATAACCAGAATTCCTTAACCGTTGGCGAACGCGGCCCGGTACTGTTACAGGATGTCCAATTTGTTGAAAAGATGGCTCATTTTGACAGGGAACGCATTCCCGAAAGGGTTGTCCATGCCAAAGGAGCAGGAGCCCATGGCTATTTCCAGGTTTACAAGAGTATGAAGCCTTATACCAAGGCGAAATTTCTTCAGGATTCAGCAATGAAGCCCCCTGTGTTTGTACGGTTTTCGACTGTCACAGGAGGGCGGGGCTCTGCGGATACGGTAAGAGACCCTCGGGGCTTTGCCGTCAAGTTCTATACCCAGGAGGGCAACTACGACCTGGTCGGAAATAATCTCCCCGTATTTTTCATCCGGGACGCCATTAAGTTCCCCGATATGGTACATGCCTTCAAGGGTGCGCCAGATACCAATATACCATCAGCCTCTTCAGCACATAACCGCTTTTGGGATTTTATATCCCTGACACCAGAGTCAACCCACATGATTACCTGGCTTTTTTCCGACCGTGGCACGCCGAAAAGTTACCGTATGCAAGAGGGGTTTGGCGTCAATACGTATGTTTGGGTGAACGCTGAAGGTAAAGCGGTATATGTGAAATACCACTGGAAACCGAAACTGGGTGTGCAGAACCTCGACCGTCATGAAGCGACTCGCCTGGCCGGTGTCGACCCCGACTATCTTACCCGTGACCTTTACAATGCTATCTCAGGAGGCGAGGAGGTTGCGTACGAGCTTAATGTCCAGTTGATGGATATCGCTGACGAATTGAAACAGGATTTTGACCCGTTGGACCCCACAAAGACGTGGCCTGAGGATAAGTTTGCTCTGATGCCGGTGGGTAAAATGGTGCTAAACCGTAACCCAGACAACTTCTTCGCCGAAGTGGAGCAGGCGGCTTTCTGTCCCGCAAGCATTGTACCCGGAATCGAGTTGTCGGCGGACAAGTTGCTACAAGGCCGAACATTCTCATACGCCGATACTCAGCGCCATCGGCTTGGGCCGAACTACCTGGAACTTCCTGTCAACCGACCCGTTGTAGATGTTAACAACAATCAACGCGATGGCGCCATGCAGATTGGTCAGTTCAGCGGTCCGGTTAACTACGAGCCTAATAGTTTGGGTGATGGTATGCCTGGGGAAGCTCTCGAAGAGGGTACCCCGCGTGTGTACCGGATTGAAGGAGAAGTCACTCGCCAGAAGATAAGCAAAACGAATGATTTCCAACAGGCAGGAGAGAGATATCTTTCCTTAAGTAAGATGGACAAAGAACATCTGGTGGATAACCTTATCGCAGATCTTATGCACATCGATAAACCAATACAAAAGCGGGTGATCGAGAACCTGACTAATGCCAACAAAGAGTTGGGAAGAGCTGTAGCTGAAGGTCTGAAACATTAACAGGTGGTGAGGGGACGGGGCCACCATTGCGCTTAAGACGGTCTTGGCGGTTCTGTTCGACTTAATCAATCCAGGTAAAGGCCACGTCGAGTAACTTCGCCAACGTTTGTCATGTGTCGGAGAATTTGTAGCAAAAGGCTAAACAATAGAGCGTTTTGTCAAGCCACCGGCGGGCTTCTCTATGAAAACTGATAACCATGCACCGGCAATACAAACCTGGCTTCGAATATTGCTAGTTATTGCGGGAACATTTTGTGTGGGGCTGGGAATTGTCGGAATATTTGTGCCAGTATTGCCTACCACTCCTTTTCTCTTACTTGCTGCTGCATGCTATGCGAGAAGTTCACGAAGGTTTCACAGCTGGCTCTTGAATAACAAATTGTTTGGAAGCTACATTAGGAATTATCTAGAGAGAAAAGGGATTACACTAAGGGCAAAAATCATAACCCTTTCCCTACTATGGATAACAATAGGAGTTTCAGTCGCCTTTGCGGTGGAGACACTCGCACTAAAATTGATTCTGGTCATAATCGCTATTGGCGTCTCCATACATATCCTATCTCTCCGAACTTTGAAGTAATGAAAGACCGGATATTATCCTGGAAGTCAGCCGTCTCACCACAGTTTAGCGACACAGTATAATGATACACTTGACGAATCAGTTCGAATTTCCTTTGGTGGGCGGTACTGGACAATAGATAGGCTATCCGCTCCTGAGGCATCGGAGAACTTCTCCGATGCCAGGCCTTTTGCCATACATGAGCAGGTAAGTTCTGAAAATCCTGATGGTCAAGAACAAGATTCCAATTATGGAGAGCACCAGCACTGCTATGCTGGCAACAAGTTGCCAGACAGGTATATCAGCAACGCCGAGCCTCATTATCACTTCCACAGGAGCTGAGAGAGGGAAAATGGTAAAGAAGACCCAGACTGGGTTGTCCGGCAAGAACATAAGTAAAGATGTGAACCAGAGGGGTATAAGCAAGGGAATTGTAAAAACCCCGATCAATTGTTGCCCTTCCCGGGAATTGGAACTGACGGCGCCGATACTTGCTGAAATTACGGAGAACAACAAGTAGCCCAGGATGAAATACACTACAGCCAGAACGATGAAGTCAGCTGGTAATTGTATTGTGCTGATAAACCCCCCGATGGATGAAGAAGCCAGGTTCAACAGGAGTGGTGCTGAGATTACCCAGACAGCCACCTGCACCAGCCCGGCGGCACCAATCCCCAAGACCTTGCCAGTCAGCAATTGCCGGGCGGAAACAGACGACAACAGTATCTCTATAAGGCGATTCTCTTTCTCTTCAGCCAGCCCTTGCAGCAGATAAGTGGAGGAGAAAATGATGGAGAGTGCCAGTAGAATACCAAAAACAAATGGAATGATCAAGTTCCCATATCCACCTTGCTCTGGAGCCACGGCACCAGTTTCGGTAAGCCTGGTGGTAACCAGATTCAAGGGTGCCTCGATCCTGGCTATAGTGGCCTCGGGCACTTTACCTGCCAATAGATTACTTGTGAGGAAATTATTAATCGCTGTGGTTATGGCAGGGGACGCCGCAAGCTGTTTTTCCAGGGTATAACGGTTAATCACTCCAGTAGAAATATAATCCGACGGAATGACGAAATATTCGTTAATATCGCCCCTGACCAGCGCATCGGTCGCATCATCCGGTGTGTCAAAGCGGACTAGCTCTATATATCCCTGGCTGGTATACTGCTGGAATCCACCTAGCTCATCCACATATCCAATGGTCGTCGCTTCCACTGTCGGCCTGGCGATTCCTGATACAAGCTGGAAAGCTCCTATGATCAAGAGGGCTATGAGTGGCACGATAACGGTCATGACGATAAACCCCCTCCTCTTTACCGTGTGCCGGAATTCATGCCTCAATATCAGAAGCGTCTTATTCATGGGCCTTACCCACTACCCTCAAAAATATTTCGTTAAGTGGAGGAGTAGCTATTTCAAAGCGATTGATTACTATTCCACGACTTACCAAATGCGCCAGAACCTGCTGGGGGGTTGTCTTGCCGTCCAGCATCAGCTCAGTGTAGCCTTTATGGGTTCGCTTACCGGTAACTCCCGCTACTTCTCCCAGCTCTCCCTCAAATTCAAGCAGGACCGAATTGCTTCTATACCTGGACTTGATTTCAGCCAGATTCCCGTAAAGAACCGAGCACCCGTGATTTATCATCAATATGCGGTCGCATAGTTCTTCAATTTCATTCATCTGGTGTGTGCTCAGAACTAAAGCTTTACCTTGATTCCTCAGCTCAGCAAGCATGCTTTTCAATAACTCGGTGTTGACCGGGTCGAGCCCGGCAAAGGGTTCGTCCAGAACAACCAGTTCTGGGTCGTGGATGATACCAACGATGAACTGGATAATCTGTCCCATGCCCCGGCTCAACTCTTCAATCTTTTTCCCTTTGTGGGGCAGCATACCTGTCTGATTGAGTAGCTCGTTAGCTTTTTCCTCGGCTGAGCGCCTGTCCATACCCTTGAGAGAGGCAAGATAGATGATAGAGTCGAGGACCCCCAGCTTCCTATACAGTCCTCTTTCCTCGGGCAGGTAGCCAAGCTTATTTTTTGTAGCTTCACTCAACTTCTCGCCGAGGATGGTCACCTCGCCCGAGTCCGGCTTGATGATGTCCATCATCATCCTGATGGTGGTAGTCTTGCCGGCGCCATTAGGACCAATGAGGCCAAACATCTCACCTCGGGCGACAGAGAAAGACAGGTCGTTAACCACGACCTTATCGTCAAAGGTCTTTGCTATATGGCTGACTTCAACAGCAAGCATATTGCAACTTTTTCCCCAACTTCGCATTATATCAAATCGCCAATAGTTTTAGTCACATTATAATAGGTCGTTGGATACCAGTAGCTTGTTCTGTCCACCTTTGAGCAGAAGTCCATTTTGTCTCATTAACGGAAAGGCCTCATAAAACGCTTTCACCAAATGGAAGGGACAATCGAGGGTTTGTCCAATTTGTATAATCTCTAAATGAAAAAAGGCTAGCAGTGAAAAGCTAGCGCTTCTAAATTTTTCAGTGGAGGCGGGGGAGAGTTGAACTCCGTCGTCCCGAAATAATTCTTCACATTCTACGCCAACGAAGAGTCTTAGGGGGTAGTGTTCAGATAGGGTTTGCTGATGATACAGTTCGACGAATGAGTTCGAATCCCCTTTGGCACACTTAATTGGACAAAACCCAGAACTACTCACCCTTGCTCTGACTCGATGTACATGCAATCTATATAGATGGTGTCTAGTGACCTGTTACCCATTGTTAGGTCTGTATCGGTAACACATATGTAGACAGTTCCACTCAAGTTATCGGGTAGCTTAAATGTCTGGTAGGTGCTGGCTTCTGCAGTTTTGTTTACAGTTAGCATATAGTTATATGCGTTATCATCTGTTGAGTAGCTAAACTCGAAGTCATCACCCTCACTATTTGGCGAATGGTATGCTTCAACATAAAAGGTCACCGTTGCTTCACCGGTAACGTTAGTAACGTCAATAGTCCACTTGTGCTCCAGGTAGCTCTGCTTTGACTTGCCACGACTCTTAACCTCCGTTATCGACTGATAACTATCATCGCTTGAGTGTGTATAGGTA
>Ga0315539_1001680_pt1 | contig 16282 bp, 19 predicted proteins | sample SalMarSW160150MG_FD_203097 | JGI IMG/M metagenome (GOLD analysis project Ga0315539, IMG submission 203097) | Salt marsh sediment microbial communities from the Plum Island Ecosystem LTER, Massachusetts, United States - Salt Marsh Sediment SW1601-150 ... | reverse complement strand
ATTCCCTATTACAAGGTATTCCCAAGAATATTTGGAGAGAATTGAAAGATTTAGTCAGGAATATCATGAACAAACTAATGGAGTTCCTCTTGTTTTTGATGAACACACTATTGAACCTGAATTATTAATGCTTACTCCAGATTATAGATTTTTATTTGCTACAATGTTTTTGATGGGAGAAGAAGAAGCTGTTGATAAATATAATGGACCTGCGGATGATTTACTTAAAAAACATAAGTTGGGATTTTCTGGACATTGCAATTATTTTGATTTTGAAACAACACAAAAATTATTAGAGCATTGTGATAAATTTGAACCAAGAAAAGATGATTATTGGGGAAGAACAAGTGGAAATGAAACAGAATTAAGAAAATACGCAGATTTCATTTCAGCTATTGGAATGAATTCTTTTACAAGAGAGTTACAAACACAGATTTATCAAAGATTAAAATTAAGAGTGGAAGATTTCGATGAAAGAGTAGAAAGACAAAGGGCTTTTGGATACCATATGGCAACTTTTGAAGGAAAACAACAAAGAAAGATTGATCAGTTGGTTGATGCTAAAAGAGTAATAGAAAGTAATGGAATAGAAATAGTTGGGGAGGGTAGATTAAATTATTTGCCTTACATATCAAGAATGAGAACCTTTCTTTTAAGATAAGTGTTGCCTTTTTCCATAAAACCCCGCAGTGCAAACTCCTGACCTCGCACGGGTTATTGATAACTTATTTTTTTCCCTACACGAAATCGCTCGGAATCGAAAAGAAATCTTTGGGATTTACTCCGGTGTCCTGTGAATGGAACTTTCAGTTCCATAAAACGCCCAGTGCAGGAATCGAACCTGCCAGTCCCGAAGGACCCGGATATTTGCGAACAAATCAAACGAATTCGTAGCAATCCGGTGCAATACCACTATGCGAACTGGGCATGATTATAGAATTATTCAATAAGTTTTAAAGTTTTTGCATTTAGATAATTATTTTTTAGAATATAAATCTTTAAATAATAAAAGGACAGATTAACTTTATGTCTAATCCAGGTAAAGTTCTTTATCAAACTAAAGAAGGTCCATTAACTCAAAGAGAATATGAAGGATTGTTAGATGAAATCCATGATAAAAAAGATTATTTAGATATGGAAAAAGCATTAAACTTCCTTAATTCAGAAGGAAAATTAGAAACTACCTCTTTGACTAAAAGGGAAGTAACCCAAGTTTTAGAATTAATAGTTTTTAATACAATTGGTGTAAACAGAAATTAATTATTCAAACAGGCCAGATATATGGAAGATTATCTTTTTCTTTCCATTTGAATTTTGAATAATGCTTTTGATTTTTTCTTAACAAATTGCTTTTATGAGATGCATGAAATTCTTTATTTCCAAACCATTTTGGAAAAACTGTTCTTCCTCTTGTTTTTTCAAATTTCATATTATTTTTATATCCTCTTTTAATCCATTCTTCTAAAGATTTGTTAAAATATAATTTAAGAGCATTTGGATATTTTCTCCACATTCTTACAGCAGGATGATTTTTCCAACCTTTTTTTCTGGTTCTTTTAAGAAGAATGTTCAATATTTGATAAGCTTCTACTCTCTGTTTTCCTAATCTTTTATCATCTAAAACTTTTAATGATTTTTCAATATTTGGATATGGCAGAAATGTTTGCATTTTAAAAAGTAGCAGGAGCGGGATTTGAACCACGCGACCTCCGGGTTATGGGCCCGACGAGCACTCCAGACTGCTCCATCCTGCTATAATAATAAATCACTTAGAATGCTTTTAAGGTTTTCTAAAACGCCCATGCCCTGAGTTGAACAGGGATGTCCAAAGGACGCGGAGCTCGAGTCCGCTGCAATACCGTTATGCGACATGGGCACGCCCGCACCAGGAATCGAACCTGGGAGCCCAAAGGGCCATCCGCTCCAGGGATGTGCAATACCACTATGCGATACGGGCACACTCTAGCATCTTTACACAAAAAACAAGAACAATTGATTTATATTGTTTTCTAACTAAAAACTTTAGACATAAAAATAACAAGGTTTTTATATAAAAAACTTTTCTGTTAGCCATGTTAAAGCTGGGAATTGATGATGCAGGAAGAGGTCCTGTAATTGGACCCATGGTTTTGGCAGGATGTTTAATCGACGAAAAAACAGGAGGCGAATTTAAGAAATTGGGGATTAGGGATTCAAAGCAATTGACTCAAAAAAGAAGAGAGTTCTTGGAAAAAATAATAAAAGAAAAGTCAGAGACTTTTGAGATGGTAGTTATTTACCCAGATGAGATTGACGGAGAAAACAGCAAGGGGATAAAATTAAATGAACTTGAAGCCATTGCCTGCGCTAAAATAATAAACAAAATTAACGAGGGCTATAAAACTCAAAAATTCTTGCATCATTCCTCAGGATTTTTGGGTGCTCAGAAATCTAGCAGTAAAAAGATTTCTGACAAAATAAAAGTTTTCGTTGATTGTCCTTCTGTAAGCATAATCAAATGGCAGGATTTCTTAAAAACAAAAATTAAAAATCTTTCAAATCTGGAAATTTCTTGTGAACACAAAGCAGACAAAAACCATATTTCAGTTTCAGCAGCCTCTATTTTGGCAAAGTGTGCGAGAGAAAAAGAAATGGCGAGCCTTAAAGAAAAATATGGGGAGGGAATTGGTTCTGGCTATTGTTCAGATCCATTGACTTGTAAATTTTTAGAAAATCATGCGCGAAAACATAAAGACAAGGGAATTTTCAGAAAAACTTGGGCAACTTGGAAAAGAGCTCAGACAATGAAAGAGCAGAAGAAGCTGGAGTTTTAGAAAAATTATCAATCATATAAATTCTTATAAAGATATAATCTTTTAAATTATATGGTAGAGTATACTCTTGAAATACCTAATGGAAAAATTTTCCCTATAACTAATCTTAGCGTAGAAGAGGATAATCATTTATTCTTTCTTTGGTATGAAAAGTATGCTGATTTAGAGTTTTTAAAAGGCCTAAAACCTGGAGAGAGGGTTCTTTTGGATAATCAATTAATGTCTCTAGATAATGCTTGTGATTATTTTGGAATTAATGTCATGCCAAGATCAAAAAGCTTAATACATGTTTATTCAGATAAAGAAGAGTTCTTGGAGTCTATCCTTAGTCTTAAAGAAAAAGGAAGAAAAGAGCCAGATCCTCCTTATGTTATTGATCTGCTTGACCCTGTATTTTCTTTTGGTATAAGAAAATAAAAAAGAATTTATTTTCTCCCCAACATCTTTAAAAATCCCTGTTACTTTTTTCTCACATGGCATATATAAAAAAACTGGTGATGTATGGGTTTAAGAGTTTCCCAAAAAAAACAGAGTTGCCTTTTATTCCTGGGATAAATGTTTTCCTTGGTCCTAATGGTTCTGGAAAGAGCAATGTTTCAGATGCACTGTGTTTTGTTTTAGGAAGATTAAGTATAAAATCCATGAGGGCAGCCAAAGCAAGAAACCTGATTTTTCTTGGCACCAAATCAGCGTCGCCGGCAAAAGAGGCAATGGTCGAAGTTGTATTTGAAAATTCTGATAGAATGTTTTCAATAGATAAAAATGAAATTTCAATTAAAAGAATTGTCAGAAGAAACGGACAGAGTATTTACAAGATTAACAACGAGACAAAAACAAGGCAGGAAGTTTTAAGCTTGCTCGCTCAGGCAGGGATAGACCCGAATGGATTTAATATAATCCTGCAGGGAGAAATTCAAAATTTTGTGAGGATGCAGACCGAAGAGAGAAGAAAAATAATTGAAGAAGTTTCAGGGATTTCAATCTATGAATCAAGAAAGCAAAAATCCCTGAAGGAATTGGAAAAAACAGAGGAGAAATTAAAAGAGGTTTTTGCAATCTTAAGGGAAAGAACTTTGTATTTGAATAATTTAGAAAAAGAAAGACAGCAGGCACTGAGATTTAAGAAACTTGAAAAAGATGTCAGAAAATACAAGGCGAGCATAATTAATCAGAACTTAACAAAAAAGAAAAAAGAAGCAGAGGCAGTGAATTCAGAAATTTCAAAAAGGGATAAAGAAATAGAAAAAAATAAAAGAATTAAAAAAAATATCGGGGATGCAATCGCTGATTTTGAATCGAAAATAAATTCCATAAATTCAACAATACAAAAATCCACTGGTTTGGAGCAGGAAAAACTTAACCAGGACATAGCAAACATAAGAGCAGAACTTGCGGGCATGAATGTTAAACTTGAAAATTACGAGGGCAGACTTTCTAAAATTTTGAACCAAAAACAAGAACTTCGGCAGATAATCGAGAATAATAAAATTTCCATCCAGGAACTTCAAAGAGAATCTCCGACAATAGTGAAAAACCAAAAGGAAATAGAAATAAAAAAACAGGAGCTTGAAAAATTAGAAGAGCAAAGAAAGAAATTTTATGTGCTCAAGTCTGAATTCAAATCAATCAGGGAAAGAATTCAGGACAAGAATTCTGTTCTTCAGAATTACACGGCTGAATCTGAATTTTTATTAAAACAAATCAAATCACTTTCAGCAGAACTTTTTGACAGGAATACAGACGAAAATAAGTTGCGTGCGTTAAAATCTTCTTTAAAAGAAAAAAAAGAAATTCTGGCTGATTTAAATAAGAAGGAAATAGGACTTGAGAAAATATCTTATGCCAATGAATCTGAGATTGAAAAACAGAATCAGTTGATAGAAAAAATTTCTAAAATGGATGTCTGTCCGGTTTGCAAAAGCAGGATAACCAAGGAGCATATAGATTTAATAAGAAAAGAGGCGTTGCCAAAAATAGATTCATTAAAAAAAGAAATAGAAAATTCAGATAAGGAGTTAGGGGAGCTTTACAAGAAAAGAGGAATGTTGAATCAGGGCATAGAACAGATGGATTCGGAAATTTCTAAAAGAGAGTCTGATTTAATTAAGCTTTCAAACATTAATGAAAAAAAAGAGCAGATAAAAATTCTTCAGGAAAAAATAAAAGAAACAAAAGAAGAGATTGCCAGTCTAACCAAAAAAGAGAACATTCTTGAAAGCAATTTTAATAAAAATTTAAATGTCGAAAAGAAATACGAAATAGTCAGAATAGAATTTCAGGAAATTTCTCTGAGAACAGAGGAAAACGTCGATTCAGAAATTTCGTTCAAGCAAAGGGAACTTGAGCGTTCGAAAATTTCCTTTAACCAGCTTTTGAGGGAGGAGGAAGATTTAAATGGAGATCTGGCGGAAATAAAAAATAATTTAAAAGAAAAAGAGAAATTGCTCGAAAAGAAAAAAAAGCAGGAAGAGGAATTAAGCGAGAAATTCCAAAAATTAATTTCAGAAAGAGATGCTCTGCAGGAGAAAAGAAGGGAGAATGAGTTGCAGATTTCAACAGAACAAAATTTAATTTATAACATGGAGAGAGATATAAATAATTTCAAAATTGAAAAAGCGAGGACTGATGCAGAAGTTGAATCTCTTGAAATGGAAATGCTTGGGTTCCCTAACATAGAAATAATAAAAGAAAACAAAGAATCTCTTATTCATAAACTGGAGAAAACTCAGGAAATTTTATCAAAAATAGGTTCTGTTAATTTGCGTTCTTTGGAGGTTTATGATTCAATTAAAAAAGAATATGATGCAATAAAAGAAAAAGCGGGAATCATCTCAAAAGAAAAAGAAAGTGTTCTTAGAATAATTCACGAAGTTGATGTAAAGAAGAAAAAAGTATTTGTCCAGACATTGCGGGCGTTAAATGAAATCTTTTCAAGAAACTTCTCCCAATTAAGCGAGAAGAGCAGGGTTTTTTTAGAATTAGAGGATAGGAAAAATCCTTTTGATGGGGGGGTTAACATTATAGTTAAAACAGGAAATGGGAAATACTTTGATGTAAAATCTCTTTCAGGGGGGGAGCAGACACTCGTTGCTCTCTCATTAATTTTTGCTATTCAGGAATACAAACCTTACTGTTTTTATATTTTGGATGAAATCGACGCTCCGCTCGACAAAAGAAATTCCGAAAGACTTTCAGGATTATTAAAAAAGTATATGAAAAAAGGACAGTATATTGTAATCACGCACAACGACGAAGTAATCTCAAATGCAACTGCTCTTTATGGAATTTCAATGCACGATGGAATTAGTAAGATAACTAGTTTAAGGGTTTAGGTGTTGAAAAAGGAATAAGTCTTTCTCTCAAGCTTTTGTAATTTCTTCCTAAATCCTGATTAGGAATTTCTCCAGTGGGCAATCTCTCTATTCCCCCATATTCTCTTTCAATTAATCCTAAAAAATCTCCATATTCTGGCCAGTGAGTTCTGTGGAAAAGTTTTGTATCTGCTATTAATTGTTCTACTTCTTGTTTTGTAACCATTTTTACCTTAACATGTGCTCCTTTTTAAGAATTATTGTGTTTTATTAACTAATTACTAATTAATAATCGCGAGCCCCTGTGAGCCAATTTATTTAAACTCTTTCTTTTTCTTTTAGATATGGACAAAATTCAACTCCTTTCTTCTCTGAAAGCCAGAGGATTTTCTCCTAAAATCCTGCGAGCGTTTGGAAAAGTTCCTCGCGAAAATTTTATTCCTGAAAAAATAAAAGCCCATGCTTATGAAGATACTGCCCTTCCTATTAGTAATGGACAAACAATTTCACAGCCATACACAATTGCCATGATGTTCTCTTTGCTTGAATTAAAAAAAGGGCAAAAGGTTCTTGAGATAGGTTCTGGTTGCGGTTATGTTTTGGCTTTAATTTCTGAAATAATTGAGAGCAATGGAGAAGTTTTTGGAATAGAAATTATAAAAGAACTCGCAGAAACTTCAAAAAAGAATCTTAAGAATTATAAAAATATAAAAGTGTATAATAAAAACGGCGCAGGTGGATTAAAAGAAAAAGCACCATTTGACAGAATTTTAATAAGTGCTGCATGTGAAAAAATTCCAAAAAAACTTTTATACCAATTAAAAAATAATGGAATACTCGTCGCACCTGTTGGTTCATATGAGCAGTCACTTGTTGCAGTTAAAAGAACCAAAAACAAATTCATTACGCAGAAAGAAATTCCAGGATTTATTTTTGTGAGGTTTGTTGGGGGTTAATTTAGAGGTTTGGGTAGATTACCTACAATAAATTTCGCAATTTTTTCAATTTTTGAATCTTTTACGAATTTAGGTTCTATATTGCCTGCTAAATTCATCAGATAGAATCCTTTTGCCGTGTCAAGGGTTAAAGAGTATGGATTTATTGTTCTCTTAAATTTAAATCTGCCCATTTCATCGGGATATTCTTTTTTAGCATTATAAAAAGCTGTATGTATCTCAGAAGACAAATTTAAAAAATCAGTCTCTCTTCCGCCTCTTCTTTGATATTCTTTTATGACTGCATAATAAACCTCTATTGCAGGATAATCTTCGTTTTCCATTCCAAGACATAATCTTCTTGCTTTAAATAATTAATTATAATTTAAACTATATAAAAAAGGAGAAAGTATAAATAAAAAATTAAAAAATTAAAAAAGTTTAGTAGTAACTTTCTCCGAGTTCTTCTGTTTTTTCAGGTTTTTTTGTTATCAGTACAATCAAAACAACAAGCAATACTAAAAAGATTATTGCCAGAACAATTGTCAATATGACAATCGGACTTGTTACTGTGCTTCCTTGTGCATTCAAACTAAGACTAACTGTACTTACAAGCTTTTCTCCGGAAAACACATTTACATTGAAATTGTATTCCCCTTCTGTGTTTGCATTTGCAGTTATTTTAACAGTCTTGCTTGAACCAGCAGGAACAGCAACAACAGATTCTCCGGCGTTTGATGAAAAACTTCCAGAGGATTCAGTAACAATTCTGTAAACTTTCAGCTTATCAGTTGGGTTTACAATCAATAGTTCATATTCTGCGTTTTCACCAACAGCAGCTGTTTTTCTTGCACTTGTCACAATCACATTTTCGGAAAAGTCGTTTTCTATGAAAATCTGCTTAACTTCACTGGATGTTAAGTCATCATTTGTGACCACTACTTCAAGTGCGTAAATTCCTTCTGAAACATCATAGGGAATTTCCAAATAAAGTCTTCCGCTAAATGTGTCAGTTTCATCATCGTCATAATCAGGATTCCATTCATCTGCAACCAAATCTCCGAAATAAGCTGATTTCTCAATACCTAATGTAGAGATGCTTGCAACAACATACAAATCATCTAAGTCATTGTAACCAATGTTCTTAACAACAATATCTACTGGGAAAGTTTCTCCAGCCTCAATTGTTTGAGGTACACTTAATGACTTAATCTTTGCATTGTATGAAGGTCTCTGAACTTTCAAAGTAATCTCATTGAACTTTGTCTTGTGATCCTTACCATCTATTTCAATGTTAAGAGTCAAGTCATCACTAAGTTCATCTTTAAGCTCGTAAGGAACCTTAAGTGTTAATACTTTTCTGTACTTAGAACCATTTTCAACATCAAATGGTTTAGTCATAGTATCAACATCTACTTTTTCGCCTTCAATTTCTGCTTCAACTGTAACATCAGAGTCATTTTCAAGAGCTGTGAAATACACTTTTATGCTGATTGTTTCACCAGCAACAACACTAACATCATTTCCAGCAGTGTTTATTCCATCAACTGTAACTTCTGTAACTGTTGCGATTTGGCCAGCACTTACACTAGCGACTAAGAATAAAGTCATAGCAATTGCAACAAAAGAAACCAAAAGGTTTTTTGTATTCATTTCCATTTTATATTTTTAATTGCAGAAAACTTTGTTTTCTGTAAATATGCATGATTTAGGGTATTTATAAACTTTACGATGACAACAAGAAAATGTAATTCTATAGTACTAAGTGTCAGTAACAGAAGGTGAAACGATTCATTCTTTATTTTTATTGTTATAAATTCTTAATCCCAAAACAGAATCTTCAACAGGAGAAGGACTTTCGTTTATTATTGTTATATCTTTGTTCTTTGGGAGATGTTTAAACAACCACCTCCAATATTTCTCTTCTGTTATTTTATGATGTCTTTCTCCTTTCTCTCCATACTCTATACCTGAAAAATGACAATGCCACTTCTTCTGCGGAAACAATTTTTTTAATTTCTCAAAATCAACTTTTCTCTCTCTCGCTAAAATATGAGCAAAATCAATGCAAAAACCACACTCTGTTTCTTTAACTAATCTGCTGATTTCTTCCACGCTTCCAAACACATTTATTTTTCCCATGGTTTCTGGAGCAAGTTTTACATCCCATTTGTTTTTTTCTATTTCTTTCTGCAATTCTTTAATCCTCTCCTTTATATGCAAATAAGTTTCTTGTTTTGAATCTTTTCCATAAAAACCAGCATGAAAAACAACCCTCTTAACACCCAGCCAATGTCCTGCTCTGCATGAATCTAAAATTCTTTTTTCACTTGCTTTAATTTTTTCTTCATCTTCTGAATTTAAATTAATCCAATATGGTGCATGAACACTTAAGCTAATCCCAAATTTTTCTGCTGCTTTTTTTATTCTAATAGCATCTTCTTTTTTCTTAATATAAACTTGATATGTAAAAGGAATTTCACAAACTTTGATTCCCCTTTTATAATATTTCTCAAAAGTTTCTTCAACTTCTTTAATAGGACCCATACCTGCTGGACCGAATTTTATGCTTGGCATGATTAAGGAAAGATGTAATCTTTTAAAGAAGTTTTGATAGATTTAATAGATTAATTTTAAATATACTTAACTCCAAAGCAATTGCCAATCTGTGACTTGATTAAAAGGAGTAATAGTTGTTTCTTGAGAATCATCATAAATTTCTGTACAGGAAACTCTTATTTCGAGAAATGTTCCTGGAAGCGGAGAAAATGCATGAGGATTTCCAGGATTTATTAAAAATGCATCAGATGCCCCAATAGGCTTTTTTACTTTAGAAACTTCCAAAGAAGTTTTATCTTGTTTATATTCAAAATAAACTCCCCCTCCTAATAAAACTTCTATACCTTCTCCCATTTTTTCATGAACATGAAAATCTGTAGGCCTTGGGAAGATAATCTGTATTATAGTATATCCAAGCTGTTTTATATCTTCCTCTCCAAAAGGAGACATTAGAAATAAACCAGATTTAGGGTCTAAAGAATATCCTCTTTCTTCTACATAATTAGCAATCCTATTCAACTCATCTGGTTCCCTGTGGACCATATACCATTCTCTAATAGGGCCTTCGTCCAATCTCTCTATAAATTTTTTCATAAAGTTTTATGATTTAATTCTATTTAAAGATTATTGTAATAAAAGACAAAAAGAAAGTTCGTTAAAACTTCCTTTACAAACTCAACAGTTTAATCTTTGTATCAGTTGTTGCAAAATTCTTGGCGACAATTACCTGACATCCTGCTTCTTCTGCGGACTGGATTATCAAACTGGTAACAGTGCCGTCAACTACAATTACAGAAGGTTTTTTCCTGATATTTTTTAAGACTCTGCTCAGGCCTCTGACTGAAGCTTTTTCAATCTCATTTAAAGATTCGTCCAAAAGAATGGCTTTGCCTGTCCCCTGGTTTTTATTTGAAAACTCCTTAAGTTTCGCTTCCATTTCACTATTCAAAGCAAATTTTTCTTCGTCGGTCTTTTTTGAATAATCTTTTTTAGAAAACTCACTTGCAGGATTTCTTTTTCTCAAATGCATCAAGATTTCTTTTCCAGTCAGTTCCTCAACTTCTTTTCCGTCCGGAGCAATTGCAATGTATTTTATGTTCGCGTTGTCAGTCACATTCTGCACAATTAATTTTCCTCCCCTGTCTCCGTCAACAAAAAGGGTGATTTCTTTTTCCTCCCCCAATTCCTTGATTTCTTCTGGAAGTTTTGTCCCGTTCATCGCAATTACATTGTTAATCCCGTTTCTTATTAAATTAAGAACGTCTGCTCTTCCTTCAACAACAATGAGCTCGTTTTTAGAAAGGTCGCCGCAGGGAAGTTTGTTTTTTCCGTATTCTTTTATTCCAGCCATTTTTGCAGAATCTTTTATCTCATTGGAGATTTCTCTTGAATCTGAAGAACCCCGAATCTCTGTCATTAACTTCTTAGCCCTTTCAAGAATGTAGTCCCTCTTGCTTCCCCTTACGTCCTCGATTCTTTCCACTTCTATCTGGGAATCACAAGGTCCGATTCTCTCTATTGTTTCTATTGCAGCAGCAATTAATGTTGTTTCTGACTGGTCTAATGCTGTGGGAATTTTGATAATTCCGTTTGTCCTTCTGTCTTTTCTTTCAAGTTCAACTTCAATTCTTCCGATTTTCCCTTCCTTTTGCAGTTCCCTCATTTCCAATTCAGCCCCGAGCAAACCTTCTGTCTGTCCGAATAAAGCTCCGATTACATCAGGTTTTTCCAAAGCACCTTCTGCTGTAAAATTCGCGTGTATCATGTATTTTATTGATACTGGACTTATTTTTGCCATGTTTTCTCCATTAATTTAATTATTGTTCTCTCACTTCGTTCGTTCATTGATATTGCTCCGGAATCGGCTTCGCCAGATTTCTCGCTAAATTTTATTATTATGCTAATTACTTTTAGCGAAGAGCCTCGACGAAAGTCTGGCTCTGAACAATCAATCTCGAGTTTTAGCGAGATAAACTTATAGAAAAATACCTAATTACTTTAATAATCCACTTTTCAAGAATAGCATAAGCTAAAATTAAATGTGATTGTGATTTGTGATAATATCTTAATTCCGTGATATTTTTCTAATAATAATTATTGATGAAGATTGCTTTTAAATGTTTCGGGAATTGATAAGTAAAAGAATAGCAATCTAAGTTTTATTTTAATACCAAAAAGATTATAACCTTTATTTTCTTATACTTCTTAAGGTAAAATAAAATGCGTGATGCTATGAAGGTTGCAGATGAAGCTGGAATATTTGATAGAATCGTCTTTGATCCAATTAGTGCAAGAAGCGAAAATAGAACGAGAAGCCATCTTGATTTTTTATCAGCAGGTAATCCCAGTTATGTTCCACCAAGCTAGAATATTATGCAAGTAAGAAGTGAATTAGAAGTTCTCCATGATTATCGCGAAACTTCTAAAGCTCTTGATAAAATAGAATAATCATTATATTTTATTATAAATTTTGGGAGTTTAGATTATCTTATTTTCTCTTTTAGAGGGATTATTTCAAACTCCCTTCAACCTCTTCGCTTCCTCGAACTTGCCCAGCTTCTCATATAACTCCAGAAGATTTTTCTTGATGTCTTCTCTTTCAAAATCACTTATGTTCATTTCCAAAAGTTTCTCATAAATTCTTGCAGCATGGGCTCTTTTCATTTCCTTTTCATATCTCTCTGCCTGCTTTTTGTAAAAATCTTTTATTGTAAAATAAATATCCTGCTTTTCAATTGTGTTCGCCTGATTCATGGCTTTTTTCATTGATTCATCAGACCTGTCAAAATCACCTGCCCTGATGTGCAATTCCGCTTCTTTAACATAATTTTTTATTTTTTCAGAAAAAGCCACAGAAACCAACGCAATGCTGTCGAACATTTTTGCAGCATCATTAAGCATAAATTTTCTTTCGTAAATCTCCGCCAGTTTTAAGCAAACAAACTTTTTTATGTCAATAGGAAGTTTTTCTTTTGATAACCTTGTTAGATAGTCTATTTGAACAAAGTCGCCCTTCCCTTCAATTTCTTTCTCAATTTCAGATTTTGATATGTTTCCGTATAACATACACAAACAAACAATAGGTAATATATAAGGATTGTTGGGGTTGAGTTGATTATTATTAAAATTGCGCTCGCAAAGGCTCGCAGATTTTAATGTAGAGATTTCTAATAAGAAATAGATTATGGGTGTACTGATAATAATGAAAAATTAATTTCTTTTAGAGGAACAACAACAAGTAAGTGAAGTCCTTTTGTATCTCCTGTTTCATCAATAATTGTTACTTTCTCGTCTTTTGAGTCTCCATAAGTATATGCTTTAAATGCATCATATTTAAAATTTTTTCCATTCTTAGCAATAATTGCTTCTCTGGCAAGGGTTTCTATTCTTGCAAAATCACCTGTGATTAGTGGAGGATTATACCTAACCACTCCTGGAATTCCTATTATTTCATATCTTCCAATGTCCTCCTCTAAAAGGATATTCATAGAGTGTTTCATTTTAATTTCAGAGAAAAAGAGTTTAAAAAAATTATTGTTATAGAAAAGTTACTTCTTATTTCTTCTTTGTTATTTCAATGCAAACACCAGCAGCAACTGTATTTCCCATGTCTCTGATTGCGAATCTGGACATGAATGGATTGTCCTTCTGTGTTTCTAAAGCGAGGTTTCCTCTTGGTTTAATCTTCACTTTAGCAACATCCCCGTTTTTCAAAAAATCAGGATTTTCTTTTATTACCTGTCCTGTTTTAGGATCAATCTGTGCAATTAATTCAGTAAACTGGCAAGGAACCTGTGCTGTGTGGATATGGAAAACCGGTGTATATCCTTTTGCTAAAACAGTCGGATGATTAATAATTGCGATTTGTGCGATGAACTCTTCCACAACTGTGATTGGCTTTACAGCGTCGCAAATAACATCCCCTCTTGCAAGGTCTTTCTTCCCAACTCCCCTTATGTTTATTCCAATATTATCTCCTGCAACTGCTTCAGGAAGGCTTTCATGGTGCATTTCTATTGACTTGATTTCTCCTTCAATTCCTTCGCCAGTTCTTCCTGGTAGAACTTTTACTTTTTGTCCGACTTTCATAACCCCTGTTTCAATTTTCCCAACAGGAACTGTTCCGATACCAGTAATTTCATAAACATCCTGGACAGGCATTCTCAAAGGCAAATTAGTTGGAAGTTCAGGTTCAGGGAACAAATCAAATTGCTCAAGGACAGTCGGTCCTTTATACCATGCCATTTTATCTGATTTCTTTGCAATATTATCTCCTTTTAACCCTGAGCAGGCAATAAAATTAACTTTTGATACATCCAATCCTACGGTTTTAATCAGTGCAGAAACATCTTCTTTGACTTTGTTGAATTTCGCTTCTTCGTAATTAACAGTATCCATTTTATTTACAGCAACGCACAATTTTGTAACACCCATTGTTCTTAGCAACCACAAGTGTTCTTTTGTTTGTGGCTGAACACTTTCCTGAGCAGCAATAACAAGGAAAGCAGCATCTGCCTGTGAAGCACCTGTAATCATGTTTTTGACAAAATCTCTATGTCCTGGCGCGTCAATAATTGTAATTTGGTATTTCTGAGTTATAATTTTTCTGTATGCTAAATCAATAGTAACTCCACGTTCTCTTGATTCACGAATCTGATCCATAATGTAAGCAAATTCAAAACCCACCTTGCCGTGCTTTACAGCTTCATCTTTAAGTTTTTTCATTTCCTGTTCAGAAACAGCACCACTCTGGAAAAGAAGCTGTCCGACTATAGTTGACTTTCCGTGGTCAACATGCCCGACGAATACAACATTCATGTTTGGTTTTTCTTTTGCCATCTTAATGCAAATTTTCATAAGAAAATTTTAATATATTTTAATAAATAATTTGGTTTATAAATTTTTCTGTTGATCTTTTTTATATACTAATTCTCACTCAATCTTTTTTTCAATAATCTTTTAAATTGCAATAACTTCTTTTAACTTATGTATAAAATAACCACAAGGAGTAAAAGAGCAGAAAAACAATTTTATCAATTTCTTGATTATAATGTCTCTGAAAAATTAGAGTTGTTAAAACAAAATCCAAGAGGAGTATTAGGTGCTCATAAATTAAAAGGAAAATTAAGAGGTAAATGGAGCTGTTGGTTTGGAAGAAATATTAGAATGATTTATGAAATTGATGACGAAAATAAAGAAATAATTGTTGTAGCCGTTGGTTCTCATAAAATTTATAGATGAGTATCAAGTTCCCAAGTTTCCACGCGGTTATTTTTAGCTTCATCACTTTCTGCAATTGCTTCCATCATTTCCGGATTTCTTGATATGCCTGCTTCTTCTAAAAGTTCTTCATATAATTTCATTGGGATTTTAATCATCTTTTCCATGTTCAATACAAACAAATAGAATATTTAAGTTTGTTGGTTAAAAATATTTTGATTGTGATAACTTAGATGTAGTAACAAATAGAAAGATTTAAATAGGTTGTATTTTCTAAAATGATATGTTACAAGAATATGATACAAGAGAAATACAGAACGATTTTTTCAGTGAAGTAATCTTTCCAATTTTAAGTTTAGATTTCAAAAGAGCCAAAAAATTTCTGAACAGAACTCCTGAAGAAAAAATATTAGATATCCAGGAGAAGAGTGGATTAAGTCTTACATTAAATTCTGAAAATCATAAAAGAGGTTTAGTCGGCGATTTATTAGAGTCAATGAGAGAGCAGATTGCTATCGCGGATTTTTGTAAACAAGAAAATATCCCTATCGAATTTGAAGAGGAAGGATGGAGAAAAGGAGAATATACTGATGGAACAATTAATTCATTTTTTTCTAGAATGAAAAAAATGTCTGTCCTTGAATTAGAATCTTATCTTAATAAATACAATTTATCTGATTCTCATTGGAATCCTTTTCTTTTCTCTTTAAGAGAAAAACAGATAAAATTAAGATACCAAGGTTATTACTGATTCCCCCTCAACTTTCCTCAAACATTTCCCCCCCTGCTATTTTCTTATTGGTTTTCAGAAAGTCCTTTCCTGCTTCTTATCTTCTTAACAACATCAGCCTGCAAACTCATTGGAATTTTTTCAAACAACTGGTCCAGTAAAGAGGAAATTCCCCGCCCTTCTGTTGCTGACCTTAAATCATTTGACCATCCTATCATTTCTGCAACTGGAATTTTTGCCTTTATTCCAGCGTTCGTTCCTTCCTGCTCAACATTAATCATCTGCCCTCTTTTTCCGCTGATTAACTTAGTTACAACACCTAAAAAAGTATTCGGAATTTCAATTAGGTGTATCTGCAATGGTTCCAAAAGAGATGCATTTGCTTTTTTCATTGCTTCAATTGTGCCTTGTCTTACAGCAGGATAAACCTGTGCAGGTCCTCTGTGAATAGCGTCTTCGTGAAGTCTCGTATCCATTAAATAAACTTTCATTTTTACACACGGCTCACGAGCCAAAGGACCGGCGTCCATAATCATTTCAAAAGCATCCAGCACCATTTCAATAACTTCTCCTATGTGGACTTCCCCCCTCGTCTGGTCAAGAAAAATATTTCCTTTGTAAATATCCCTTACATTCCTGATTGTGTCTCCGTCCCACCCGAGTTCAGAAAGAGTGTCTGCAAGTTCTTTATTCTTTTTCTTAACTCTTCCTTCA
>Ga0315539_1001678_pt1 | contig 16294 bp, 14 predicted proteins | sample SalMarSW160150MG_FD_203097 | JGI IMG/M metagenome (GOLD analysis project Ga0315539, IMG submission 203097) | Salt marsh sediment microbial communities from the Plum Island Ecosystem LTER, Massachusetts, United States - Salt Marsh Sediment SW1601-150 ... | reverse complement strand
CTCTTCCATCGGAACGGCGGACATGCGATCGCGCGATTGGGCGGCGCCGAGCGCGGATGCCATCTGCAGGGGGGTCTTCGTTGGCATGGGACCCGGTTTTCCGACTGCGGGAGCGTTTGGCGCCGCATCCGCAACTCCGAGTTTTTCCCGCTGCTTCTTCCGGTATGCGTTTAGATCCGCTACATTTTCCGCTTTTTGAGAAGAGCGCTCATCCTCGGGTTTCGGCTTTGGGATCCGTTGAGGAGGCGATTGTTTCTGCCGCCGCTTCTTCTGCCGGTACGCATCGAGATCCACAACCTTCCCAAGCGCACCTTCAGTGCGCTTGGACGGCTGACGCTCGGGAGCGTCGTAATCCAATTTTCGTGCCGGTTCCGCCATGGGGTCATTGTAGCATGAGGTAATCCAAAAAAATTAAAAATCCCCAATCCTTGGGACGTATGCGTTTGGCATTTAGCTTTTGGTCCGAGCGGTCACCGGTCCATGAAAGCTAAAAGCCAAACGCTGAAGGTATATTAAAAATGTCCGTCGGAGATGTCTGATGGACTTCAGGTGTTGAAGCGCGAGACTCCTGTCGATGTTTACACGGATGCGATTCCCTTCTTCCCGGCCTTCAGGCGAATGGTCCGCTTGTTCGGCTGTTTGGCCAAGAGCCTTCCGACGAAATCCGTGATTTCCCGCTCCACGAGCCTTCGGGCCGCGCGCGCGCCTTCCTTTTCGCTCATGGGCTGTTTGAGGAGCCAGTTCAGCACGTCATCGCCCGCCTGGCAGGCGACGTTTTGAGCGGAGGATACGCGTGCGAATGCGCTGTCGAGTTCTCTTTTGATGATTTCCCGCATGTGCTCTTGAGCCAGCGGTTGAAACACGACGATGCGATCCAGACGGTTTAGGAGTTCCGGACGGAACCGTTCATCAATCTCGCTCCGGATCCGCTCTTCGAATGCCTCCGCGGATGCGCTGTCCTGCCCGTCGAATCCAAGGGATTTTTTTCCGAGCGTATCCGCGCCGACGTTGGAGGTGAGGATGATGTACGCCTGCCGGAACGAGACCGCGCGCCCGGTGGAATCCGTTACCTTTCCCTCTTCGAGGAGCTGGAGCAGGATGTTCAGCACATCGGGGTGCGCTTTTTCAATTTCATCAAAGCAGACCACGCAGTGCGGGCGCTTCCGGAGCGCGTCGGTGAATTTGTTCGTTTCTCGAAAGCCCACGTAGCCCGCCGGCGACCCCAGCAGTTTGGATGCGGAGTATCCTTCCGCGAATTCGGACATGTCGAGTTTGAGCAACGCGTCTTCCCGGCCGAAGAGTTCTGTGGCGAGCGTGCGTGCGAGCTCCGTTTTTCCGATGCCGGAAGGTCCGGCGAAGAGCATGGAGATCTTCGGTCTCCGTTCGTCATTGAGTCCAAGCCGCGCTTTCCTCACAGCGTCGGAGACCATGTGTACGGCGCGATCTTGCCCGATGACGCGCTGTTTGAGCCGGGTGCCGATTCCCTTCATGCGTTCGCGCTCCGTGGCGAGAACGGTCTCGACGGGGAGATTCGCGATGCGGGCAATGACGGACGCGACGTCTTCCATGCGTACGCGAAGCGGCGTATTCGTTCGTTCAGATTTGAGGGTTTCCGTGAGGTCGTTCCGTTCGCGTTCGATTTTTTCTTCATTCGTTTTCAGCTGCGACGCTTCTTCGAGCCGGTTTTCCGCAACGGCATCTTCCTTCGCGGCCATGGCCTCCGATTGGGCGATTTCGAGCGCGCGGAGGCGCTCCATGACCTCGTGATTCCTGCGGGCGGCGACCACGGATGCCGCCGCTTCATCGATCAAATCAATGGCTTTATCCGGGAACATCCGATCCGTTACGTATCGTTCCGCCATGGAGACGGCGGCATCGAGCGCCTCATCGTCGTATGCCACGCCGTGGTGCGATGCGTACCGTTCGCGCAGCCCTTCGAGCATGGCGCGCGTTGCGAGGGGCGTCGGTTCCTCGATCGTTACGGGCTGGAAGCGCCGTTCGAGCGCCGCATCCGCTTCGAAGAACTTTTTGAATTCTCCCCACGTCGTTGCGCCGATGCAGCGGATCTCCCCGCGCGCGAGCGCCGGTTTCAGGATGTTCGCCGCATCGAGCGATCCGGTCGTTGATCCGGCGCCCACGATGTTGTGGATTTCATCGATAAACAAAATGATGTTCGCATCGGCTTTGACTTCGTCCACGAGCTGTTTCAGGCGCGCTTCGAACTCTCCGCGATACATCGTTCCCGCAACCGTGAGCGCGAGGTCGACGGAGAGGAGCCTCTTCCCGTGGAGGACGTCCGGAACGTCGCCGATGCTCAAGCGCTTCGCCAATCCTTCGACGATGGCCGTTTTCCCGACGCCCGGCTCGCCGAGGAGGATCGGGTTGTTCTTTGTCCGCCGGCAGAGAATTTCGATGATGCGGTCCAGCTCGCGATCGCGTCCGATGACCGGATCCAGCGCGTTGACGATCTCCATGTGCGTGAGGTCGCGGGAGAACGCTTCGAGCGCGGACGGACCGCGCCCTCCGCCTCGCTGCGGCGGGAGTTTGATCTGTGGGGGGAAATCCATTTCGTCCTCGATGGATAGATTCGGAATCGAGAAGTCCGGAAATTTCGTCGTGGATGCGAGGATGCCCGCGACTTTTTCTTTGAGCGGATCGATTTCGACGTTCTGGCTTTTAAGGAATGCCCTTACGTCGGGAAGCTCAATGGCCAGAAGCGCGCCAACGAGGTGCTCGGTGCCCACGTACTTATGCTCATGGAGGTGCGCCATCAAAATACAGCGCTCGAGGATGCGCTTTACGGGAACGGATAAGTCCGGGGTAAGCGTTTCTCCTTTGAGCGCCGCATCCGGCGACCCCTTGAACGCCTGTTCCGCATGTTCGAGCTTCACGTTCGCCTTTCCCAGGAGCTCGGCTCCGATCGATCCTTTCTCCTGGAGCAGCCCGACGATGAGGTCTCCCGGAGTCACGAGTTCACGCCCGGAGAGCACGGCGAACGCGAGCGCCTTCTGAAGGGCTTCCTTGAGGTGCGTGGTGAATCGTGAGATGAAGTCGGGCTCGAGCATATCGAAAGGGAGTTGGGGCGCAGGGAGTTGGGGATTAGGGGGCGGCCCCTAACTCCCTAAACCCTAACTCCCTAACTCCCTAAAATTTGACCTGCACGTTCTGCTTCGCGGCTGCTTCCGCTTCGAAGAATTCCCGCGCCTTGAATCCGAGCGCGCCGGCGATCATGTTGGTCGGGAAGACCTGGAGCTTCGTGTTGAAGTCGCGGACGTTTCCATTGTAGAAGCGTCGGCTGGCTTGAATTTTGTCCTCAATTTCCGTGAGCGTCTTCTGGAGGTCCAGGAAGTTCACATTCGCCTTAAGATCCGGGTAGTTCTCTGCCACGGCAAAGAGCGTCTTCAGGGTTCCGGCGAGCATGTTTTCCGCCTCTCCTTTCTCTTTCGGACCCTTCGCATTCATGGCCACGCTTCGGGCTTTGGTCACTTCTTCGAATACGCCCGCCTCGTGCGACGCGTAGCCTTTGACCGTCTCCACGAGATTCGGGATCAGGTCATAGCGGCGCTTGGTTTGGACATCGATGTCCGACCACGCTTCTTCGGTCTTGTTTCTAAGGGTGATGAGGCCGTTGTACGTGGCGACGAGCCAAAAGGCGATGGCCGCGACCACAATGACGACGACCCAGAGGATTGGTGTCATATGCATAAAAGCGTACGCGAGGGAGGGGATTCCGTCAATGGAGCTCGCGTTGCTCACATTTCGCATTTTGCATTGTGAATTGCGCATTATGCCTTCAAATACGGATGGGAAAAATATGACAGGCATGAGGAATTCGAAATGCCTGCCTGCCGGCAGGCAGGCGCAATGCGCAATGCGAAATATCCTCTTGCGTTCCCAACGCGCATCCGCGATCATTTAGTCGTTATGAACCCCTCCCTCTCATCCGTATTCAAAGCCTATGACATTCGCGGCGAATCGCCGGAAATTATCGATTCCGCGTTCGCCGAACGCCTGGGGCGCGTACTTGCGGATCTCTACCATCCCGCACGCGTCATGATCGGACGCGACATGCGGAGCACGTCTCCGGAGCTTGAGGAGGCGATGATCAAGGGGCTCACGAAGCAAGGTGTTGACGTGGTGAAGATCGGCCTGTGCTCCACGCCGGTGTTTTACGTGTCCGTGGGTCTGGCCGATCGCGCATGCGATTTGGGCGTCATGATCACGGCCTCGCACAATCCCGGCAAATACAACGGCGTCAAAATCGTGGACCGTGACGTGTATCCGATCGGCGAGGGGAGCGGCATGGAAGAAATCAGGGACCGGTTTTTGTCGGATAAGCCGTTTGCCCCGTCCGATCGAACCGGAACCGTGAACGAGGAGCCGGACGCCATAACGCATTACCTCGACCGCATCTTTTCGCTCACGGACACGTCGCCGCTTCCTTCCATGAAGATTGCGATCGACGCGGGAAACGGCATGGACGGCGTCGTCCTGCCGGAACTCGTCAAACGCATCCCTCAAATTTCCGCGCTCCCGCTGTATTGGGAGCCGGACGGCACGTTCCCGAACCATGAGGCAAACCCGTTGAAGAGCGAGACGCTCACGGACCTGTCGAACCTCGTTAAAAAGGAAGCGTGCGCCTGCGGCGTGGCGTTCGACGGGGATGGCGACCGCGTGGGGTTCACGGATGAACACGGCGAACCCATTCCCGGCGATATCCTGACCGCAATTCTGGCGCGCGCCACGCTGCGCGCGCATCCGGGGGCGCTCATCCTCCATGACTTGCGCTGTTCCTGGGTCGTTGAAGAAACGATCGCCGAGGCCGGCGGCACGTCGGACCTGACGCGGGTGGGGCATGCCTTTATCAAGCGCCAGCTCCGCGGTGTTGGCGCGGTCTTTGCCGGGGAGCTTTCCATGCATTTCTACTTTAAGGATCTGTGGGGCGTGGAGTCCGGGGATTTGGCCATGCTGTTGATCCTCAAAGAGATTGCGGAAACCGGCAAACCCCTTTCGGAACTCTGGAAGCCGCTCAAGAAGTACGCGTACTCCGGGGAGATCAATTCCGAGGTCAGCGACAAGGAGGCGGCCCTTGCTCGCGTGCGGAACGCGTTCGAGGCGCAGGCGAGTTCCACATCGGATCTCGACGGCATCCGCATGGAGTTCAACGTGGCACCGGACGGGACGAAAGGACCGGACGCGTGGTGGTTCTCTGTCCGTCAGTCCAACACGGAACCGCTTGTGCGATTGATCGTTGAAGCCGTTCGGGAAGACGTGATGACCGCAAAGCGGGATGAGCTTCTGGCGCTTATTCGGCAGACATGATGACGGGGATGATGGACGAGGGATGAAGGATAAGGAAAAGACTCCCCGATCTCCCATCCTTCAATCCACTATCCCTCATCTCTAACCATGCTCGGCATCTTCGACTCCGGCATCGGCGGCCTCACGGTCGTTCGGGAACTCCTGAAGCGCCATCCCGGCGCGTCGTTTGAATACCTGGGGGATACGGCGCGCACGCCGTACGGCACAAAAGGGCCGGATACGATCATCCGCTACGCGATCGAGGACGCCGCGTACCTCGTCTCCCGCGGCGCGGATACGATCATCGTTGCGTGCAATACCGCTTCCGCGCATGCGCTCCCCGCACTCCGCGAGCGATTTCCCGAGGTTGTCTTTCATGAAGTCATCACGCCGGCCGTGAAGTCGGCTCTTGATCGGACGAAGGGTCACATCGGCGTGATCGGCACGAATGCGACGATCCGCTCAAACATCTATGAATCAACACTCAAGGAAGCACGGCCGGACATTCGCGTGACATCCGCAGCTTGCCCGCTTTTCGTGCCACTCGTCGAGGAGGGATGGTTTGATGACGAGCTTACGAACCGCGTGATTGAACGGTACCTTGGTCCTCTGGAAGAGAAGGAAATCGATACGCTCGTTCTGGGTTGTACGCACTATCCGATGATTCAGCCGCTTATCCGGTCGTTCTTGGGTCCGTCGGTTACGGTCATCGATGCGCCGAGCGCGGTGCTGGACGCGCTGGCATCCTCGGTCTCCTTTGATGATTGCGGCCATCAGCGTTACGCGTTTACGGATGAGAATCCGAATACGGAAGCGTTGATTCGAATTTGGCTCGGCCGGGAAGCGATACCCGAGACGGCCCGTCTCGGCGAATGAATCGCGTCTTCCGCTATTTTTCTTGACAAAAGCCCGCTTTTATCATCAGATGGCCCTACGAACCTTTCATTTTTGGAGGAAACAGGTGGGAAAAGAAACCGCATTCAGAGTTCCGGAGGGAAGAATTACGCGTTGGGCCAGAGGACAGGAAGAGTTCATCAACCATCTCTACTTGCCTTTCTCGAACATTCCGGCCATCGAATATGCGCTTGTAAAGCAGGGCGACCGCTTTCAGCGCTACCTCGTTGCATCGCATCGCTGCGATTATACGAAGCCGAGCGCGAAAACGGCGCCGCGCGTGGTCCTTGGCGTCCTGCACGCCTCCCCGGGGAGAGACTATCTGGTCGACGGGAAGGTGGAACTTGTCGTTCGGGAGGAAGCGGATACGGACGAGTCGTTCCGCGTGAGACTCCGCTCCGCGGCCTCGCGTCTCAAGCTGAACCCGGATGTCATCGATGAACTCCGCACCGCACGGAAGAAGAGGGTATCATGATGCTCAGAACAAAAATCGATCGCGCGATATACGGCGACGTTCTGGAATACGTGCGCGTTCTCGTCCATTCGCCGTGGAGGCATTCGTATGTTGATCGTCTGGAGGGTGATCGCGGCGATTTTTTTCTGGGCGTGCTCACGGACCAGCCGGCAATCCGTCTGTCGCGCGAGGTAAAAATCTTGAAGATGGAGTACGATCCGCGCGGCATGAGCCGCGGATTTGTCCGCGACGAGTGGGCGCATTGCTTCCGCCGGTCAAGAGACGGCGCCGTTCTCCTCACGAGCGTGTATACGTGCTGGGCCTTTGAGCGGCTTCGCAGCCGGCCGTGTGACCGCGTGAATCCGGAGAAGGCGCTGGAGGACGATGTCTGGGAGCAAGAAATTCTCGATGCCATCGAGGAGATTCGCGAAGCGCATGAATACGCGCGCATCTCCGTCCACGAACCTATCCCTGTTCACAAATCCGTTTGACCGCGCCCTGTCTGCCGCACGCTTGGCGGGCAGGGCGCTTTCATTTTTATAAACGACCGGACCCCATTCAGGAAGGTGTAGGGGCGGGGCGCTTTTCATTTTGATGATTTTTCGTCATGATTTGAACGTATGGAGTTAAAGCGCGGCATGATCCAAATATTCACCGGTCCGGGAAAAGGAAAAACCAGCGCAGGCATCGGCTCCGCGGTCCGCGCGATCGGCGCCGGGCTTCGCGTCGCCATCGTAAGCTTTGACAAAGGCGGGGACCACTATTCCGAGCGAAAGACGCTTGATCGTCTCGCGGAGCATGTCGATCAGTTCCCCACGGGGTTGGATCGATTCAATCCGGAAACGCGGACGTTCCGGTTCGGCGTAGAGGATCAGGATGTCGCCGAAGCCGCGCGCGGCCTCTCGATCATCCGCGACCTCTTCGAACGCGGGGAGCATGACCTCGTGATCCTCGATGAGATCAATACGACCACGCACCTCGGCATGGTTGAGGCGGCATCCGTGGTCGAACTCCTTTTATCCAAGCCCCGGAACATGGAAATCATCATGACGGGCAGGAACGCTCCCGACGCCTATAAAGAAATCGCGGACCTCGTGAGTGAGATCCGCGATGAGAAGCATTACATGAAGAAGGGCATCGGCGCGCGGGAGGGGTTTGATTATTGAGTGGATGGGTGGGTGTGGGTGGTTGTAGGGGCGCACAGCTGTGCGCCCCTACGCCCCCCCGTTTTACCCATCAATCCGTTTCAGGATCGTCTCGACCGTGGCCGTGAGTTCGCCGGAGTTGTCCACCCGGATGTAATCAACGCCGCTTTCGTTCGCCTCCTGTTCGTAATCGCGGCAGGCCTTGATGCGCGCATCCGCCTTTTCAGGTGCATCGCCGCGCTCGAGCATGCGCGCGCGAAGCACGGCTTCGTCAGCCACGTGGATGAAGAAGGACGTGATTGTATCGCGTTTCCCCATGCCTTCGGCAAAGGCGTAGAGCTTCGGAAGCACGTCCGGAACCAGGATCATGATCCAGGTCGTATTGTCGTCCGTGAGCGCACGGTGCAGGCTAAGCTCCGTGGTTCCGTGCCAGACGCCCGTGATTTCCGCTGTCCACAGAAACGCGTCTTGGCCGAGCAAGCGATGAAACGCCGCTTCGCTCACGTACTCATATTCGTTCTTGATGTCCGTCGCCCGCGGCGCGCGCGTGGTCGGACTCGTCAGCATGCGCACGTTGTGACCGCGTGCGATCAGGGCTTTTGCGATGGTGGTTTTTCCGCTTCCCGAAGGTCCGGTGAGTGTAATGATCATGGCGGGGATACCTTAGCGATTGGAGGGGGATTTGAGAAGGGTAGCTGGTAGCTCGTATCTGGTATCTGGTATCTGGTATCTGGTATTTTCTCCCTGTCGCTCTTATGCAATATGATCCCGGTCAGAATATACGAGCTACCAGATACGAGATACATTGATGAACAGACAGATGACCTCCCGGCCTCTTCATGATACGATCCCTGCTATGCTCGCCGTTATCGCATTTCTCGTCGTTCTCTCCGTGCTCATCCTCATTCATGAGGCCGGGCACTATTTCGCTGCCAGGATGTTCGGCGTCAAGGCGGATGAGTTCGGGTACGGACTGCCGCCGCGCGTCATCGGGTTCGTGAAAGACGGGAAGAAGTGGAAGCGCGTGAAGGCGAAGGATCGGACGGAATATAAAAATACGATCTGGTCCTTGAACTGGCTTCCGATCGGCGGGTTCGTGCGCATCAAGGGCGAGGGCGGGGAGGCCACGACGGATGAAGATTCCTTCCAGTCAAAGCCGATCTGGCAGCGGTTCCTCATTATCGCGGCCGGCGTCATCATGAACTGGGTGCTTGCGGCCGTACTCCTCTCCTTCGGTTTCATGATCGGCATTCCGGCTGTGATGGATGATCTTCCCGCCGGAGCAACCGTGAAACAGCGCGAGGTCACCATCATGGATACGGTCAACGGCGGCGGCGCGGCCGAAGCCGGCATTGAGCCGCTGGATGCCATCGTCCGCATCGGCGAAGACGAGCCAAAGACCATTGGGGCTGTGCAGGAATCCATTGTGGCGCATGAGGGCCAAGAAACGGATGTCACGGTCCGGCGCGGACAGGAAGAGATGACGTTTACCGTTACGCCCGCGTTCATGGAGAGCATCGGCAAGCCGGGCATTGGCGTGGCGTTGGTGGACACGGGCATCGTGAGCTACCCGCCCCACCTCGCAGTCGTAAACGGCGTTGTGCTCACGGGGGCGTACACCAAGTCCATCGTGCTTACGTTCTACGACCTGTTCCGCGACCTGCTCCACGGCGGCGGTGAAACCGTGGAGAGCGTGTCCGGACCCGTGGGCATCGCCGTTTTAACCGGACGCATGGCCCAGCGCGGCATCCTTCAACTTCTCCAATTTACGGCCATTCTCTCGATCAACCTTGCGGTCCTGAACTTCCTTCCGATCCCGGCGCTCGACGGCGGCCGCGCTATCTTCCTCATCGTCGAAGCCATCCGCCGCAAGCCCGTGAACCGCAGGCTTGAGGCGCTCATCCATAACATCGCGTTTCTCATCCTCATCGCGCTCGTGGTGCTCATCTCCGTGCGGGATGTGGGCAAGTTTTTTAGCGGGTAGACGCGAGGGGTATTGACGATCCCATCATTTTTTGTTATACCTATCCCTCGTTCTTTGGGCCTTTTTTCGGCCTTTTCGTTGTTCATCGACAACTCGAACAAATGGCATGGAGGAATCAAAATGCTGACCAAGGAAGAATGGGTCGAGCTCGTCAAAGACGTCAAGAAGTTCAATACGTACCGCGAGGAGCATCCGGATGAGGAGGTTGATCTAAGTGGGGCGAACCTCACCGAGGCGGACCTCAGCGAGGCAGATCTCACCGGGGCGGACCTCTGTGAGGCGAACCTCGTGCGTGCGAAACTCCACGGGGCGAAACTCCACGGGGCGAACCTCAGCGAGGCGGACCTCTACAAGGCGAACCTCTGCGGGGCGAACCTCAGCGAGGCGGACCTCACCGAGGCGAACCTCTACAAGGCGAACCTCAGCAGGGCGAACCTCAGCGGTGCAAACCTCAGCAGGGCGAACCTCGAAGAGACGGACCTCTACAAGGCGGACCTCACCGAGGCGGACCTCTGCGGGGCTAAGTATCTTTACACGGCCTCTCTCTTTGGTGCGCGGTTTGGACGGAATCCCGGATTGTCGCCGCACATCGTGGATGCCACGGCCAGCCTGACCAAGGCGTCGAATGAAGAGGCTCTCAAAGAAGCAGAAGAGGAGGAGTTTTCATGACCTCGTGGCAGCGGCTCGGGCAGTACGAGTGCGAGTATGACGAATGCGGATACACCGGCTGGTGTCGTTGTGTCAACGGTCGGCTCGCGAACGGTCGCTGGCCGCAGTGGAACGAGAACACCGGACAAAAACGGTAATCCGTTCGTGTCCCGGCCCTTTCCCGGACCTCACTCGAAAGGCCGTACCTGCACTCGCGGGTACGGCTCTTTTGATTTTAGGGAGTTAGGGGGTTAGGGAGTTAGAGGGTTAGGGAGTTAGGGGGTTAGGGGGTTAGGGAGTTAGGGGGCGGATGCTCCATGCCCCTTGTCCGCGGTTTGACCGGGTGTCGTATTTTTGCTACTAATCCCCCTAAGCACATTGGAGAATTTACCGAGGAGGCATCGCAATGGTGAACAAAAACGAAGCAATGGTGTGGCGCTTGCATCTGCGCCGGTACTATCTGGCACAGCACGTGGTTCCGTATCGGGTGCACAAGTTCTTGAGGGAGGAGAAAGAATGGGACTTGAGCCTGGAAGACGCCCGCGCGTATCTTTCTCCGGATCTATCGTCGACCACATGGAAGCGGTTCTTCAAGAACTGTTTTGAACGTTCCATCACGTTGGGCAGGCATGTCAACGTATTCGATGATCTGACGATTCCGAACGAGACCGCGGTCAAACTGCTCGAGGATTACGCTAGGCAGGTTTCCTTCCGGGAACGGTCCGGAGACATCTGCCACGGATTGTTGCCGCCTACGGATGCGCCGACATGGATGTTTGGGGACGACGAATACGTCCAGCTTCGGGACGGCATCCTGCTGTTCTTCACCCGCAAGCCGAAAAGGGATGAGTGCACCATCTCGCGCATGACGGACAATGCGACCCTGCTGAAAGCACGGCTGATCGTTCCGCTTTTGGAGGCTCTGGAACAAGGCGGTGACTTCACGCGCGAGGCGAAGACCCTGTCTCGGCTCAAGAAATTGTTCTGGGCGGCGTGGGAAAGCCGGAAGAGCATCGCGGAAAAAAAGTTCGACGAAGCGTCGCTTGTGACCCAGCAGCATGACATGCCCCATATCGGATGGGTGTTCACGCAAAACAGCATGCGGGCGTATGCCGTCCGGGACGATGGAGCGATTGTCTGTGATCCGGATGCGCGCCGCATCTGTCCCACACCCACGCTCGTTGCGGACAGCCGCAAGGTTCTGAACTGGGTAGAGGAGCATTCGTCCTTCAGTTCAACGGTTCTGTCAACCACGCTTCCCGAGGAACTCACGATTCAACGGAAGGGGCTCTTGGGGCAAAAAGAAGTCCCATACCTGGACATGATGAGCGAGGCGATTCGCGCGTGCGATGTCCCGTTAGTCATTGATGAGCACTGCGGCGGCGTGGTCCCATACGCCTACGCGCACGAATCCCTCGTGGAACACTGACTCCGCGCGCACTCTACCTTCTCGGTGCGCGCCCTGAACTCCGCCCCTGACCAACCCTCGGTCTGTGGGCGGAGTTTTTTGTTTAGGGAGTTAGGGAGTTAGGGTTTAGGGAGTTAGGGGTTAGGGAGTTAGGGGGGCGGAGGCGGCGGACATGGATCCTCCCTGACTCGCTAACCCCCCCTGATTCCCTAATCCCTGTTTTTTCGTGTAAGATAGGTGCCATATGGCCATGAAGAAGCTTGAAGCGTTAGAGCGCGATCTGGACAAGGCAATCAAGGGCGCGTCGGATGCCGGTATGCTCGAAGAGGTTGAAATCCGTTTTTTGGGGCGTAAGGGCGAGCTGACCGCGATCTTGCGTCAATTGGGATCGCTTCCGGTTGTTGAGCGCAAGAAGATCGGGAAGAGGGCGAACGAGGTCAAGATCGAAGCAGAACGCACAATCGCGGCCGCGCGCGGCAGGCTCACGTCCGCGTCCATGGATACGCTCGCGGACCGGGAGCGCATGGACGTGACGGAGCCGGGCATCCGTCCGCCGGAAGGGCATCTTCACCTTGTGACGCATGCCATTCGGGAAATTACGAAGATATTTGATCGCATCGGATTCATCCGCGTCCGCCATCCGGAAGTGGATTGGGACCGGTACGCGTTCGAGTCCCTGAACATGCCCAAAGACCACCCGGCGCGCGATGAGTGGGAAACGTTTTTCTGCGCCGGAGGCGCATCCGCCTCTGGCGGGATGGATGCGCCGGAATCCAAGCTGGGCAAGATGGTGCTCACGCCGCACACCTCGAACGGCCAGGTGCGCGAGCTCGAACGCAAGGAGCTTCCGGTGCGCATGATCAACATCGCCAAGTGCTACCGCCGGCAGAGCGACGTGACGCACGTGCCCATGTTCCATCAGTTCGAGGGGTTGTACGTGGATAAGCTCGTTTCCATCACGCACTTGCGGGGCGTGCTGGATTACTTCGCGCGAGAGTTCTTCGGACCGGACCGGAAGACGCGTTTGCGTCCCTTTCATTTCCGCTTCACCGAGCCGTCGTTTGAGATCGACGTATCCTGCGGCGTGTGCGGGGGGACCGGTGAGACCGCGGACCGTCAGAAATGCCGCGTGTGCAAGCGCGGGTGGCTGGAACTCGGCGGCGCGGGCATGGTGCACCCGAACGTCCTAAAAGCCGGCGGGATCGATCCTAAAAAGTATTCCGGCTTCGCATTCGGCTGGGGCGTGGAGCGCACGTACATGATGAAGAGCGGCACCAAGCTGGAAGATATCCGCACGCTCTATAGGAATGACTTGAGGTTTTTGAAGCAGTTTTAATATCTAACTCCGGTATGAACTCTCTCATATCCTACGAATGGCTCTCCCACTACGTTGATCTCAAAGGTATAAAGCCGGATGCGTTTGCGGCGCGCATGTCGCTTTCGGGTCCGGCGGTTGAAAAGATCATGTTGCGCGGGGAACTGCTGGATAAGGTCGTGGTCGGGAAGATCAAGAAGATCAAGAAGCACCCGAACGCGGATAAATTGAAATTGGTCGCGGTTGAGATCGGATCGAAATCCGTTGACGTTGTCTGCGGCGGAACGAACCTCGTCGAAGGTCATCTTGTGGCGGTTGCGCAAATCGGTGCGCACGTCTTGTGGCACGGCGAAGGGGAGCCGGTCCTCCTGGAGCCTGCGGAGATTCGCGGCGTGAAGAGCAAAGGTATGATCTGCGCGGCCAATGAGATCGGGCTCGCGGATGCGTTCCCGCACGATGATTACGAGATTTTGGATCTCACGGAATCCATTCCCGAGCTCAAGGTAAAGCTGGGAACGCCGCTCGCGGATGCGCTCGGACTTTCGAAGGATGTGGTCATGGACATTGAAGTCACCTCAAACCGCGTGGATGCCATGGGCATGATCGGGATGGCAAGAGAGGCGGCAACGATTTTAGGCAAGAAGTTTCTCTGGAAGCCCAAGACGCTGCCTAAGAAAAATTCGACCCTTCGGCTTCGCTCAGGGGAAATTCGAAATTCGAAATTCTCGGTGACGGTGCATGACAAAAAACGCTGCCCCCGCTACATGGCCGTCCGCATCCAAGGGGTGAAGAACGGACCGAGCCCGTGGTGGATGAAGGAGCGGCTCATGGCCGCGGGAATGAATTCGATCTCACTGCTCGTGGATATTACGAATTACGTCCTTCTGGAATACGCCCAGCCCATGCACGTGTTTGACGTGAAGAAGCTGAAAGCCGGCAAGAACGGTCCGGAAATCCACGTGCGTTTGGCGCGCGCGAAAGAGAAGATGAAAGCGCTGGACGGGAATGAATACGCGCTCGATGACCGCGCGCTTGTGATCGCGGATGCCAAGGGTCCGGTCGCAGTCGCCGGCATCATGGGCGGGGAGCGGAGCGGTGCGTACGAGGATACGACGGATATCATCTTCGAATGCGCCACGTTCGATCCGGTGTCCGTGCGCAAGACCTCGCGCCGCATCAACCTCTACTCCGATTCCCAACTGCGGTTTGAGAAGGGCCTTTCGACCGAAGCCGTACCGTTCGCCATGGCGCGGGCCGTGGAACTGACTCTGGAATTATGCGGCGGACAGGTCAAGGGGCTGGAAGACGTGCGTGCACATGCGTACAAACCGCTCTCGTTCGAGGTTTCGACGCGCGAAGTCGATGAGCGCATCGGCGTGCCGATTTCCAAGAGCAAGCAGGTAAAGATCCTCCGCGATCTCGGCTTTACGGTCTCGGAAAAGAAAAAGGGCGTTCTGCGCGCTGAAGTCCCATGGTGGCGCGACCATGACATCGAAGCCGGGGTTGATCTCATCGAGGAAATCGCGCGCGTGGAAGGGTACGGCAGTATTCCGGCTATTCTTCCGGTCGGCGACCTGCCGCCGCGCCGCACGGATGCGGAACTCGTGTGGGAAGACCGGGTCAAGGAGGCCGCCAAAGGCGCAGGACTCACCGAGGCTTATACCTATTCGTTCGCTTCCGATGATCTCTACAAGAAAGCGGGCTACGACTCCAAACCCGCACTTCGTCTCTTAAACCCGCTGACCGAGGAGTTCGCATTCATGCGCACGTCGCTCCTCCCGTCATTGCTCCAAGTCGTTGCGGATAATCATGATCGGTTTAAGGAACAGCGAATTTTTGAAGTCTCGAACGTGTACTACAACAGGGCGCAGGGCGCAGGGCACGGGGCGCGGGGGTGGAAAGATCTTCCGGACGAACAGTTGGAGCTTGGCTGTGCCATCCTTGCGGGCGATGATGGTTTTAAGCGCGCCAAGGGATTCGTGGAACACCTCTTTTCCGAACTGGGTATTGCATCCGTGAGCTGGGTACGTCTGTCGCAGAAGGGGTTCTGGCATCCGGGACGCGCGGTGCAGGCCTTCGCAGACAAGAAGCTCGTGGCCACGGTCGGGGAAGTGTCGCCGGACATCTTGGGGAACTTCAAGATCGAGGGGAGGATGGCCATGATCGATATGCCGCTCGAAGAGGTCTTCGCGATCGCGTCGTCATCAAAAAGCTATACATCGCCGAATCCGTTCCCGGAATCCAAGCGCGACCTCGCGATCATTGTCGAAGAGGGTACGGAGTACGACGACGTCGCGCGATTGATCGAGGATACGGACCCGCTCATCACGGACGTGGAGTGGTTCGACACGTACCGCGGCAAGGGTCTTCCTGACGGAAAGAAATCCGTTGCCGTGCATTTGACCTTCGCGAGTCCGGAAAAAACATTGACGACGAAAGATGCGGACGGCTTGATCGAGCGCGTTATCTTGAAGCTCAAAGAAAAATTCGGTGCGGAGATTCGTTAGGCGATTTTTATCGGATCTTTTTTCCATTTCCTCGGATTGTTTTTGATATATTCGATTTTATCGAACCATTCCCGATCCGAACGGATGACGCGTTCGTAATAGTTGCGTTGCCAAATATTCAAAAATTGATTCCGTTCCATGATTCGTATGGTTGATGTGCATGCGGACTTCAATCCACGCACGATACCGGATAATGATGACCGCCGTAGGGGCGCGCTGCGCGCGCCCCTTAAATCCGCGATGGTTGGTTGATTACAAACACCCGTCACATGGTCGTTTGTCGTATTCATGGATCCTCGTGCATTCAAGGGGCGCGCGCAGCGCGCCCCTACGGCGGGACGCTGTTGTTTTATTCGAATAATTAAATGGATGTGGTTGGGCATCACGATGAATGACCCGATGTCCACATCTTTTCGTAACTGATTCGTCTTTTTAATCTGCTTACTAATAATGTATCCGTATGGATTCAAATGTATTTTGTTATTAATGACCTCTCCAAATATGCATTCTTTATTCTTTGTGCATATGGTCACGAAATAATCATCTGCGCTTGAATAATCAAACGACGACAATCGTATTGATCGCCGTTTGTGTATTTTTGGGTTGTATTTCGTTTCTACCATCCATATATATTCAGT
>Ga0315539_1001676_pt1 | contig 16302 bp, 14 predicted proteins | sample SalMarSW160150MG_FD_203097 | JGI IMG/M metagenome (GOLD analysis project Ga0315539, IMG submission 203097) | Salt marsh sediment microbial communities from the Plum Island Ecosystem LTER, Massachusetts, United States - Salt Marsh Sediment SW1601-150 ... | reverse complement strand
CTGCGCAGGCGAATAATTTAGTTTTTTCAGCTCTTAACTTTTATTATATCACCCCCGATTGTCAAGACGAATTCCAAACTCCCCCTAGTTGACTTATTCCGCAACTATGAGCTTGAAATCCAGTTCAGTATAGCAGAGTTGAAGCGATTGTTTGAAGTATTTAACTTGTCTCCTATAGTATCTACATAGGGTAAGGTGTATGCGAATTTCTAAAATTATATTAGGTAATTATCCCTTCAGGATAAGTATACGTAAACAGAATGTTACGTGGCGTCCACTCAAGCTCTTGGTGGATGGGAACAACTTTCAATGGTTGAACACTACTCGAAATCACTGACTTTCGATGATGCCCTTCAACTCTATAGGCAGGTTAATGGGGGTGAAGTTTGAGGTAAGAACATATCTTGCGCCGTCTATGCCCCTAAAATCGCCTCTAAAGCGCCTGTGGCACGATTGTAGCAACTAGTTAACGGCCCCCCTTGGAGTGCACCACCGAGGGAGTGTTTCCATTTATACCACTAACCAAGCTCAAATAGAAGATTGCATAGATATTAGACAGAGCAATAACGATAATACCATAGCAATAAAAACAACAATGAGCGATAACGATAAAAGTCGCTCACGCAACGCTAACTCGAAAATCCGAAATAGTGATTATGTCAGCATCTTTTATCTCTTTTTAACTGCAAGAATAACAAGAGCTGGTTCATTGCCCAATCCAAAGGGCATACCCCCTTCTTGATATTTGGATAGCTGTCTCTGAGCTGTTTGGATTTTGGGGATGCGTTGAGGTATTGCTAGAACTACGAAGATACGTCCCAGCAGACGATACTATCTCTATGGAGTTGCTTTAGTTGCTCATCACTGAGCAGCTGCTGGACAGTTCTGGGTCTGACTTCGGTGTAGTTGCCGGGGTATCCTTCAGTATCTCCAGGACTGTTTACCCCTTTGTATTTGAAATATACCCTCCAGGCTGTCTCTGGTTTGTTGGCCCGTACAAGACAATTTGCATCGCTCTCATAGATTAGGAAGAATACTTCGGTATAGAACTCTGGCCAATAGGCAAGTATCTTCTCTGGTTGCATGTCGCCTCCCGCTACCTTTATGTGCTTATTCTTGCTTCTCTTCCACAGCCTGGACATCTGGTTACTATAATGCCTTGCCCTCTGGCGACCTTGTACTGCCTGAAACACGCCCCACAGTTTATGACAATGCAGTTGGCATCATCGCGCAATTCCTCTTCAGTTTTGTAAGGAACAGATGGTTGAACATGACGCTTGTCGTGGAGACAAAGCATAATACCTACGCCCGCTAAACCAACAACTGGTATGCCAGATAAGAAGTCAGTAAACAAGACCACGGGGAAGGTTCCCAATGGCACCCACCAAAGCAAATGTAACATGCTCCTACCCTTCCGTTTAAGATACCAGATACCCAGCAGAACTGCCAGTGCTGACCACAAGCCCCAGAAGACCACGAAAGACACTACATCGCCAAAGATTGCTAGAGCGTCTGATAGACTGAGTAGAAACAAAACTAGTTCTCCGACTACTAACGCCCACAAAAAGGCGGCCCCGTAGCCCAGACCAAGTGTCCAGTTGAGGTGGCTTTCTGTCCACACTACCTCAGGGTCATCTGGTCCGACCCTGCCGAAAATGGGAACAGTGTGCCGCATGACAAGTGGCGAGAGAAACATCAGGACCAGATGGGCAGCCATAATCCAAGCTGGCGCAAGCACCCACAGCCAAGACCAGCCTAATACCCCGACAAGCTTCAGAATGACAAAGACGATTGTCGCCACGAAAGCGACACCTGAGAGCATACCAACGAAAGGGGCGATAAATAGGATGAACGACGCAACAATGAACACAGGTAGATAAAGAGCAGATGTCAAGTTGCGCCCAATAGTCAATGCGATGGTCACTGGCTGCCCCCTTCGAGGCCTATTTAGTTCTACTAATCATCCACAGCATACATCGTAATCGTGATTGTAGCACTTGCCGAGGAATTGCTTGCTTCAGGTTGGCTGGTAGTTATCTCGTTATCAGGGATGTAGACATCAGCAACGGAAATGACAGTATCACTTAAGCCAAGTAGGACTGACATTAACAGAAGGATTGCAATGGTGATTATGGCGACCCGCCTCTTCATCGCTACTATTTCATTATATTCATTCTTTGCCTGTAATAAAGGACCGACAGAGCTAGTCAGTGTGACCCATCTCTTCCTTGAGTTCCTCGTCTATCCAGACGCATCCGTAATTATTCGAGGGATTTAGGGCTTTGTGGTAGCCGACCGACCCTTCGCCACTGTAGTTCTTCACCCATGGCCACCACAAGCGGTAATAATCGTCTCCTGCTGTCTGTATAGCGTAACACTGCTCCAGGAGATAGGGTAGCATTTCGCGGTGGATACTGTCGCACTCCTCTTCATCAGGATAGGCTGCCAGCATCTGCTCACGGTAGTCGTTCAGCACCGGGTCATTGATGTAGCTTGCATTATACATTCTTGCCTCACCAGACACTCCCACAGTCGACCACATTAGCCCTTTCAAGTAGGTTCCGATGCCAGAGCATGCGCCATAAAGCATGTCATTATAACTCCGGTTAAACAGTATGCCAGTAAAAGTGGAGTAATCTACGGCGTTGATTGTCAAGTCCACCCCAATTTCGGCCCACATATCCTTGACCACCTGTAATGGGTCAACATATAAGTAATTATCCCAGACGACAATCTCAGCCTCGAACCCCTCAGGGTAGCCAGCTGCAGCCAGAAGCTCTTTTGCCAGCTCCGGGTCGTACCCGAACAGGTCTGCGACCGATATAGATGTATCCGGCAATACTTCTATCACATCGTCATCGAGGTCTTCCAGTGGCACATAAGCACCGGCATACTCCTTACAGTAATATACGGGCCAATAGAGTATTTCGCCCTCGCCACCGTATAATTCGTCGAGTATCTTCTGGTTGTCTATTGCCAGCTGGAGCGCCTGTCGCACTCTCAGGTCGTGATAGGGCTTGTCTTCCTTATCTGTCCTCATATATATGACCGCTTTACCCCCCGTATCGAAGAAACGAACATATTCAACCCCAGGCAAGTCCTTCAATGCTTGTGCTCTGTTAGTGTCACAAATATGTATGTCAACTTCACCGGTTCTAAAGAGAGAGTCCTGCGTAGCAAAGTCTGGTTGGATTAGTACACGATAGCCGTCCAGATGTGGTAACTGGTCACCTTCGCCAGGACCGACAGGGTTTGTCCCCCAGTAATCGGGATTTCTCTCATAGTACAGATAGCTTCCTGGCACATACTCTTCGAGGGTGAATGCACCGGTGCCGATGGCTCTCTCCCAGTCATTCATATCACCGTAAGTTTCAATTACATCCTTAGGGTAAATGTACATGAACTCTATCAGGGTTATGAGTACAGCCATGTACTCGTGGGATGAGCAGTCGATGCGCACCGTATCTTCATCGACTTTAGATATACTCATAGCCGCGGCCAGGTATGGGTAACTCTTCTTGAGATAGGCTGTATCCAGCGTCATCTGACGCTCAAGAGAGAAAACAACGTCATCGGCTGTAACTTCCCGCCCGTTACATGGGTACTTATCGTGCCATTTCACCCCGTCACGCAGGTAGAATTCTATGTAATCGTCTCCCATTTCCCAGCTCTCTGCTATCTTACCGGTTTTATGTTCCAGGCGGTTAAGCTCGCCGCGAACAAACCAGTCACACTCGCCAGTTCCGTAACCACCAGCTATCCCTTTTGCCCAGTCGCCTGACCAGAGGCACTCGGCGGTGCAGGTAGTAGTATAATGAAGCCCAATGGCATCATCGAAGTAAGTGGGGTTCTCTCCCACCATGACTGTAAGTTCCCCTCCGTATTGTGGTGTTTCGTCTCCATCTCCATCTCCACCATTGCCACCGCCAGCACAGCCACTTATCAGGCTGGCAATCAACCCTACGACCATCAGACATGCTCCCAGCGATAGAACCTTCCTTTTTCCTATCATCGTCTACCTCCCTTGAATAAGAAGGATTCTCCTTATTGGCTTTTCAATAATTCAATTATACCCCCAAGAAGTCCCAAATAGAATACATCACAAGAGAAGAAGATGAAAATAAAAGCAACATATCGAAGATAGAACCACCATAGCAATAAAATAAACAAGAGGGGAAAATCGAGAAAGTGCTTCTCGCAACTGCTACCTAAAATTCCGATTTTGCCGTATTTGGCTTGAAGTAAATCAAGTAAATTAGCTTTGAAGTAACTTGATTATTATACGTAATTATGGAAGATATCAAACGAACATGGTATTTTAGCGTGTTTTTAAGTGCTTTTATTTGCTTTAAAAAACATTAAAAGTAGCTATAAGAAGGATTAAGAGCAAGATTAAAAGGTTTTTATTTCTTTTATTTAAAGCTGTAAAGCCTTTTTCTTAAAGCTAAAATGAGTGGGAAAATTGTGCGGGCCTGGTGTTAAGAACGAGTACCATTGCCCAATCCAAAGGACATACCCCCGTCTTGATATTCAGATACCTGTGTCTGAGCTATTTGGATTTTGGGGATGCATTGAGGAATTGTAGAACTACGAAGATACCTCCCAGCAAACGATATTATCTCTATGGAACTGCTTTAGTTGCTCGTCATTGAGCAGCTGCTGGACAGCCCTAGGTCTGACTTCGGTGTAGTTGCCAGGGTATCCTTCAGCATTGCCATAACTGTTTACTCTTTTATATTTGAAATATACCCTCCAGGCTGTTTCTGGTTTATTTGCCCGTACAATACAATTTGTATCACCACCATAAATTAGGAAGAATATTTCGGTGGGGAACTCTGGCCAATAGGTGATTTCTCTCTCCGGTTGCACGTTGCCTCCTATTATCTTTTAGAACTAAGGACCCCAATATATTTGCATGTCACCAACAACTCCCATTGGTTCATATACCGACAAATACTTATTTTCTTCGTAATAGCTGTATTCCGGGGAGAGAGCCCAATCCAAATCAATATAACCTAGTTCTTCACCAATTTTGACATACGCTATCGTATCCCAATCAGTGCAGTCAACAAATACCAATCCTTTGTCCGTTGTGAGGAAAGCATTTATAGCATGACCTGGTCCGCCTCCTTCGAAGTCTATTCCTACCCATGCCGCTTTAATCCCCGTTGCTTCAGCATTATTATGTACGTCCCTTGCGTAATCGGCACAAATATAACTCCAATAGAATGTCTGAACGAAAGGTCTACTATCAGTAGTGTCTGACCGGATAAATGCCATTAGTTCATTCCAAGAAGGATTCTCGGCATTAGGATTTTTTACTAGTTCAATTGGCCTGTAGTCACCACCAAGTATCCTAAATCCATCCACGTCGTAAATATAAGAAGGGTTCTCCGGGGGGAGTCCTGGTTGAGCTACCATTACGCCGAAATACACTAGACTAAGAACTCCTATCGTCAATCCCGCTAACGCCAGCTTCGAGAAATGCCGTCTGAACTGAATGATACCCAGTACAATGGCACCCAGGAAGAAAATGATACTGGGCACTTCGCTGCCGAACCAAAATACACCAAGAACACATAAAATCAGGCTCCAAAAACCAGGAGTCTCGAATACCCTTAGTCTCTCTTCTATTACTCTAATATGAAGCAATATGTCGCCATAGACTCCATCGGTCATCTGGAGTGCACCCGTTAGTTTGACCGAAGTGCCATTTGAGACTCCTGCCGGTATCGTAACCTCCAAATGTTTATCCCTACGAACTAGTATTCTCTTAGCCCCTGATTTTGCTTCATTTGAGCCGATAGTTATTTCGCAGTCAGCCGTGTCATTGCATATGACAGTCTGCCTAGCCTTAGCTTCTGCCAATATACGCTCATTCTTCAGCCACAGCGGTGAAAAGACAGGGGTCAGAAGTATCCACCATAAACTTCGCCCTTTCTGCTTGATGACCCAACCAGACACAAACAACAGAAAAATAGCACCGATTACCTGAGGTACGATGTTATAGGAAAGGTTTAGAGGCAGCCATATTAGGTAGGCTAATACCCATGTCCAGTTCAAATGGTGTTGAAACCAACTCTTATCATTAGGAGGCGCTTCAGGTATGGGGACAGACCTTTGCTTCTCTGCCGAACTAAAGTCCGTGAGCCTCTGACCACACTCAGGGCAGAATCTCAGGTTCGGTTCCAGCTTTGTGCCACAGTGAGGACAGTAATTCATCTTCTAATTCCAAAACACTGCTCGCTACTGTGTCCTTTGAGAAAAGCTTATTAGTTTGAATTCTGCTGTGCTATCGATGACAGGAAAGCTTGGGCTAGATGAATGTTAGGGATTTCGGGCACACGGCCAAGACTCTTGCGTTTTAAGTGGCTCTTATCATCAAAGAAGTCAATAACAAGTTCACCATGGGCAAAGTCACAGCCGACAATGCGGTTGAAGTCTATGATATCATGGCCACCGAAAAACTTCTCTCGGTATATTGCAGATGAGGTTATATCAAACCGTCCAAAGGTGACCCTCTTGCCTTTTTCAATGTCTCTGACCAATTTCGACCATTGCCTATCTATTACTTTCGAAACTATGAATTGATACAAAGCCCAAAAATTACTCTTGTCTTTACCGCTCATCCTAAAGACAGCGCCTTGCGTAAAGCTGATTTTATCTTTTGTTGTACTTATGATGTCTACTTTTATAGCCTCACTAGCTGGGATGATAAAATTCACGGTAGTCTTCGAAGCCTCTAGAAATAAAACGTCTACCTCGTCCCATAAAATAGATTTCTTGTTATCACAGACCCCACCCTCACATATGTGCTTCTTGCCGTGTGTATACAATATTGGACCTAATTCATGCTGGTCAGTTTTCACTCGTCGATTACTCCTGTCATCGTAATCGTTATCGTGGCACTTGCTGAAGAGTTGTTCGCTTCAGTTTGGCTGGTAGCTATCTCGCTATCAGGAATGCGGCTATCAGTAAGTGATGCGCCAGTATCAGACACCACCGATACGGATAACCCAGTTAGTATCACTGCTAGGGCAATTAGAAGGATTAGCCTCTTCACTTCACTTCACTTCCCCTACCTCATTATATGCCCTCTTTGCCTGAAATAGCAGACTGCCAAAGCTAGAAGTCGTCTTGATGGATTTATTCAATTTCTTTAGCCCTAAAAAAAGAAGATGTTCTAGTAGAAAAACACTAAAAGTCTTGCACTAAAACGGAGAAAAAAACGTCTAATTATGAGGGATTTCTCCAGTTTCTCTAGCCTAAAAAAAGGGGGAACGGCCAATCGTATGATTAAGTGTAAACCGTTATCCCGCCCTGTAGTGTACTAGCTACTTCATTAACTTCCTCCTTTACCTGGTCAAACCCAGAGTTCATTTCATCTCTCATGGCACCTAACGCATCCACTACGTCATCAAGTTGCTCGCTTAACACCGTAACTGCGCAATTGCTATACTCCTCGGAGCCCGCGACGTAATACCACGCACATTCTTCTCTCACACATTCTTGCCTCAATAGAGGGCACATTGCCATCTTCTTGGTCAACCTCCTTTCTCCTGTTTTAATATATCGTATGGGAACTAGCGGGACCTGTCAATACACCTCATAAAACGGAGGCAGGGCGAGAGGAGAAAGAGGGATAGGGGGCATTAAATTTCTATGAGATTTTAGCCTGTAAACCGACCGGGCAACCGCACGCACATTTTCGCAAATTAGGATAGGGGGGTTGATGGATGCAGTCAATTTCCGAAGGCAGTTTTAATAAATTATACAAAATAAAAAGAAGCTCCCCTCTCCTACTGAAGAGGGAAGTGCAGAAATTACGTTAACTGTTTCTTACCGCCTTCGTGGAGCGAAGGAGGGCTAGGCAATTCGGTGAGATGCGTATCTTTGCTCTGGCGTTTGATAATTCTTTCAGTTAGTGCGTGGGCTCGTTCGGCTATTCGGCGTGCGGCATCACTTAGACGGTACTCAAGGTTGGAATTACCTTCAACGTCGTAAACAAGTCCTGTATGTACGAGTACTTCCCAGGCCCGTTCCCATTTCACACATGCCATCAAGAAACTCTCTACCCTCTCATTAACGGGGGGCTCGAGTCCTCTTTTATAGGGGCTCCGTGTGTATTGTCGCCAACCACCAACTCTTGTGTGTTCAAATGCTTGCGCCGGTGTCGCGTCAGGATACTCCAGCATATAAGGAACCATCTGTGTAGAGAAGAAACGCCCGTTAATTTTATTAACAACAACATACTCAGCGATCTGCACCTGCTTCTCAGGAGGAAGCCTTCCAATGGATTGAGCGATAGTGAAGTTGATTAATCCTTTTTCCATCATCTCTCGTACCTTCGGCCCCAACAGCAACACTCTAACAAGTTGAGGCCACTCTGGCCCGCCACCAAGTTTTTCACGATAAGATTCCCAAACCTCTGCTCTATCAATGATGCCAAGCTCAACGAGCGCCTTTTCAAGGCCGGCTACCTTCTTCTCTGGAAGTAAAGACCTAGTCTGTAGTACACGGCTAATTCTCTTGTATAAGAGTTCATCGTTGGATGGCCTTGGCACTATTTTTGCTCTGAGAGTATTACGACCAACTAGATTGGCCGCTCGCCAACGTCGTTCTCCATCATGTAAATCAAAAAAACCTGCCCAAGTGTTGTTGTCTAGTATTATTGGAAACACAGTTATCTCATCCAATTGGCCGATTAGTTCCATGTTCTTTCCGAGATCCACCAAGTCCTCCTCATCAAACTCCTGCCTCAAATTATCTGGATCTGGCTTGATTAGCTGAGTCGGTATCTCAACGACTATGCCATACCATTCCTTGATTGGTTTAAGTACGAGTGTGTCTATTCTCTCCACAATGATGGTTTTCCCTCCATTAAAAATACCTAAGGGCCTCCTGCCGTTGTGATTCGTGTGATCGCGTCTTGTAATGCTAGCTGTGGTGCATTGTTTGGTAATCCCGTCTGTAATATGACCCAGCTTGAGAGCTGGATAGCAAGTCTAGTTTGCTCTTGTCGTAACCTTCGATGGATTCTTGTTATATTGCCAGCCACTCGTTGAAAGCTATATCTCATACCACCTTGTAGACGTTCTGGTAGCTGCGGTATTATCTCTTCGATATCGGCGTAAGGAAGACCGTGCCATCCGGATAAGATTTCTCCTAAGCTCTCGTCCTCTACCATTCTTGACTGAACATCTTGCAGAGTCTGATAATCTTGTCGCTGTATAGCTCGCCGTTCCTCCTCTATGTTATGGGCAGTCCTAATGCTTCTAGCAGTAGCTCTCCTAGTGTCTAAGTCTTTGTCTCTTAGTTGCCTCATGCGACCTAAGTCAAGGCTCACCATGGGGACAATTTGGCAGTGACCCGTTTGTGGGTTAGTCCATGTATACCACGTGACCTTATATACGTGTATCTGCCCAAAGGGCATAGCGTTAAACGTAAAATATCCTTCCACGCGAGCCCGATAACGATCTCTGCCAACTCTCTGAGCAGTTCTGAACCGATATTCGTATCTCTCGAAAGAATTTGTAGGATAGGTTCCGTTAGGGTCATATCCTAAAGCAGCCTGCAATATCTGGGCTAGCGGTGCCCCGTAGGGTCTGCCTGCTAGGAAAATACCAATGTTTAGATTATCTCTTTGTACCTGTGTTAGCGGAGCGGCCATACTCATCACATACCTCCCTCTAAAGTATCCTTATAGATATATTATACAACCATTTATCAGACATTGTTAATTTGTTAACATAAGTCTTGCACTTCCCTCTACTGAAGAGGCGCAGATAACTTTTGATATTCTTTCGATTATGCTACAATATACTGTATAAGAGTTTTTCTTAGTAACTTAAAAACTGAATAAAGCAACCCTAAGAAGGACTGGGATAGGGACTTGAGGGCTTTATAACCTGCAATCCCTGCGGTGACTACTGACCTAGTGAATAGGAGGTGGATACCGGAGAGGTTAGACAGCCTGAAAAGCGGAGAATCACTACTGACCTGAGAACAGGATGTAGCTTCGAGAACGTGTTGTAAGAGGAGTTCTTCTTAGGAAGTACCTATCGAAGCACTCGGGGGTAATTTCATCTTGGGGTATTTACCCTAAGGTGCGTCTCCGAGCTTCGATTTGGGAAGCGCTGACCGAAGAACGGAGGCGATTTCAAGGTAGTAATGCCTTAATGAATGTCTCCGTATTTGGTATTAGCTGACCAGCAATAGGAACTGGAGGCGAGCTTTAAGGCAGAAATGCCTAAAACTCGCCTTTTTTGTTTATATACGGTTTTTGAAATATTTAAAATGCAATCCAAAAATAAGAAATCGGTAATTGAGCGAACCTACCAAGAGCCCGGTAGCTTAAATGAAGAGCTACCGGGTAATACTGGTTTAGTTAAGTTCTTTGAAATTCTAATACGAATTGACCAGAGGCAAAAACGGAATGGGAAGAATAACTGAAGTTCAAATAACCCCTATCAAGCCGAAGGACGGGCTTGTTGCTTTCGTTAGCTTCGTCCTGGATAACAGTCTCTATTTAGGCTCTGTTGGTATTGCGACAAGGCTTCAAGGTGGCTACCGGCTTATTTATCCCACTAGACGAGTTGGAGATAAGGATATAAACGTCTTTCATCCCATTAATAAGACATTCGCTCAAGCGGTTGAAGGCGAAGTGATAAAGCATTTTGAAGAGGTAATGAATAAAAGCAATGATAGACACGATTGTATTAACCCTCGATGAGAATAGCTTCAAGATTGTTGAGCATGACAAGTTCAGCCCTTCCACAGAGGGTTTATATTTTCGTTCTTCATACTACAGGTTAGGCGGGCGGGCAAACCTAACCTGCGTGCAAAACCCGACTTCTACAGAGCTAAGGAACGGCATTTATAAGCCCAGACTAACAGTTACTAAAAGGATAGACAGGAACCGCCAGTTTCAGATTACCCTCAAGATTGAGTTCTCAATACCTAAGCTCTTATACGGCAATAACTTTGATGAGCTAGAAGATGATGACTTCACCCTGGTCATCTCAAAATTGAAGCAGAGCCTCAGAGATATGGGTGTAATCGTCTCGGAGCCAGTCTTGGTTGATGCTCAAGTCTCTGCTATCCATTTCTCGAAGAATATCCCTCTCGTTGATTACACAACGCCCTATACTTATTTGCAACGATTAGCCAAAATTAACCTTAACCAACGGCTAGACCTGAATCAAACGGACTTTCGTAATGAAGGACATAGCCTGAAATTCAGAGCCAACTCTTTTGAAGTGGCTTTTTACGATAAGATGAAGGACTTGAGCAAGGCGAAGATTAGTGAAAAACGTGCTGAAGAGAGTGAAAACGCTATTCAGCTAAATCTGTTTAAGGAAGTTGAAATCCGAAAGCCTTTTGAAGTCTTGCGATTAGAGGTAAGGCTAAATAGAAGGCAAAAGCTAAGGCAGGTCTTGAAGAATGTGGGTATTGCGATAGAGCCTACATTTCAAGCGCTGTTTAAACGAGAAATCGCTCAAAAAGTGCTTCTCGAATATATGACCGGGATAGAAAGAAGCTACCCCCCTATTCTTTTATGTGATTACAAGGACGCTAAAACTTTCTTGTCGAATTCACTGATAAGCAATGGAAAAACAGAGAAAACAGGGCTTAGGAAGGCTTTATGGATGCTTGGTGCTAAGGTAATTATTGAGGAAGTAGGGGTAAGAGAATTTAGAGAGATTATGAGAAAGTACGGCAGAGCTAATTGGTATAGGTTGAATAAAGATATGGCAGCAATAGGTAAGATTTCAGACCAACAGCCGTTCGAACCTATCAGGCAATGCCTAGAAGAATTTAAACCGCTAAAGCTTATTGACTTTTGAGAAAAAGGGTGTATAATAAAGTAAAACAATGTAAAGAATGATTGCTGATGGAAGACAAATACTATACGACTCAAGAGATTGCCGATATTCTAAAGGTGGATTACATGACGGTCTATCGTTGGATAAGAGCCGGTAAGCTAGATGCTTACCAGGTGCAAAAACAGTACCGGATAAAAGAATCCGATTTCGAGAAGTTCATGGAAGCCAACAAGAAGACATAAATTGAGTGATACGACTCGGAGAAATCATTGAAGCAGTTGCAAAAAGGGGTTAATTCACTTGCCAACCTTGACATAGATAATTATGTTCGTAAGGCTTCTGGTGCTTGCGAGGAAAATGTCAAGATTAAGATAGTAATTCCTCTATTAAACTTGCTCGGTTATGGCACGCAACAAGATATGGATTTTGAGCATCATGTCCAAAACAAGAAAGCAGACATAGCTCTGCTTTTCGATAATAAGCCTAAGCTACTTGTTGAAACAAAAGATTTGGACGAGCAACTAGATAATCACGTAGGTCAGGGGCTTAACTATGCCTACCTTCGGGGTATTGAATGGGTAATGCTCACGAATGGTTTAGGGATAAGAATCTACAAGTCGTTTATACCTGGAATTTCGAATCCAAAGGACAGATTACTCTTTGAAACTACGCTTCAGAAGTTGCCTGACTCATTTGACAGTCTCTTACAACTAGTTAGTAAGGAGCATCTGCAAGAAGCTAAAAAGCTCAGTGAAAGTGCAGACAGCATAAGGGAAAATATAACGGCAAAAATCCTGATTGATGACTTAACCAAGTGTAGAGAGAGGTTAGTTAATGACCTTCTTACTCAGTTTAAAACCAGATATGGAACCGACAAAGAGTTTAGGGAGATTATTGATACTTGGGCATCAGATGTAAGAATGGATGTTTCCGACCCAGATATGATAGACAAGCTATGTAGAGAAGGTGCTTATACCCTAATCAACAGAGTTCTCTTTCTGAGGATTTGTGAGGACAAGGGACATATTAAGTCGAAGCTATCCAAAGATGCCATTACCAAGTGGCGTCAGATGGTTGAGAAGCCAAGTAAGTTACTCAGTCTAGCTTTCAGCGAGATTGGAGAGCGTTTTGAGGGCTTATATAAATCCCCACTCTTTGATTCAATCAGATTTGAAGACATTGACTGGAATACCGACAGCATCAATTTTGTATTAGACAAACTTGGTGAGCACGATTTCTCAAAAATCAGCAAAGATGTTCTCGGTAAAGCTTACGAGCAACACATTTCAAGAGAAGAAAGAAAGGGACTGGGACAGTTTTACACGCCAGATTTTGTCATTGACCACATATTAGAAAACGTTGGGCTGTCGAGTGATAAAAAAATACTCGACCCGGCTTGTGGTTCTGGTGGATTCTTGATAAAGGCTTATGACAGATTAAGAAAGCAGTATGTTGGGCAAAACTGGGCTGACGAGACAATTCATAGTCAAATACTTAAGAAAAACCTATTTGGAATAGATATAAATCCATTCGCGACTCAACTTACAGTAATGAATCTCTTGCTGAAAGATTTGGAGCATCCTACAGGTGATATTCATGTAGTAGAAGGAAATACCCTGGATAAGACCTATGATGGTTTTGAAATGGATATACTAGAAACCAATTCCCCACTAGGTACAATTACCGGCGTGAACAAACAGGTTTCTTTAGTCAAACTTCTAAGAGAACGTCCCTTCGATATAGTTATCTCTAATCCCCCTTACCTCACGCTTTGGGGCATTGATAAAATGACAAAGAATTATTTACAAAAGAACTACAAATGTGCTACAGGCAGATTTAATACGTTCACAATCTTCTTAGAGAGAGCCATTGGTTTGATTGCCGATGGTGGTATGATAGGATTTGTTGTACCTGAAGGTTTGCTTTCAGAAATAGAATATAGATTCATTAGAGAGTATATTCTCCAGACATGCAAAATACTAAACATAGCCTTTTTGCCTAAAGACACGTTTACTGCATCGGTTGATACTATTGCAATTATTTTGCAGAGAGAAAGTAACGATACAAAACGTAAGGAAAATAAAGTAGGTGTGACTGTCTACTCTAATAATCATACCATTGCTTCAACTCCCACGTATCACTTGAATCAAAACCTGTTTTTGACTAATGAATACAAGATGTTCCTTGTCTTCTTGACGCCTGAAATTCAGGATATTTACAAGCATATTCACAAACAAACTATACCGCTTAAAACATTGGTCGAAATACAGCAGGGAATTATTTATTCTGGTCTAGCTAAACAAGACGTGTTCTCAAATAAAAAACAAAATGACGAATATGTGAAGATTTTGGATGGCAGAGACATAGGAAGATACCAAAACAAGTATCACCTTAAAGCAGAGAATAGATATTTGTGGTATGGCTCTCATTTGCATCGACCTAGAGAAGAAAGGCTCTTTATAGCAAAAGAGAAACTCCTGCTCCAAAGAAGAAGTCCAAACTTGGTGGCAACTCTTGATGATGAACAATTTTATACACTGAATACTCTATATATTTTGATTCCACGTGAAAATAACAAAGAGGTAAGCCTAAAGTATATCTTAGCATTACTTAATTCATCTCTAATGAATTGGGTTTACAGGAAGACATGGCTTGGCTGGCAGGTAACGATTCCTGCTTTAGATATACTACCTATCAAGCTCGTATCTTTGGAAGTGCAACAGCAGTTGTGTGACCTAGTTGATAAGATATTGACACTTAATGAGCAGCTAGACGATGCTTCTCATGACCAACAAGAGGCAATGCAAGAAGCGATATCAGAGATAGACAGAAAAATAGATGAGAAAGTCTTCGAAATATACCAAATAGATAAGGAAGACAAGCCATTGGTCCAGGGGAAATGACTAAAGCAGTAATTCTAGCTCGTGTCTCAACAACCAAACAGGAAAAAGAAGGGTTGTCTTTAAAGGAAATCCAGTTACCTGCTTTGCGGGACTATGCTAGTAGTAGGGGGATGGCAGTTGACAAGGAATTTGTCTTCAGCGAAAGTGCTGGTTACAAGATAAGAAAGAAATTTGATGAAATGGTCGAGTATGTCAAAGCCAATGATGATATTGAAGCTATCATTGCCTATAGAGTTGATAGGATTACCAGGAACTTCAGGGATGCGGTTTTAATTGATGAACTACGGCTGAACTGTAACAAAGAAATACACTTTGTCTATAACAAGCTTGTAATCAGTAAAGACACTGTTGGCAGAGATATTCAAGACTGGGACTTGCAAGTATTTCTGGCTAAGCAATACCTCAACCGGCTCAAAGAGGACGCTATCAATTCAGCTTCATATATGCTCAGGAATGGATTATTGCCCGGTAAAGCACTTTACGGCTACAGGAATGTTACTTTAGAAAATAAAAGGAAATGGGTAGTTACTGAGCCATTTGAAGCTAAAGTCGTTCAGAAGATGTATGAGTGGTATGGCTCCGGCTGCTTTTCTATGCTAGAAGTAAGAAAGAAGCTGCAAGAAGACTTTGAAATTGATTTCTCTAAAGGCTACGTTGACTTAATTCTCAAGAATCCATTTTACTGTGGAAGTATCCTTTATGGTGGTAAGGAATACCCTCATAACTACGAGCGCATTATACCTAGAGAACTTTTTGATGAAGTCCAGCGAATAAAAGCAGGCTATGGTAAGAGACATTTCAAATTCGCTGGCTTACCTTATCTTTACAGAGGGCTTATTAAGTGTGCTGATTGTGGTTGTATGATTACTCCTGAGAAGAAAAAGGGTAAGTATGTTTATTATCATTGCACGGAATATAACGGTAAGCATGGCGCCAAGTGGCTAAGGGAAGAAGAACTAACCGAGCAGTTTGCCAGGCTATATAAGTCTATACAGATTCCTAAAAGTGTAGTTGAAGAAATTACGGCTACATTAAGGAAATCGCATAGGGATAAGACGCAATTCCATCGCACCATGCTCGAAAGCCATCAAGCAGAATACCGGAAATACGAAGCTCGCATTGAAAAGATGTACGAGGACAAGCTGGACGGTAGTATTACTGAGAGTTACTATAACAAAAAGCGTGAAGAGTTTAGAGCAAAACAGAAGGAAATATCTGGTAAGATTGCTAGTCTTGGAATTGCTGACGAAGAGTATTACCTGACTTCAGAGTACCTACTTCAGCTTGCCAACCGAGCCTATGACCTATTCGTGAGTTCTGAAGCCGAAGAAAAACGACAACTTTTGCAACTGACACTTCAGAACTTGGAATTAGACGGTAAAAAAGTTAATTTTGAACTTGTAAAACCCTTCGATAAGGTCTTCGCTTGTTCAAGTAGTCAAACTTGGCTCCCCGGGCAGGACTCGAACCTGCAACCAAGCGGTTAACAGCCGCCCACTCTACCATTGAGCTACCGGGGAACGAATACCTGAGGACAAATGCTCAAATTCGCTGGCGCTAATTTTGGCATTTTT
>Ga0315539_1001675_pt1 | contig 16303 bp, 17 predicted proteins | sample SalMarSW160150MG_FD_203097 | JGI IMG/M metagenome (GOLD analysis project Ga0315539, IMG submission 203097) | Salt marsh sediment microbial communities from the Plum Island Ecosystem LTER, Massachusetts, United States - Salt Marsh Sediment SW1601-150 ... | reverse complement strand
CCTGGGCTATTCATAAAAATTGCTTTGATAATGGCGGGATTGGCATATCTCCGTCCTCATTTTACCAATCCACCATTGGGACACCTTACGCTCCAGGCGGCGACATCCCAAGCCAGCCTAACCTAGATCAGAACCTATCAATAGTAAAGAACCAAAGAGATAAGATTTAGCTAACATATGGATATTAATCTATACAAGGCAAGGCAGATGAATTTGAGGGGATGGAAGAAGCGACATTGAAAGATTTAGCCTTTTTGAGTCGATCTTCGAGGGAACCCGACAAAGTCGAACGGGCCTGATGGATGTGTGAGCACTGTAGAATTAAAAGGGCGGTGTTAATGGTGGCTCGCGGACATTATGGTGGTGCTTAAGATAAACATGCGGAGTTCCAGCAGAGCCGAGAAGATCGGGGAGGAAATGGCGTTAAAAATCTTAGTGGAGCGCAGACATGCCCTCAAATTCATCTTAACTAAATTTTAAATTTACAGATTTTTTAAGGGATTTTTCAGCTGACATCCTCACAAAATAGTTTTTGTCCTTTGATAATTTCAGCAGAGGAGAAAGGGCTTCTTCCCCTTTAATTTTTCCCAATGTCTGGGCTGCTGTCCTCCGCACATCAGCATTGGGTTCATTGATAAGGGTTTCAATATAAATTATTGATTTTGGATTTTTCTGGAGGCCTAATATTTTTATAAAAGCACTTTTTACAAACCATGGGGAGAATGACAGTTTTTGAAAAGTTTTGCTCAAGTCAAGATTTTCTCTGTTTCCTAATTCGTTAATGATAAGTTCGCGGGTAGCTTCACAGTGCTCATCTAATGCATCCAGTAAAACTTCACTTGCCCATGGGTCTTTTATTTTTATAATTTTCTGGATGATTTTTAGTCTTTCCTGTTTTTCCTTAGTACTTTTTAATTCTTTTAGCGTAGAGCTGTAAAGTTCTTTATCTTTATTTCCTTTAATTTTCAACTCATACCTTCTCGAGAATATGTCCCATTTTTTCTTTTTTTGTCTTTAAATATTTGAAGTTTGATTTGGTTGGTGCAATTTCGATAGGGATTCGACCGACAATTTCTAGGCCGTATCCAGAAAGACCGACAAATTTACGGGGATTATTTGTTATAAGGCGTAACTTTGTAACTCCTAAGGAGACGAGTATTTGGGCCCCTATACCATAATCCCGCTGGTCTGGCTTAAACCCGAGTTTGCGGTTGGCTTCTACAGTGTCGGCTCCTTTGTCTTGAAGAGCATAAGCTTTAATTTTATTGACCAGACCGATGCCCCGTCCTTCCTGATCAAGAATATAAAGGATAACGCCGTTACCTTTCTTGTTGATAAGTCTCATAGATTGACGAAGCTGTTCTCCGCAGTCGCAGCGTAATGAACCCAGTGTATCTCCAGTGAAGCATTGTGAATGTGCCCGAACAAAAGTTGGATCGTCCTTTTGAATTTTGCCTTTGATAAGGGCTATGTGGTGTTCCATGTGGATTGTGTCTTGAAAGACGACTATTTTGAAGTGTCCGAATTTTGTTGGCAGGTCTGCTTCTTCTATTTTTTGTATTAGTGTTTCATGCTTCATCCGGTATTTAATCAGATCGGCAATCGTGAGAATAGGGATGCTGTGAGCCTGGCTGAATTTAACGAGTTGAGGCATCCGAGCCATTGTGCCGTCTTCATTCATGATCTCGCAAATGACTCCGGCAGGATATAGACCTGCAATTCGAGCTATATCAACGGATGCTTCTGTTTGTCCTGCCCTTTTTAGTACTCCCCCGGCATTTGCCTGGAGAGGAAAAATGTGGCCTGGGCGGGCAAGTTCATGAGCTTTAGTTTTTGGATTGATTGCAGTCAGGACTGTTTTAGCACGGTCATATGCTGAGATTCCTGTAGTGATTCCTTTTTTGGCATCTATTGAAACAGTAAAAGCTGTTTGGAAGCGAGCTGTGTTGTCAGAAACCATTAAGGGGAGGCCAAGCTGTTTAACCCTTTTTTCAGTCAAAGGAAGGCAGATAAGGCCGCGGCCGTATTTTGCCATAAAATTTATGATGTTTGGATTGATCTTTTTTGCGGCCACCATGAGGTCGCCTTCGTTTTCCCTGTCTTCATCATCAACAATGATAATAAGTTTGCCTGATTTTACTGTTTTTATGGCTTGTTCAACTGAAGCTGCAATAGACTTATTTTGCATTTTTTAGCCCTTAATAATTTCTTTCTCTTTCGTATGCATCAGATTATATAAGTATTTTCCGATTATGTCACATTCGAGGTTAGGCCTGTCACTTCTTCTTAATTCACCGAGATTTGTGGACTCTAGAGTAATTGGAATAAGATCTACTGAAAAGGAAGAACGGCTGGCTTCAGCTATAGTAAGACTAACTCCGTTCAGGGCTACAGAACCTTTGCTGATAATGTAAGGCCTTAAATGGGGAGATATGGAAATTGTAAGTCTTTTTTCTTGTCTTTTATTAATAATTTTAAGGACTCTTTCTGTTGTGTCAACATGGCCAGTGACAAGATGTCCGCTCAGTGGAGAAGAAAGATTGAGAGGAAGTTCGAGGTTAAGCTTGTCCCCATTATGCAGTGTACCTAGATTGGTCTGGGATAGAGTTTCATCGGATAGGTTAAAAAAGAGAATCTTTTTTTCTTTTTTAATTAGGCTTAGGCAAACACCGTTAACAGCCAAACTTTCCCCTGCTTTTAACTTGGAAGCTAAATGTGGAGATTCCAAAGCAATTTCCCGTTTTCCAAGGTGATAGGCTTTAAATCGGCCCACATGGCTAATGATTCCTGTAAACATCAGAAATATCCTTCTGCTATGATATCATCTTCAATCTGAAAAAACTCTATTTTTTTCAGATGAAGTGAATCTTTAATGAGATTTATGCCTTCTCCTTGAAGTAAAGAAGGAGCATCCTTTCCCCCGATCAATTTTGGAGATAATGTGACAAAAATTTTATCCGTCAATCTTTGCTCCAGAAAAGAGGTCGTCAAACTGCTGCCTCCTTCTACCAGAATACTCGATATTTCTTGCTTGCCGAGCCACGAAAGAACTTCTGTTAGGTTAATGTTGGAAGAAAAGCTAGATTGGAAAATGACTTCCACCCCTTTTTTTCTCAAGGTATCGGCCTTTTGTTGAGAAGACAGTTTTCCTGTAAAGACAATTATTTTTCCTTGAGGTAGGGTATTGAGAATCCGGGAGTTTGGAGGGAATCGGAGGTTGGAGTCCAGTATTATCCGGGTTATTCGTTTGTCTTTCCAGTTCGGGTGGCGTACAGTCAATCGAGGATCGTCCTTTATTAGCGTGTTGATGCCTGTCATGATAGCATCGTATTCTCCTCTCAGAAGATTAGAATACTCTCTTGTCTGAGGAGAAGATATCCACTGAGATGCAAATGTATTTGTAGCCATTTTTCCATCTAGGCTAACTGCAGCCTTGACTGTGACAAAAGGGATTTTTTTTGTGATGTATTTTATGTAAGTTTCGTTCAATCGACTGTTTTTTTCCTTGAGAAGACCTACAGATACATCTATGCCGGCTTTTTTCATTTTCTTTATGCCTTTTTTATAGACGAGTGGGTTAGGGTCCAGGGAGGAAACCACAACCCGTTTTATGTGTGCTTTAATGATACTATCCACGCAGGGAGGAGTTCTTCCCCAATGAGTACATGGCTCAAGTGTAATGTAAGCAGTGCTGTTACTGGCTGAGGAGCCTGCTTTCTGGATGGCGATTGCTTCAGCGTGAGGCTTGCCCGGCTTTTCGTGATATCCGCACCCTAAAATAATATTTTTCTTGACTATGACAGAACCGACATGAGGATTCGGACTTGCCCATCCTTTTGCTTTTTCTGCTAAGCCATATGCCATATGAAGATAAAAAATATCCTTGAGTTTATTCATGAAAGAAGAGCCTTAACAAATTCCTTGGGAGAAAAAGGCATTATATCTTCTTCTTTTTCCCCGACACCTATAAACTTGATCGGAAGCTGCAATTCCTCGATGATACTGATAACGCTTCCTCCTTTGGCTGTTCCGTCCAGCTTTGTGAGGAAAATCCCTGTTAAGCCTGAGAATTTCAGAAATTCTTTTGCTTGAATCAAGGCATTTTGTCCAATACTTGAATCTAAAACAAGAAAAATTTCATGAGGTGCACCCTTGATTTCTCTTGAGATAATTCTTTTAATTTTTTCCATTTCATTCATTAAATTGACATTTGTATGAATTCTGCCTGCAGTGTCTATAAGGAGAAGATGAAAGTTCCGCGCTTTAAATGATTGGATGGCATCGAAAGTGACAGAAGCAGGGTCAGCTCCATACTTCCCCCTGGTTACAGGAATGTTCAATTTCTTTCCCCAGATAATAAGCTGTTCCTGGGCAGCTGCTCTAAATGTGTCAGCTGCAGCCATAAGGATGTTTTTCCCCTGGTTTTTGTAATAGTATGCAAGTTTTGCCAGAGACGTAGTTTTTCCCCCACCGTTAACTCCAACAAACATGATAACAGAACGGGAATAATCCGGATAGAAACCCGTTGGAAATTGGGAAAGCCTATTTATAAGCTCATCTTCTAATATCTTTTTTATGGTAAGGAATGAATCTGTTTTTTTACTTTTTTGTTTGATGGACTCAATGATATTTTCTGTTGTGTTGATTCCGACATCAGAGAGAAGCAATGACTCAGTAAGTTCGTCAAGAATTTCCTCTCTGTTTTTTTTACTGCGAAGGAGCTCATCAAATTTTCCAATGAAGGACTTTCTTGTTCTGGTCAGTTTCCCTTTCAAATTAACTATCACAGTATAACAATTATATTTTTCACATAATTCAAAGTCAATTGGTCTTCAGGAATGCCGACCCAGCCATTAAGGGGAGAACAAGCTAAATGGTTGATATTATTAAGATGATATAGTACAAAGTAGTTCTGAGGATTTCATGGAGAATGAGCTAAATTGGTCTATATTGTTTCATAATATCAGCAGCTTTCATGAATAAAATGAATAGTACAACTTGGATATTACCTCCTGTGAAAGAGGAAGCAAGAAATCTTTCTGCAGGACTTGGGATTCCTCTAGGGATAGCACAAATTATGGCAAGACGGAATATTTCTGACCTGGAGACTGCACATAAGTTTCTTTTCGGAACTTTAAATGACCTTCACGACCCTTATTTACTGGATGGGATGGAAAAAGCAGTAACAAGAATCAGGAAGGCAATTTCTTTTGGGGAAAATATATTAGTTTTTGGAGATTATGATGTGGATGGGATACTATCTGTAGTTATCCTTTCCGAAGCATTGGGTTCTCTAGGAGCAAAAGTAGATTACTATATTCCAGACAGGATGAAGGATGGATACGGGATTAAAGAGAAATATGTTGATATTGCTTTAAAGAGAAAATCAACTCTGGCAATAAGCGTGGACTGTGGGATTAAAGCAATAAGGTTTGTTAAAAGAGCAAAAAAGTGCGGTATAGATGTTATTATAACAGACCATCATCAACCAGGGGGTATGCTTCCGGAGAGCCTTGCTGTTTTAAACCCAGTGATTCGAAGTTCTGGATATCCTGACAAAGACTTAGCTGGGATAGGAGTCGTCTTTAAATTAATTCAGGCTCTTTTTAAGGAGGCGGGAAAATCTTCTGCTATTACACATTATATAAAGTTTGTTTCTATGGGAACAATTGCTGATGTGGCCGCATTGAGAGGAGAGAACAGGCTTTTTATTAAATTCGGGCTGAAAAGTCTTGAAAGAGATTTGAACAATGGCCTGAAATGTTTAATGAAAGTTTGTGGGCTGGAGGGAAAAAAAATTTCTGTTGGAGATGTTGGTTTTAGGATTGGGCCAAGGATCAATGCTGCAGGAAGAATGGGAAAGGCAGACCTTGCTGTGGAGCTTTTCTTTTCGGATAATTTCCAAAAGAGCACAGAAATAGCTTGCCAGCTTGATAGGCTGAATTTACAGAGACAAAAGGTGGAAGAGAGAATATATTCTCAGGCAATAGAGTACATAAAGAAAAAATCTCTTGATAAAAAATATAAACTTCTAATTTTAGGTTGTGACGAATGGCATCGTGGTGTGATTGGAATTGTCGCGTCAAAACTTAAAGATTTTTTTAACAGGCCTGTTATTCTATTTGCCTATGAAGATGGGAAAGCTTTTGGTTCAGGAAGAAGTATCAGTGAATTTTCACTTATAGAGTGCATTGATAAAAACAGGGAGTTTTTTCTAAGCTTTGGAGGACATCCTATGGCCGTAGGTTGTGAGCTTGATAAAAAAAATATCGGCTCTTTAAAAGAAGCTGTAAATGATTTTGTCAGTTCAAAAATTTTAGAAGAGCATCTAAGGAAGAAAATATACATTGATACAATTATAAATTTTAATGAAATAAATTCTGCCTTTCTAGAGAACATGTCTTTTCTTTCGCCTTTCGGAGTGGGAAATTCCAAGCCTGTCTTTTTAAGTAAATATGTGCAGGTTGTAGATGAGCCGAAAAGGATTAAAAGAAGACACAGCAAATTTTTAGTGAAACAGGGAGATATTTTCTTTGAGGCTTTAGGTTGGGGAAGAGGAGAATGGATTGAAGATATTCAAAAGGGCGACAGAATTGATATTGTCTATTCATTGCAGTTTTCTGAATATCTCGGACAGGAGAGGTTAAATCTTTCTCTGAGAGACATAAGGAAGTCCAATTCTTCAGTTTGTGTGAATACAAAGTAGGAACCGAGAGCTGTTATGCCAAAAGTAAAATTTCATTTGGTCGGAATTTCTAAATTTGTTGTTTCAATACTTCTTCTGGTCACTCTAGTTATTACTACTGTAAATGTTATAAGCCGGGCAAGGAAACGTACGAAGATCCCACGGTCGCAAGATGTAGTGCTCAAACAAAAAATTGAGAAGAAGGAAGAAATTGAGCACTTTGAAGTTAAGGGAGGTGAAGGAAATTTTCAGTTTAGTGCAGACAGAAATTATATAGGAACAGACAACCACTTTCACTTGGAAGGAAATGTTGAGTTGGTTTTTTTGAAAAAAGCAGAGGGACAGGATATTTTTCTTTATGGAGATGAAATTATATATGATAAAGACCTGAATAATTTTTTCCTCCAGGGGAAGGCAAAGGTAAAATTCAAAGATTTATGCATTAATGCATCTTCTTTGTTTTATAACAAAAAAAAGGAAATCATAGAAAACGATAAAAACGTAGAATTTTTCTCTGATAAAATGTCCGGTTCTGCTCAGGAGATGAAGTATTTTTTTAGAAGGGAAAAGATAGAACTCAGAAAAAACATCAATCTTAAATTAAAACTGTATTTAAACACCCCGTTTCCTCTTATCCTTCAGGGGAATAAATTGGACTATGAAAGGAAAAGGAAGCAAGGAGTATTGGAAGGGGACGTAAGGCTTTTTCATGGGGAAAGCAGAGCTGTGGCGGACGAGTTGAAGTTTAGTTTGTTTCCCAGCGGAGAGTATATCGAAAAGTTAGATTTAAAAGGGAATGTAAGGGCCTCTTTAATAAGTGAAGAAAAAGACAATAGTTCTTATCAGAAACAGGCTCCTCTTGTCCTTTACAATGAAAAACGCGAAATAAGAGCTGATGAAATAATAATAATATGGTTTAAGGATCTTCAAAAGATACATAAGATAGGAGCCAGAGGAAATTGTTCTTTTAAATTTTTTTCTTCGTCCGGAAGCTTTACATGGATTCAGGCTGAAGCTCTTGAGTTTGTTGTGAGTAAAAATGGGAAATTGAGAAGATTTGACTCTTTTGGGAATGCCAGCATTACAGAACAAAAAGAGGAGGAGGAAAGCAGAAGGGTGATTAAAGGATATTCCATTTTTGTAAAAGAAGGGGAAAATGTACTTATTGCTAAGGGGAAAGACAAGTTAAAAGCAAGGATTCTTTATGAAGATTATGAAATTTCAGCCGGGGATATAAAAATTAATCTTGATAATAATGATTTGGATGCTAGCAAAGATGTTAAAGTCATTTTAAACCAGCAGATGAAAGAGAAGAAACCATCCAGTCTTTTTTCTAAAGACACGCCAGTTTTTATTATTTCCAAGGAAATGAGATATTTTGATGCTGAAAAGCGTTTTTATTTTACTGGGGATATTAAAGCATGGCAGGAAAACAGAAAGTTTATTAGCAGCGAACTTTCACTTTTTAGAGAAACTGGGAAATTATTTTGTGCAGGGAAGGTAGAGTCAGTCTTCCCATATAGGCCAAAAGATAGGAATGAGGTTGAAAGTTTGAAGATATCGGCCGAAAAAATGGATTATAACCCAGATAAAAACCTTATTGTTTATAGAGACAAGAACTCCTTGAGAGTTAAAGATATAGACCTCCAGGCTAAGTCCCTTTTTGTTTATTTGAATAGAGAAGATGGAGAGTTAAAAGAAATAACTGGCCGGGGAGCAGTTGTTATCACACAAAATCAGAATGAAGGAAGAGGGGAAGAGGTAAGATATGACGCAAACAGGGAAATGATGATCCTTACTGGGAAGCCGGTTTTCATGGATAGAAATAGGGGGAGGACAGAGGGGGACAAATTGACTTTTTATATAGCCGATGGTAAAATCGCCGTTGAAAATAAAGATAGAGAAAGGTCAGTAACAGTTATTAAATAGTGAAATATGAGAGATTGTTTGAATGCAATAGGCTTGGAAAAAAGCTACCACAGGAAAAAAGTCGTCAATAATGTTTCAATTAATATAAAGAAAGGCGAAATTGTTGGTTTATTAGGTCCCAACGGGGCAGGGAAAACAACTACTTTCTCTTTGGTCCTCGGTCTTGTTCCTCAAGATGCAGGCAAGATTTATCTAAATGGTGAGAATATTACAGAACTTTCTATGTACACAAGAGCAAGAAAAGGGCTGTGTCTTCTTCCACAGGAACCCTCAGTATTTAGAGGTTTAAGTGTAGAAGACAATCTCTTATCCATAAAGGAGATAATGAGAGATGCTGGTTCAGGGAGGAATGGAAGTCTGAGTGATATTCTCAGGGAATTTGGACTGCATAAATTGGCTGATGCCAAGGCCTATACTTTATCTGGAGGAGAAAGGAGGAGACTTGAAATAGCACGAGCATTAATAACAAATCCAGAGTATATGCTTTTGGATGAACCTTTTACAGGAATTGACCCTCTAGCTATTATTGAACTCCAGGAAATCATACTGTCATTGAAAAGAAAAGGGATGGGATTGCTAGTTACGGATCATAGCGTAAGGGAAACATTAAAAATAACTGACAGGGCTTATATAATAGATAAGGGAGTTATTTTAGAAGAAGGCACATCCGAGGAATTAATTTTTTCAGAAGAAGTGAGGAAGAGTTATTTAGGGAAAGATTTTCATATTGATTGATATATGTTGCGGGTAAGAGAATGTTATTGAAACAACAGCTTCGTCAAAGACAAGTTCAAAAATTGATGCTTGCCCCTGCCCTGCAACAGGCAATAAAGCTACTTCCCTTGACAAATTTGGATCTAATAGAGGTTATCAATAATGAACTCTCCCAAAATCCGATGTTAGAGATTGATGAGGAATCAATAGAAAAACAGGGAGAGGAAGTAGGACAGAAAGATAAAACTGAAGTGAATAAAGAGCAGGAAAAATTAAAAGAGGATTCAGGGATAAAAGAAGATATCAACAAATCTCAATTAGGAGATGAAAGGGGATTCGAAGCATACTTCCAAGAATATTTTGATAATGATTTGCGGTCTTATGTTACAGAGAAGAAGGAAACCCCTGCTTTAGAAAATTTTGTCTCTAAAAGTGCTTCCCTTTGGGATCATCTAAACTGGCAGGCAAACCTGACTTTCTTTGATGAAAAAGATAGAGAGATTGCCGAGTATATCATTGGAAATATTAATGAGGATGGGTATCTTTGCTCATCTGTTGAAGAAATAGCCAAAACAATAAATACATCTGTTGAGAAGATCAATAAGATCAGAGATAAAATTAGAATATTTGACCCTGTTGGCATAGGAAGTTTGACACTTAAAGAAGTTCTTCTTACTCAGATGGAGTATTCTGGGATAGGGGATGAGAAAACTCGAAAGATTGTTGAAGATTATCTAAGTCTCTTGGAAAAAAGCAACTTTTTAAAGCTGGCAAAGGAGCTTGAGATTTCTCTTTTGGAATTAAAATCTCATATTGAGATTATTAGAAGTCTGGAGCCTATCCCGGGGAGGAAGTTCAGTCAGGCAAAGACTTTTTATGTTGTTCCGGATATAATTGTTGAAAAGGAAGGAGATAAACTTAAGATAAAATTAAACGATGATAGCTTGCCTCATTTAAGAATTAACAGCTATTATAAAAAGTTTTTGGCACAGAGTGAAAAGGATAACATCGAAGCCCGCCAATTTTTAAAAGATAATATGAAAAAGGCTTTTTGGTTTTTAAGAAGCCTGGATCAACGGAACAGGACAATTTATAAGGTTGCCGATTATATAGTAAAAAAGCAGAAAGATTTTATTGAGAAAGGAATTGAATACATTAAACCCCTGACCTTGATAGAACTTGCTCAGGAGATCGGAGTACATGAGTCTACTGTAGGGAGAGTGGTTGCAAACAAATACATTATGACGCCGCGTGGGATTTTCCCTCTTAAGTACTTCTTTCACAAGTCTCTTCAAGGTGTCTTTGGCGAAGAAGTTTCTTCTTTAAGGGTGAAAGAAAAAATAAAAAAACTCGTAGAGAATGAGGACAGAAAAAGTCCGTTAAGTGATATTGAAATTATGGATCTTTTAGCTAGAACAAACTTTAAAATTGCACGCAGGACTGTGTCGAAGTACAGAAAAAAGCTCAATATACAACCTTCTCACATAAGGAAAAGAAACTATTGGATGGAGGGAAGTTAATGAATATAAATTTCACTGCCCGGTATGCAAAAATAACTTCCGATATAGAGAAATACTGCGAGAGGAGACTTAGATCTATAGAGAAGTTGCTGGGATATGAACTTGATGCAGATCTAATCCTCTCTATTGAGAAATATAGACACAAAGTGGAGATAAATATTAAAACTAAAGGAGCAACCTTAAACACAGTGGAAGAAACTCAAGATATGTTAAGCTCGATTGGTGTTGCTTTTGATAATATAGAAAAAAGAGTCAAGAAAGAGAGAGAAAAATTAAGAGAGAGAAAAAGAAGAAAGAATAAAGAAACAGGATTTTTTTCTCATCCTGTGGAGGAGAAAAAACGGCAAAGAAAAATAATAAAAAGTAGTGATTATTCCTTAAAGCCCATGTCTATGGAGGAAGCTCTTTTTCAATTTGAATCAAGCAAGAAAGAAATATTTGTTTTTAGAGGATTTGATTCTGATAAATGGACTATTCTTTTTCGCAGAAAAGATGGGAACTATGGTTTGTTAGAGCTGGAATAAAACATATTAACTGAGAGATTAAATTGAAAATACATAATTTATTAATGCAGGATATGGTGATTACTGAGTTGAAGTCTCAAAAAAGGGAAAATGTTCTAAAAGAAATGGTGAGTTTTCTCAAAGAGAAGAATAAGATTGCAAGAGAAAAGGATTTGTACAACAAACTCATCCAGAGAGAAAAACTTGGAAGTACGGGGATTGGAGAGGGTGTGGCTATCCCGCACTGTAAGATGAAAGGTGTGAAAGATCCAATAATTATGTTGGCTGTTTCCAGGAAAGGAGTTAATTTCTATTCCCAGGATGGAAAACCATCGCATGTTTTTTTTCTTGTAGTTTCTTCTCCGGAGAATCCAAGCTTAAACCTCCAAATCCTTGCCGCGATTGCTCACCTTGTCCGTAAAGCGAACTCATTGATAAAAAAAATACTGAAAGCCGTAAACATCAGCTCAATTATGGAAGTTATTCGAAAGGAAGAAGAAAAGATAAATGAATAGAAGGAAAGTTTCTTCCCATCAACATAACCAGGTGACAATTTCCGGTGGGCTTCTAAAAATTTATGGCCTGGGAGTCCTTATTATAGGTGATAGTGGAATTGGCAAAAGCGAGTGTGCGCTTGAACTTATTTGCCGGAGGCATCGATTCGTGTCGGATGATGTGACCCAAATAGTAAAGACGGCGAATAATAAGTTAATAGGATCGGCTCCTTCTCTCAGCCATGATTTTATGGAAATAAGAGGGTTAGGTATTATAAATATAAGGCGGATTTTTAATCCCAAGTCTATCTGCAGGAAAGCAGAAATAAATTTAGTAATTAAGCTTGAAAAATGGGAACAGGGAAAGGAGAATGACCGGCTTGGACTCAAATTGCCCCAGAGTTATGAAGTTCTGGATAAGAAAATACCACAGATTACTATTCCCGTGGCTCTTGGAAGAAATATTGCTGCCCTGGTTGAAGTAGCCTGCAAGGTCCACCTTTTAAGAGAAAAGGGGTGCGATACGTCTCAGGAGATAGTTAAGAAACTCGACCGTGCTATTTCGCAGCACGATTAGAGAGAGAAAAAAACTTGAGAGACAACAGATTTCTGATCATTACAGGTATGTCGGGTTCTGGGAAAACAGCTGTCAGTCGTTTTCTAGAGGATTTTGGCTATTATTGTATGGACAATTTGCCGTCAAAACTTATTCCAAGTTTTGTTGATCTCTGGATGAGAAAAGAGGTTGAGATAGAAAGAGTTGCTCTTGTCGTTGATATCAGGGAAGCAGGTTTTATTAAAGAGTTTCCGGAGATTTTAAAGACAATCAGGAAAAAGATATCGCTTTGCTTGATTTTTATTGATGCGTCTGATGAAGTGTTGGTTAAAAGATTCAACGAGAGCAGGCGTCCCCATCCGCTGGCAATAGGGAAGTCAATTATAGAGAATGTGTCTTTAGAAAGGAAAAGGCTAGCAACCATAAAAAGGATGGCTGATGATGTTATAGATACTAGTTCAACAAGCATTTCTGAGTTAAAAAAGAGATTTGCGAAGAAATTTCTTGCAAACAGCTCTCAAATGATGCAGGTTGTGATTGTGAGTTTTGGATACAAATACGGAATTCCTCTGGAATCTGATATTGTTTTGGATACCAGGTTTTTGCCGAACCCCTTTTATATTGACATGTTAAGAAATAAAACTGGTAAGAATGATAGTGTCAGGGAATACGTTATGGGATCAGCAAAAACGAGAATATTTCTTGATGAATTATACCGCTTCGCTGATTACCTAATGCCAAATTTCGTGGACGAAGGCAAAGGCTACTTGACCATAGCTATTGGATGTACAGGGGGAAAACACAGGTCTGTAGTATTGGCTGACAAACTGAGAGAACACCTCAGAAGTAAGAAATATAAAACAAGAATTTATCACCGGGATATTCACAAATAAAAGTGTGCTCCACTGAAAGCTGGAACATAAAAATCATTGTTTCTTAACTATATTGGATTTGATGTCAACTTGTCCATGAGGCCTATTTTTGTTTAGCTTGGATGATTAACGATCCAATCCATCCTATTCCAGCTTGGTGAATTGTGAAAAATTCCAACGATTGATTTGGAATTCATAAAAATACTTAAGTTTATTAGTATTAAATGGTAAAATGTGAAACGTATTTGTGGAAATTATCTTGATTAAGAATAAAAACTGACTCGATATAGTAAGAGTCAGAAAAGAATTATAAAATGATAGGTGGAATCATAGTTTGCCATGGAGGGTTGGCTGAAGAGCTCTTAAATGCCCTTACGATTATTCTTGGTGAAGCAGTAAACATAGAAGCTATTTCTATTGGCTGGTATGATGATGTTGAGGAATCAAGAAAGAAGATTAACAAATCTCTGAAAAAAGTTAATCAGAAGAATGGAGTGCTGATTTTTACTGACATGTTTGGCGGGACTCCTTCCAATTTAAGTTTTAGTTTTCTAAAAGATAGCGAGATTGAGATTATAACAGGAGTGAATCTTCCAATGCTTATTAAATTTGTATCCCTACAGAGGAGTAACAATCTGAAAGTAGTTGCGAAAAAGGTTGTAGAACAGGGTAAAAAAAATATTCATCTTGCAAGCGCTCTCTTAAACTCAAAAACTTAACATCAGCTTAATTCAATGCTTGTAAAAACAATCACAATAAAAAACAAGCTAGGGCTGCATGCAAGGGCAGCGGTTAAATTGATGAATTTAGCCAATCGGTTTGTCTCGTCAGTCAAAATAGAGAAAGATGGAAGTGAAGTCGATGGCAAAAGCATCCTCGGGATACTTACACTTGCAGCAGTCCAGGGATCTCAAATTACATTGAAAGTTTCAGGAAAAGATGAAAAATCAGCACTTAAAGCAATGGAAATTCTCATTGAAAATAAATTCCGGGAGGAAGAGTAGATTAGATGGAATATTTCAGGTTAAGAGGCATTGGAGTTTCTCCTGGTATTAGTATAGGCGAAGTCTTGTTGACTGAAAGAGTTGTTTTTACATCACGAAAGGAGAAGATTTCTTCAAGCCAGGTTAAGCAGGAATTGATACGCTTGAGAAACGCGATTGAGCGAACAAAAGAACAGCTTGTTATTATAAGAGAGGAAGTAAAAAGAAAAATTGGGGAAGAACATTCTTTTATTTTTGATGCCCATTTACTAATTCTTGAGGATAATTCTTTGTTGTCGAGGCTAGAAAGGATAATAAAAGAAGAGAGAACCAGGACAGAGTGGGCAATTTCCCGAGTGCATGATGAGGCTATTGAAATTTTTGAATCTATCGCAGATGAATATTTCAGACAGAGAAAATCAGATGTTTCTGATGTTTTGTCTAAAATGTACAGAAATTTAGAATTTACAGGGCAGAAGAAGGAAGACGACGGCGAAGACAGAATCCTGGTTGGCCATGACCTTCTGCCTTCAGAGGCCGCCTTAAGGCTAAGCCGTGGAAATGTTCTGGCTGTTGCCATTGATGTAGGCGGGCAGACCTCACATACTGCCATTCTTGCTCGTTCCTTAAATATCCCTGCTGTAATGGGTCTTCGCAATATTACTCAAAAAGTAAAAAATGGTGATTGCTTGATCGTGGATGGAACTGATGGAGAAGTTATTATCAATCCTCCACTAGCTATAAAAAAGGAATTTACTGGTAAGAAAAAAAAATATGATGATTACCGTAAGGAGCTTAGAAAAACAGCGAAATTAAGTCCTTCAACTTTAGATGGAGTGAAGTTTTCTCCATTAGCCAATATAGAGCTGCCAGAAGAAGTTAACCTTGCCTTTTCTTTGGGCGCGGAAGGAATAGGGCTTTTTAGGTCAGAATTTATCTATTTTAAAAACTCTACACTTCCCTCAGAGGAGGATCATTTTCGAATTTATTCAAGAATCGCCAAAGAAGCCTATCCGTTTCCTGTATATATTAGAACCGTGGATGTTGGTGGTGAGAAAAGTTTACAGCAGTTGAAAATAGAAAAAGAGCCAAATCCTGCGCTCGGATTGAGAGCTATTAGATTTTCTCTCAGGGATAGAGAACAGTTCAAGATTCAACTAAGGGCTATTCTTCGAGCAAGTGCCCAGAAAAATGTCCGGCTTCTTATCCCCATGATAACAGAGATTGAAGAAATCGGTGAAGTGAAACTTCTTATTGATGAAGTTAAAGAAGAACTGAGAGAGAAACGGTTAGAGTTTGATGAGGATATTCCTCTGGGAGTAATGATCGAAGTGCCTGCAGCGGCCGCTATAACCGATATCATTGTAAAAGAGGTGGATTATTTGAGCATAGGCACTAATGATCTTATTCAATATTATTTAGCTGTTGACAGGTCAAATGAGCTCGTATCCTATTTGTTTAAACCCCTTCATCCTTCTGTGCTGAGATTGCTAAAGTTCATAATTGAAGCTGCTCATAAAGAAGGAAAAGAAGTGACTGTTTGTGGGGAAATGGCTGCAGATTCTCTTTCTGCTATTGTGTTGTTTGGATTAGGAATAAGAAAATTCAGTATGAACCCGATCTTTATTCCAAGAATAAAGAAGGCCTTGCGTTCACTAGAGTCTAAAACTGTGGTGAAAATCATTCAAAAAGCAATGAAGTTAAAAACAGCTCAGGAGATTGAAGAGTTTATCATTGAGAGCATATTGGTAAAACATCCTGAGGCATTTTTAATGGGGAAAATTACATAGGCCACGCTTTGCCCCAACCCAACCTACTCTAGATTAGAATCTATCAATAATAACGAGATCAAGGGAAACACTTTGTTTATTTCCGGCCGTACTCATCTTTAAGGCGGACAATGTCAGACTCGCTGGAATTACCTATCCAGATTTCCATGATGCGTGCGGGCTTTGTGCCGATGCAGCGAAGTCTGTGAGATGTTTCTTTGGGAATGAAGATTTCTTCATTTTCTTCGGGTTGCCAGATATTATTACCTACTGTTACT
>Ga0315539_1001672_pt1 | contig 16311 bp, 10 predicted proteins | sample SalMarSW160150MG_FD_203097 | JGI IMG/M metagenome (GOLD analysis project Ga0315539, IMG submission 203097) | Salt marsh sediment microbial communities from the Plum Island Ecosystem LTER, Massachusetts, United States - Salt Marsh Sediment SW1601-150 ... | reverse complement strand
ATCATGCTCGCGGCTGTTTTGCGGACATACGCGGATATATCCTCCAACCCTTTTCGAATGAGATTCATTCGTTCCGCCTCCGGCGCATATTCGATCATCTTTACCGCTACTTCGCGGACAGACCATTCATCCTCCAACCCTTTTCGAATAAGGTTCGTTCGTTCCGCCTCCGGCGCATATTTAATCATACTTGCCGATGCTTCGCGGACAGACAAAGATATATCTCCCAGCCCGTCCCGAATAAGGTTCGTTCGTTCCGCCTCCGGCGCATATTCAATCATGCTCGCGGCTGCTATGCGGACATACGCGGATTCATCCTTCAACCCCTTCCAAACCATGTCGGGGATTTTGCTAAGCAAGGCCTTCTTCTCCCTTTGATACCGGGCGGCATCTTCGGGGGTCGGCTCCGGGTACCCGGGAATCTGATACATGGGAAGGGCTTCCTTTGGGATGAGTGGAAGCTCTTTTTCAGCCGAAGGGCCTTTTTGCGGGGCTAATTCAGGCGAACGCATATGTGGCACATCTTAGCGTATGGAGTCCGGGATTGCGAGTTCCGGGGGCTTTCAGGTCTGATGAACGTATATTCTGCGCAACATTCTGCTTCAGCGGACCACGCACCACGTACCACGTACGACGCACCCTCTAGCCGTTGCCCATCCCTCGCGCGTTTGATTAGATAGAGGGCGATGCCCGCCCCCTTCGTCCACCTGCACGTACGCAGCATGTACTCCCTGTACGACGCCATGGGGGATGTTAAGGATGTCGTAAAGAAAGCCAAGGAATTGGGCATGGATGCCGTGGCGCTCACGGACCGCGCAGGCATGTACGGGGCGGTTGAGTTCTACCGGGCGGGGAAAAAGGAGGAAATCAAATCTATTATCGGCGTGGAGATGAACGTCGCCAAGGATAAGCTGACAGACAAACGGGCGCGCGTGGACGACCAGTCTTACCAATTGGTCTTGCTCGCGGAGAATAATAGGGGATATCAGAATCTCTTAAAGATCGTGACGCAGGCCTTTATCGAAGGGTTCTACTATAGGGCGCGTACAGACAAGGAGGCGCTAAAGGAGAAGCATGAGGGCATCATCGCGCTTTCGGGGAACGTTAAAGGCGAGATTCCAAAGCTCCTTCTGTCGCATGACCCCGAGGGAGCGGAGCGCGTGGTGCGCGAGTATCAGGATATTTTCGGAACGGAGAACTTTTTTCTCGAGATTCTGCACCATCCGGAATCATCCACGCAGAACGAGGCGAACGAGGGCATCATCGCGCTCGCGAAGAAAACCGGTGCACCGCTCGTGGTGACGCGCGAAGTGTTGTATCTCAATCCGGATGATCGCGATGCGCAGGATGCGCTCCGATGTATTCATGATGGCAAATTCCTGACGGATCAGAATCGATATTCCGTATCGAACATCGACCATTCGATGTGCGCACCCGAGGAGATCATCCAGGCATTCCGCCATGTTCCGGAGGCTGTGGAGAATACGCGGAAGATCGCGGATCGCTGTAACGTCGAACTGACGCTTGGGGAGAACCTGCTCCCGCCGTTTGATCTGCCGGAAGGCCAGTCTGCGGATGAACGCCTCCGCGAGCTCTGCGAGGCCGGCCTCTCCGAGCGGTATAAGGATCCGGATGTCATCAAAACCGCGATGGAACGACTGGACTTCGAGCTTGAAACCATCAAGCGCATGGGATTCGCCACGTACTTTTTGATTGTGCATGACTACGTGGACTGGGCGAAGAAAGCGGGCGTGGTCGTGGGGCCGGGCAGAGGGTCCGCGGCAGGATCCATCGTTGCGTATTCCCTGCGCATCACGAACCTCGACCCGCTCCGCTACGGACTGCTCTTCGAACGCTTCCTGAACCCTGATCGCATCTCCATGCCGGATATCGATCTTGATTTCGATGATACGCGGCGTAAGGACGTCATCGAGTACGTGATGGATAAGTACGGGCATGACCGCGTGGCCGGCATCATCACCTTCGGCACCATGGCGGCGCGTGCGGCCGTACGCGACGTGGGCCGCGTGCTTGGCATGACGTTTCAGGAAGTGGATCAGGTTGCAAAAGTGATACCGCCTCCGGTCCAAGGCCGCCACATCCCGCTCGCGAAATCAAAGGACGAGAGCCCGGAGCTTCGGAATTTGTACCATGGCGACCCGCGCGTCAAACAGCTCATTGATCTCGCCATTAAACTCGAGGGCACGGCGCGACACGCGAGCCAGCATGCCTGCGGCATCGTCATCGGACCTGATAAGTTGGAGTGCTACGCACCGCTCCAGAAGGCGCAGGGCGGAGACGTGGACCAGGTCGTGCAGTATTCCCTGAAGCCCACGGAAGCCATCGGACTCCTTAAGATGGACTTCCTCGGCCTTTCGAACCTATCCATCATCCAAGGGTGTTTGGATATCACCGAAGCCGTGCATGGCGTCAACATCAATATCGACGATATCCCGCTCAACGATCAGAAGACGTACGAGCTCTTCGGCCGCGCGGAAACAACGGGGGTGTTCCAGCTGGAATCCGACGGCATGAAGCGGTACATCAAGGAGCTGAAACCCTCTGAAATTGAAGATATCATCGCCATGGTTGCGCTCTACCGGCCGGGACCGATGCAGTTCATCGACTCGTTCATCCGCAGGAAGCACGGGGAAGAGAACATCGTGTATGCGCACCCTCTGCTCGAGAATGCGCTCAAGAACACGTACGGCATTCCCGTGTACCAGGAACAAGTCATGCAGGTCTCAAAAGACATGGCCGGCTTCACGGGCGGGGAGGCGGACACGCTTCGCAAGGCCATGGGAAAGAAGATCGCGGAGCTCATGGTAAAGATGAGGACGAAGTTCATCGACGGATCTGTCGCGAACGGCGTGGATCGTCCCATCGCCGAACAGATCTTCAAACAGTTCGAGGAATTCGCGGCCTACGGCTTTAACAAATCACACGCGGCCTGCTACGCCATGATCGCGTACCAGACGGCGTACCTCAAAGCGCATTACCCCGAATGCTTCATGGCCGCGCTCATGAATTCGGATATCGGCAACATCGACCGCATTACCATCGAGGTCGAAGAATGCCGCCGCATGGGTACGAACGTGCTCTCGCCGGATGTGAATGAATCTTTCGCCGGCTTCGGCGTGGTAAAGGAGGATCTTGATAAGGGGATGTCCACCATCCGTTTCGGCCTTCAGGGCATTAAGGGCCTGGGAGAAGACGTGGCGAATACCATCGTGCGCGAACGGAAAGACAACGGTCCGTACAAAGACATTACGGATTTCGCTTCACGCATTCCCGGTAAGTACTTCAACAAGAAGTCGCTCGAAGTGCTCATTAAATCGGGAGCTCTGGACCGCTTCGGCGAACGAAACGAGCTTCTCTTTAACGTGGATACGCTCTTGGAATTCCATCGTCGCATCGAATCCGAAGCCGCGAGCGGACAGAACAGCCTGTTCGCCGATTCGGCCATTGATGTCTCGACGTCCGTCAAGCTGAAAGCCGCGCCTCCGGCCACGCAGAAAGAGAAGCTCGCCTGGGAGCGAGAGCTTCTCGGCCTTTTCCTTTCCGAGCACCCGTTCAAGGAAACCGCGGAGCGGCTCAAGGGCTACTTCACCCCCATCATCGATCTCCCCAAGCACAAGAAGGACAAGTCCGTGCGGTGCGGCGGCATTTTTGCGGATGTCAAAACCATCTACACCAAGAACAACGAGCAGATGGCCTTTGCAAAGCTCGAAGACCTGTCCGGTCACGTGGAGGCCGTGGTCTTCCCGCGCGTATACAAGGAGCACATTGCGACCGTTGAGACGGATAAGATCGTGTGCGTCACCGGTCGTCCTCAGGAGAAAGACGGGGAGATGAAAATCCTCGTTGAGACCTGCTACGAAATCACGGAGGACAACATCGACCAGGTAAAGGCGTCCGTGCCTGAAGCAGCGATCCCGGATGAGAATATCGAATTTCGAATATCGAATATCGAAAACGGGGCGTCGGACAACGGGCAACGGGCTGCGGGAACCGCGCCCAAATCCCGGCCATCCAGCATTACCCTGCACCTCCGCAACAACCTGCCGGATACCATCCTGTTCCGCTTGCGCGAGTGCTGCGACAAGCATCCGGGTCCGCATGAAGTTTATTTCAAAATCGATGACGAACGCGGTCCGCGCGTCATCAAATCTTCATACCGCATTGCGTTCAACGACGAACTCGCAAAAGAGATCGAAGCGATGCTGGGGCCGGATACCGTTAGAGCAGGGAGTTAGGGGGGCAGGGAGTTAGGGAGTTAGGGGGGCAGGGAGTTAGGGCGGACCGCCTGACTCCCTAAACCAAAAAACCGCCGCGAGGGTTGCGACGGCTTAAGGGGAACTGAGGAGACCTGTGCCCGGAAGGCTTAGTCTGTGAACTTGATCGTGGCTTGGGTGAGCAGATGAGACGCCTGGACGATTTCTCGCCGTACGCCCCGAACGTTGAACCAGTTGATACCAATGAGTTGAGCTGTTTCGAGTCCTAATGCATCGGTGAGTTTCGCCCCGCTGAGATCCGCCCCGTAGAGGTTCGCCCCGCTGAGGTCCGCCCCGCGGAGGTCCGCTCCGATGAGCTTCGCCTCGTAGAGGTTCGCCCCGATGAGCTTCGCCCCCATGAGCTTCGCCTCGTAGAGGTTCGCCCCTATGAGCTTCGTCCCGCCGAGCCTCGCCCCGATGAGATCTGCCCCGCTGAGGTTTGCCCCGCCGAGCTTCGCCCCGCCGAGCTTCGCCCCGCTGAGATCCGCCCCGCTGAGATCCGCCCCGATGAGATCTGCCCCGCTGAGGTTTGCCCCGTTGAGGCCTGACTTGCTGAGATTCGCCCCGCTGAGGTTTGCCCCGCCGAGCTTCGCCTCGCTGAGGTTGACCTCTTCGTAGGGACGCTCCTTGCGATACTCGTTGAACTCCGTGACCTTTTCGGCCTTGAGGAGCCCGATTATTTCTTCTTTGGTCATTCTTCACCCACTTTCTGCAGAATTGAGTTTGGTAAGAAAGGGCAATGCGGGAATATAGCAGGGATTTGGGGAAAATGTCAAGGCAGGGAGTGGGCGGACCCCCTAACTCCCTAAACCAAAAAACCGCGCGAAACGTGTCGCACGGTTGATTGGAGACGGGGAGTCATTCCCCGGAAGGTGCTTACGCGCGCTTGATCGTTGCGCGCGTGAGGAGTTGCGAGGCTTGGATGACGAGATCCGTTTCCGGACTGATGCCGGAGACGCGCGTCCAGTCGACTCCGACCAACATCGCGTATGCTATGTTGACCACGTTTTCGAGGTCCGCTCCGATGAGTTTCGCCCCGCTGAGATCCGCCCCGTAGAGGTTCGCCCCGCTGAGGTCCGTTTCGTTGAGGTTCGCCCCGCTGAGGCTCGCCCCGTGGAGGCACGCCCCGCTGAGATCCGCTTCTTCGATGTCCGCTTCTTCGATGTTCGCCCCGCTGAGGTTCGCCCCGTTGAGATTCACCCCGCAGAGGTCCGCCCTGCGGAGGTCCGCTCCGATGAGCTTCGCCTCGTAGAGGTTCGCCCCGATGAGCTTCGCCCCGCGGAGGTCCGCCCCGCGGAGGTCCGCCCCGCTGAGATTTGCCCCTCTGAGGTCCGCCTCGCTGAGGCTCGCCTCGCTGAGGTCCGCCCCGCTGAGGTTTGCCCCGCGGAGGTTGAACTCTTCGTCGGGATGTTCCACGCGATGCGCGTTGAAATCCGCGACTTTTCCGGCTTTGAGGGACGTAATCATTTCTTGGTTGGCCATTTCTAACTCCTCGTGGTCTAGAGGCTTGAAGAAAGTTCGAGTATGATCGTTGTAGCAGAAATTTAGTGGTGGGTCAAGGCAGGTGGTGGTTCGCACTGAGCGGTTAAGCAGAAACGATAAGTGGTTAGCGATTAGTCCTCGGAAAAAGCGAACCGCTAATCACTCAACGCTCTTCGCTTATCAAAAAGCCGCTCCTCGCGATTGCGGGAACGGCTTTTTTGAAGATGGAGGATGGGAGGCTATACGGTTGTCGAAGTCTCCTGTCCGTCGGAGGGAACGCGTTCGGTTGAGGATCGCGGTTTTTCCTCAATGAGAGAAAGGGCCGCGAGGATTTGAGGGCATTGGCTTTCCGTGACATGCGCGCTCACGAGGCTTGAGTAGCTTATGGTCATTTCCCGAAGATCCGCACCCACGAGGTCCGCGCCGTCCAGGTTCGTCTTGAACAGGCGCAAGCCTTTCAGGTTTGCCCTGCGCAGGTTCGCCATGAAGAAGCTCGTATCGTTGACATTCGCGCCCCGCAAATCCACACCGGTGAGGTTCGCCTCGCGTAGGTTTGCTCCCTCGAGGTCCGCTTCCATCAGGATAGCTCCGTTGAGACGCGTCTTGCAGAGACTTGCCTTGCGCAGATTTGCTCCATGTAAGACCGCGCCGTGCAAATTCGCTTCGTCGAGGTTCGTGTCGCAGAGGTTTGTGCCTTCCATATTTGCGCCGCGCAAATCCGCGCCGTGCAGGTCCAGACCATGAAGATCCAATCCGTGCAGGTCCGTTTCTTTAAGGTCCGCCCTTGCGAGGCGAAGCTTGCCCGCATTGCCGTTTCTGATGTTGTAGACGAGCGCTTGTTTCGTAATGACTTCCTCACTCATCGCATGCTCCCTTCTGTTAAAGAACTCTTGAACGGTTCATGTGTAGCAGAAAAAGGGGAGGGGGTCAAGCAGTGGGGAGTTAGGGTGCAGGGAGTTAGGGAGTTAGGGGGGCGGACCCTAACTCCCTAACTCCCTAATCCCTAACCCCCTAAATCAAAAAACCGTACCTGCAAGTGCAAATACGGCGTTTTGAGTAGTGAGGTTCAGGTTCGTTCGTAGAGCTTATTTGGCGGGTTCCGGATCTTCTTCGACGATGATCTCCAGAGCCTCCAAGAAATTGTCTCTTTGGCTCTTGGTGATTCGTACTTCGGTGAGTTTCGTTTCAGAGAGATTCGCCCCGCTGAGGTCCGCCCCAGAGAGATTCGCACCAGTGAGATTCGCACCATCGAGCATCGTTCCAGCGAGACTCGATCCATCGAGATTCGCCCCAGAGAGATCCGCCCCAGAGAGACTCGCACCATCGAGTATCGCCAAAGAGATATCCGCACCAGTGAGATTCGCAACAGTGAGATCAGCCCCAGCGAACTTCACCAAAGAGAGATTCGCACCAGAGAGTTTCGCACCAGTGAGATTCGCACCAGAGAGTTTCGCACCAGAGAGATCCGCACCAGAGAGATTCGCCTCAGAGAGATCAGCCCCAGTGAGATTCGCAAAAGTGAGATCAGCCCCAGCGAACTTCACCAAAGAGAGATTCGCACCAGAGAGATTCGCCTCAGAGAGATCAGTCCCATTGAGATCATTCCCGGAGAGATTGATTACCTCATCCGGATGTTCCTCGTGCCACTCATTGAACTCCTCGACCTTTTCGGCCTTGAGGAGTGCGATCATTTGCTCTTCAGTCATCTCTGACTCCTTATAGTCTTGGGTTTTGAGAAAAGTTCGAGTGATCGGGGAATATAACAGAAATCGACGGATATGTCAAGAGTTCTTTACTAGGCTTAGCAAAATGTTCATTCCGCGGTATCTTCAAAGCGTAAACACATCATGGGATCGCAAACCCTCTCCTCCGCCTCCCTAACCCCCTAACCCCCTAACTCCCTAACTCCCTAACCCTATGGACCTCTCCCAACGCCGCCATTCCACATTCGTGGCCCTGACAGTCGCGATCACGGCCATTGCCGTTTCCATCGCTTTCCATTTCCTTTTTTACTCCCACCAGTACGGGATCGCATTCGCGATCTTTATGCTCGTGCTCGCGGCGGGCGTGCACGTGATGACCGTGATGACCGGACAGCGGGGGAACCTGTGGGCCTACCTGTTTTTGGCGCCCGTCATCCTGTCGCTTATCGCAGAGGTCCTGTACGCGAGCGACGTGGTCCATGGCATCGGCTTCCTCATATCCGTGGGCTCGCTCACGCTTTTTACGTACTGGTTCTCGTCTCCGCGCGAGCGGTTCCGGAGCGTAAAGACGCTCTGGCCCACCACCTTTTTCACGGAGTCATTGTGGCCGTTTTCCAAGCTTTCGGATTTCTTCCATCATTTGGTGGTCGGCAAGCGCCAGGTGACCAAAGCCGTGATCGGCCTGCTCGTTGCGATCCCGTTCATCCTCATCATCGGCGTGTTATTCATGAACGCGGACCCGCTCATCAAAAAGACCGTGGAAGAGATCTTGACGCTCCCGAACTTCAACGTATTCATCAGCCGGCTCTTCTGGGACGTTTTGGCCGTCATCTTCTTTGCTTCATCGGGCTGGATGCTCGTGACGCGGCTGTTGGATAACCGCCGTCCGGCGGAGCACGGCAGCCATCACGTCTTTGACGCAACGGTGACCGCCTCCTTCCTCGTTGTTCTGAACGTGCTCTTTGCCGTGTTCCTCGGATTCCAGTTCGTGTACTTCTTCGGCGGGGAATCGTTCATTCAGGCACAGGGATTGACGTACGCGGAGTATGCGCGCCAGGGATTCTTCCATCTGCTCGCCGTGTCTTTCATCGTGCTCGTGACGCTCACGGCCATCTATCGGTATTCCAAAATGAAGAGCTGGGCCATCCGCGGACTTTCCCTGCTTCTCATCCTGCAGACCATCGTGGTTATCGCCTCGGCCGTCCGGCGGCTCATGCTCTACGTTGACGCGTATAACCTTACGGTTGCGCGTTTTTGGGCGCTTCTCGTCATATTCCTCATTGCCGCGATCTTCGTTTTCGGCATGGCGGCCATTATCGCGGAACTGGAATACGGCGCGGTGGCAAAGAGCACGGTGGTCGCGCTTCTGCTCATCGTCTCCGCCGGATTGCTCATTAACGCGGAAGATCTCGTGGCGCGCTACAACATTGATCGTTTCACGAAGGGGGAAACGGACAAGCTCGACGCATCCTACCTCGGGCGGCTGTCTTCGGACGCCGTTCCGGCGCTCGTGGAACTGGCGAATACGCAGGTTGATGCTCGGAAGGAGCTGCGGTCGTGGGAGGACAGGGTCAAGCGTTCCCTTGAAGATGTTTCTCTTGCTCCGGAAAAGCGGAATGATCTCATGCGGCAGCAGGATGAACTTTCCGGCGCGGAAGAATTCATTCTCTACCGGTATTTGACCGAAAAAGAATCTCGACTCAGGGAACGCTCGTCAGACTGGCGGAACCTCGTGTTCTCGGATTATCAGGCGCTTGCGGCGTTGGGGAGTCTTGAGGAATAGGAGGGGGGTTCCATTGTCCCATTGTTTCATTGTTACGGAGCAATGTGCGGGAAGGGGGGGCGGATTTTTGAATTGCTGAATTGCTGAATTATTGTTGAATTGTTGAATTGTTAAATTGCTGAATAGCTCTTTGCCGCAACAAGCTCCGCCAACAATTCAACAATTCAGCAATTTAGCCATGGAGCAATGGAGCCATGGAGCGGTTGACCGCCAACCTCCTCCCGGCCCCGCCATTCTGCTATACTCTGTCTCAAGACCTATGGCTATTCGCACCGATAAGCTCCGTACGCGCGAACCCTTTCCAGCCCCGCCAACCCCGGGGATTTATAAGAAAATCGCATATTCTTTCGTTGCGCTCACCATCATCATCGTGTTCGCGGCTCTTTGGTTTTCGTCCGTTCGCGCGACGGTTTCCGTGAATGTGACCCGCGAACCCACGGATATTCGTACGAACGTGCGCGTGGCAATGGTTCCGGAGCAGGGAGAGCTTGCCGGCAGGGTCGTGCAGGGCGTGTTTGAACGCGTGCAGGAATTTAATGTCACCGGAGGTGCGGGAACGTCCGTTTCCGGAATCGCGACAGGGAAGGTCCGCATCTACAACGAGCGGTCGTCCGCTCAACCGCTCGTGGTGAAAACGAGACTCCTCACATCCGACGGCCGGCTGTACCGCTTGAGTGAAGGCGTGACCGTTCCGCCGAACGGGTCGGTCGATGCTGAGGCGTATTCGGATGAGGAGGGGGCGAAATACGATTTTAGCCAAAAGGTGTCGTTCACGATTCCCGGCCTCTCCGAATCAATGCAGGAATTCGTGTATGCGGAAAGCGTTACGGCGTTTATCGGCGGGGAGCAGGTCGTCCGGACGCTCGAAGCGGCGGACGTGGCGACGGCGGAAGAATCGCTCAAAAAAGATCTCCTCGATGAAGGAAAGGCAAAACTCCAATCGGAGGTGGGAGATATGCGGTATACGGACGCGGTGTATCTCGTGAGTGCGGAAGAGAAGAACACGAGCGTCAATCTTGGCGAGGAGGCGGAAAGCTTCCTCATGTCTCTCAAGCTCTCCATCACCGGCGTGTTCTATTCAAAGATGGACATGGAATCCATCGTCCGCGAACAAGTGGCTGATCGCGTTCCCGAAGGTCGGGAGATCGTGCGGCAGGGTCCGGTGAAGATGCAGTACAACATCGAAAACGTGGATGTTCCGAACGAAAAAGCGGAACTCAGCGTGAATGCGGAAGTTCTCACCAAAGCCACATCCGTAGACAATCTCATTTCAAAAGAAGCCATCATCGGACTGCCCATCGAAGAAGCGGAGTCAAAGATCGAACAAATGGCCGGTATCGAAGAGGCGAATATCACCGTTCGTCCGAGCTGGGTGCGCCGCCTCCCTACGCTCAAGGATCATATTACGTTTAAGATAGAATAATCACCCCGCAGACGGGGTGAAGGGGATGGGGCACGGAAGAGAAGTCGAGAGGCTTCTTTTTTACATTCTAAAGAAGAGTATTACCCTTGGTCTTGAAATAGTTCTTGTTTTATGTTTTTATGTCGTAGGTGATGAAAGGAGTGGCGTTTTGAACATTCAAACAACGATAAAAATGCCCGGCGGATCCATCAGGGAACCTTGGTCGATCCGTTCTTTTTGGGAGAGTGAACTTCAGTGTTCTGCGAGTGATGACCTCGATATTCTTTGGGCAATGAAGGATTGGGAACCTATCTTGCTTCCGCGGGTTGACGATCGAAACAATCCGTTATTCTCTAAGATTGTGGGCAGTGATGTGTCAAATGTGCACATCTATACCCGCAAAGAGCTGGTGGAGCGGACATTTCGGGAAGCGGATAAGAATGCCAAAATAAAGGAGCTGCAAAAGCGAGTTTCAGGAAGTGTTCGAAGCGTTTCCGGTCTATATCAAGCTCCACCATCTGCTACGGAAGATCGTGAAAATCTCGTTACATATCTTGTGAAAGAATTGGTTCAAGGTTCTCCAAGATCGCTTTGTATGCCGATCTCGATCACTCCGGCGAGCGAAGTGTTTCGATCCGTGTTGTATCCATTCGTAGTGAACGTGCAGGAAGCACGGAGTGTTAAGGCTTTCCTCTGTACCACGTTTTGGTGGAAGTTCCAACAAACTATTCCGCTGGCTATTCGCGATCTCGTGTGGTTAGCGATATTCTATCTTTGCTACGGAGTTGTGCAACAGTCACGAGACGCCATCCGCCGTTCGCGCATGCTCCTTCAGTGTCTCATGGACAGTCAGTGGCCCGTGGGCGTGGACAACGCCAAAGAGCTGATCGTTCTCACGTTTTAAACGCTCCCGTCGCATTGCGCGGCGGGAGCGGTCTTTTTACTTGACGGTTTCTCAATCAGGAATTATCATCCCAAACGAACGATCTGTTCTCCCCGGCCTCACCAACCGGGTAGTCACAATCCCGCAGAAAAGAGCGTCCCGACGTCGGTCGGGAAACACGGGTGGAACCGCGGTTCTGGTCATCGGATCAGTATCGTCCCGGCGAATGTCCCCAGCAGGGGGATTTCGGCGGGATTTTTTAATTTAGATTTCGCATTGCGAATTGCACATTGCGAATTATCCACGAAATGACATTAGCATCAAATGCGTAATGCGAAATGCGCAATAATCATATGAACACCCAATCAGTTGAGACCATGCGCCACTCCGCGGCCCACCTCATGGCGGCCGCGATCCATCGCCTTTTCCCGGAAGCGAAGTTCGGCGTGGGGCCGGCCATTGAGTTCGGATTCTACTACGACATCGACATCGGCCGTCCGGTGACGGCCGAGGATCTCAAAGCCGTCTCAAAAGAGATGAAGAAGATGATATCCCAGAACCCGCATTTTGAACGTGAAGAAATGGGGATCGACGAGGCGATTGCGCTTTTTGACAAGATGGGACAGACGTACAAAGTCGAGCTCTTGAAGGATATCAAGGAGAAGGGGACCACGAGTCTTTCCGAGGAAGAACAGCAGGATATCGCGGACGTGAACGAAGTCAGTTTGTATAAGACCGGGGACTTCGTCGACCTCTGCCGCGGGCCGCACGTGGAAAAGGCGAGTGATATCGGTGCATGGAAACTTACGAAGTTCAGCGGCGCGTACTGGCGGGGGAACGAAGCGAACGCGCAGATGCAGCGCATCTACGGCGTATGTTTTGCGACGCAAGAGGAACTCGACAAGCATCTCACCATGCTCGAAGAAGCCGAGAAGCGCGACCACCGCAAGCTCGGCCAGGCGCTCGATCTCTTCATGTTCGATGAGGAAGTCGGTGCCGGACTTCCGCTCTGGCTTCCGAACGGCGCGAGGCTTCGCAACGAAGTCATGAATTTTGCATTTCAAACGTATCTCCAAAACGGGTACGAGCCCGTATGTACGCCGCATATTGCGCATTCATCGCTCTGGAGCCATTCCGGCCACCTGGATTTTTATTCGGACGGCATGTACGGCCCGCTCACGATTGATGAGGAAGAGTATCGTATTAAGCCCATGAACTGTCCGTTTCACGTGAAGATGTATCAGGGAACCAAGCGGAGCTACCGCGACTTGCCGATTCGTTGGACGGAGATGGGGACGGTGTACCGATACGAGCGGAGCGGTACGCTTCATGGCCTCACGCGCGTGCGCGGCTTCACGCAGGATGACGCGCACATCATCTGTACGCCCGAACAGCTGAAAGAAGAAGTGAAGAAAGCGCTCGAAATCACAAAGTATGTCCTTTCGACATTCGGCTTTACAGATTATGAGGTGAATCTCAGCGTCCGTGATCCTGAGCACCTCGACCATTTTATTGGCGAGGATGCGAACTGGGAGCAGGCGGAAAGCACGCTTAAGGAGGTACTCGAACAGACCGGATTCGATCGGTACGCATACGACGTAGGCGGTGCGGTCTTCTATGGCCCCAAGATCGACATCAAGGTATCCGATTCCATTGGGAGGAAGTGGCAGCTTTCCACCATCCAGTTCGACTTCAACCTTCCGGAACGATTCGGCATGACGTACGTCGGACAGGATGGGAAGGAGCATACGCCGTTCATGATCCATCGCGCGATCCTCGGGTCGCTGGAGCGGTTCATCGGCGTGCTCATCGAGCACTACGCAGGGGCGTTCCCCACGTGGCTCGCGCCGGTTCAGGTCGGCATCATCCCGGTGGCGGACCGCCACAACGACTTCTGCTTCAAACTACGGGATGAGTTCGCTGCGGCCGGCATTCGCACGGATGTGGACGATGCCACGGAATCCGTGGGCAAAAAAATCCGTTCCGCAGAGCTCAAAAAGATTCCGTTCATGGTCGTGGTCGGAGACAAGGAAGCGGGCGGCGAGGCGCTCACGATCCGCATCCGCGGAGAAGCGGAACAGCAGTCGCTCGATAAGGCCGCATTCATCGAACGGGTGAGCAAAGAGATTGAAGAACGGTTATAAAAAAGTCGTGAAGTCGTATAGTGCTCACTTAACGACTTCACGACTGCCTAGGCCGCTTTCTTCGCTTTTCGCTTTTTCGACGTTTTCGCTTTCTTCGCTTTCGGCTTCACGGTTTTCTTTCCCCGTTTCTTTTCGGTCATTCGTTCCGCTTTCGTGACGAGCGCATTAAACGATTCGATGCCGCCCATTTTTTCCGTGAGGTCTTCCTGCATCTCTTTAATCTCCGCGATCATCTTTTGAACGGCTTGCGTATCTTTGGCCTTCAGCGCAATCGAGAGCTCGGCCATCCGTTCGAGGACGCTCGGAGCATCATACTTCATGTCCTGAGACGCGGGATCGTCGATCATCGCATTCCAGATGTCTTCCGCATCCTTGATGCCCGCTTTTTCCGCCGTTTCTATGGATTCATTTGAAACGGGTATCCGCTCTTCGTTTTCTCCCTCCGTCTGTTCCACCCCTTCCGTTTCAGGCGCAGATACGCCTTTGGAATTCAGATCCGCGGCTTCTCTGCGAACGGTTTTCCAGAGCTCAAAGATGTCGGCATCCGATGAAAGACGGTGGAGACGCGATCGATCCCGAATGTTCTTCTGCCACGGTTTTCCCTTCCGTTCCTCCGCGCCATAATATTCAACCTCGTAATCGCTTTGGATGTTTACGAGCACATCGTGGTAGCGCTTCATCGCCGCCGCATCGGGCATCGGGTACTTTTTGCCGAACATTCCGTTGAATGCACGCACCGCGTTCCCAATCATTCCCGATGATTGAAACGTCAGGTACTCAATCGGCGCTTTCACCCCTCGCTGTTTCAGATCGCGAATGATTTCTTGCGAAAGGGTATCCAGCCGTTTTACCTTGATGTTATCAAGCGCCGCCCGTTTTTCCCGCAGCCGCTCCGCAGCGACATCTTTCCTCGGAGTGTTCTGTTCGTACGATTTGATTTCATGGCGCAGATCTTGAATGAGGTGCTTGGCGTCCGCGATGATCTCAAACTCTTTCCGTTCGTCCTTGGTGTTTTCATCTTTCGCATAGAGGAGATCCAGCCTCTCGTCAAGTTCCGACTCCAGGTTATCCAGCAGTTCAAGTTCCGTGATGAACAGCTTTATTTCATCAGAGCCGCTATCTTCAAAGCGTGCGATCTCGCCTCGGATCCGTTCCGCGAGGCTCGCGGCTTCCGCGCTTTTCGCCCTCGTCCCCTCGATATTTGCGGGAATCCGTTGGAGTTCTCCGGCTTCCATGTGTTCGAGCGCATCAGCTATTTCCCGATCAGGCGTCTCTTCCCGCTCGATGATGAGCGCGGCTTCATCCGCCTTTTGCTCCGACGCTCCCTTTGGCTCCATCCGTTCAACGACGTCATCGATCTCTTCATCCGTTACCTGCTCCAGATCTTCTTTGGCTTCTCGAATAACCCTCCGGTCTTCTTCAAAAAGCGCGTGGATCGTCTCATGGACATCCTTCAGCGCTTTCTCCGCCACTTCATACGCCACCACGTTCGCCCGCTTCTTCGCTTCATCGACCGAAGCGTTCAGCTCCTCCATGCGCCGTTCGATCATTTCAGCGCGATCTTGGAGCTTGAGTTCCAGTACGCCCCGGGCATCCGCGTCGATCGTCCCCTTTTTGAGATTCCGACGAATTTCAGCCTGTTCTCCAAGCTCGTCCATGAATTCGAGCTGCGCTCCGACATCGTCCGGCTCTTCTTCTCGCGCACGTTGCTCCGTCCGTTCTTCGCTCGCTTCCTCCACGGCTTTCTGAATCTTTTTGAGTACGCGATCAATCTGCTTGCGCGCCGTCGTGATCTCTTCCCGCTCTTTTCTGGCGGGACCAAGGTCGCGTTGGAGCTCCGGCCGCTCGGTCGCCTCATAGAGCGCGTCTTCCAGTTCAACATCATACTTTCGCAACGAAAGGACGAGCTCCCATGCGTCCGCATACGGCTGTTCCATGTGTTTGAAGAGTTCATTGATCCGATCCGCCTCGCGCTTGGCTTCCGCGGCGATCGCCAAGTGGCGATTGAGCGTTTCGTCCTGATGGAGCGACATCTCCGCGGACTTTTGGTCGAATTCCTCCATGAGCTCATCCGGGAGTTCAATGAGATCTCGGGATTCGTCCCCGGCCCCGGCTTCGCGGATATTCGGCTCTTTTGCGTCCGTATCTTCCACGGGAAGCCGCTCGGCTGTTGATCCTTCGAGTTTGGACATATCGCTAAATAGTATACCCGTTTTGGCTCGCCGTGGGAACGGAGGGGGAGTTGAATTGGAAAAGGGAATACGGAATACGGAATATGGACTTTGGAATATAGAATTTGGAATACGAAATGCGAACGATCATCATCTCTTTCCCGAGCGGAGCCGCCTCCGGACGTTGCTTTTTTGATGAGATTATTTGGACATCGTGAAAGAAACGAGACGTTGAGATGATATTCCGTATTCCATAAAAAAACCGCCGGGGCGAACCCGACGATTTTTTCTTACGCTCCGACGATCTTCTTAAAGACTTCCGGATGATGCATAGCGATTTCACTCAGGACCTTGCGGTCAAGATCGATGTTTTTTGATTTGAGCGCGGCGATGAGCTTGGCGTACGTGGTTCCGGTTTCGCGCGCCGCGGCATTAATGCGCGTGTTCATGAGCGCTCGATTCGTTCGCT
>Ga0315539_1001669_pt1 | contig 16328 bp, 13 predicted proteins | sample SalMarSW160150MG_FD_203097 | JGI IMG/M metagenome (GOLD analysis project Ga0315539, IMG submission 203097) | Salt marsh sediment microbial communities from the Plum Island Ecosystem LTER, Massachusetts, United States - Salt Marsh Sediment SW1601-150 ... | reverse complement strand
TGGAAACACTGTCACTTCCCTGATTTGCCAGGGCTAGGTCTAAGTGACCGTCTCCATTTAAGTCCGCACAAAAAACAGAAGAAGGAAAATCTCCCACAGCATAGTCAACTTTGGTTTGAAATGTTCCATCCCCGTCGTTCTTCAAGATGGAAACGCTGTCGCTTCCCGTACTTGCCACGGCCAAGTCCAAGTATGCGTCGACATCCAAGGGTGCGCAAAAGACAGCAGAAGGATAATCTCCGGCACCGTAGTTGGCAGCAGGGGCAAAGGGTATGGAATCGGGATTGACCTTCGGTATTTGGGCGAAGATCGGCACAGCCCAGAACACAAGGAGAACAAACATTAAGAGTTTTTTCATTGGCGAATACCTCCGGAAAAGAAAGTTAATGCCTTATTTCAAAGTTAAAAGTTTATGTTGTGCCACGGCCCCAATCCGAAACTAATGGCTTTCATCTTTGTCTACTTCCATCTTGGGAATTATCAAATACCTCAAAGCTTTTCTACAAATGTCATTTTATTTGAGGTTTGTCAGGCTTTTTCATGGTAGCTTCCTACGTAGAAGAACTACATTCGTGGCAGAAGTTACCTGTTGTCATCTACCACTCACATGGACAGCCCTTGTCAAGAATCGCCTTTGTACCCTTAATGTATGCATATTTTTTGTATTGTCAAGAAGATTTTGCCTGGCAAATGGGAAAACGAAGGGAGATGGTATCCTCCTGTTGGTTTATGGGAGGAACGGGAAAAGGGAGGTTGAAAGGTGGTGGGAAAGAGGGAAAGGGGAAGTCAGGGTGCTCGATTTGAGTTTTTCAGGGCACTCTTCAAAAATACTTGACTTGCAGAAGAATCGATATTATAATGAGTCCCAATTGCGGCGGAGTGCTATCTTTTCGGGAATGCGAAAACGTGAAGAACCGACAGTAAGGGATTTTGAGCAAGAAACCAGATGACAAATATTCGACCTACAGACAACTTGGGATTCTCACCACCATCCCCATCATATTGGCGGTGGGGCCGATCCTGGGATTTTTCATCGGCAGCTTTCTGGACAAGAAATTACATACAGAGCCTTATTTGATGATAGTTTTCATAGTCCTCGGTTTCGTTGCCGCAGGAAGAGGCGTGTATAATTTGATCAAAAGGGCAAGTCAATAGAACAGGCAGTTAAGAGCGTAAACCCTAAACCTTAGACCTAAGAAAATGGGGCCTGAGTTCATTCACAGGGTGATAAAGACCTCACTGGTGGTGGCGGCTTTAGGGTTTCTCTTTGTCACCGTATACTACGATTTCAGATTTGGCGCAGGGATCCTCGTGGGGACCATTTGGGGATGCCTGAACCTTTATTTTTTGACCAACCTTGTAACCGAAGTCTTTTCGCCAGGCAAAGATGTAAGAAAAGGCAAAGTCGTATTGATCGTCCTGGTGAAATTCCCGCTGCTTTATCTCGTGGGTTATGTTCTACTGATGATCGAGTACTTCCCAGCGATAAGTTTGGTTTCGGGATTCACCTTGATCTTTCTGGTGATGTTTTTGAAAGCCATGGGAAGATGGGTGCTTTCTCTGGATGCCTCCAGGAAGTCAGAGGTGAAGCCAGGAAACGACGCGAAAAAGAAAGCTGTCAACGATATGAACCACACGGCTCATCCCAACGGATGAAAGGGGCTTATCCTGAGGGGTTTGCCCCGAAGGATTGAACAGATGGCTATCGGCGGACGGCGGACCGCCGATCTCAAGATGCAGAATTCGCACCGCGGACGGATAAACTTCGAGGTTTTGAATTGAATTTGTTTTTGACCCAGGAAGTCGCCCAGCACGCGGCGGAGAAGGCCACCGAAGGGGCGCCGGAGCTTCCCAATTTCATTACTCTTCTATACGAGAAATTTGGAAAGGTAGCCTTCATCGGTTTTTTGCATCATTGGGAGAACGTGGTCTTTTCGTGGATGGTCGTGATCATCATCAGCCTGGTAGCGTACCTGGCTTATAGAAAAAGGGCCATCATGCCAGGCAAATTGCAGAATCTGGTGGAGATGGCGGTGGAGGGATTGGATAATTTCGTGTGCGGAATCCTGGGACCGCAGGGGAGAAGGTATACTCCGTTTTTGGGAACCCTCTTTATCTACATTTTGTCCATGAACTTCTTGGGCTTGATTCCCGGCATGAAATCGCCCACCTCCAATTTGAACACCACGGTGTCTCTAGCTATCTGCGTTTTCTTTTATGTGCAATATACCGGCATCAGGAGCTTCGGAGTTGTAGGTTATCTCCGACATATGGCTGGCGATCCCCAGGATGTGGTCACCTGGCTTCTGGTTCCGATTAACATACCAATTCATGTCATAGAAGAACTGGCCAAGCCTTTGAGTCTTTCTCTGCGACTTTTTGGCAACATCACCGGCGAGGATGTTCTGATTACGGTATTTGTCGGATTAGGGGTGAGTGCTCTCAGCTTTTTTCACTTGCCCGTGGGGATTCCTTTTCAGGTGCCCTTTTTGTTTTTGGCTATGCTCACCGGAACCATCCAGGCTTTGGTCTTTACTTTGCTTTCGACCATATATTTTTCTTTAATGCTGCCACATGAAGAACATTAATTCCAAAACTGTTGAACATTTTGGGAAGGAGGACGAATGAGTTACCAAACCGCCTTAGCCATATTTCTCCCGCTGGGTTTGGCCATAGCGGCCATGGGCTCTGCTTTTGGCTTGGGGCGAGCGGTTTCCGCGGCCATGGAAGCCATGGGCAGGCAACCCGAAGCCGCCGCTAAAATCCAGTTAGGGATGATCATCGGCTGCGCCCTGATCGAGGCCTTGACCATCTATGCTCTGGTTACGGTTTTCGTGTTGCAAGGCAAAATCGCATAGAAACTTTTCAGCAGATCGTGTCGACGGCCAGAACCATATGGTTCACGCCAACGGATTGAACGGATGCAATAGATGATTGTCGGCGGTGTGCACCAAGCAGTGTGATGAGCCGTATGGTTCTCTATCGTGCGTATCGCGGTGGACGGCCGACCGTGGACTGCGGACGATTTAAGGAGTCTCTATGGGTCTTGAAATCGGGCAGATAGTCACCCACATCATCGGATTCTTGATAGCGGTTTTTCTTCTGAAAAAATTCGCCTGGAAGCCGCTTCTCTCTATCCTTGAGGAGAGGCGCTCCAAGATAAAATCGGAGTTCGATAACATCGACAAAGAGAAAAAGAAGGTGGAGGATCTGGCCTCGGACTACCAGACCAAGCTGAAGGAGATCGACTCCTTAGCACGAGTCAAGATTCAGGAAGCCGCACGAGAGGGACAGAAAGTGGGAAACGAGATAAAGGAGAATGCCAGGAAGGATTCCAAGGACATCCTGACCAGAGCCAGAGAGGAGATCGACAGGGATGTGGATAAAGCCAAGGTTCAGTTGAAAAACGATTTAGTCATCATGACCATGCGCGCGGCTGAGAAGCTGATTCGAGAAAGGTTGGACGAGGAAAAAGACAGAGAACTGATCGCCCGGTTCATCGATGAGATGCCTACCGGTGAAGGGGAGAAGACTAAGTGATTGAATCCCAGGTAGCCAGAAGATATGCGGCTGCGCTTTTCAGGACGGCCAAAAAGACAGAGCAAGTGGACAGGATTTTGGATGATCTGAAAGCGATCGCCGATTTTTTGAGAAAAGATCCCAGCCTGAAGAATTTTTTGGAAGCTCCTCAAATCCTGGATCAATACAAAAGGGGGCTTTTAACTACTGCCTTCAAAGACTTGATTTCCGAAGCATTGTTCTCATTTCTGGTCGTGGTGCTGGACAAGCATCGCATAGCACATCTTCAGGCGATGGCCAAAGAATACGAAAGGTTGGTCAAGGAAGACCAGGGCATACTTCAAGCCCGCGTCATCACCACACGTGCACTGGATCCGATCTTCAGAGGTAGGCTGAAAGAGGAATTAGAGAAGAACACCGGCAAGAAAATCGAGATGCTTCCAAAGATCGATCCTCAGATAATAGGGGGAATGATTGTCATCCTGGGAAACAAGATAATTGACAGAAGCATAAGGCACCAGCTGGATGAATTGAAAGAGGAGATGTTGGCCCTCAGGGTTCATTAGTGCAAAAATGCAAAGGTTTCAAATGCCCTTACATTGTCATTGCGAGGAGTCGCGCCTTTGGTGTGTACCATGCGGTTCATACCTTTGGCGGGACCACGAAGCAATCTGCTTTTTGAAATTGCTTCGGTTCCGCCTCGTAACGGCACTCCAATTATCGCGTTTGTATTAGTAAAGGAAAGAGGAGGAAAGTTCGTCATGCCTTTGAATCCCGAAGAGGTAAGCTCAATTCTGCAGAAGGAGATAGAGAAATACGAGACCAAGCTGGAGATGGAGAGCGTAGGGACCGTTCTCCAGGTGGGCGACGGGATAGCTCGCATCTGGGGATTGGAAGATGCCATGATGAGCGAGTTAATCAAGTTCCCTAACGACGTGACGGGTATGATTCTTAATCTGGAAGAGGACAACGTGGGTGTCGCTGTCCTGGGGCCGTATGACGAGATTAAGGAAGGAGATACGGTTAGAAGGACCGGGAGGATAGCCTCGGTGCCCGTCGGAGAGGTGATGGTGGGGAGGGTGGTAAACGCGTTGGGCCAGCCACTGGATGGGAAGGGCCCCATCGCGGCCAAGAAATTCCGCCCCATTGAAGGCCAGGCTCCCAATGTGGTGCAGAGACGACCGGTGAGCCAACCGGTGCAGACCGGACTTAAAGCCATTGACTCCATGATCCCCATAGGAAGAGGACAAAGGGAGTTGATCATCGGCGATCGCCAGACAGGCAAGACCGCTCTGGTGGTCGACACCATACTCAATCAAAAAGACTCCGACGTTTTTTGCATATACGTGGCCATAGGACAAAAGGCCTCCACGGTGGCCCAGGTGGTAAAAACCCTGGAGGATCACGGTGCCATGGAATACACCACTGTGGTGGTAGCTACGGCTGCGGAACCTGCTCCCCTTCAATATATCGCTCCCTACGCGGGGTGTACCATGGGAGAGGAGTTTTTGCACACCAAAAGACACGTGGTGGTGTTTTATGACGATCTCTCCAAACATGCCCAGGCTTACCGGCAGATGTCTCTGCTTCTGCGAAGACCCCCGGGGAGAGAGGCCTATCCGGGAGACATCTTCTATCTTCATTCAAGGCTTCTGGAAAGAGCGGCCAAATTGTGTGATGAATTAGGGGGCGGATCACTTACCGGCATACCCATAATCGAGATCCAGGCGGGTGACGTGACCGCTTACATTCCCACCAACGTGATCTCCATAACCGATGGTCAGATTTATCTGGAAACCGACCTTTTTTACGCCGGGGTGAGACCTGCCATCAATGTTGGTATATCCGTATCCCGGGTGGGCGGAAAAGCACAGGTGAAAGCGATGAGAAAGGTGGCAGGAAGGTTGAGGCTGGATTTGGCTCAATACCGCGAGCTGGCGGCCTTCACCCAGTTCGGCACGGAACTGGACGAAGCCACCAAAGCCCAGCTCACAAGAGGGGAGAGGACCATCGAGATTCTAAAACAGGGACAGTACGCGCCCATGCCGGTGGAAAAACAGGTAATGATAATCTACGTGGCTACGCATGGATACCTGGATAATCTTCCCTTAGACTCGATCAAAAGATTCGAAAAGGAATTCTATCGTTTCATGGAGACAGAGTATCCGGACGTCGGTCATACCATCGCCAGCACCAAAGACTTAGATGAGTCCACTGAGAAGAAACTGAAAGACGCTATAACAAAATTCAAAGAGGACTTCAAGGCGAGTTTGAAGATAACCTGATCTGGAGTGTAAGGCTTCAGCCTTACTGCAAATAGGCAAATCTGAAGATTTGCATTCCGGGATTGATTATGCCATCCTTACGCGACATAAGAAGAAGGATCAGGAGCGTTGAGGGCACCCAACAGATCACCAAAGCCATGGAGATGGTGGCTGCGGCTAAACTGAGAAAGGCGCAGTCCCGGGTGGAGTCATCCCGTCCCTACGCGTCCAAAATGCAGAGCATGCTGGACAATCTGGCTAAGGCCGCCGCTGTCATCGATCACCCACTCTTTGAAAAAAGAGAGGTAAAGAGAGTCGCCTTAGTCGTCATATCCTCCGATCGGGGATTGTGTGGATCGTACAACAGCAACATAATGCGCGCGGCGGACGGTTTTTTGAAAAAATATGAAAGAGAAAAAGTCGCTCTGATAAACGTCGGTAAAAAGGGATATTCTCATTACCAAAAGCGCCCCTGGGAGATAAAGTTGAAGTATTTGGATTTGGGCGGAAGTCTGGTATTGAGCCAGGTTAAGGGCATCACCAACGATCTGGTGAATCTATTTCTTACCGGAGAGGTGGATGAGATTTATTTTCTCTACACAAAATTCCTCTCCGCCATGACTTACCGCATCACCTTGGAAAAGTTCTTAAACATTGAAAGCCGGGTAGAAGCAGAAGAGAAGGGGGCCTATTTAGAATTCATCTTTGAGCCGGCCGCCGAGAAGATATTTTCCAGCCTTCTGCCCAACTATTGTATGACCAAAGTGCAAATGGCCTTGGCGGAGTCGTTTGCCTCCGAGCACGGGTCCAGAATGATCTCCATGGGCGCTGCCACCAAGAATGCAGAGGAGATGATTGAACATCTGACATTGGTCCGCAACAAGCTCAGACAAGCGTCCATCACCAAAGAGATGTTAGAAATCACCACCAGCGCAGAAGCGCTGAAGTGAGTCCGATATGAGTTGGAAGACCTTAAAATTGCTAGTTAGCCTGGTGGTCGCAGCAGTTATATTGCTGCTGGCCCTGATCATTGTGCGGAGCCTGACCAAAAAGGAGATATTCTGCGGTTTGGAAGAGAACCGATTCCGTATACCGTCTCTTTTCGTAGAGGAAATGAAGGGCATCACGAGAGAAGAAGAGAGCCTCTGGATCCATAGCGTCTTCGTAAAGAACGATTCACGCAGAACGTGCCTGAACCCGGTAGTCACCATCAAATTGACGCCCAGTGTTATCGGTTACGTTCTTAACGGCACGAATGCGGACCCCAGGAGCAAAGAGCAGTGGATACATATCCGCAATGAGAGCGATTTGATATTGATGCCAGAGAAACTCGCGCCCGCCTCGTTCGTCGATATTACCGTCTGGACCAACGCTCCCAATATCGCTGGCGAAAGCGGCATTTCCCTTTCCTCAAGTAATGATTTTGAAATCAAAACCAAATACATTTTGTATCGCAAAAACGAAGAAAGATTCAAGCAAGAATAGAGAAGAGGATGATTTATGAATGTCGGAAAAATCAAGCAGGTGATCGGCGCCACGGTGGACTGCGAGTTTGATGCAGACAAACTGCCGAACATTTACAATGCCATAAAGATCGAAGACAAGGAGCGGGCGATTGATCTCACCGTCGAAGTGGCCCTGCACCTTGGAGATAACCTGGTGAGATGCATCTCGTTGGCATCCACCGATGGTTTGGTTCGAGGCATGCAGGCATTGGATACCGGAAAACCGATTACCGTCCCGGTAGGGGAGGGGACCTTGGGAAGGGTATTTAACCTCTTGGGTGAACCCATCGATGAGTTAGGGCCGGTCAAGAACATCACCAATAGATACCCCATCCACAGACCGGCTCCTACCCTGGAAGATCAGGAGACCAAAACCTCTGTTTTGGAAACCGGCATAAAGGTGATTGACCTTATGGCTCCGTATCCCAGGGGAGGAAAGGTGGGGCTTTTCGGCGGGGCCGGAGTGGGGAAGACGGTCATCATCATGGAGCTGATCCGAAGCATTGCCACAGAGCACGGAGGATATTCGGTCTTTTGCGGGGTGGGCGAAAGAACCCGCGAGGGCAATGATCTGTGGCTGGACATGAAGGAATCCGGAGTAATAAAAAAGACGGTGATGGTTTTCGGTCAGATGAACGAGCCCCCCGGAGCAAGGCTAAGGGTGGGGCTTTCCGGCGTGAGCATGGCAGAGTATTTCCGGGATGAGGAGCATCAGGACGTTTTGCTGTTTATAGACAACATATTCAGATTTGTTCAGGCAGGATCGGAAGTATCCGCCCTTCTGGGAAGAATGCCTTCCGCCGTGGGTTATCAGCCTACTTTGGGGACGGAGTTGGGGGAGTTGGAGGAGAGGATCACCTCCACCAAAAGAGGCTCCATTACCTCAGTGCAGGCTATTTTTGTGCCGGCAGACGATCTGACCGATCCGGCGCCTGCCACCACTTTCTCTCATCTGGACGCAACCACCGTTCTTTCCCGGCAGATAGTGGAGCTGGGCATTTATCCGGCTGTTGATCCTCTATCATCTACCTCCCGCATCCTGGACCCTCGCGTCTTGGGAGAAGAGCATTATCAGACCGCCAGAGAGGTGCAGAGAATTCTGCAGAGGTATAAGGACCTCCAGGATATCATTGCCATTCTGGGAATGGACGAGCTTTCCGAAGAAGATAAGATACTGGTGGGTCGAGCCCGGCGAATTCAGAAATTTCTATCCCAGCCCTTCTTGGTGGCCGAGGCGTTTACCGGAACTCATGGAAGGTACGTGAAGCTGGACGACACCATCAAAGGCTTCAAGAAGATAATAGCCGGCGAAATGGACGAGATTCCGGAACAGGCCTTCTATATGCTGGGCGGAATTGAGGAGGTTTACGAAAAGGCCGAGGAACTGAAGAAAACGGGGACGGGTTAGTTGAGGTTGGTTCGGGAATTGGAATTCCCGAACTCTGCAAAAAGACTAACCAAGGCGCAAGACGAAACCGATGCATACAGAACCTGTAAAGCCAAGGCTGACTCTGATAATGATATGGTATTCCAGACTTCAAACTTCTGACTTCTAACTTCGCACTTATGTATTTATTAAACATCGTCACTCCGGAAAAGATATTCTACGAAGGTGAAGTAACATCTCTTATCGCTCCCGGGTCGGAAGGCTATTTAGGTGTCCTGACCGATCATGCTCCTTTGATCACCGGCTTGGTTCCCGGCAAACTCACGGTCAAAGACGAGGATAATCAAGAGGTGAATTTTGCCATAAGTGCCGGGTTCATGGAGGTCTTCAAAAATCAGGTCACTATCCTGGCCGATTCCGTAGAGTTCGTCAAGGATATCGACGTGGAAAGAGCCAAAGAAGCTCTGGACAGAGCCAAACAGAGACTAAGATCAAAAGAGAAGGAAATCGACATCCCCCGCGCGGTAGCCGCAATGAAAAGGGCGGAGAATAGAATCTATCTTTATGAAAAGATGATCGGTACCCAGGTTTGAGTTTTGCGTTCTTTATTGTTGGGCAGTCTATCCTACGGATCCGTCTGGACGGGAGCCCGACCTCCCTCGACACGCATCAGACTCATGAGCATCTGAAAAGATCAATCGAGAAGATCAGAATCGTCTAGACATGGAGTGTGCGCAATACGTTGGACGTAGACTTCAAGAAACCATTCATTCAGAAAATGTATTTACGCAACTCTCGCAAGCTTCAAACCAAGGGCAAATCATCTTTTGTCATTTTTCAAAAATCAATTTCGATTGGGCTTCGCCCCGTTCCCCAAATAGACAAATAGTCAACTAATCCCTGACACAGCGAACCGAAAGCCCACATCGCTTAAGACCGCTAATGTGGTTGACGCTTGAATGTTTGAAATATAGGATATGCATCTCTGCAGTCGATGTATCGTACTCTGTGGAAGACCAGAAATAGGCGCTGCCCCCCAGACTGCTAAAGTATCCATCCATGTCGCGCCAACCGCCGGGAAGCGCGGTAAAACCACTTTCGTTGGTAGCGCCTGTGTTGGGACTGTACCAATGCGTTGTGCCAGCTTCCTTCATCTTCCCGCCGGCAATCGCAGAGCCGCCAAGATAATCGACTAATGTTTGCCACTCAGCATCTGTAGGTACATGCCAGCCCGCTGGCGCTATGTTCCGACTGTCCACTACGGCATACCAGTTATATAATCTGCCGTAAGTATCAACATTGATTTCATTGTTATCATGATTGCAGTAGGCACCTGTGGAAAGACCCGACCAGGCGCTATTGTCGGTAACGTTGGGTATCGGGTCACCGTTACGGTAATGGGTTACTTTCAGGTTTTCCGCCATCCACCACTGATTGCCGATTTTGATTGTCTTGTACACGTTGCCGTCTATATCTGTGACCGTAGTTGAATCGCCAGGTTCGGTTTTCCCACTTGGCACATTAGACAACCCCGACCAATTGGGCACTTCATCAGCGGTCTTGATACCAAAATAATAAGTAGTGTTAGAGCTAAGATCAGTGACAGTAAAAGATTCAGAACTAGTTGCAACTTGCGGTGTGGGCTCGCCGCTGCACTGGGTCGCAGAGTTCCAGTTGGATTCAGTAATGGTGGACGTGGAATACCGGATATCATATTGAGAGACAGTCCCGGAGTTCCCATCATCACCAGGCGCTTTCCAGGTCAAATTTATGGAGCTTGATGTTGCATCGCCCGCAGCCAGGTCATCAACCGGATCGGGAGGGATTTCGTCGGGTGGACAATCCTCATCACCAGCGAGTTGCGTTTCCGCACTAAACAGCTGCTTGCTAAAACTCTTGCTGGTGACAAAAATGTCGAGCTCGAGTCCTACGTTGGCCTCCAATCCGGCGTAGATGCCCCATTCCCAGCAGTATGGATTAGAAGTCACGGCACCCTCGAAATCCAGATAGGGAAGCACGTCCACATATGGACCAGCGATGTGGATTACCTTGATGCTGATCTCAGGTCTTAGGTATACCTTGGCGTGTGCGTTACCTTCGGCATCCCATACAGGTGATTCTGCCGACCAATCACTATCGGTCTCCCAGACTGTGTTGAAATCTCCATCTTCGTATCGAAAACCCACCGTGTCTGTAGTCTGTCCTGACATATCAAAGGTGGCTTCACCAGCGATATCCATGCCAACTTCATAGCCAGCGTAAAGGGAGAAATCGATTGATGCAGGGATGGTTGCCCACTCCAACGGGATCGGCAGATATGCAATCAGCACCTCATCGGATTTGCTGAATCCAGCGGAGGCCTCGATTTCTGGCTTAACATTGAGATATAGGATTCCACTGGCAATGGCGTGGACCTCTTGGTGGAGGAGGCCGATATCGTAATCGAAATCGAGACTGGGCTCAAAGCCAAAACTGCCCGAAACAATCTTGATACTCACTTGGGTACCGTTTACGAAACCGTCAAAGAGTATCTTACCATCCAAGTCCAGTTTTCCATCACGGATCTGCACACCTGGAGCAAGGTATGGCTGCCGACCCCAAGGCTTCCTCCCGCTGAGTGAGGAGCCATCGAACCTAAGGGTAATCGTAGTGTCAAAGACTATCCTGGTAAAGGCCTCAGCGAGCGAAGCCTGGTCGGTATCGAGGATGAGTTGGTTGCCAGATACAGTTTTGGAGGTAACTTTACGCAAGTATCCACCGGCGTCGGTGCTCAGAATAATGTCTCCCACCTGGATGTCTGGCGGCAGCCCTGTGTAGGTGTAAGTGTACACCGATGCGCTGACAGAAGCTAAGCTTAGACTGTCTTGCTCGTCAACCAGAACCGTGCTGGAGTCATATACGATAGTCGTGGTGTTGGTTACAATGGGACCGGTTTCGTAGCTCTGTGCAGGAAAGTGAAGGAGCGAGTCCCGGCTATCTTGAAACTGGAATCGGTACGTATGGGAACCTTCGGCGAGGGTTGTCTGGTATCGGTAGGTCGCCCCGGAGGTGAAGGCACCACTTATCTTCGTCATGGTATAAGGGTTGCCATCCACGACAACTTGAGACGTGTGAGGCGCGTTGTTGAGTGGATCAGTGAATATCACAGTATATGTGTACATATCAGTGATCGTGCCCCCTCCAGGCGACACTTTACCCCCGGAGAGCGATGAGGATGCGTTCACAATGAAAGTCCAGGTGATGGACCAGTTTCCCCAACTACCGGAACTGTTCTTGGCCCTCACCTTCCAGTAGTAGGCATCATCGCTGAGACTCGATGACGGCGTATAGCTGCTAGTAGTAAGGTCTGTGTCATGAATCTCCGGTGAAGTAAACGAACTGTTGTTGTCCACGATCAGTTCATAGCGGTAGGCATGCGCCGGGTCACTCCAGTCGAGGTCCGGCGTGTTGTCGGAAATCGTCGAATTACTGTCAGGAGCAGACAAGGTCGGAGCATCTGGAACCGGATCCTTCCCGTAGGCGGCCACACGAACTGTCCTGCCGCCCCCGTTTGAAGAAACATCTATCGTGGTACTATTCGACCCGACGGACAGCAGTGATCGAGAAACGGTAACTGTAATCCGGTCAGTCTCATTCTTCTCGCATCTACCACTACTCGGCTGGACAGATATCCAATTGGCATTCGGATCGAGTTCATAATCCAAAGGTCGGACCCCAGATTTGAAAATGCCGCCGTCGTTACCGCAGTTCTTGATGGAAATCTGTTTCTGTGTCTCCGTCTCTCCAAAGTCTAACTTGGACGGCGAGACTTCCAATTCAGCATCCCCTTTCGAGCACCCGGAGACCAATGCCAAAATTAGAAACGGCCATAGATACCATGCTGTTCTCATTGTATTGCCTCCTACGTGGTTTTACTGCTTACTTCTAAAGCTATAGGTTTAGAATTAAATGTCAAGTTTGAAATACCAGCATTTCGGGAAAGACTGGAAGGTCATCCGAATAAGATGGTGGCTGTAATCATCAGCGTCGGGCAGTCTGCGACAGCGCGACCTGCCTCTCTTTCCGTCGATAAGATTTTAAGAAAGGATGTTGCGCTCTAGAACGTGAAGTTGCAGAAAGAATTTTCTCTCCAAGGGAATAAAAAACGAGGATAGCGAGTTGAGCAAGAAGGTGAAGCTGCCTTCCGCCCCAACCTGCTATCCTCGGAAGGATAGTTAGAAGATTTCCTGCCCTACTTTTTTGTATCGGCGATTTGGAGAATTTTTTAACGTACGAAATCTGGCGATCTGAAGACAAGATCAGTTACAGGCACCGAGCTCGATCATCCCTCGATCACTTTTATCAAAACCTTTCTGCTGCGAGGGCCGTCAAATTCACAGAAAAAAATCCCCTGCCAGGTGCCCAAAACCAGGCTGCCTCCTTCGATAAGGATGGTTTCGGAAGAACCAATGATGCTTGCCTTTATGTGAGCGGCGGCATTTCCTTCCAGGTGAGAATAATTGTCGTCAAAAGGGATGATCTTATTCAACTCCTTGATTATGTCGCTTCTCACGCTGGGATCTGCATTCTCATTAATGGTCACAGCAGCGGTGGTGTGCGGGACGTAGACCGTGCACAGGCCGGATTTGACCTTGCCTTCCGAAGCTACTTTCTCCACCAGATGGGTGATATCGATCAATTCAACCCGCGAGGAGGTTTTTACACTCATCTCCTTAATCATCGGATATTCCTCTATTCTAAAAGGCTGACGCCTTGAATCCAATTCCTTTCAAGCTCTTCGCTCATGCAAACAATGCCTCGGTAAATTGCACCGGGTCGAACGGTTGAAAATCGTCCGGTTTCTCTCCCAAACCCACGTACTTTACCGGGACCTTCAATCCGTCAGCCGTCGCGATAATAATCCCCCCTTTGGCCGTACCATCCAGCTTGGTCAAAAAGAGGCCGGTTACGCCGACGGCTTCATCGAAGAGTTGCACCTGTGAGATTCCGTTTTGCCCGGTGGTGGCATCGATCACCAAGAGGACCTCGTGCGGTGCTCCTTCCAGCGCTTTGCCCATCACCCGTTTGATCTTCTTTAGCTCCTCCATAAGATTGATCTTAGTATGAAGCCTTCCTGCGGTATCGGCGATGACTAAGTCGAATTTCCTGGCAGAAGCAGATTTAATGGCATCGAAGGCCACGGATGCCGGATCCTGGTTGGGCATGCTTCTTGTCATCTCCACTCCCACCCTTTGAGCCCAGATGGAAAGCTGCTCTAAGGCCGCCGCCCTGAAAGTATCACAGGCGGCCACCAGTACCTTTTTCCCTTCATCTGAATATTTCTTGGCCAGCTTGGCGATGGAGGTGGTCTTTCCGGTTCCGTTCACTCCCACCATCATTATTACGTGCGGGGAAAAGAGGGGAGCCTCAGAGATTCTCTCATGGCCCAATATGGAGACGATCTGATCTTTGAGCAATTCCACGACTTTTTCTGAATCCTCTGTATTTCTTGCCTTTGCCTCTTTTTTAATTCCCTCTATTATCTTCTCAGTGGTGCTGGGGCCAACGTCTGCCTTTATCAGAATCTCCTCCAGTTCGGACAGAAGCTCCTGGTCGATTTTCTTGTGCAGTCCGACAACCTTGGAGATTTTTCCGAACAGATTCTCCTTGGTTTTGGACAAACCTGATTTCAGTTTTTCCAACGAGATTTTCAATTCTTACTCCATCCTAAGTTTTGGTGAGGCGTACGCACCACCTCTGGCTGGAGGCCGCGCAAGCAGACCTGTGAACTCCTTCCGGATTTTTACGTCAAGATCGGCCTTGGCGTTCGCTCAGACCCCAGCCCCTAAACCCTAGCCCCTGAGTTACGCTACCACCTCTTGCTTGTTGAATTTGACCGAGACGATCCTGGATACTCCCGGCTGTTCCATGGTGACCCCGTAGAGGGCGTTGGCCGCCTCCATGGTCATCTTGTTATGGGTGATGATGACGAATTGGGTATTTGAGCTGAAGTGCCTGATCAGCTTCAAGAATCTGACAATATTGACATCATCCAGAGGGGCATCCACTTCATCCAGGATGCAGAAGGGGCTGGGTTTCACCAGGTAAATGGCGAAAAGCAAAGCGGTGGCGGTTAAAGCCTTTTCTCCTCCGGACAACTGGGATATGTTCAAAAGCCTCTTTCCATAGGGGCGGGCAGAGATCTGAACGGGAGATTCCAAAGGATCGTCCTCTTGAACCAAGGTTAGATCGGCTTCACCCCCTTCAAAAAGCTCCTCAAATACTTTCTGAAAATTGCCCTTAATCTTCTCGAAGGTCTCTCTAAACAGTCCCCTGGCGGTCTGGTTGATCTTCAATATGGTGGAGTTCAGGGTTTGCTTTGCCTCAGTTAAATCCTTCACTTGATTCTGCAGGAATTCCAGCCTTGCTTTAGTCGATTGATATTCCTCCAAGGCCAAAAGATTGACCGGACCCATGCTTTCAACCTTTTCTTTCAGAGAATCGAGTTTCTCCTTTGTTTTTTCTGCTCCTTCTGTGACCGGTTGATCTTCGGGCTCGAACCTTTCCGATGCGACCTTTGCCCGTTCGAGCAAGTCAACCTTGTATTCCTCCCATATTCTATCCTTTATGCTGTCTGCTCGGGAGGAAAGCTCCAACTTTTCCATCTCCAACTGATGAAATTCATCCTGGACTTTTTCCTTGGCTCCCCGGTAGAGCTTCAGGGCACTTTCCCTGTCATTCAACTTCATTTGCCTTTCGGCTTGCTCTTCCTGCAAAGAACTCAAGGCTTTTTTCCGTTGTTCGATCTCTTCGAAAGCATTCTTGAGCCCTTGCTGTCTTTCTGTAATGGAATTGTCTATGGATTCTATTTCGGCCGCGGATTCTTTTGTCTCTGTCTCTTTGGCAGTCAAGGTTGCCTCCATTTCTAAGATCAGTTCGGCCAACCTTGACTGGTCATTGGTCAATTGTTCCTCTTTCCCCTGAAGCGAAACCAGCTCGATTTTCAGTTGATTGATCCTCTGAAACATCTGGTCGTGAAAACTTTCGGTCTCTTCCAGAGTTTTTTTCTTCTCCTCGCTCCGGACCAGCAGGGTCTTGTTCTGGTTCTCAATATCCTTTATGTTTCTGCCTGAGGATTCTTGTCTTTGAGCCAATTCCGAGATTCTCTCAGAGCTCTGCTCCTTTAGTTCCTTTATTTCTTGTGATCGCTTTTCCAAGCTGGCTTTTTCGAACTCGGAGGTCTTGAGTTTGAATTCTTTCTGCTGGAAATCCGAGGAGAGTTCTTCAGCTTCGGAAGAGATTTGTGATAGCTGGTCCTTAAAACTCTTATTCTCATCTTCCTTTATCTCTTTTTCCCTGTGGAGTCGGTCGCGCGTTTCTTTTAATCTTGAGATATATTCTTCTATTCTCTGGATTTCAAGCTCCCGTCCCAAAAGAGAGATTTCCTTTGGAGAGCCGCCGCTCATGCTCCCGTTTGAGCTCAGCACCTCGCCATCCAGACTCACCAGATGAAAACCCTTAGGTATCTTTCCGGAAAGCTCCAGGCAGTGATCCAGAGTCTCGACCAGGATGGCCTTTCCCAAGAGAATCTGCGCTACTTTCCTGAACTCCTCTTCACAGTCAACCAGATCGGAGGCCCAACCCACCGTTCCTCCGAAATCATTTAGATCGATT
>Ga0315539_1001667_pt1 | contig 16330 bp, 12 predicted proteins | sample SalMarSW160150MG_FD_203097 | JGI IMG/M metagenome (GOLD analysis project Ga0315539, IMG submission 203097) | Salt marsh sediment microbial communities from the Plum Island Ecosystem LTER, Massachusetts, United States - Salt Marsh Sediment SW1601-150 ... | reverse complement strand
CGCTGATAGCGCAGCCTTTGAAACCCACACGATGATCCGGCGCCATTACGATGACTCTTTTGAATTGATTTTCTTTTAATGCCAGTGAGATATGTGCCGCTGTCAATCCTGAATAAATATAACCGGCATGGGGCATAATGAGGGCTTTTAGTGACGTATGGGGAGGGTGTTGAACATGTGTCTGGTTCACCCGGCTGGTGAGTTGTTCGATAATAGACGTCAATTCGGACCGTGTCCCAGGATAAAAACTGCCTGCATATGCGGGTTTGCGGATATCATCGGCAGTGGCCGCGCCAATCCGGAGAGGGGATGCCAGGCAGAGCACGAGAAGAATCATAAAAAATAGACTGAAAATTTGTTTCATGTCAGTATCCGATATTTTATTCAATTGACGATTCTGCTATTATTAGTTAAGCAAATGGACCTTTGAATTTTCTCAAAATGGTCAAAGTCACTCGCAAAAGACTTTTTACGAATGCATCAATTTTAAATCTAATACAGAATTCTATCAAGTATTATCTTGTGCCTGGTATGCAACCCGTCCTTCTCTGCCGCGAATCTTTCCAGCCACAAGGGTAGCATAGTCTGTGGGCATTTGTTCCTGTAAAAATGTTCCCAGAGGGATAAAGGATATTTTTCTTGACAGGGCTGTCTTTAAAAAGTGTTCGAACATTTCAGCACAGAATATTCCCTCGACTTCTGCATGAATAGTCAGGACATTCAATTTCTCCGGTTTCATCAGAGACAATATATATTCATTGTAATTACTATCCGATATCCCTTTTCTTCCGATTACTTCATCATAGGTAGGCAATGTCACGGGAATCTGGGGTTGCGAGAGTTTCTTCCCGTCAACCAGGGGGAGAAAAATACTTTCGCCCCTGCAATCACTGTTATAAACAAAAGGGAATCTCTCTTTTTCCATTAGTACAAGGTCATTGCATTTCCATGCCGGGGAAGCCGAGCAAACCGGAATCTTGCCGAGAATAGATGCAAGCTGATCAACCCCTTTGCGAAGGTGATGCCTTATAGCCTGCTGATCCATCCTGTCGATATGGACCTGCCAGGCGTGATGATCCCAGGCGTGCAAACCGATTTCGTGACCCTGGTTCGCGGCAGAACGTATTATATTGGCCAGTCTTTTCCCGATAACCGGCCCCGGAAGAAAAGTCCCTTTAAGCAGAATATCCCAGCCATACAAGCTTGCCGCATTTGAGCGCAGCATTTTTTTAAAAAAGGCGGGGCGCAGCAGACGCCACAAGTGACGCCCCATATTATCCGGACCAACAGAAAAAAAGAATGATGCACGTATAGAGTAACCGGCAAGAATCCTGCACAAATTCGGCACACCAATTTTGGTTCCCCTGAATGTGTCAACGTCAATACGTAAACCTGTTTTCATATATACCGATACAATGTTAGTTTATCCGGGCTAAAGGTCACAAGGCCGGCTGGTGCCGCATTCTCCTGTCCGGATCGCTTCTTTTAGAAAGAAATCAAGGGTTTCTTCAACCGATTGCTCAATATTTATCTTGGGTTCCCATTTTAAATAACGTCGGGCATTATCTATACAAGGTTTTCTGTGCTTTACATCCTCGTAGCCTGACCCGTAAAAGGTTTTGCTTTCCACCTTGCTGATACCTGCAAAGGGAGGGAATTCTTTGCACAAAGGATGTTGATGAAATTTTTCCACTAGAATGTCGGCCAGGTCCTTGATGCTCGCTTCATTGTCTGGATTTCCGATGTTGATAATCTTGCCGTCGCAACAACCGTTCCGGTTTTCAATAATCCTGTACAGACATTCAACACCATCTTTTACATCAGTAAAACACCGTTTTTGGCTGCCGCCGTCAACGAGCTGAATCGGAGTCCCGTCGGCAAGATTTAAAATCAACTGGGTAATGGCACGAGAACTACCGATACGGGCGGATGCCAGGCTGTCAAGCCGTGGGCCGATCCAGTTAAAAGGCCTGAACAGAGTAAACTGCAAGCCCTCTGTTGCGCCATAGGCCCAGATGACCCTGTCAAGTAATTGCTTGCAGCAGGAATAAATCCAGCGTTGTTTTTGGATGGGGCCCAATACTAATTGTGAGTTTTCTTCATTGAATTTCGGATCACGGCACATACCATATACTTCCGAGGTAGAAGGGAACAGTATTCTTTTGCCGTATTTGACACAGTAGCGGACAATATGCAGGTTCTCTTCAAAATCGAGTTTGAATACCTTCAAAGGGTTACGGGTATATTCAACAGGTGTTGCAATGGCAACAAGAGGAAGAACTATATCGCATTTTCTTACATGATATTCTATCCATTCACGATGGATGGAAATATCCCCTTCGGAAAAATGGAACCCTGGCACTCCCACGAAACGCTGAATGGAATGTGCCCCTAAGTCCATACCGTGAACTTCATATTTTCCACTATCTAAAAGCCGTTCAGTGAGATGGTTGCCTATGAATCCGTCAACCCCAAGGATAAGCACCTGTTTCTTTCTTGCCGTTTCAACCTGGCTCCCTTTATGTTTGCCAAATTTCATGCCTGCAACAAGGTGCATTTCTTCAGCAAGCTGTAAACCGCTCATGAATATCCCACCTTCGAACTGGCCAAAATCAACCTGTATGGCGCCTTTGCCGCAGGCAATCACGAACGGAACCGTAGAAAGAATGGTAGCTGGCCTTTCGCTATTTCCTTCTGCCGCGCTAACGGACCAGAATATACATTTTCGGTTACCCAAATAGCTGAAAGCCCCGGGATAGGGCCGGGATACCGCCCGCACCAGATTCCTTATTGCAATGGCATCCCGATTCCAGTCGATTTCACCGTCCTTAGCACTGCGGGCTCCAAAATAAGAAGACTTAGAATGATCCTGAGGAATGCGGGGAGCCGTCCCTTCCCGTAATTTCGGTAGAATTTCGTTTAATATATCGGTTGCGGTCTTTGCGGCCTTTTCGTGAAGAGTGTGTGCGTTATCCGTATCGGATATTGCAATCTTTTTCTGACATACAATATCGCCGTCATCGGCCCGAGGAGTCATGTAATGAAGGGTTATTCCGGTTTCGGTCTCACCGTTGACCAGCACCCAGTTGATGGGGCATCGCCCGCGGTATTTGGGCAAAAGAGAACCGTGCAGATTCAGACAGCCTGAAGAAGGAATATTCAGGATTTCTGAAGCGACCATATTACGGTAGTAAAATGAAAAGAGAATATCCGGATCTATTTCAATAATTTTTTGAATCCATAAAGGATGATTTATGTCCTCAGGCGCGAAAACCGGAATTCCATTACCTGAAGCAAGTTCGGCCACCGAGTTAAACCAGATATTTTCATTTGGGTTGTCATTATGTGTAAAAACTGCCGCAATTTCATATCCGTTTTTAAGCAGTGCTTCAATTCCGATACAACCGATGTTGTGGTATGCTAATATGATTGCTTTCATTGTTATCCTTTGTGTGTTTCCGCCTTGATGGCAGATGATTTGAACTTAGTTCGCTTCGCTCACAATTGGAATACTGGAATGGTGGAATGTTGGAATATTGGGTTTAAGAGGATTTTTGTCTTTTTTCTTTTACATCATTCCAATATTCCCCGATCGAACTTGCAATAGCGCCAATAAATATTTATGAGTTCAATAGGTTGTAAAATTTCCGAGACGTTTAATTATCTTCACGTCGGCGACTTAGCGGCCAGAGTTCTGTTTATCCTGATAAGTTTTTTTTGACTCAAAATTGCTTTTGCCTGTAACCCGTCGCACAAAGTAACGGGGACGGGCCCTAACATCATAGTAAATTCTACCTATATATTCCCCAAGCAGCCCCATTCCGACAAACTGAGCACCCACAAAAATAAATAATATCGCAAAAAGCGTAAAAACACCTTCAGCCGCCCATACGGCTCCGTAAAGGACACGCATGATTAAAAGGAAAAAACCAAACCCGATTCCTGCTAAAGAGACAATCCCTCCCAGCATACTAAGAAGACGAAGTGGAAAGGTTGTCATACTGGTTAACAGATCAAATTGCAGCATCACGAGCTTCATAAAATCGTATTTCGATTCCCCCTGTCTGCGCGCTTCATGTTTTACTTCTATCTCTGTTGTGGTACGGGCAAAACTGTTGGCAAGAATCGGAATAAAAGTGCTACGCTCATTGCACATCAGCATAGCATCAACAATATGACGGCGATAGGCCCGTAACATACAGCCATAGTCATGCATCATCACACCGGTCGATTTCTGTACCCCTTTGTTGATAATGGCAGAAGCTATCCTTCTAAAGAGAGTATCCTTTCTGCGCACCCGTACGCTTCCCACCACGTCATAACCTTTGTCCATACATTCGACCAGCCTTGGTATTTCCTCAGGCGGGTTTTGCAGGTCAGCATCAAGTGTAACAACAATATCGCCCCTGGACTCTTTAAATCCGGCCGTTACCGCCGCATGTTGGCCGTAATTACGGTTTAGAAATACGCCGATTACCTTTCCTGAATTTTCTCGGGCCGTCCCGGCGATGATTTCCGCCGACCGGTCAGAGCTCCCGTCGTCAACAAGGATGATTTCGAATGACTTATTCATCTTATTACAGGCATCGAGGCATCGATCCAGAAGCTCTTTAAGATTGTCTTCTTCGTTGAATACCGGAATTACAATAGAAATATTCGTTGTCATGGTTTAACCTAAAACCTCCTTTATGGCTTCTATCACCGAGTCCACATCCTTTTCAGTCATGTCCGGAAACAGAGGCAACGATACGATCCTGTCCGAATTCCATTCGGTATTGGGCAACATTCCTCGACGGGTTTGCATGGCCTCCGTGTAATATTTTTGGAGATGGACGGCGCGGAAATGAATTCCGGTACCGATATTTCTCCGTTTTAACTCTTGCATGAATTCATCGCGATCCATTCTCGCTTTTTCGATATCCAGGCGGACAATGAACAGATGCCAGGAATGTTTCATTTGATAGGACGGAATGGCAAGGGGTAATATTTCGTGGATTCCGGATATCTTTTCCAGGTATAGTGAGGCCAGTTCCGCGCGTTTCCGGTTGAACGCTTCAATTCGCGCCAACTGCCCCAGACCCAGTACCGCTGCGATGTCGGTCATATTATATTTATAGCCGGGCTCCACTACTTCCGCCTGGGGAGACCGACTCTGGGTGTGTCGGTCATAAGCATCCACACCCAGGCCGTGAAATTTTAATTGTCGCACCCGGTTAAGGAGTCTCTCATCATCCGAACAAAACATTCCGCCTTCGCCGGTGGTAATATTTTTAATGGGATGGAAGGAAAAAATAGACGTGCCCTGCCGGCCCACCCGTTCTCCCTTGTACTCCGTACCCATGGCGTGGGCGGCATCTTCGGCAATAAAGATGTCCTGATCCGAATATGCGGATACGGTTTTGCGGATGATATCCATGTCGGCCGCGGCGCCGGCAAAGTGAACCGGTATGATGAGTCGGGTTCGTGGGGTGATTTTCCCTTCCAGCGATTCGGCCCTCATCATCAGAGTTTCCCTGTCGATATCCACGAACACCGGCGTGGCCCCGGCCAGAACGGTTAGGTTTACCGTGGACACCCAGGTCATTGACGGGGTAATGACCTCATCGCCCGGTCCGATATCTAACGCCTTGAGCAACAGGTGCATTCCGCCGGTTGCCGAACACAGCGCTACGGCACCGGCGCAGCCGGTATAGTCGCGAATTTTTTGCTCGAATTCCGCACTTTTCTTTCCGGTGGTTATCCACCCGGAGGTTAATACTTCGATGACCGCATCTATTTCTTGCCGGCCGATCGACGGCCGGGAAAATGGTAAAAATTCACTGCGCATGGTCAATGTTTCCTGTCTGGTTCAACTTCCTTTTACCCAATATGTTTTTCGTTTCCGGTTAATTTTATTGGGATGACTTTCGCCGATGATACGGTAATGCGGCGTTAGCCGCTCCAGTTGGGCCAATTTTTTGTAAGGGACAATAATGCTGTCGTACTCCGGGTCAATACCGGCCATAATTTTCCGCAGCCGGTCCGGGTCCCTTATCTGGGGTACGGACCAGTTGCAATAATAATAAAAGTACGCACGCATGGTTTCACTGAAATCCAGGCCGGCCACTCTCGGTCTTTGCTCCGCGGGAATTTGCGCGTAAAATTCGGTGACCGTTTTTTGCATGCTCTTTTCCAGATCAACGGCTTTGACCGGTCCCAGAAAAAGGGAAATCCATAGCATGGCTGTTGCTGCAGCAACACGGGTAAAAAAGGGTATCCTGCCCGGCCGGAAGGCCAAAAACAGGCATAGCGCCAAACCTATTCCGGCGACCAGGTTCTTCCAGGAAAATACCGCCATGAATGCACCGGCTTGGGGCGGAATTTTTATAGCCAAGAGGCCGGATACCAGAGGAAAGCCGGTTAGCACAACAAGAATTAACACAGATAAACCGATCCAGCAAATAAAAAACACCCGGCACCATTTGGGGAGAAGCTTTTTGAAAACATCGGCTCCCATAATCGCAAATGCGGGCAGAGCCGGTGTCAGGTAAACCGCACGTTTGGTGACCGACAGGGTAAGTAACACCAATGTTCCAAAACTCCAGACCAGAAGAAACACCCGGGTAGCAGAGATAGAGTGTCGTTTGAAGAGGTCTCTGAAAAAAGACCATACCCAGAGAAAAATAGCCGAGAGCCATGGAATCCCATACATGGCAAGGGCGATGAGATAGTAATACGGTTTTCCCGGCCGCAGATGGCTGAATTCCTGTGATGTACCGAGAAGCCTTCCCGCCTGATTTTCCCAGAACCACATATTCCACAGATCGGCTCCGCCTTTTAACCGAAAGAGCGCCATCCAAGATCCTATTAAAATTACGAACAGGAGGACACCAACACCATGAACACACGCGTAAAACGGCGGTTTTCCCTCTCCCCGGATCCTTTTGATTCCCCAGGGTATTGCCAGTCCCAACCATCCCATGCCAATCAGCACCGGACCGATAAATCCCTTAACAAGGAATGCGGCAGCCGTAAACAAACCCGCCGGGAGGCAGTACCAGCGTCGGTCTGCAACATATACTTCGGCAAAACACCAGATTGCAGCGGCCACAAAAAAGGCCAGGGACGGGTCAACTCTAATCCGGTGAAAGTTATCGATAAAACCGGGCATGGTTGCCAGGATAATCGCTGACGGCAGGGCAAGCGTCATCCCGCCGAGGCGTTTCGCCAGAAGAAACGTCACTGCCAGCGTACCCATAGCCATAAGCGCCGATAACAGCCTTATAGCCCCGGTATTTCCGATAGTTGCGCCAAAAATGCGCGTTAACCCCGCCGCTAATGCAAAATGCAGCGGCGGCTTCTCTATGAACGGTTCTCCGGCCAGATAAGGTATAATAAAGTTGCCGCTACGGCTCATCTCCAGGGATATGGCAGCGACTCTGGGTTCGTCGGGAGTCCATAGATCGCGATTAAATATACCTGTAAAGCATAGAGCTATGCATGCAAAAATTAAAACAGCATATTGTATATTTTCCTGGTTTTTGTTGATAAAAGGGAAAACAATATGGCTTTTCATTTCTTTACTGATATGGCTTAATAATCTGAGAATTTGTTTATTTCTTGATATTTCGGTAAACCAGGGCGTTAAATAAGCAGGGCTTACACTGCCGGCATAAAACGGTTTCAATGTCTGGGTTAGGCTTTACCACCCGCTGTCATGGTGACTGTTGTTTTCTTAAACGATAAAGATGACATTAACAATAAAAAAAAATTAATTTTTTTTAACTTTCAAAATTATTTTTTTGGAATATATAAATATTATCGAAGCTACACCTAAAACCGGCAAGTGGCTGTGTGCATTACAACACAGCTCCGGATGTCTCATCATAAGGAAAGTGCAGCAATGACAGGTGAAAAGATTTTCGCGGACTCCAACACAATTAATCCTTCCGATGACAATGTATCTTATTTAAATCGTTTTCTTTTGTTGCTTTTTGCTTTGACTGTCGGATTTGGCTCCATTGCGGGCAGCACATTTTCAGGACACGATGAATCGCGAGTTGCCGGAATAGCCTGGGAGATGGTCCTAGAGAAAAACTATGTCGTGCCCCGCCTAAATGGAAATCCCTTTTTGGAATATCCCTCTTTAGGATACATACCTGCTGTAATGCTTTTCAAGCTCACCGGAATAAAGTTACCTTTTGTTGCACATCTTTCATCCGTATTGATGGGCATGGGCACTGTATTCATAACCTTTCTTTTAGGAAGATACCTTGGCGGAGAAAAAACCGGGCTTATTGCAGCTTTATTTCTGCAGGCAACTTTTGGATTTATTAGTTTAAACTCAACACTCCGGGTAGATCCGTCTCTTTTATTCTGGATTACGTTGAGTCTGTATGGTTTTGTTGCCGGATATTATGCTGAAAGAAAGCCGTTTCTATATTTTATCCTTTTCTATCTTGGAATGGCCGGCGCTTTTTTAACCAAGGGTCTTATTGGTATTGGCCTGCCTGCCGTAATCGCAGGGGTTTTTATTTTATGCAAGAGAGATTTTTCGCTTATATTAAAACTGCATCCCTGGTGGGGGATTCCGATTTTTGCTTTGCCTGTTCTTGGATGGACCTTTTGCCTGTATCGAGTAGAAGGACTTGATCTTCTTTACGAAGTCTGGCAACAGAGCCTGTGGCGTTTTCTCTCCTCCTCTACGGTTCATGCTCAATCTTCATTCTATTATGTGGTACCGATTTTTTATCTTTTGTTTCCGTGGACACTTTTCCTTCCCATTATTTTGTGGCGTAACTTTCTGTCTTTTCCCGGAAAAGGAGAAGGGAGATATCTGTCAAATGCCCTGCTTCCCAAAATCTGGTTTGTGACCGTTTTTATAGTTCTATCCATAGCCTCAGCCAAGCGCAATGTTTATCTTGGACCTATCTATCCATCACTTGCTTTAATGGCTGCCTTATGGTGGAAGCAGACGGCAACTATGGCAAAAATTCCGTGGCCGGAAAAGGTTGCTTTGCAATTTCTTCCATGCCTGGGATTTATTTGTCTTATTACAAGTGTCATTGTCGCCTTTGTTAAGAGTAAGTTTATCCTTGGTATGAGTTTGATTGGCTTGGCTTTTCTTTTTGGAACACTTTTCTTTTTCTTCACGAAAAAGTTCAGCATACGGCGACATGCCATGGTGTTTTTTCTTTGCTGCTACGCAATATTCATCTTGGTGATCTATCATTCCGTTATTTGTCCGAAAATTTACTCCGGTTCTCTTCAGCCTTTTTTCAACGGATTTAAGCCGGAGTGGGAAGAGAAAGAAATAATTCTCTATTTTCCCGGAGAAATTGTTCAAGGCGCAGCATATTTTCACTTTAACCGGAAAGTGCCTATGGCATGGTCAAAAGAGGAGCTGAAATTCAAAATATTAGAAAATCCTAAACTGCTTATCATCGCATATGATATTGATCCGGCTCTATTTAATGAAGTTGTTTATCCTCAGGAACTTGAAATTTTATATCAAAGAAATTTAAAGCGTCATAAAATTATGCTTTTGTCCGTAGTTCATTCTGTAATTGAAAACTAGATGTATTTCATGGATAGGAACTTAGGGGCTTCGCCCCGATTGGAATAGTGGAATGATGGAGTAATGGAATGATGGGTGAGCTTGTCCTGAACGAAGTTGAAGGAAAGGAGTTTTTTTTTACAATTAGAATGGTTTATTTCCGCCTTGATGCTCAATATTCTCCCCGAGCCGTAGGCGCTACGAGCCGGAGGCCAGCATTCCATCCTTCCATTCTGATGGCAAAAACAGGTTGCCATTAAATAATAAGTATTTTCAATAAGTTGTAGAATTACCGAGACGTCTAGTTAGCATAATTGATGATGTCCATATTTTTATTATAGACGGATGTGTTCACTTCCATTAATCCTAAAATTGTATGAAAAAGATTATCATGTGAAAACTTTTTTGATGATATTGCCTTTAATGATTTTTTATCAATTTTAAAATTATCTCCAAACCACATAATAGCTGCAATGTGTTTTTGAGTGTCCGGAGCCATAACATATGGTAATCCATGTAAATACAAGCCGTTTTCTCCAAGGGACTCTCCATGATCACTAAGATACACCATTGCTGTCTCAAATCTATTTGAGTTTTGCTTAAGCAAATTTATCACTTTTGATAAAAAGTAGTCTGTATATAATATAGCATTATCATAGGCATTTATTATTTCGTCTTTTGTACATTTTTCAATCTGGTTTGTTTGGCAAACAGGCGTAAATTTTTCAAAATTTACGGGGTATCTTTTGTAATAGGCCGGGCCGTGATTACCCATTTGGTGAAGCACTATTAATATATCACCATGTTTTTGTTTGTCGATGTACTCTTGTAATCCCTCCAACATCCCTTCATCTCTGCATTCAATATCGCAGATTGGATTAAGCTGTGGGTTCTGGTAATCCTCATACGGAACTCTCAAAGCTACAGCTTTTGAATCTGAATTATTGTCTCTCCATAGAATATTTATTCCGGCATGACTTAATACATCAAGTAGGTTTTCGGTAGATTTTGCTTTTTTGTCACTATAATTCTTTCTGCCAAAGATTGAAAACATACAAGGTACAGATAACGTTGTTGATGTACCACATGAATACATAACAGGAAAATTAATAATATCTTCTTTTTTAAGTAATGGATTTGTCTCTCTTGGGTAACCGTTGAGCGAAAAATGATCTGCTCTGGCTGCTTCCCCAACGACCAAAACGATTAACTCTCTGTCTATATCAATCGACGGTTTTTCTGCATCTGTACCAATCTGCTTTATAGATACTTTGTCACTCCCAAATGCAATATTTATATATTTGCCAATAGAGTATATATAGTATGTCGGGTTCGTATAGTATCTTAATGGTTTATTTTCTCTTAAAAAAGACGTGTAAAATTTACTTAGACTCAGGCCGGTTGAAATAATTATAAATAATGACATCAAAATTATTTTTAATTTTGATGTTAATTCAGTTTTTATAGAGCCATAGGTTATATTTATTTTATATATGAATATTGATGGTAATACACCAAGTAACATAAAATATAAAACTAGTTTGAAATTAAACAGGTCAAGGGATTCGTTAACGTTTGTTTGTAGTATATTCCTTAACATACTGGTGTCAAAAACTGTATTATAGGTGTTCATGAAATAGCTGACGATAGAAGATAGTAATAATATAGAAACCAAAATAGGCTTGGTAGTATATTTTGAGCAAACAAGAGTGAGCAATAAAGTTATAAAACTTGTTAATACAACTGCTAAAGAACCTAAAAAAATTATATTATTCAGCGAGACGGGATAAACATTAATAGCATTTCTAAAAAATGCAATATTGTCAAATAGCACTAAAAATATTGATACTAAAATAATGAGTTTAAAATTTGATATTTTTTCAAATATTTTCAAAATAAATTCTTTGTTGGTCGGTGGTAACGTTAGTCTGGTGTTCACTGCCGACCGCCAGTTATGGTTGGCGGCATATTTTTTTTCGTAAGGAGTCTGGATACAATATTGGTAACGTTCAAAAGTGTGTACATGGTTTCAAACTTGACTAAATCACGATCTCGGTAGTGTCAAGTTAATTGTGTAAAATTATTATAGGCCAATTCTTTGAAGAATGGCAGGTTATTACGCACTTTTCCTATGGGAAATTGATGGATTCGTAAAAAGTCCGGAATATTTAACTTTAGCTACAATATCAGTTTCCAAATTCGGGCTTTTTACGAATCCATCAAGGGTCAAGCGAAAAAAGTATATTTTTTGCATAGGGGGGGTGTTTTTTCTCTTGACCCGCCCTTTAATGGGTGACACCATTTGCACTCAGGTGTTGTTGACTTTGAAAGCGACGTACACGTGATGGCCTATCCTGCCTTCGGCGATTTTTTCGATTTTTATCGAGACGGACTCCGGCAATTCGGAAAAATTTTCTTTTCCGGTGATGACGACTTTCCCCTGTTCCAATTGGAGAATCTCCCGCGGATCGCTTGTAAATACGGGCGTCAAAATTTTGTCCAGGTTTACCACGTATTTGACGTCGTCGCCGTCCGGGCCCACCCGGTAAAACACGAGCGCGTCTTTTTTCTCGCGAAAAGGCTCCACTTTCTTCATGAAAGGTTTCGTGGATTCAAAGGCGATGTTGACGGGCTCGACCACGAATATGTAAGCGACGGCGAGACACGAGATTCCCGTCGCGAAAAATGCGAGTTCCTGCGATTTGCCGTCCGGAAATTTTTTCGGCAAAACCAGTGTCACAATTCCCAGCAGAACGAAAATCAAGAAAGGCACCAGCGAGGAAACGACGCTCGTGTCCAGCGAAACGTGCTTTTTCAAAAGCGTCTCGCTGACAAAGCCGGTCTTTAAGGCAAAATAGCCTGCCAACACGAACGCCGCGCAAAAAAATGGCGCCGACCGGCAAAATTTGATAAGCGCGGCGCGGACTTTGCGGAGCAGCTCGCTCTTGTGCACGTCCAGGAACAAGTAGGCGGCGGCGAGAGAAATCGCGGGAGCTATCGGAAGTATGTAGCGAGTTTTCTTGGCCGCGGGTATGCTGAGCCCCGCCAGTATGACAAATGCCCAGCCCGCCAGCGCTTTGAGCAGCACTACGTACTTGTCTCGATCGCCTTCCCACAACTTTCGCCAGTATGCCGTCAACACCAGGATAAAAATGGGGAAAGCAATTGCGTACGACCCGAGCCCGCGGACCAGATAATAATACAGGGGCTTTCGCTTTACGTTGACCACTCTGCCCAAGGCTTGCGAGTTCAAGACATGGTCCACGAATTCCATTCCCCCCTGCAAATAGGCCAGGTACAACAGCACGAAGCTGCACAGAGCCAGCAATGCGGTGGCGTAAATGGAAAACCGGAGCAACCTTCGAGAATTTTTGACGATCAGGTAGTAGATCCACACGACGGAAGCCGGCACGACCAGCCCTATCGGCCCCCTGAACGCAAATCCTGCTGCCAGCGCAAGCGGAAGCAGTCGTAGCCGCTTTCTGGCGTCGTAAATGTCGGACGAGTAAACGATGTAAAAACAAAGAGCGGTCACGGTCGTCACGAAATGATCCGGAGAGGGAGTCCTTGCCGTGGAGAAGAAAAAAAACGTGCCCAGTTCGAAAAGTACCGCGCAGGCGCCAAGACGGCGGGAATGTGTCGCGCCGATGAGATAGATGATGCAGAGGGTGAGCGCTGCAGCCATGGCAGTGGGAAAGACGGAAGTGAAGAATGTGACTTTCCCGAAAACCCGGGACACGAGCCATATCAGTATGGTCTGGCCGGCGGTGTAATCGGGATAAGGTTTTCCGTATACGGTAGGATAAGGGCTGATGCCATGCTGCATCATTTCCCTGGCAAAAAGCCCGAAGCGGCATTTGAACTGGATGAACTCCCCGGTGAAATCTACCGTGCAAAAAAGCGCCAGTCCCAACAAAAACACGAGAAAGACATCTTTCCCGATGTTCTTTTTCTCGACCATAAAAACTCCATAAATTGAGTATGAGACCTTTGCAAAAAGCCCCCTTTTGCCCAATTCCGGCGTCAGGCTCAAATTTTAATCCTCAAAATACTCAATGTATTCCTGTGGTTAAAATTTTCGCGTTGACTCGGGGCGTCCATGCCCCTCGCCCTTACGGGCAGCTTGACAGCTGTCCAATTCTGCTATCCTGCAGAATTGTCCTTGGCCTTGAACAAAACAGAACGTTTTTCAAAGGTCTCAGTATGTTGCTACTTATAACGGATTTTTGGGCGCATTTTTTCCGTAAACAAAGACTGTCATCCTGAGCGTAGCTTTTGAGCGGTAGCGAAAAAGCGCAAAGGTCATGGGGAAAATGGTGCCGGGGCCTATACCGGTGCGGACAGAATAAAAATCTCCCATGAAACCTTAAAACCCACCATTTTTATCCAACCTGCCCAGTTAAACCAGGAATTTGTTTAACCGGGGTGAAACTTTTTTCTATTTTACCGGGGCCATCATTCCCTCCGGGGCGTAGGCCCTATGGGCCGGAGGCCAATTGGGGCGAATTCCCTGAGTATATATATGCCAAAAAGATAATTTTTAAAGTTAAAAAAAATTAATTGTTTTTTAATGTTCCTGTCATCTTCATCGGTTAAGAAAACAACATTCACCATGACGGGGAGTATCAAAGCCTGCCGAAGACATTAAAACTATTTAATGGCAAAGCTGTAAGCGCGATTCAGGCGCGAAAATGGTAGAAATTGATAAGAACTCCCTTTTCTGAGGCGAAATAAGCAAAAACTCCAATTGTGCGCGGCAATCGAATGAAGAACAACATATGGTACAGTTAGGCATGCAATGGCAGTTCTAATTCGGATACCGGCGACTGAAATTCAAATACGAGATGCCAGCCTTATTGTCAACCCGGTATTTTTATTCAAACTGCCAAAAAATCGAGGATTTTAGACGTCGGCTACCTGTCTGCCCGCATGAAGATCTTTTCTAAATTGGAAAGGAATTCCAACAACCTGTTTCTGCAATACAATTAGTTGATGAAAAACATACTGTCTCTTTAGTAGAGAATACAGGCAATAAATTATCTGAAGATTTGAGAATAACTTCCAAATTCGATAAAGAAACAAACACTCTTTATTACCATAAAAATGCTCAGAAGGGTCTGTTAGATATAAGATAAATTCTTCTCCAAGCAGGCATCTTTTTATTATACACAAACGGGATACCAGATGTTTTTATTTGCAGTTCTTCCAAATTTTCTTCACGTACCAGGAGAAAAATCCTTTGCTCTTTCTGGTTCATTAATCTTCTCAACTCTTCAGCATCTATTTTATTAATGAACCTGTTCAAATAAAATACAATCTCTTCATCCCAAAATCTATACGAATAGACCTGATCTGTTCCAATTAATATACTGATTTCTTTACAATATGGCCGCATATCCTTATTTGCATAAATAACCGGGAATATTGCTACTACAGCATAAACATAGAACGCTGCCAATATTCCTGTTATAGAAGCAAACATGACGTTAAAGGACTTGTTTCTCATTGCAAGAAAAGGAAGTGTTAATATAATAATTAGGGAAAAAACAGCAAAAGGAACTACTGTTTCAGGATGTTCGGCATATCTGATCAACTCTTGGCTTAGTGCCTTTGGTATATATTGAGAGGCAAGGGATAGACCTTTTGTAGTGGAAAGAATAATGGGCACAGATCCGGTGATCATGACTGATATAGAAAAGAAAGCAGCCAGTGAAAAAGCGAACTTGGTAATGCCTTTAAGGCTAAAGTTTTGGAAAAGGTATCTTGCAACCATGAGTGATGCTGCTGGATAAAGAGGAAGGATGTAGTCACTTCTTTTAACGCCTGAAAGAGAAAAAAAGCAGAAAATCCAGAGAATGTACGTTATGATGATAAGGTCAGAATCATCAGGCCTGTATGTGCGTCTTATTAATGCAAATAAAAAACCCGGGAGCAGAATACTCCACGGGAAAAATCCTCCCAACAGGTAGACAAAATAACGATTAAATGGAGATCTGTTGAACTCCTTGAATTCAATAGCACTGAATAGGTTTCCAAACCTGGAAAGGTTTTCTTCGAGGAAAAAGCGATTAAAAAAGGCGCCTTCAGTCTGTATGCACGCATTAATAAACCATGGCAGGGAAATGATCAGAAAAAGCACAATCCCCTTGCCAAGGAAAAAGTGAAGAAGCTCCTGTTTTTCCCTTTTAATAGCCAAAAAGATAAAGACAGGAACACCAGTGATAATGAACCCCACAGGCCCCTTGGTGAGTACTGCCAGGGCCGTGGCAACAAAAAAGACATAGTAGTAGATCTTCTGTGCCCTGCAGTTGTCACGTTCCCTCCAGTACAATCCGAATGCGGTGATGGCAGAGAAACAGAACATGTTCAATGTCATGTCCATTCTGCCTATCTGAGACATCCAGAATACCTTTGGGCTGGTTATGAAAATAGCTGCCGCCATCAGGAACAGGTGCCTCTGATGGGGATTATTGTCATAGTACCGGCTGAAGAGTGATATAATGATCAGGGTGCTCAACAGTGAGGGAATTCTGGCAGAAAGCTCGCTTACGCCACCGGTAAGCAGTGAAAAAAAAGCTATTATCCAGTAGAAGAAGGCGGGTTTATCGTAGTCCTCTACACCGTTCAGATGGTTTACAGTCCAGTCCAGGGCGTGCAGGAACTCTCGCGCAGTCTGTGCAGACTCTCCTTCCAGTGTGCTGGTAAGGCCCCTTGAACAAGCCATGGTCCAGGAAAGGATATAAATGACGGATATACTTGCAAAAAGGAAATATGGTATTTTTTCGTCTCTAAACA
>Ga0315539_1001652_pt1 | contig 16423 bp, 21 predicted proteins | sample SalMarSW160150MG_FD_203097 | JGI IMG/M metagenome (GOLD analysis project Ga0315539, IMG submission 203097) | Salt marsh sediment microbial communities from the Plum Island Ecosystem LTER, Massachusetts, United States - Salt Marsh Sediment SW1601-150 ... | reverse complement strand
TATTAGTGAAAAATCAATCAAAAACGCTGATACCTCAGAGCAAAAATCGAATTTTTCAAAAAATTTTTAACTTCCTTAGTGGCATCGAGTTACGAGAATCTTTAATCAATATTCGAGGACTTTTTTCGTATCAAAAGTGAAGGTAGCTCTAATTATAGAGGGAGTGTTTTTTTACTCCCTGAGTTTACCCGAGTTTATCCCCGGGTGTACTTACACGGCTCTTCTGCCGGGGAGTGTGTGCTTACTTGTTTGTCTGCCGGGGGCTACTTTTTTCGCCTCCGGCCAAAAGATGCCAAACTCTAAAATTGTCCTCGAATGTCGTAGTCGGGAATCCAGATTAGAGCTTAACCATTTATCCATTTTATCTATATTAACCAAATTAACCAATGTCTCAGTCGAAGATCCGCTGTCTTCTGGCGGAATCCGTCGTCGTATGGCGGAACCATAACAACAATCGAGAATCCAGTATCGTGAATCCAGAATCGAGTATCCAGTATCGAGTATCCAGTTATTTACGTGCCTATAAGGCACTCTACAACTGTAGAGAATCCTCTACAAATCAACCTTTTTGTGCAAAACAAACCCAATTTCCGAAAAGCCAAAATGAACGCAAATATCTTTATCACAAAGGATTATGAAAATAAATCCAATTGGACACTTGGTGAAAACAAACCCAATTCAAACCCAATTTCCGAAAAGGCCAAAATGAACGTAAACTTAACTTTAACAAAGGATTACAGAAAAAAAGATGATTTCGTAGTCCGAATAAACAAACCCAATTCAAACCCAATTTCCGAAAAGGCCAAAATGAACGTAAACTTAACTTTAACAAAGGATTACAGAAAAAACGATTGTTTAGCACCCCAAAAAACAAACCCAATTTCCGAAATGGCCAAAATGAACGTAAACTTATATGTTATAGGGGATTATGAAAATGAACCACTCTCAGGCCCAAAAAAACAAACCCAAAACAAACCCAATCAAACCCTGTCCTGAGCGCAGTGAGTTTACCCTGAGTGTAATCGAAGGGAATGGGCCAATTTCCGTCAAGAAATGCCAAAAATGCCCTATCTACCAGCCCTTTTTTACTTGAGGTTCTATGACATAAACTTGCGGCCTTTTTTCTCTATTAAAATAAATGAAGCCTTCTTTCGTAAAGACCAATCAAAACGATTCTAAATAGCTTGAAATAGTGTGCACTTTAAATTATTGTTTTGTAAAAGTAGAAGCCCCGGTAAAACCGGTGGCTAAATATAGGATTGGCGAGCAAATGAACATAGTCTTAGCTATTGTAATTTTAGTTGGTGGGCTGGCGATACTGTGGAAGTGCGCTGAGCTGTTAGTGGCCGGTGCGGTCGGGTTAGCACAGAGGCTTGGCGTCAGCTCACTTGTCGTCGGCCTGACGGTTGTGGCGATGGGAACTTCGGCGCCCGAATTGGCTGCGAGTATAGCCGGTGTTTTGCGAGAAACCGGCGGAGGAAATATAGCTGTCGGTAATGTTTTCGGCTCTAACATTGCAAATTTAGCCCTTGTGGGCGGTCTGGTTGCCCTTATTCGACCTCTAATGGTAAAAAGACAAACGCTCCGCCGTGAGATACCTGTGATGATTCTTACGGCACTGCTATTGTGGCCTTTTCTGCATAATTCGTATCTGTCCCGACCGGAAAGCATTACGTTGTTAGCTGTGTTTGCAGTGTTGATACTGCTGACCATACATCTGGCACGGAAAGAAGCCGGACAAAATAAAATTACAGAGGCAAAAAGATTAGCTGCGGAGAGCGGAACTGACACAGAAGTAATTACCACCGCAAGCGGGGACAGTATAAAGAGCGGAGAGGGCATAAAAAATGTACTCTTTATTGTAATTGGTTTGATAGGATTGGCGGTGGGAGCAAAAATGGCTGTGGAGGGGGCTGTGTTTATCGGCAAAGAAATCGGCCTGAGCGAAGGTGTTATTGCGCTGACGGTCATCGCATTTGGGACATCTCTTCCGGAACTCGTAACCTGCGTGGTGGCGGCTATCAAGGGCCATCATGACATTTCCGTTGGTAATCTGGTCGGCTCCAATATCTTCAATACCCTGCTCGTTGTCGGTGGAGCAGGCGTCGTTCGGCCATTTGAAATAGGACCACGGTTTGCAGGAGGGACCGATTACTGGATTATGATTATCGTCAGCACAGCCTTTGCCTTGGCGGTCCTTGTCGGCAAACGGACTATCGGGCGAGTAAGCGGCACCTTGTTGGTCTGCGGATATGTTGGATACTTAGTGTATTTATTCGGGTATAGCGGGTAGGTGATATTATGAAAACGAAAAGGTTTTGGATTTGTGTCATAATAGGAATGTTAGTCCCTTTAACTATCTTTGTGGGAGCAATAACCTACGCCCAGGAAATAGATAGAATACAAATCCAACAAGAGTTACGCAGACGCTTGCGCGACTCTGATGGGGTCTATGTATATGTAGATGTCATTGCAAAGGCCGGGTCGGAAGAAAAAGCCTTGAAGGAGCTGCTGCAAACTGATGTCGAACTTGAGCTGCGAAATTACGAGATAAAGGTATTGACAAAAACAGAAATGGAACAAACAGATGGGCGTCCGCGTCTGGCAATATATCTGGTAGCGTACACAGACCCGGCGTACAAAGAAGCTTATCTTTATTGTGTGCGGATTGCCCATCTTGAAGATGCGAACCTGGTAAGAAACTATGGATATGCCGAGGGTATTTGCTGGGACAGCGGCCTTTATGTAGGCAGGGGAAAAGAACCTTCTATAAGACAAACTGTGAAAACTCATACTCATAAATACATCAACGACTACCTTGCAGCTAATCCGAAACGGCCGGCAAGGCCGAAAGAAGAGCGGATGAAGTAGTGGCTAAGCCGGATGCTCGCAAAATGGTGAGTCCACCAAAAGACGTCGGATCTTCGATAGTTAATTGGTTAATGTTGGGATCTTTGATGCCGGATGCTCGCAGTGACTGAATGTAAAGTCAAATATGGAATGGGAAAAATCCCGCATAAATTGCAGGACTAAATTTGGAATAAGAAGCCCACATGGAATGTTGGAGGGCATTGAGTCTGTATAAACGTCCGTGAACTCAAGGCGTATAAACAACTCTATTTTAACTCAAGGAGTTTGGTGAGGATTTCATCTTCAACTCTAAAGGCTGTTCCGTGTCTGGTGCCGGGAGGGAAGGACAGCTTATCAGTAATTGACTCCCAATTCTTGAAGTCCTTCGACCTTAGGCCTTCATATCGATGACGTGTGTATCCATCATAATATAGATACCAATAATCGTTGATTTTCAGGGCGGTCGGGCCTTCGACCCAGTCGGGCGAAATCGGGTCAGATGCGTGGCCGTATGGCCCCTCAAGTTTATCACTGTAAGCAATACGGATATTCTTTTTCGCCACAGGCTCTTTGGTCTCATCTTTGAGGAACATTACATACCTGTTGCCGTCTTTGATGATTGTGGCATCAATCACATTAAACCCATCATTATAGAAAAGCTTCGCCCTGGAGTAGGTCTGGAAGTCCTTAGTTGTAACGCAGTAGATTCTGTGGTTTAGCTGTTTCTCTCTATCTCTGTCACCCGTGTTTTCGGTACCGGCAAATCGGCCGGGGATTGTTGTGGACCAATAGATAAGGTACTTTTTGCTCGTGGAGTCATAAAAAATCTCAGGCGCCCAGCAGTTCATCGCCGTTGGCTCATGCTCCATAACAGGAATATATTTCTGTTCGGACCATTTGATGAGGTCTTTGGAGTGAGCGATTCCGATACCTTTTTCCCGCCAGCTGCTGGTCCAGACCATGTGAAAAGTGGCGTCCGGCCCGCGGCAGATGCAGGGGTCGCGCATCAGCATGCCTGCGACCTGCGGCTTAAGAAACGACCGGTCGTTTTTTAAGGCAGTCCACTTCAGGCCGTCGTGACTGTATGCCAGGTGCAAGCCGTCCTGGCCGTTGTCTTTGAAGTAAGAGAACAAGTAGTTCACCCCGGCCCTCGCCTGTTTTTCCTCAGCATTGCCTATTGAGTTGAAAATGCAGGCTATCAGAATAGCTGCTATCAGTAGATTTCTATTCACAAGGAAGTCCTCCTGAGAAAACAAGGAATATTGTCAATTGTTTTTTTAGATTTATCTTCTTGCAGGCACGCCACAGCAACCAAAATATCAATTCTCGTCAAAACAAAAAAATCTTATCAAACCCAGTCCGGTTCGGCAAACAAATTCGTCGCTGGTTGCTCGCGCCTCTGGCCGACGAGGAGTGATCAGGATAGACTCTTAGTCGAAATATACTCAATTTTCGTATTGCAGATTACTTGAAAATGGACGATAAGATTGTAAGCTTGAGATACAGAATACAGATAGTAGAACGTTAAAGGTTACAGAAACAAAAGGGATTTAATGGTCAACTTAATTGACAAACACCGTGAAGCGTTGATAGATTTGTGCCAAAAGTACCACGTCAAAAGACTGGATGTGTTTGGCTCTGCAGCGAGGGGCGATTTTGTGAAGTCCAGCGACATTGATTTTCTTGTCGAATTTGACAGTGAGGCAACCCAGCGCCGATTCGACAATTATTTTGACTTGCATCGTGCTCTGGAACAGCTATTTGCTCGTCCGGTCGACCTTGTTGAGCCGGGCGGGCTTCGTAATCCATATTTCACCCAACAGGTCAACGAAACCCGGAGGCAAATCTATGCCGTACCATAAGCCGGGAAAATACCTTTACGATATGCTCAGCAGTTGTGAGTTTTTGCTCGAATTTACCGTCAACAAAGCGGTTGATGATTATATCAATGACCGTGCCTTTCGCTCGGCTGTGGAACGCGAATTACAGATTATTGGCGAGGCCTTAATTGGCTTAGAGAAAGTTGCGCCGGTTGTTGCCGCCCAGATTCCTTAATATCAAAATATCATCGGTTTTCGTCATGTTCTTGTGCATGGGTATGATAGTCTGGACCCAATGACAATCTGGAATGTAGTCGAAACAAAACTCGAAAGCCTTGCCCAAAAGATCAAGTCACTGCTCAAGGGATATGAATAAGGCACAAGGTCAAGCCCCGGCTGATATTACCGGGAAAGGCAAGAAATTCGCCGTGAGCGAATCTTTTGTGTAGAATCCCGATTAAAAACATCGGGACAGGTATTGAATTGAGAATCTTTCCCCTCCTTTTAAGCACTAACCAGTTATCCTGTGTCAATCAGTGTCGCTTAGTCCCATTTGAATTCTGTTGGAGTTTCTCCAATCAAATCCTGAGTTCGCTTTTTTACGTTGTCATTCTTGAATTTTTCATCTCTCCAGATGGTAATATCCCCTCTGCTTTCCCTGATATGTTTTCGCAGCTCATCAAGCCACTTAAGCAGCCTCTCGTATGCTATTTGCTTTCTCCTTACAATCAGGTCAAACCTGCCGGCAACCACCTCTTCCAGATCAGCGATTAATTTTTTCTTTTCTCTGTCACTCTGTGCAGCCTTGATATTCTTGACCAGCTCATCTCGTCTTTTTTTCAGTCGCAAATCTTCTAAAAGCACATCAGCTAATTCAGGATTTCTCTTTGACTCTTCAAAAATCCGCCAATACTTTCTCCTGATGAGCTCAAATTTCTCCGCATAAAGGTCCGGACTTATCTCTTTTAATTTAGCCAATTCCCGGGTTTCCCTGGGGACGGCCTTTCCAAGCCATTCAAGAAACTCTTCGCGCCTCTCTCTCCACAACTTGGCCATACGCTCTTTGATTATTTTGCCGAACTCCTCAGGGTCGTGTCTTCTAAGCTCGAAGCTGAACTGGTTTGGGTCTGTTTCGCGCAGCTCGGCCAGCTCCTTTGCCTTTTCCGGGTTGCTTTCTTGCAGGCCCTTCATAATGCGGTCAATTTCCTCATCTGTTAGTTCGAACCTTCCTGGCCCCCGTCCTGGTCCCGGTCCCCGTCCGGGCCCCGGTCTCGGTCCCCTTCCCGGTCCTCTTGGTCCATCCTCGATCCAGATGTCTTTTTCATCCTTCTTCTCGTCAGCAGAGCAAGGCAGAAAGATTACTGTTGCCACCGCTGCTATGGCCAGAACTAAGATGACTCTACGAGTCAACTCCATTTTTCTATCCCTTCCAGAAATCACTATTATTAATTTCTATCAGCTCCATCTCTAATTCGGTTATTTTGCTGTCGCCGTTGCCGTCGTCTTCTCCCAACTGCAGGGACATCAGCTCGTCTTCAATTTGTTCAATTTCGGTAGTGAAAATCGCCAGGTCTGCGTCGGCGGCGGTAATATCATCACTCTCCCAAATTGCTGTGGGTATTATCGAGGTAAGTTGCATACCATTGGGTTTGCGGGGACTTTTCTGGAATAAATTCAGGCCTATCGCCGTGATGAACATAACTGCTGCTGCGGCACAAGCGGTCTTGTAAGTTATGTGCTTAAACACATATGCTCTTTTTGCCGGCAGACGCATGGCGATTTCAGCCTTTATATTGGCTATGAGCATAGCATCAGGCTCGGGTGCAGGATGCTTACGGAGAATTTCTTCGGCTTTTTGAACGTCCTCAGCGCAGCTTTCTGCCTGCTCGGCATCCATAAATTTCTCGAACAGCTCTTTCAAATTTTCCTGATTTTCATTATTCATAATATTATCCCTCCATTAACTCCCGCAGTTTCTTTAGTCCCCGATGCAGCTTTGCCAACGTTGTGCCTATCGGCTCGGACCGCATCAGGGCTATTTCTTTAAAGCTCAGTTCCGAATAAAAACGCAGCATTATCAATTCTCTCATATCCGTGTCAAGCCTTGTGAGCTGTATCTGTAACTTATCAATTTGCTCGTTGTCGGATTGTTTTGGCTCTGTAAACTGTGATTCAAGCTGCTCTTTTTGAACATCGAGCAATTTTTTCCGTCGCTGTTTGCTCCTTAAATAATCGTGAAAAATATTAGATGCTATTTTGAACAGCCAACCATCGAAGGAGCCGCCCTTGTAAGAAGCAATTTTCTCCACTAACTTGACAAATAGCTCGCTTAACAACTCGTCACTAACGTCGTTATTACCCGTCAAACGGTAAAAATAACCGTAACATCGGCTTGCATACATATCGACTATCTGCGAAAAACACTTAGAATCACCGTTCTTGCAGCCGATTATTGCCTGGGCTAAGTCATTGCTTTTTGTCATATTTAAGTGTTTTTACGTAGATAAAGACGGCTTGGGGAGACGATTTATTGCAAAAATCCACAAAAATCAAAGTCCGGATAAAATTGGTGGTCCTATATGGTGTCGTCTAATCCATTTTGAAGAAGAAAACAACGCATTGGCACCGTTGATAACCGGACAAACGCATAGGGCCTCTGGCTTTTAACCAGGTCAAATGTCCTCTTCTTCCTCCTCTTCTTCCTCCTCCGGCTCATCATCATCATCATCGGTTTTCCATTGGTCAGCTTCGTCGAGCTCGTTTATCTCTCGCTGCATAAACTGGATGATTTTATCCTGCAGAGGTGCCATTTTCCCGTACCACTTGAGCATTCCCTGATAGCTGGCCAACAGCATATCCAGGCGGATAAGCTGCCATTTGGCTATACATTCCGGCTCCTTGATATTAGTAAACGGGTCGCATTTGAAGGTCCTTTTGTCGCCGGGCCCCATCTCACAGAACTCGCAATCTTTGCACTGTATCATATTTGCATCCCAATATGGTTCGCCGAAAAACCAGCCTCTGACAAAAGTTGTACTAACAGTGTGGTCCGGCTCTTTTTCATAATTGAACTGCGAACTTTTTGTTCGTGGTTATTTAATTTTTATTTTTTACTTTTAAGCTCTTTTATAATATCATATATTCCAAAGGCTTAAAAGTATATTGCAATAAACAAATTTTGTCTGATTGTGGAGAAATAGATGGCAAAACCGAGACGTAGGCGCAAAGTGGGCAGTAAAAAAAGACGCGCCAAATGGAAAATACGGCATAAAATAAGCTGAGCGTGAGCGACAAAATGTATCTCGTCAAAAGTATATCGCAAAAGCTGTAACGAGATACGAGATACGAGATGGATACATCCGCTTCTGACAGGCGGATACGAGAATGAAACACTTCACAATCACTTTCAAACCCGACAATAAACAAATCTCCATTCACGCAGGTGCTACACTTTTCGAGGCTGCAGGCCAGGCCGGCATAATCCTGAACACCGTTTGCGGCGGTAAAGGCACCTGTAAAAAGTGCCTGGTAAACCTCGAACCGGACGGTCGAGAGGTCCTCGCATGTCAACACCATATTCAAAACGACCTTACAGTAACAATTCCCGCCGGTTCCAGATTCTTCGAGCAGAAAATCCTGGAATACGGCATCGATACACAAATCGAACTGGCTGCGACTGTACATAAAAAATATCGGGAAAAAGGTGCAACAGAAAATATATTCGGACTGGCTGTCGATATCGGCACAACGACCGTCGTCGCCAAACTAATCAATATGGCTGACGGCGAGTGTCACGCTACGCAAGCAACCCTCAATCCCCAAAGCCGATATGGTGACGATGTTATCAGCAGAATTGCATACGCACAAACAGACGAACAATCTAATGAACTTCACAAAGTCATAATAGACTGCGTAAATGACCTGACTACAAAGCTCTGCAAAAAGACGTCTATCGAAGCAAAGCACATATACGAAATGTGTGTCGTCGGCAATACGACTATGAACCATATCTTCCTGAAATTGCCGGTAACCCAGCTCGGTCAGGCACCATATAAGGCGTTTTCACTTGAGGCACACGATATACCTGCTGCTCAGCTGCATCTGGAAATGAACCCTGCCGGCAATATTCATACCGTTGAAAATATAGCGGGTTTCGTAGGCTCGGATACAACCGCTGTCGCGCTGGCAGTGGATATTGATTCAGCCGAAGAAACAACGCTGGTCGTTGACATCGGCACAAACGGCGAGCTTGTGCTCGGTACGAAAGAAAAACTTTATGCGGCAAGCTGCGCGGCCGGGCCGGCTATGGAAGGCGCACGTATAACCTGTGGCAGCAGAGCGGCTGAAGGCGCGATAGAGGCCGTCGTTGTAAATGAAGATCCCGATGGAATCGGGATAGATTTGGACGTGATAGGAAATGTCTCACCCCGCTCGATATGCGGCAGCGGCCTGATTGACGCCGTGGCGGTAATGCTGGATTTGGGTATAATCGATGCAACAGGCCGGTTCGTCGAGCCGCAACAACTGAAGGACAAGCTCCCACCGACCATTTTTTCACGAATCATCGAACAGGATGGCCAATTAGCTTTTTGCCTCTACAGAGCCGCGAACGTAAGTGAGCGGAAGGTGTTTTTGACGCAAAAGGACATTCGCCAGATGCAATTAGCAAAAGCTGCCATCCGGGCGGGCATCAGGCTTTTACAGAAGAGGATCGGCCTTGAAAATTACGAGATAGAACATATCCTTTTGGCCGGTGCATTTGGCAATTACATCCGAAAAGAAAGTGCTCTGCGAATAGGCCTGTTGCCTACAGTTCCTGTGGAAAATATTCGTTTTGTTGGTAACGCCGCTGCTTCCGGTGCACGGATGATACTTGTCAGCCGGCAATGCCGGGACAAGGCCCGCGAGTTAGCCGGCAAGATCGAATACATCGAAATCGCCCATGAGCCGGAGTTCCAGGACGTGTACGTGGATTCAATGCTATTTTAGGACACTGACTTCTTGACACTGACTGACACTGACTATTTTGGACGAAATGGTATTCGGGGCATACCCTACATTACTGAACCACAGATTTGAAGGGCAGATTGCACAGATTACGGATTGACACATGCGAAGAGCTTTAAGAATAATCTTAGGCATAGTGTTGATTATCCTTGGTGTGTTGGCATTGGTGACACCGCTTTCTCCGGGCTCCTGGCTGGCACTTATAGGGTTGGAGATCCTGGGATTGAGGATAGTGTTTCAACGCAAGCTTCTGTCTTTGACTCCAAGGAAATACCGGGGCAGGCTGAGGATAATGTTCAGAAAAATGATGAAAAAACCAAAAAAACCATAAGCTCGGATGGAGTATCATAACGACCTAAGTTCTGTCAACTGTTACTGACTTACCGACAGGTTACTTTCTTTTTTATTGACTTTGGGCTTGCAGATTGTATAATTAATATGGGTGGGTTTTGTTTTAGCAATTTTAAGAAAAGGTGGTTATAATTGTGCACAAACAACAAGGATTCACGCTGATAGAACTACTGGTGGTAATCGCTATTATTGCGTTGTTGATGGGGATATTGATGCCGGCCCTTCAGCGGGTGCGGAAACAGGCCAGGACCGTCTATTGCCTTAGCAGCCTCAAACAACTTGGCATGGCCATGACCATGTACGCCGATGATAACGGGGGCTTTATTCCCCGTGCATTAGACCATGAAGTGAAATGGATCCTGGTGTTCATTCCATACTTAGGCCAAGAATATAGAGAAATCCAAGATTACAGGGAGGTTGATGTATATCAGTGCCCATCCTTTCCTCGTAGCGGAGTAGGTCAATACGGCCACAGAAATGCCGAGCAGACAGTGGATTATGTTGTGAACGCCTGGAATATGCAGGACCCGGGTCTAAGAGGCGGTGAGCAGGGGAACCAAATGGATGAGCCGACTATGCTCAGCAATGTCAAGTCCCCTGCCCAGCGGATTTATATGGCCGATAACTCGGCTGGAGAGTGGCGCCCTGTCGTTCGGAACGAATATGAGCTGGATATTTTGTCCAGGATGAACTATCTGGATGTTTGGTCGAGGACGCATTTGCCCGCGTCGGAAGAAACCACCAAGGGTAGTAACCTTACCCGACGGATATCCGGTGATCGACATCGCGGCAATGGCTGTAACAATCTTTTCTTCGACGGCCGGGCCGATTGGCTGCATAAGGACGAAAATACTTCTCGATTTTGGTGCGGCGCAGAGTAACACTGACTGACACGGACTATTTATAACACTGACTGACACATGAGAAGTGGTAATTGGTGAGTAGTGAGTGGTAAAATGAGGGGGAGGAAATCTCTTCAATAACTGTCCCGAATTTTCATACACTTTTCAATCTCGTTGTAGATTCCATATTTTTCGCACCCTAAATACAGGGATTCCCCGATGGACTTATGCCTTCTGAATCCCCGATAATTGAGTATCAGGGCAAAAAATGAAATATTGTGAGCAAGACCTTTACAGGAAAGGGGGGATGGGAAAAATAACAATGGCATTCCTTACTGTTTTCAGAACGACTAAACTGGAGGGTGACCTCGGCTATGGCGTCATTGAGGTAAGCGGGAAAAAGTATCCAGTATACAGAGCGAGTCCGATATACGGTGATATGGGCCATGGTCTTGTTAATGTACACGGGAAAAAGTATCCAGTACAAAAAATGAATAAACAGGATGGTGATATCGGTTACGGCGTCGTTGATATTCAATACAAATGAAACTTATCGCTGGTTGTGGTGATTGGTGAGTCTGCCAAAAGACGGCGGATCTTCGATAGTTAGTGGTTAAATGGAGGGGAGGAACTCAATTCAATACCTGTCCCGATGGTTTTAATCGGGATTCGACACCAAAGGTTCGCTCACGGCGAATTCCTTGCATTATTATTTGATTTATACAACTCGACCTGGATTCCTGCTTTCGCAGGAATGACACCGCACCAATTGGCCCCTGCTAAAAAAATGTAGGGGCAGGCAGGAGGGAACTTTTGAAAAGAAATGTTGACCGGAAAGCTGAGAACTTATAGATTAAAAGAAGCTAAGAAAGTAAGGTGAAATATGAAAGAGGATGAAAAATGTAGTGAATGCCGGTTCTTTGTGCCGTTAAAGGCCGAGGACAATAAGGGCGAATGCCGCAGGCACGCACCTCGACCAGGCGCAAGCTTCCAAATAGGTGGTAAAGATATTGGGAAAGAGCCGCGATGGCCGGAAGTTGCCGTCGACTGCTGCTGCGGGGAATTTGAGCAAAAATGAGCCGAATAGAAGACGAACAGCACTCATTGTTGAAATCAGTCATTCTCCATTTACTACCCGGAGTGCTGATTCTGCTCTTCTTTATCATTGTTACGCCAATCCTGACAGAGAACGGACTTCCAACACTATTTTGTCTATTTCTCGCGGTTATGCTGGTTCTGATTCCGTTCGAGCTTGGCTATATTCTCTATCAGGCAAAAAGGAGGAACAAAAAGTTTTCATTGAAAGGAATTATCCTCTATCGCCAGAAATTGCCTGTGTGGCAGTACGTTGCCCTCATTCCCCCATTCTTGGCATGGGCTTTGGTCTCGTACTTTTTCGTTGCTCCTCCAATGCAACATCATTTGAGGGGTGAGTATTTCTCCTGGCTTCCCGCGTGGTTCTTCCTGGACTACAACCTCGCACAGTCTTCGAAAGCTGCCCTTGTAGCTACATGGGTCCTGGGTGTCCTTTTCAACGGCATTGCCGGTCCGATTGTTGAAGAGCTTTATTTTCGGGGCTTTCTTCTGCCAAGAATATCTCGTCTAAAGGGTTGGGCGCCCTTAATAAATGTTCTGTTGTTCTCAGTCTATCACTTTTTCAGTCCATGGAGGAATCTGGAGAGAATACTCGCCCTGCTGCCGGGAACCTATATAATACAATGGAAGAAGAATATATATCTGGGAATGATTCCGCACTGCTTATTGAACACCATCGGCATGCTTCTTATGGGAAAATCGCTCTTTTTACAGAGCTGATTGTCTGTGCGGGTACGGGGCAATCATTTATGAATGGGGATTGGAATTCCAGATTTCAAATTTCAGATTCAATATTTTGAGAATTTGTTTATTTGCTTCGCATTTGCTCGGTTTTTGTGGCTTGCTTGAGAATCTTTTTTTCTTTATGCGTGAGGCTGTGCAGGCCGTGGTCGTGCACTTTTTTCAGAATGCGGTCAACTTCAAACTGGAGGTTTTGCTGATCGGCCATCTTCTTTTTCCATTGGCCGGCTCCGATTTTCAATTTGAATTTGCTGCGCCAGGAGCGCGAGAATACATAAATGGCCCCTGCCGCCATACCCGCCAGATGTGCTGCGTGGCCGCCGGCGTTTGCGCCTCTTGTAATTACAAAGAAGAAATACATAATTGTCAGGCCGACCGCCGCTACCCTTATCGGCACCGGAAATAGAAGGATAAAGACAACGAATTGCGGGAAAAGGATTGCACAAGCAGCTAACATGCCAAGAATTGCACCGGAGGCCCCTATCATAGGCCCGAACAATAAGAATTTGAGGGCGACAAGGAAGGTGTAAAACAGGCCGCCTGCAACGCCGCAACTCAGATAAAATATAAGGAATTTTTTGCTGCCCCAATGGCGTTCGAGTGTCGGCCCGAGGAAGTATAAGCCGAGCATGTTAAAAAGGATGTGCCCGATACCGGCATGCAAAAATTGATACGTTATCAGCCGCCAAACCTGAAGCACCGAGGCAAATGAATTCGGAAAAACAGAAAACCATCTTTCAAAGAAATTTATGGGAAAATTGAGACCTGGCACTAAAATGTTTCTTGGAAGAAAGAGGGTTCCGGCGAAGAAGACGGAAAAATTGATAATGAGCAAAGACTTGACTACGGGTGTGATTCGCGGGAAGTGCATCCGCATCTGCGGTGCATGGCGGTATTGCGACTGGAAATCCGCCTGAGTGTAATCTCTGTCGTAAAGACCCATAATACTACTCTCGAAGTTTTCGCTCCCTTATGGTCGCGGCTCAGTCTGTTTCTGGTATTACTTATATTATGGTCAATTTTGCGAAATGTTCAAGTAAAAAAGACTCAAGATACAAATAAGACCCAAGACACAAGACTCAAGACTCAAGACTTACGAGTTTTTGGTTTCATTATCTGAAGTATTGCCATCAGGGTCGCACCGAAGATAATCATAGCGATGCCGATAAGCTGCGATATTGTCAGGCCGTCAATTTCAAAACGATTGTCGTCGCGTAGAAACTCGATAAAAAATCGGGTCAGGCCGTAAAGAGCAAACATCAAAGCAAAGGTTGAGCCGGGTTCGGTAAAGATTTTGCCGGCGGTTTTCGAGCTGCCGGCGTTTTGTGACCTTCGCCAGAAAAAGTAAAGTATGAGGCATAAGACAGCGGCACCGGCGGAAGTATATAATTGAGTTGGGTGGACAGGCAGACATCGATATTTGCCAGTTGTGACCTCGATTTTTTGCTGCTCGGTTAACTCTTCATATGGCTTTGGGTGCCGATTTCCCTTATTGTCAATATAGCTTAAATATTCAGGAGGTAATTCCAATTGGGGGGCAGAGCGGTTCCTTTCCAAATCAGGGTTTACTTGACTGAGGTAAGCGATTGAGTTATAGGGGAAACGGACGGCCCAAGGTAGTTCTGTGGGTTTGCCAAAGCAGCAGCCGTTTAGAAAGCAGCCGATTCTGCCGAATACAAGGGCCAGCATCAGGGCGATAGCGAGGATGTCAAGGTAGTGACGGATGGGGAGCTTGTGATAGAGGAGATAAAAAAAGATGATGGTGATGGCCAAGATTACGCCGCCCAAAAGTTCGAGGCCGCCGTGCCAGATAGCAAAGACGGATACCGGGTCTTCTTTGAAATGTTCAAAATAATGAATTACGTAAAACAGACGCGCCCCTACCACTCCGCCTATTAACGAGTAAAGGGCGGCATTGGTAATGAGCTGAGGGTCGGGTGTGATATTGCGGCTGAGGTGCCTTATCAAAGAGACGGCGACAAGAAAACCAATGACCATCATCAGGCCATAGCTTTTTAGGGTCACATGGATGAAAGGTATCTCAAAAAGTTCAGGAAACATTTCTCGTATCGCGTATATCGTTTGTCGTATTGAGTATATCGTTTAGCCGTTTGTATTTAGATAGTAACCACTATCAGCTATTCTTATTCACTACTTTTAATTTTATTATTTTCGTCAAGAACGAGGATTTTTGCTTTAAATTCTTTGGCCTGGTCAGGGGTAAAGAAGCCAAAACTAAGAACGATAACGATATCTTTAGGTTGAATCAATTGAGCTGCTGCACCAAGTATTACGACCTGGCCGGAATTGGCTTCAGCGGGGACGACATAAGTTTCCAGCCTGTTGCCATTGTTTAAGTCGGCAACCAAAATAGATTCGTAAGGCAAGATGCCGGCTGCTTCCATCAGAGCAGAGTCTATGGCGATACTGCCGGGATAGTGCAGCTTCGTGTCAGTGACCGTTGCACGATGTAACTTGCTTTTTAGTATCTTTACAAACATAATTGGCATCTTGTGTTTCGATTCACTATTCTGCTTATGATTATGAAGTGAGTGGCAAAGCCTCTGTTATCTATCGTTAACAAGTTTATGCCTTTCTATAAGCCTCCAAGAACTCGTACCATAGAGATGTGCTCTTTTTCCCTTACAGTTTGGAAGCCCAACATCTGCAATGCCTTTACCACCTTTCGCTTGGGTGCATCGACAGGGAACTTTGCCATCAAACTTCTACTCCTGCTTCAGCAACGAATGCTTCGATAATACGCGGCTCTACTTCCAGGACTTCCTTTCCAAAGGTTTCAATATGAAAACGAATTGCAGATTTTACGTCAGCAAGCACTTCTTCATATGTATCCCCCTGCCCAACGACAACGCCCTTTAATCCCAGTGGATATGCCACGTAACCATCCAGGTGCTTCTCTACAACGATTTTAAACTGTCTTATAACAAATTCCTTATTCCTGAGTAACAATAAGAAAATTATTATACATTATTGTTTTGCTGTGTCCACGAGAATGTTGTCTATTAGTCTTGCTGGGCCGATTCTGACGGCTACGGCTGCGAGGATTTTGCCGGCGATGCGGTCAATGTTCCGGAGCGTCTCGGCGTCAACGATACTTATATATTCTATCTCTATTGACGAAACCTGTTGTAATATTTTGCGCATCCCGGTGATGATTTCTGTGGTTTCTTTGACGCCGGCGTCAATCATCCGGCGGCACTTTTGGAGAGATTTGTAAATGTTCGCTGCATCCTTTTTTTGCTGTTCGGTTAGATATTTATTTCTGCTGCTTACGGCCAGGCCGTTCGGCTCGCGGACTGTGGGACAGATGACAATTTCCAGGGGCATATTCAAATCAGCGACCATTCGCTTAATAACGATTGCCTGCTGGGCGTCCTTCTGGCCAAAGAATGCAATATCAGGAGCAACGATATTAAATAACTTGGTACAGACAGTGGTTACTCCTCGAAAGTGGCCCGGACGGAATTGGCCGCAGAGTGGTTCTGTTAATTTCTCGACGTTTACCCAGGAGAGATTTTCCGTCGGGTACATTTGCTCGGGCGTTGGCGTGAAAACAACATCAACTCCTGCCTTTTTGCAAATTTTCAGGTCGGCATCGAGAGGTCTCGGATATTTTTCAAAATCTTCGCCGGGGACAAACTGTGTGGGATTGACAAAGATGCTGACAACAACAAAGTCGCATTCCTTAACAGCTGC
>Ga0315539_1001650_pt1 | contig 16437 bp, 16 predicted proteins | sample SalMarSW160150MG_FD_203097 | JGI IMG/M metagenome (GOLD analysis project Ga0315539, IMG submission 203097) | Salt marsh sediment microbial communities from the Plum Island Ecosystem LTER, Massachusetts, United States - Salt Marsh Sediment SW1601-150 ... | reverse complement strand
CTGTACCTCGGCGAGCTAAACACCATCCCCGGCTTCACGCCCATCAGCATGTATCCCAAGTTGTGGGAGGCCAGTGGCATTTCCTACTCAGAGCTAATTGACCGGCTGATCGAGCTGGCGTTGGAGAGGCACGCCGACAATAGCAGGTCGGAGACGTCCTACAGCCCGCAAGAATTCGCATAACTCATCGAAGAAGTGCCATGCGCCGCAAGCCGTCGTCCCGAAAAACGAAGAAGAAGCGTTCCAAGAGCAAGCAAAATCACGCCTACGAAATCGCCAGGCCAAGCGCGAAGCTGGCTCCGAGCCCCCTGGTCGGTCTTTGGCAGGTCAGAGGGGGCACGGTGCTGAGCTTGTTTTTGCTGGCAGCCCTGGGTTTGTTGATCAGCCGATTTTTCACCACCCATAGTTTTTACGTCTACGAGGCTGAGGTGCGGGGCAACCAATTTGTTGATACAAACGAGATTTACGCTGCCAGTGGCCTGCACGAGTTGAGCATATTTTGGATCAAGCCCGAACAGGTGGAGGCTGCCATCTCTAGCTTGCCGGGCATCAGGGAGGTCAGGGTCACCTGCCGGCTGCCCAACCAGGTGAGGATCGAGGTGGTGGAGCGCCGGATGCAAATTATCTGGCAAAGGGGTGAGGCGCGCTATGGGGTGGATGATCAGGGCACCATTCTCCCTCTGGAAGGTGAGTTAGAGGGGATGCTCCTGATCCAGGACCTGACGACAGGGCCTCTTGGAGTTGGCTACCAGGTTGACCCTGAGGTCGTCAGATCGGCGCTGGAGCTGCGGCAGCTCCTTCCGGAGACAGTCGCCTTTCAATATTCCGAGGACAGGGGATTGAGCTTTTACCACGGGGGCTTCCCCATCTACTTCGGCGCGGGCGACATGGCGGAGAAAGTGACTATCTTGAACGCCTTGCTCCAGACCCTTGCCTCTGAGGGGATACAGCCGGAGTACGTGGACCTGCGCTTCAAAGATAGTCCCTGCTACAAGTATTAGTTATAGGCGAACTGATATGTGGTTACCGATCATCGGCTTGTTGGTTGGCGTCATTATTAGCTACCTCTTTTCCATAACTATACCCGCCCAGTACTCGCGCTACACTGCCATGGCCATCCTGGCAGCGTCGGATTCGATATTAGGCGCGGCGCGGGCCCACCTGGAGGGCCAATACGACAACAGGATTTTCATCAGTGGCTTTTGTGTTAATGCTATCTTGGCTGGATTTCTGACTTTCGTAGGCGACCGCCTGGGTGTCGAGCTCTACTATGCGGCTATCGTGGCTTTCGGCGTGCGACTCTTTAACAATTTGGCCATTATCCGCCGCCATTTCCTGTAGCTTATGGGTGTCCGTTAGATTCGGAGTCCCGAACTTGTTTGGGTAAAGTGAGGCTCACCTTGGAGAGAACTGTTGTAGGCATTGACGTTGGCACCACCAAGGTTTGTACCCTGGTCGGCCAGATGGATGAGGGGAGCGGCCTGCGCATTGTGGGCGTAGGGGTGGTTCCCTCGAAGGGGCTGCGCAAGGGGGTGGTAGTCAACGTCAGCGAGACCACCGAAGCCATCGCCGCCTCTGTGGAGAAAGCGGAACGCATCTCTGGCTATAAGATCGAGCATGCTCACGTTGGTGTGGCCGGGGCCCACGTCTCTTCTTTCAACAGCCGGGGCGTGGTGGCTGTCTCAAGAGGTCATAGCATAACCCAGGACGATGTCGGCCGTGTTTTGGACGCGGCCCTGGCTATCGCCATCCCCCACAACCGCGAGGTCATCCACGCCGTACCCCGTGGCTATATCGTGGACGGGCAGGATGGAGTGCGTGACCCTCTGGGTATGCACGGCTTCCGCCTGGAGGTGGAGGCCCACATCATCACCGGAGCGGCAACCTCCATCCATAACCTGGCTAAATGTGTCAACCAGGTGGGCATTGAAATAGACGAGCTCGTCCTGGCCCCGCTGGCTTCGGGGCAGGCGGTTCTGACCAATAATGAGCGGGAGATGGGCGTCGTCCTGGCCGACATCGGTGGGGGCACCACGGACATGGCGATCTTCATTGAGGGCAGCGTTTGGCACACCGCGGTGCTGGCCGTCGGGGGCAACCATTTGACCAACGATGTGGCCGTCGGACTTCGTGCTCCCTTCGCTACGGCCGAGGAGCTCAAGGAGAAATATGGCTACGCTCGTGCGGATGGTGTCGCCGCCGATGAGACCGTTGAGGTGGCTGTGTTCGGTGAGGATTCCTGGCAGGCTATCCCCCGCCGGTTTCTTGCCGAGATCATTGAGGCCAGAGCAGCCGAGATACTTAGTCTCATGCTGCAAGAGGTGAAGCGCTCCGGTTACGATGGTCTGTTGCCGGCCGGCGTCGTCCTCTGTGGGGGGGGCTCACAGTTGGCGGGGATAAGGGAGTTGGGCCGGGAGATATTACAATTGCCAACCCGAATTGGCACGCCTCGGGACTTGCAGGGCCTGGTAGATGTGCTCTCTACTCCCGCCTACGCTACCGGCGTTGGCTTGCTGCTCTGGGGATTGCGCGAAGAAGCCCGCCGGGTTCCCAGTGAGAGGCCGATTGGTCTTTGGCAGCGTATCGTTCACTGGCTCAGGTCTTTTCTGCCAGGTTGAGGTCCGATTAGTAGAGAAACCAGGTTTTTCCCCGTCTAAGCAAACAGATTGTTCTCTTGGGGTCTCCTGGAGCGCGAGAGGCGCCGCATCAATCAAATTCAAAAACCTGGTTTCTTATGGTTAATCAACACAACATTGCAAGGAGGAAAAAGATGCAAAGCAGACCGGAAGTAGAGAATTTTGCTCAGATCAAGGTGGTGGGTGTTGGTGGCGGTGGGTCCAACGCCGTCAACCGCATGATTAATGCGGGGCTGCAGGGCGTGGAGTTCATCGCCGTTAATACCGATGCTCAGGCCCTGATGCTCTCCAACGCCCCCCGGCGCGTTCGCATCGGCGACAAGCTGACCAAGGGCCTGGGCTCAGGCGGCGACCCTGAGGTCGGCTGCAAGGCGGCGGAGGAGTCCAGCGACGAGCTTTATGAGGTACTCAAAGGCTCGGACATGGTCTTCCTCACCGCGGGCATCGGCGGTGGGACAGGGACAGGAGCCTCGCCTGCCATTGGCCGAATCGCCAAAGAGGTGGGAGCTTTGACCATTGGCGTAGTCACCAGGCCCTTCAGCTTCGAGGGCAAGCGCCGCCAGCAGGTGGCGGAGGCAGGCATCAAGGAGCTCAAGGAGCAGGTGGACACCCTCATCGTCATCCCCAACGACCGCTTGCTGGAGATCGTGGACAAGAAGGCTTCTATCCAACAGGCGTTCGGGGTGGCCGATGATGTCCTGCGCCAGGGCATCCAGGGCATCTCGGAGTTGATCACCGTGCCTGGGCTCATCAATCTGGACTTTGCCGACGTGCGGTCCATCATGGCTGAGGGTGGGGCTGCGCTGATGGCCGTAGGCCGGGCCAGCGGCGACAACCGCGCCGTCGAGGCCGCCCAGGCCGCTATCTCCAGCTCCCTCCTGGATATCACCATTGATGGGGCGCGGGGGATCCTCTTCAACATCACCGGTGGCCCCGATCTAAGCCTCTTCGAGGTCAACCAGGCGGCGGGGATCATCAAGGAGACGGCGCATCCAGAAGTCAACATCATCTTCGGGGCTGTCATTGACCCTGAGATGGAGGATAGCATCCAGATCACGGTCATCGCCACCGGCTTCGACGTGGCGGACCAGCGAAAGCCCCCCGCTGCTGCCAAGCGGGCCATCGAGTTCCCGGTGCGCACCTTCGACAGGGAAGACATAGACATTCCGGCCTTCTTGCGCCGCTAAGCATAATAGCATGAAACCGGAACTGCCAGTGAAACGAGCCTCTGAAGGCACCGGTTGGCCGTGAAACGTGAATCACGCATCACGGGCAGTAGGATAGTTGCGCCTGCTTAAAGTCAACGGGCCAATGAGGTAACGGGCGCTGCGTTAACACGTTGCTCGTTGACTCATTATTCCTTGCCTCGTTTCCCTGCCAGGCAGCTTTTTCCGCCTCTTCGGTGATCGTGACGGACTCACAGTCCGTCCTGAGCACCACTCACCTCCTTTCTCCCCCTTCCTCCTCTCGCTAGGGAAGGGGGAGAACTATTTTGGGCCACCCTGCCAAAGCTTAAAATTTTGAGATTCAGGCCAAATTTTGAGCTTTTCCCCTTGCCAATCCAACCCTTTTGTGGTATCATTACTGATAGCTTGCTCCACAATATTTGGTAGTATATTTTAGTCTTCAATACTACTCGTTGTGGTGCGACACGTGGAAGCTGAAGCACCGATGATCATCACTAGGAGGTCTGGAGATGAAGTGTCCTTATTGTGGCGGCAGGACCAAGGTCATTGATAGCCGGAGTGCTGGTGAGGGCATCCGTCGGCGGCGGGAGTGTAAGGCTTGTGGGCAGCGGTTCACCACTTATGAGTGGGTGGCGCCCATGCGGCTGATGGTAGTCAAGGCTGATGGGCGGCGGGAGGAATTCGACCGGGACAAGCTCCTGGCCGGCCTGCGCAAGGCTTGCGCCAAGCGTCCCGTCTCCACCGAGGCCATCGAGGAACTGGTCAGTGGGATCGAAGGGAAGCTCTACAGTCGGGGGGATGGGGAGGTGGAGAGCCGGGACATCGGGGAGATGGTGATGGAGCGGCTGCGGGCGCTGGACGATGTGGCCTACGTGCGCTTTGCCTCCGTCTACCGCCGCTTCGCCGATGTGGAGAGCCTGGCCCAGGAGATCGAGGACTTGCTGGAGAGGAAGAGGCGGGAGGGGGAGTAGAAGAGGGGTTGAGGTTGGAACCATAAGAAGCATAGTAGCTACTCGCTTCAGCTTTGCTAGCCCCAGTTAGGTGGCTAGGGGAGCATGAAGCAGGGTGCAAATCCGCTATGGGAATTATACTACCTGGAGGACTGAGCAATGGATGTTGATGACATCTTCGTGTCTGTACCATGTCCTCACTGCAATTATGAGTTTGAAGTCTCCTTTCTCCAAATCAGGCTTGGAGAGATGGTGATCTGTCCGTGCTGTAAACACAACATTCAGTTGGTCGACCACGAGGCTAGCGCTGAGATCTCCAAACGTGAAATCACTGAAGCATTTGATGAGCTAAACAAAACGGTCACTGAATTGAGTAAGTCGCTGAATATCAAGTTCAAGATCTAGGAGGCAAAGTGTACTATCAACGGAATTTGCGCGTTCAACTCCAGCAACGGCGAAACCGCCTGTACAAGGCAACATTACAGATGTACCAGTCAGAGTTGAGATACCTATTTGATTTCCTCAATCGCTCGCCACTCATTCGAGGTATGCTTACCGAGCTTGAATGTTCTTCTCCCATCACCTTCGCATCGTGGAAGGAAGAGCATTTTGGATCGCGTACACTTGAGCCCCCCGATCAAGAGCATGAGTGGGCTAAAGTGTGCTATGAGCTCTTGCTTGATTGCCTTCAAACTGGCCCATTGAAGTATGCACTTCTTGTTGGTTCTGCGAAAAATATCAACGCGAAGTTGCGTGATCTTACAGAGATTTTTGTGGATCCCTTTATCAATTACCTCCATGACCGAATCGATGAGGGAAGTTCCATTCTGTATGTGTTGGAGAAATACAAGCATAAGGTCGAGTGGTTCCAGCGCGAGCTTCTCTTCTCTTGCTACCAAGCCGATACTGCCCATGGAGAACAAAAGCTCGATGCCCATTTAAGAGAATACTTGTTTGATCAAGGAATAGAATACCCATTCTCTGAGCCTGAGTCTCCTTCTGGCAAAGCAGATATTGTCGCAGGGCTTGATAAGCCAGAGCCGTTGGTGCTTGAGATCAAGCTCTTTGATCCTGACAAGTCATATGATAGGGGATACATCCGTAAAGGGTTCCGACAGACCTACGATTATGCAGCCGATTACAACAAATCGATTGGTTACCTTGTAATATTTAATCTTACCGACTACAACCTTGTACTAACCACAAAATCAGAAGCCAGTTCCTGGCCTCCTCGCATAGAACTTGACAACAAAACGTTCTTCTTGATTGTTATTGATCTGTATCTGCATGAGCAACCTGCAAGCAAGAGAAGAAAACTCAAGCCATATCCGATAACCGAGGATTATCTAATCAAGGGTGAGAAAGCTGAGGAGAACGATGCCCTCTGATGTAAATGCCACTCGCCTTTCCCCCAACGCCCTCACGGTGTTGGAAAAACGATACCTCAGAAAGGGCAAGAGCGGCCAAGTGGTCGAGACGCCGGAGGAGATGTTGTGGCGGGTGGCGCGGGCCATCGCTGAGGCGGAGAGGGCCTTTGATCCTGGCGCGGATGTGGAAGGGACGGCGGAAGAGTTCTACCGCCTGATGGCCAGCCTGGACTTCCTGCCGAATTCGCCCACTCTCATGAACGCGGGAACCGAGGTCGGCCAACTCTCCGCCTGTTTCGTCTTGCCGGTGGACGATGACATGACCAGCATCTTCGACGCGGTGAAGGCCACGGCGCTGATCCACCAGTCGGGGGGAGGAACGGGCTTTGGCTTCTCCCGCCTGCGCCCAAGCGGCGACATCGTGGGCTCCACGGGGGGCGTAGCCTCCGGCCCTGTTTCCTTCATGCGCGTGTTCGATACGGCTACCGATGTCATAAAGCAAGGGGGCCGCAGGCGTGGCGCTAACATGGGCGTCCTCCGCGTTGATCATCCCGACGTCGTGGACTTCATCACCTGCAAGGAAGGGGAAGGCGCTTTCAGTAACTTCAACGTCTCTGTGGCTGTCACGGAAGAGTTCATGAAGGCCCTGAAGGAGGAAGGTGAGTGCGAGCTCATCAATCCCCACACGGGCAAGGTGGCTGATCATAAGAGGGCGAGGGAGGTCTTCGATAAGATCGTGGAGGGGGCCTGGAGAAACGGCGAACCGGGCATCATCTTCCTCGACCGCATGAACGAGTTCAACCCCACGCCAGCCTTGGGGGAGTACGAATCAAGCAATCCATGCGGAGAGCAAATTCTGCTTCCCTACGAGTCCTGCAATCTCGGCTCCATCAACCTCTCCAGAATGCTTACCCCTGAGGGCCGCATCAGTTGGGAAAAGCTGGAGCGCACGGTGAAGACGGCCGTCCACTTTTTGGACAACGTCATCACCGCCAACAAGTTCCCCCTGCCGGAGATCAAGCAGGCCACGCTCAGGACCCGCAAGATCGGGCTGGGGGTGATGGGCTTTGCCGACGTGCTCGTTCAACTGGGCGTCCCCTACGACTCCGAAGAAGCGGAGGCCGTGGCTGAAAAGGTGATGGAGGCCATCAACTACTGGAGCAAGGAGGCATCTTGCGATTTGGCCGCCATGTGGGGGAGTTTCCCAGCCTTCGATGAATCCATCTACGCTCGAGGCCAGCTCCCCTTGCCAGAGCCTCTGGAGGTGGAAAGCCGTAACCTGCCTCCACGCCTGGCCGATGCCCCTGACTTCGATTGGGAAGGATTGAAGGAGCGCATCACAGGGCGGGGCATCCGCAATGCCACCACGACCACCATCGCCCCCACCGGGTCCATCAGCATCATCGCCGGCGCGTCCAGCGGCATCGAGCCTCTCTTTGCCCTGGCTTACACCCGTCGCCACGTCCTGGATGAAGACGAGTTGACTCAGGTCAATCCCTTCTTCGAGAGATTAGCCAGAGAACGAGGCTTCTACAGTGGCGAGCTGATGCGGGAGATCGGCGAGCGAGGTGGCATCCAGGGTTTGGAGGAGATCCCGGCCGATGTGCGCAGGATCTTCGTCACCGCTCACGACATCGCGCCAGAGTGGCATATCCGCATGCAGGCCGCCTACCAACGCCACGTGGACAATGCAGTGTCCAAAACGGCCAACTTTCCCCACAGCGCCACCAGAGAAGACATCGCCACGGCTTACCTTTTGGCCTACCAGTTGGGTTGCAAGGGATTGACCATCTATCGGGATGGCAGCCGCCAAGAGCAGGTGTTGAACAGGGGCGTGACAAAACCCAAGCCTGACAAAGGAGTGCTGGCGCCTCGGTCGCGGCCGATGGTGACCAAAGGAGCGACCGAAAAGATAGCTCTGGGCTGCAATCGTACTTTGTACGTGACCATCAATGAGGACGATGAAGGGCTGTGCGAGGTTTTCCTGCACATGGGAAAGAGTGGCGGCTGTACGGCCTCCCAATCTGAAGCCATCGGTCGGCTCATCTCCCTGGCTCTGAGAAGTGGCATTGAGACCGAGGCCATCATCAGGCAGCTCAAGGGCATCCGCTGCCCTTCGCCCTCCTGGCACAACGGCGGTTCCGCCCTGTCCTGCTCCGATGCCATAGCCAAGTCCATCGAGCGCTACATGGGGGGCCACGCTGGTAATCCAAAGGAAAATGCCACCGTCAGGAGCATGCCGGACATCTCGCCTGAGTGCCCCGAATGTGGTGCGATCCTGGAGCCCAGCGAGGGGTGTGTTGTCTGCCGCTCGTGCGGCTACTCGGAGTGTTTGTAGCGCTTACTCTTAAGTGCTGGTCAAGCGAGGAGCGAAAAACATGATTCGGAGAACCTCGATTTTGAGCCTGCTAGGGCTGCTCATGGTGTCAATTCTTTCCTGCAAAGCTGCGCCGACGGTGGCGACCCCGATGTCTACGCCGATGGCATCAGCGGGCATTAAAGCCTACACCAGCGAGGAGGCGAAGCTGTCCATCCAATGTCCTGAGGGGTGGATAGTGGAGAGGACGATCTTAGAAGACCTCGACGCCATGATCTTCAGAGAGACGGTGGAGGAGGACGCGCCTGAGTTAATCGTTCTCTCCGGATCGGCCGAAGATCGGAGTGCCGATCAGGTTTTAGATGAAGCGCTGTCCCTCGTTCAGGTGCTGAGCGGTGAGGCTGAAAAGGGATGGCAGGTCGGTGAGGCCGAGTCTGTAACCCTCGGTGAGCGGCAAGGGCGGCGGATCTTCGCCGAGTATACCTGTGCTAGCTCTGGCTTGAGGCACAAGGTCTACCTGGCTGGGATGGTGGGCGACGGCCTGAACTACGCCTTCGTCGCCGATGCCCCGCTCGATGAGTGGGATCAAAACTGGCCAATCTTCGAAGCCATGCTCGAAAGCCTACGTTTCCTGGAACCGTAGCCCGCCGTCCCAGAACAGAATGAGCCACCAGGTTGATATTCTGGTGGCTCTTGTACTTTGTCATCTCTTTGAGGTAGGAGTGCGGACGCAGGTCCGCCCCATAAGCGGACTCGCGTCTGCACTCCCTTTGTGGTCTCAGGACAGTCTTGGATCCTTGCCGAGGCATCATGCCCGTTTGTGCGCACCCCTCAGTTAGTTCGCCCTAGCCCGACATTCTCCGATGATCTGCGGCAGTACCTCGGCCACGTTCTCGTGGATGACCACGGCCGCCTGGCTGTCCAAAGGCGTGGGTTGGTAGTTGACGACGATAGCCTTGGCCCCACATCGCCCGGCCACCAGCGGTATCTCCGCCGCCGGCGCTATCTCCAGGGATGAGCCTACCACCAGCATCAGGTCGCACCTCTCGGCCTCGCCCCAGGCCTCCAGGAGCACCCACCTGGGCAACTGCTCGCCGATGAGGACTACGTTCGGCTTCAGCAGGCCGCCACACGAGCAGTAGGGCATTTCGCCTTCTTCCAGGAATCGCTCGATCATGTCCTGGATGGGAACGACCTGGCGGCACTTGAGGCAGGTGGCCTGACACATATTGCCGTGAAGCTCAAGTACCCGCTTCGAGCCTGCCTTCTGGTGCAGGTCGTCAACGTTCTGGGTGATGACTGCCTTGAGCAAGCCCATTTCCTCCAACTCAGCCAATGCCCGGTGCGCGGGATTTGGCTCCGCTTCCAGCAATGTCTTGGCCAGGGGGCGAGCCCACTCGTAAAAGACCTGGGGTTGCAGGCGAAAGGAGAAGGACGAGGCTATGAGTAACGGGTTGACCTTCTCCCACAGGCCGGAGCCGGGGCTGCGGAAATCGGGCACGCCTGAGGGGGTGCTGATCCCCGCGCCGGTCAGGGCGACGACGTACTTGGAGTTGACGATGAGGGCAGCAGCCTGCTCAATTCGCCGTTGAGTACCCATATGTCCTCTTTTCGTTCACTACTGCCAGTCCACGTTGAATTCAGCAAGCTTGTTGGGATCACCTCAGAACAGAGAAACAACCACCTTCAGGTGCTACTTGTACTATTTCCCCCTCGCATTGCCTGCAGTACGAGAATGAAAGCCCCTATGCCGATAAAGACGTCACCTATGCTGAAGACATTGCTAAATGGCAAGAAAGATGGAAGAAAAAAGATGTCTGCTAAAAAGGGTAATCGCGTTTCACTGGTCAGTACCGTGGAGTTGGAGAGGTGTCCTTCGGCCCGGAGTAGCTCTGCCCGCTGAGTCATGCCAGCCTGGGTCAGATTGTCCAGGGGGACAGGCATGTAGCCCCCGTTGGCGGTGATCACGAGGAAATTCAGCAGCAATCCCAGGCCGAATACCTTCATTCCACTCAGCGACAGGTTGAGACCTACAGCAAGCAACAGGAGAAGGATGGAGAAGATATAAAGAGCTGGGCCCAGGCGATCTGACCAAACCAGGCTCTCGAACTGAGAGGAGAAGACGACGATCTGAAGTAAAAAAGCAATCAAGATCAACCAACTGTAGCGCAGAGGGAGCTGTGCCAATTTGACGAAACTTCCCCCCCGCGCCCACCCTACAATCAACCCACTGAGAAGGGCAAGCAACAAGAACATCTTAGGTCGGCTCCTTCGCCTTGGCCTTGATGGGCTTGAAAATGGGCTCTCCCTCGAGAACACTCAAGAAGGTGTCCACTATTACAGGATCGAATTGAGTTCCCTTGCCTGCTTCTAATTCAGCAACTGCCGCCTGGTAGGACATTGCAGGCCGGTACGGGCGGTCGGACGTCATGGCCTCGAAGGCATCAGCTACGGCGAGGATACGTGCTCCTAGAGGGATCTTGTCTTCTCCAAACCCATTAGGGTAACCGCTTCCGTCAAACCACTCGTGATGATGGCGTATTATGTCCTTGGCAGTTGGATGGAAGGAGATTCGAGCAACGATATCGGCACCAACAGCCGGATGTTTCCGTACAATTCCCCATTCATCGTCTTCTAAAGGGCCTGGTTTCGAGAGAATTTCCTCAGGAACGTCAATTTTTCCCAGATCATGAATGCTAGCAGCCCACACGATGGATTCCATCTCCCCTGGAGACAAATTCAATCTCCGGACAATCTTTTCAACGTACTCCGTCACCCTTTGCGAGTGCTGAGAGGTGTAGGGATCTCGCCTATCAACTGCCTCCGCGAGGGCCTCAATAGTGTATCTCGTCTGATCACGCAGTTGCTGGTAACTTTTAAAGGAATAGTATACCGCGCCTAGAGGCAACAAGAGCAAGAGCAAACCTAGACCATAAGGCGTTTGAGAATATGCCATGGCGATCAGAGTTCCCAGTGGAGCCAGGGTAAGAAGTTGAATTAAGACGCCCTGAGAATTCGCTGACCAGACCCGCCACGGGCTTTGTTGGTTTACAAGCGCAATTATGATGGAGACTGCCATGGTGTTGATGACAAGACAGATGGCCATCGAAAGAAGCAAAGCGATTATGCCTCTTGCTGAAACTAGCGGAAACTGGCTGCCATCATAAGCAGATTGGTAAACCAGCCCGGCCAGTCCAATTGACAGAACAGAGTTTGCAGAATTGAAAAGTGCTTTGTACCATGGTTTTTTGAGATAGGCCTCAGCCAGACAGTCGCCAATTGCTGCGGCCCAACACGCTAAGCCAGGGCCGAACAGCAAGAGGGTGGCAAAGGCGACTGACATAGAAACGCTAACCTCAGCCTTGAAGGGAAGCTGGATACGATATACATCGGCAAGCAAAATCATCAATATCAAGAATGCCGAGGCAATCATTGGCTCCAAATGTCCAAAGGGAATCGAGGGCGTGAGTAGTAAAAGCATAATAGCGCCGCCCAGGATAATGCCCCAAACGTATAGACGTGCCGAGGTTGGAAGTGTTTGCATTAGCTATGCCTCCCATAAAGTTCGATGCTCGTTCGTTTTCAGGGTCTCAGGTTCCGCTTTTGGCTGTATCCGTCGAATTCAGATCTTGGTATATTCTAGCGCATAAACCTTTTTATTGCAAGCGCCAAAAAACCACAGAGAGTCCAGGAAATTTAGAGCTTAAAGCCTTCCATGCATCCTGAGCCCTCTGCGGTTTTTATGTCTTATGTTGTTAATGTCGTCTAGCCCCACCTCATAAAGGCCCCGCTGGCGAGTACCAGAGTGCCGATGGTTAGCAGAGCATAGACAACCCTAAGATACCGGGTTCCCCACTTCATAGGTGACACCTCCCTTCAATATAGTTTTTGCGCTTCTGTTGATTTTCTAAGGCCACTTCATTGATAAGCCTCCTTTCTACCTCCGAGCGATCATCCTGCTGGCTTCAAAATAAAAGGCCACCGAGCCAAGAAGCAATAAAGAACTTTCTACTCCTTCGGCAGCCCGGCGGCCATAGTTCAAGAAGCTGAACTTTAGACCCGTAGCTTTGCGCCCCCCATCTTTCGAAGGGTTTACCTTTATCGGTGAGTTTGCTGACTATTCATACTTTGATAATTATACCATTCTACCTCCGAAAGATCATCCACTGGCTTCAACGTAAAAGCCGCCGAGCCAAGAAGCAGTAAGTACCCTATTCCTCCTTCGGCAGCCCGGCGGCCATAGTTCAAGAAGCTGAACTTTAGACCCGTAGCTTTGCGCCCCCCATCTTTCGAAGGGTTTACCTTTATCGGTGAGTTTGCTGACTATTCATAGAGTTTGATAATATTATACCATAATTCTAGGCCTTTGTCAACATTTCTAAGCAATTTTCTTAGGCAGATGTGATCTAGAAAGCTGTCGCACAAACAAGATTGTACTTTGCGGCCAAGCTTTGAGCTCGTTTCTCCAAAAAATCATGAGGCAGGGCCTTCTATCGGCGGCCAGCAGCCGATAATCCTCCACCAGCTCAGCCAATGCTCGGTGAGCGGGGTTGGGCTCCGCCACCAGCGATTTCCTGGCCAGGGGGTGAGCCCACTCGTAAAAGGCCTGGGGCTGCAGGCGAAAAGAGAAGAACGAGGCCATGAGCATTGGGTCAATCTTCTCCCCCAGGCCGGAGCCGGGGCTGCGAAAATCGTAGATGCCTGATTTGTCGTTGAGTATCCATGTGCTTTCCAAGGGATCTATTTCATAACTCGAAGAGGCTGGGCTGGCTTGTCTTTATTTGCAACCTCTCTCCTCCCTCCACTCGATGGGCGTATCTCGTCGTCTCGGGCAGGCGGTATTTGGTGCAGCAGCCCAGGACGTACTCGATGGCGGTAGGCAGATCTACCTGGTGGCCAATGGAGACGTAGAGAGGGTTGACGTTGGTTCTGGTGCGCACCACCGCGCCGATGACCTCGTCGCCATCGTAGAGATGAGCATAGGAGCCCCTTTCGGAGCCAGGTTCGTGGTGGCTGCCGCAGAGGCGCGATTTGGCGCAGCCGATGGAGGGCTTTTCTATGATAACCCCCAGGTGGGTCGCCAGCCCCAGGCGACGAGGATGAGCCAGGCCCTGAGCGTCGAAAATGAACAGGTCGGGCTCCATGTTCAACTTCTCCAGGGCGGCCAATACAGACGGCGCTTCGCGGAAAGCCAGCAGGCCGGGGATATACGGAAACTCCACGGGCAGTTCCGCCAGGCTGTAATCGAGAGGGGCTAACCCCGGATAGCTGAGCACTACTATCGCAGCCTGAGCCACTTCGCCTTTGAAAGCAACGTCAACCCCGGCTACAGTGTTTACTTGCCTGAAAGTCCTCTCCGTGGATAGCCTGCCCCGCAGCCCCTGCTGTATCTCCAAAGCCTCCGAGGGGGAGACATCCCACCGGTGAGGAGGGATGATTTTCACGGTTCTATCCTCTCTACCTTGTGCTGAGCTGAGGTCTCTGACCGAGTCCATTCCACCTTGGGAAAAACGCATCGCCGGTGGGAGTTCCTAACTTGTTGGGAGTCTTATCGGCTACAAACTTGCAGCCGGGTGGGGACACCCCGAACAAGCTCGGTACGCCGGCGCTCCGGAGTGGAGAGTCGTCCCACAACACGGCCTTCTTCAACAAAGCCCAGGAGACCTTCGGCGAACGGGAGGCCCTACTACTTTAGCACAAAAGTGGATTGTTGGCAAGTGGTTTTTTGACAGAGACCGACTTTTGGTGTAATATATAAATATTCCTTTATCAATAGATGAATGGTCGGTTGGATATGCCCGATGATCTGTTGAACAAGTCGAAAGAGCTCACAAAATGCTTCAAGGCTTTGGGTGACATCGCCCGCTTGCGCATCGTCGCCCAGTTGGCCGCTCATGCCGATCGAAGCGTCTCGGAGCTGGTAAAGGCGCTAGAGGTCAGCCAGCCCCTCATCTCCTGGCATCTGCGGCGGCTGGAGAAGGTGGGCCTGGTCCAGGTCAGGCGGGAGGGGCGACAGGCCTATTGTTCATTGAATTGGGAGAGGCTCCGCCAGTACTTGCAGGAGTTCGCCGAGGTGCTTGGCGAGGCTGGTTTACAGTACAGGAGAACGGATGAGCAGGAGAACGGATGAGCAGAAGGAACATTCTGGACCAGACGATGCTCAATTATTACATCTATCGCCTGTTGGGCCTGCTTGTGCCCCTCATACCGTCCAGCCTGGGCTATCCCCTGGCGACCAGATTGGGTGATTTCCTTTATAGCCTGGAAAAGGGCAGACGAGCCAACATCACCGATAACGTAACCCATATTCTTGGAGGCAGCCCAAAGGAGGCGGGCGATATTGAGGCCATAGTGCGGGGCGTGTTTCGCAGCATGGCCAGGAATTACTACGATCTCTTTCGGGTACCAGCTCTCAGTTTGACTGAAATCGCCCGGTTGGTGAAGATCGAGGGTTGGGAGCATGTCGAGAGTGCTTTGTCCAGGGGCAAGGGTTTGATCATTGTCACGGCCCACTTTGGCGGTGCAGACATCGTGGCTCAGGTGCTGGCCCGGCGGGAGATCCCGGTCGTTGCCCCTGCTGAGCACCTCAAGCCGGAGGTGTTGTTTCAGTATGTCTCCAGCCTGCGGACCAGCAAGGGCCTTCGACTGATCCCCATTGATGGACCGCTCTTGGAGCTCTACCGGTCGCTGCGGCGCAATGAGGTTGTGGGACTAGCCGCCGACAGGGACATCACCGAGAGTGGCATCTTGGTTGACTTTTTTGGCGCGCCCGCCCGCCTGCCCGATGGCTATGCCCAGCTCTCCCTACGCACCGGCGCGCCGATCATCGCGGCATTCAGCCGGCGGTTGCCCGACAACACCTTTGTTGCCCACTTTGAGCCACCCCTGGAGTTGAGGGCCACTGGCGATCGGAACCGTGACGTTAAAACTGGCGTGGAGAAGGTGGTGGCCATTATGGAGCGCTACATTGGGGAACATCCTGAACAGTGGGCGATGTCGGTACCCGTTTGGCAGATGGCGGATAGCTTATGAAAATTGCTCAGGTCTCGCCCTACGACTATCCCTACCCCGGAGGGGTGGTCAAGCATATCTACTATCTGGACAGGGAATTTCGGCGGCTAGGTCACGATGCCCACATCATCGCTGCCTGCTCCGAGGACGTGGGGGACGTGCCCCGGCAGGTCATCAAGGTCTCTGGCTCCATCGTTCACATTCCCGCCGCTGGCTCCGTAGCTCGCATCACCCTCTCGCCGCGCGTCTATCGGCGGGTGAAGAAGATACTGAAAGAGGAGCAGTTCGACGTCATTCACCTCCACGAGCCTATGACCCCGACTCTGCCCCTGGCTGTTCTGCGCCATGTTCCCTTATCCCCCCAGTCCGTGGTGGTGGGTACCTTCCATGCCTACCGCGAATCTTCGCACCCAGGCTACGACTACGCCAAACCTATCTTCGAGCGTTTCTTCGGCCGCCTCGATGGCCGGATTGCCGTCTCTGAAGCGGCCAGGGATTACCTGGCAGATTATTTCCCAGGTGATTACCGCATTATCCCCAACGGCATTGATCTGGAGCGCTTCGGTGATCCGGCTTTGTGCCCGATGGGGCGGTTCGACGATGGCAAGCTAAACATCCTTTTTGTCGGGCGTCTGGAGAAGCGCAAGGGGTTCAAATATCTCCTCCAGGCTTTTGCCCAGGTCAAGGAAGCTGTTTCTGAGGCCCGGCTCATAGTGGTAGGGGCTTACGATAAGGAGGATAAGGAGCCATTTGTGCTCTATGCCCGCCAGCATCGCCTTCGCGATGTCAGATTCGTTGGTCCTGTGTCAGAAGATGATTTGCCTTGCTATTATCGAACCTGCCACGTCTTCTGTGCGCCTTCCACCGGCTTCGAGAGCTTCGGGATTATCTTGCTGGAGGCAATGGCAGCCGGGAGGCCCATCGTGGCCTCCGACATCGCCGGTTATCGCGGCGTCATGGAGGACGGGG